>Ga0209296_1000329_pt1 | contig 40310 bp, 25 predicted proteins | sample S_130206_EF_Meta_FD_187319 | JGI IMG/M metagenome (GOLD analysis project Ga0209296, IMG submission 187319) | Freshwater microbial communities from Lake Simoncouche, Canada to study carbon cycling - S_130206_EF_MetaG (SPAdes) (version 2) | ecosystem: Environmental > Aquatic > Freshwater > Lake ... | reverse complement strand
TCGAGAAGAAACCCGATTTCCGGTCCGAAGCCGACCATCTCCTGCATGACCTGCGGGATTCCCTCCGCCTCCCGGGCCTGAAGAGCCTCCGCATCCTCCAGCGTTACGACGTCGAGGGCGCCTCCGAAGCCGCCCTCCGCCAGGCGATCCCGACGGTCTTCGCCGAGCCGCCCGTCGACGACGTGACGGAAGAGTGCTTCCCGCTCGCCGCCCATGAGACGGCCTTCGCGGTCGAGTTCCTCCCGGGCCAGTTCGACCAGCGCGCCGACTCCGCCGCACAGTGCCTCCAGATTGTCTCCGGTGGCGACCGCCCGGTCGTCGCCGCGGCCCGCACGTTCGTCGTCAGCGGCGCCTCGCCCGAGGAGCTGAAGCGCATCAAGGCCTACCTGATCAATCCCGTCGACTCCCGCGAAGCCGACCTTGCCAAGCCCGCCTCGCTCCGCCGTGCCGCGCCCACGCCGGCCGCGGTCGCTTCGCTCACGGGCTTCCTCACGAAGGACGTCGCCGCGCTCGCCGCCCTCCGCAAAGAGCTCGGCCTCGCGATGTCCGACGCCGACCTGCAGTTCTGCCAGGCCCACTTCCGCGACCAGGCCCGCCGCGAGCCGACGATCACCGAGATCAAGCTGCTCGACACGTATTGGTCCGACCACTGCCGCCACACGACCTTCCTCGCCGAACTGAAGTCGGTCGAGTTCGCGGATTCGCCTTTGCTGGCGCCCTTCAAAGCCTCGTGGGACCGCTACCAGCAGGTGCGCCTCGGCCTCAACCGCCAGGGCAAGCCGGTCTGCCTGATGGACATCGCGACCATCGCCGGCCGCGAGCTCAAGCGTACGGGCAAGCTCGACGACATGGAAGACTCCGAAGAGGTGAACGCCGCCTCGATCGTCGTCCCGGTCGAGATCGATGGCCGCGTCCAGGAGTGGCTGGTGATGTTCAAGAATGAGACGCACAACCACCCGACGGAGATCGAGCCCTTCGGCGGCGCGGCCACCTGTCTCGGCGGCGCGATCCGCGACCCTCTTTCCGGCCGCTCCTACGTGTATCAGGCGATGCGCGTGACCGGCGCGGGCAATCCGCTCACGCCTTACGAGCAGACGCTCCCGGGCAAGCTCCCGCAGCGCAAGATCACCACCGGCGCCGCCGCCGGCTACTCCTCTTACGGCAATCAGATCGGTCTCGCGACCGGCCTGGTCTCCGAACACTACCACCCGGGCTACGTGGCCAAGCGCATGGAGATCGGCGCGGTCGTCGCCGCGGGTCCCCGTGATTGCGTGCGCCGCGAAGTGCCGGCTCCGGGCGACGTCATCGTGCTCGTCGGCGGCCGCACCGGCCGCGACGGCGTGGGCGGCGCGACGGGTTCCTCGAAGGAACACACCGAGACGGCCCTCCAGAATTCCGCCGAGGTCCAGAAGGGTGACGCCCCGACCGAGCGCAAGCTGCAGCGTCTCTTCCGCGATCCGGCCGTCAGCCGCCTGATCAAGCGCTGCAATGACTTCGGCGCCGGCGGCGTCTCCGTCGCCATCGGCGAGCTCGCCCCTTCGCTCCACGTCCACCTCGACCGCGTGCCGCTCAAGTATGATGGCCTCGATGGTTCCGAGATCGCCCTGTCCGAATCGCAGGAACGCATGGCCGTCGTCCTCGAGCCCAAGGACGTCGCCGCCTTCCTCGCCGCCGCCCGCCGCGAGAACCTCGAAGCCGTGCAGGTCGCCGACGTCACCGACTCCGGCCGCCTGATCATGGAATGGCGCGGACAGCGCGTCGTCGATATCGCCCGCGACTTCCTCGACACCAACGGCGTCACGCAGTCCGCCTCCGCGAAGGTGCTCGCGCCCGACGCTTCTAAGAACCCCTTCCAGGCCGGCTCCGCGCCGACCGTCGACGACCTCCGTAAGGCGGTCTCCGATCTCCCGAACGCCGCCCAGCGCGGTCTCGTCGAGCGCTTCGACGCCTCGATCGGCGCCAACACGGTGCTCCATCCCTTCGGTGGCGCGACGCAGTCGACCCCGCAGGAAGCCATGGCCGCCAAGCTGCCGGTCCTCGGCGGCGAGACCGACGTCTGCACGATCATGGCCTACGGCTTCAATCCCGTCGTCGCCCAGTGGTCGCCCGGCCACGGCGCGGTCTGCGCGGTGGTGGAATCGCTCGCCCGTCTGACCGCCGCCGGCGGTAACCCGGCTCGCGCGCGCCTGACGCTCCAGGAATATTTCGAAAAGCTCGGCCAGGATTCCTCCCGCTGGGGCAAGCCGCTCGTCGCGCTCCTCGGCGCGCTCGACGCGCAGCTCGAGTTCGGCACGGCCGCCATCGGCGGCAAGGACAGCATGTCGGGTTCGTTCAAGGACCTCGACGTCCCGCCCACGCTCGTCTCGTTCGCCATCGTCCCGGGCAAGGCCAGCCAGGTCGTCTCCGCCGAGTTCAAGCAGGCCGGCTCCACGGTCGTGGTCGTCGACGTGCCCCGCACGTCCGCGCTCCTGCCTGACCTCAAGCTCGCCCGCGAACGCCTCGCCGCCATCCACGCCCTCGTCGTCGCCGGTAAGGTCCGCGCCGCCGCCGCGGTCCGTCACGGCGGCATCGGCCACGCGCTCGTGCGCATGTCCTTCGGCAACCGCCTTGGCGTGACGCTCGCCGCTGCGCCCGCTGCCGACTTCCTGATTCCTGCCTACGGTTCCGTCGTGCTCGAAGTCGCTTCCGCCGCCGACCTCGGCGCGCTCCCGCACCGCGTGCTCGGCCAGACCAACGCCGACGCCAAGATCGCCTGGCCCGGCGCGTCCGTCGCCGTCGCCGAGCTCCTCGCCGCGCACGAAGGCGTGCTCGAGTCCGTCTTCCCGACCAAGGCCGGCGAGCCGCAGGGCACGCCCGCCCCGATCAGCTTCACCGTCCGCTCCGGCCTCAAGCCCAAGGCCCGCGTCGCCAAGCCGCGCGTGATCATCCCCGTCTTCCCCGGCAGCAACTGCGAATACGACACCGCCCGCGCGTTCCGTCTCGCCGGCGCCGAGCCCGAGATCCTCGTGCTGCGTAATCTCGACGCCGCCGGCCTCGGCGAATCGCTCAAGGCCCTTGCCGATGCCATCTCCCGCTCGCAGATCCTCATGATCCCCGGCGGCTTCTCCGCCGGCGACGAACCGGATGGTTCTGGCAAGTTCATCGCCGCCATCATCAAGGCCCCCATCGTGCGTGACGCCGTCATGGAGCTGCTCAAGTCGCGCGACGGCCTCGCCCTCGGTATCTGCAACGGCTTCCAGGCGCTCATCAAGACCGGCCTCGTCCCGTATGGCGAGATTCGCGACGTCGACGCCTCGGCTCCGACCCTCTTCCACAACCGCATCGCCCGTCACATCTCGCGTTACGCCCATACCCGCGTCGCGTCGGTCAAGTCGCCGTGGCTCGCGCGTATGCAAGTCGGCCAGGTGCACACCATCCCGCTCTCGCATGGTGAAGGTCGCTTCACCGCGCCTGCGTCCGTCATCGCCGACCTCGTCAAGAACGGTCAGGTCGCCTTTCAGTATTGTGATGCTGCCGGCGCGCCCTCGAACCGCATCGAGTTCAATCCTAACGGATCGCTTGAAGCCGTCGAAGGCATCACCAGCCCGTGCGGACGCGTCCTCGGCAAGATGGGCCACTCCGAGCGCACCGGCGCGCACGTCGCCAAGAACATCCCCGGCGACAAACACCAGCCCCTCTTCCAAGGCGGCGTAGACTACTTCGCGTAAGCGCTAACCCGGTAGGGATGCGATGACATCGCATCCGCCGTATCTTAGGTAGGGACAGCACCACGTGCTGTCCTTTTCCTTGGTAGGGGCGCGACGGCGTCACGACATAGCCTGCCTTGGGTAGGGTTGAGCGCCCTCGCTCAACCGCCGCCGCGCCTTCATAGGTATTTCCTCTCAGCCAACGGGGTCAGGCCGTACCCTGAATTAAGCATAACTAAATTCGCATATTTTCGGCGAATTTAGTTACACCCTCCCAAAGGTACGGCCTGACCCCGTGCTCGGCCATTGTCTCGTCACTTTGCGCGTGGCACGCCGGTGACTTTGTGCGCGTGCTTCGAGGCGCTGTTGTCGAAACATCGTCGGCAGGTCTCGCAGGTGCCGCAGATGTCTTTCCCTTCGAACCTACGCCAGTTGAGAGGGCAGATGGTTTCCATGCCGGCCTTCTTCCACTTGGGTAGCTCCTTCATCTTGTAGCAGTCCCAGAAGACGACCGAGACCTTGGTCCAGATATCGTCGGGCGGCGTCTCGCCTTTCTCGCCCTGATACGAGAAGAAGAACTTTCTGTTCAGCGGACGAAGTTCGAGTGCTTTGTCCCGGCGGTCCATGCTGTGTCGATCGAGGCTGAAGTGGACGAACACGTTCTTCGCGTCCGGCACCTTCGCTGCCATCGCAGGGATACGAGTGACGACCCAGATCGGTAGCTCGGGTAGAATGCGTGCGACTTCCATCAGGCAGTCGATGGACTCGTCGAAGAGATCGCCGCCGCCGTTCCATCGAAGGTAAGTGGCCTTGTTCTTCTCGCACTCGCGCGCGATGCGCGACGCGGTTGCCTTTGGGTCGCCCTTGATCGAGTTGTACACGCGCACCTGCTTGTTGAGGCTGGCCGGCCAGGAGGAGCCTCCCTTTGAGAAGTAGCACGTGTTGATGCATACCTTCGACGGCTGGCAGGTCTTGGCGATGGGGAGGTTAACGCTCCAGCCTGTTACCTTGTTGTGGGAAAGGACCGTCTCTTTTTGGTCCAAGCGGTCCAAGTGAGAGGGGGTTTTCTGGTAAAGTGGTCGAACGGACATAGATAACTTTTACTCTTAAATGGTTGATTTAAAGATGTTTACAGAAGTTTAACTTAATCGAAGAAAAAATCCACACCTTAGTTATCAAGACCGCACCTTAGTTCCCAAATGCCTACTTGACGCAGTTCACATTGCCTGCAGAGTCGGTGTACACCCGCAAACGCAATGTCCAATCTCTCCCGCGCAGCACAGCAGACCACCGATAACTTCTTAAGCCTCGGCAAGGCCGTCCAGAGCGGCTCCCTGCTGGCCGAGTCCAAGGAGATCACGCCCATCCAGGCCAAGGCCCTCAAGATGATCAAGGTCGCCGTGGTGCGTAACGAGAGCGAAGAGGGTTCGGCGTTGGACGCTGAGCACGTTGTCTTCACCCGCCGTCCGGCTTTCGTCGCCTCCTTCTTATACGGCTTCCTCGATGCCGTCTCCCCGATGGGGCACGAGTTCATGGGCCAGGTCATCGGCCCCGCGATGGCCCTCCTTAAGAAAGCCGGCACGGCCAAGGGCGAGGCCGCTTCGGAGGAGAAGGTCATGGCTGAAGTCATCGCACGGACGCTCGGTCAGGTCAAGAGCTGGAAGCCATCGCCCTCCCAAAAGGAAGTAGAAGAAAAGCAGAAAAGCCTCTTTGACGAGATGGGTGGGGGTTCTGGTTTCACGGACCACATCCGTCGTGCCCTTAACAAGAGCGCACGCGAGCTTGAGAAACTCACCGAAGGCATGCTCAAGGATATCGAGAAGTCGGAGCAGTCCGTCGGCTCTATCGAGATGATGGTGGAAGGCGTCCCAGGCGAGATCATCGCCGGTGAGTGGATTCCTCTCCCCGTCTCCGGCGTCCGTATCACTCCCGCCCGCCTAGGACGTATCGTGGCCAAGCTGTCCCGACGTGGCGTCGGCTACACTAAGGCCATGGTCATCCTCAACGCGATCGTCGCTGCCTTCAACAAGAACGCCTAATTTTATGCCCCAGAAATTCCCATATGTTAAACTGGAGGACGTTGCCACCGTCCGCGCTGGCATTCCTTCCCGAGAAATTGACCGCCCCAGCGATGACGGGGTCATCCCTGTTAAGGTGATCAACCCCGCCGCGTTGGTTGGCACTTACCTGAGCAAGGTGGAAGGGGAGGACGCATCGCTCCTTGGTCCGGTGGCTACCCGTCACGGACTTAAGGAAGGCGATATTCTTACGCCTTCTCGCGGAGTCTTTCGCGCCTCGCTCCTTGAAAAGGAACCCGAGCAGCTCTCAGGTGGATTCCAGCTCGTAGCCGGGCCCCTTTGTCACGTTGTTCGCGTCGACGACGAGAAGGCCGACCCGGCCTACGTCGCCTGGGTTCTCTGCACGCCAACCGTCCGCGCCAAGATGACGTCGACGGCCCGAGGAGCTGCAGTTCGTCTCTATTCTCGCGACGCGCTGGCGGAAATTGACTTTCCTTTGCCTCCGCTCGACATGCAGCGAAAGCTCGCCCGAGTCGCACGCGATGCGCAGGCGCTCATGGTTTCACGACGCGATGAAGTGCGACTCGAGTTTGCAATCACCACCCAGGAACTCTCCGAAATTCTCGGCCTCAACGCCTAACCCTATGTCCGAAGCACTCTCACTCGCCGCACGGTCGCGGCTGGCCACCATCTTCAAACAGTTGAAGGCCAAGTTCCCCAAGTCGGACAGCCGGCTAGCCGCGGTCGCTTATGCGGTTTATGTCTGCCAGTCCGCTCGACAGATCGGCGAAAATCTACCGCGCCTGATGTCGGCCGCGCAGGTGGTGCTACCTTCGTATCTCAAAAGCACCTCGGTGCTAGATTACTTCCTCAGCGAAGAGGCTGACACGGCTGCCGACCAGCAGCCCATCGCCTACCGGGCTTCCCGTCTGATTGAAGACCTCGCTAAGCTCAATGCGGCGAGCCTAGATCTCGTTACTCAGGAAAAGCTGACAGCAAAATGGGCAGAGCTACCCGCACGCGAACTGCCGTTCCAGCTGCTACTCCTGGATAAGCTCGCAGCGCCTGAAGAGTTGGTGGAGCTCGACCCCAGGCTGCCTGCCTTAGTCTTCGCATATCTCATCCGCACCGAGGAAAATGACCCGGACAAGCCGGCTGAAATCGTTCCGCCCGGCCTTGCCGAGCTCATTTCTAAGGCGTTTCCTCTGACGTCTGGCCAGGCCGCCCTCGATGTCACGTTCGGGCTTGGTGGCATGACGGCCGCTGCGTTGGCGGAAAGTTCTGGTGCCCATTTCTTCGCTCAAGAGGCCGATCCGCTTCAGGCCCTTCTCGGCTGGCTGCGTATTCAGATCATGCCTGGCGCGGAGTCTGCCTTGGTCCAAGTCGGCGACCCTCTCACCCACGCTTTCGCTAATATGGCTAAGACTCGGCCTGTCGACTTGGCCTACATCTATCAGATCGAGCCCACGCCAAAGGGTGAGCTACTGCGCTTCCTGACTCAGTCATCCGAATCCGGTGAACGTCTCGCCGGCCTTTGGGAGGCCGCGAAGAATCGACTGCTACAGGTGGAGTCAGAACTTGAGCAAATCGACAAGGAGCGCGACGGCGTCAGCTTCCGCAAGCAAGCGATTCCCCCGACCATTGTCCTAGAATCGACCTACGGTGACCGCTCTGATCGCGCGGCCATGGTGCGCGAGCTGGAGCAGCGCCTGAAAGAATTGAGCCATCGTCGCGAAAGCCTCCGCGGTACGAAAGATCACCTGAGGGGCGAGTACGAAGAAATCGAAGCTCGCTTGCGCGCCTCCCGCCGCGAATTTCGTGACACCGGCCTCACGCTTCATCGCAGTGAAGGCCGGGACCTCAAGCTGGTCCGGCATGCGCTGGAAACCGTCACCTCGGCCGGGACGGTCGTGGCTGTTGTCTCGGGTCGTAATCTCCTGCGCCCGCAGAGCGTTCGCGCTCTTCGTTCCTACCTGACGCCTAACCAGGACTGGTTGGACACGGTCATCGAGCTGCCACGCGGTGTCGCCGGCGCGGGCGAGCGAGTGGCGCTGCTGGTCTTCCGCAAGGGACGCACGGCGAAGGACGTACTCTTCGTCGACGCTTCCCGCATCGACGCGGTGGTGAAAGCTGGCTCGGAGGACTCGGGCGTCGATATCGCCGCTCCTGATTCCCCCCTCCTTCGTCGCCAGCGCGTCGAAGAACTGCCCGAGCCCTACGTTGCCCGCCTTGTGGAAATCATCCGCGACCGCGTGGAGTACGACGGCGTCTCCGCCAAGGTCGAACTCACCGTTGTTCCAGGCGAATCCGTCGATCTGCGGCCGCAGCAGTATCTACGCTCGTCAGCCTTGGTCCGCGTGACGGTTGAAAAGCTCCACCAGAAGCTGGCGGCCTCCGTAGAGCAGACACGCAAGGCCTCCGCCGCGCTCCAGGCCTCCCGCGCGGCGCTCGGTCTCGCCCCCCTCAACCCTCAGTCCGGCCCGGCCGCGCCTCGCCCCTCAGGAAACTGATTTGACCCCATTCCTCGACGGTTCTGACGGGCCCTTTTCAGGGCCTAGCGTGAGCTGTCGTCCCAATTTCCCCCCAACCAAACAAAAACATAAAATACATGAAACACGTCCCTAACACTAACAATGCCTACTCGGTTGCTACTCTTGGCTTTAACGAGCCGAGCGTTTTCAACTCCTACTTCGAAAAGGTGCCTCTGCCGCCGCCGAAGTACCTCCAGGCCTCGGGTGCACTGGTAGCCGATTATGGCTCCACCCTCGGTCCGCTGCTCGACGACCCCGCCTTCACCGCGGCGCCCGTCGCGCCGAAGCCGGAGTTCCGCGCCCTCGTGACGCCGATCGCCAACCCCAGCGTTGCCAGCGACTCGCCTCTGTTCTACAAGCCCTACGGCGCCTGCGGTACGGTGACGGGGTCCGTCCACTTCCTCTACGTCGCCTCGCACGACCAGTACGTGGTCGTCGACTGCGGCGCGCTGCAGGGCGAAACCGAAGGGCAGGGGCTCTACGATCCGTGGGCCTTCCCGGTGGCCCCTGCCAAGGTCTTTGCCTTGGTGATCACGCACGCTCACCACGACCACATCGGCCAACTGAAGAAGTGGCTCAAGGCCGGCTTCGTCGGTAAGATCTACTGCACGCAGGCCACCGCTAAGCTGATGGCCGCGCGCATGGACCTCGAACTCGACGAGCCTCTCGCCGCCGACGCCGATGAAAAAAAGCGTCTCGCCAACCTGCACGGCCGCATGGTCTGCCCCGACGCTGATGCCTCTTACGCCTTCGGCGAATACTTCCCGCTTGAAGGCCTCGACGGCATCACGATGAGCTTCATGCCGACGGCTCACCTCCTCGGCGCTGTCTCTGTCCAGATCCGTGCCGACATCCCTGGCCGCCCGAAGGCGGAGATCCACTTCTCCGGTGACGTGGGCCCTCTCACCGACGCCGCTGCCCACCTGGGTCTCGCCGCCGCCCGTCAGCCCTGGGCCGCGATGTCCCCGACGGTCGTCCTTGAGTCGACTTATGGTGACCGCCCTGACCGTGACGCCTCCTGCCTCGACGGCCGTGAGCGCTTCAAGGCCTTGGCTGCTGTCATCAGTAATGCCAACGCCCGCGGCCCTGGTGCTTCTCTTGTGATCCCCGCCTTCACGCTGGGCCGCACCACGGATGTCCTCTCCGACATCCTGTACGTGCTGCTGACGATGTGGGACGAGCTCTGCATCCTGCCCGAGAACGGCGTGCCGCAGATTTCGGTCTGCTCGCCTGTGGCTGGCAGTTTCGCCCGCATCGTGGGCGAGTCCCTGCTGATCACTGGTCCGGATGGCCAGCCCCGCTGGCGCAACCCGCACTCGGCCCTCGCCGGCCTGATCGGCCCTGAGGCCATCGCCGCGCTCTTCGACCCTGAGGCCGAATACGATGGCCGATTCGATGCGTTCTTCCGCATCCATTGGACCATGCAGCCGGTGCTCGACGGCGGCCTCGCCATCATCATCGCGGGCTCGGGCACGACGACCGAAGGCACCATCGTTGGTATCATCTCGGACTTCGCCACCGACGATCTCTCGACGATCCTGCAAACGGGCTACTGCCCGGAAGAGTCGCCTGCCGCCCAGCTGCGCGAGCTCGCCGCCATGTCCCTCGAGGAGCGCGCGAGCATGAAGCTCACCTTCCCGAAGACCAAGTCCGGCAAGTCCGATTTCGCCGATATCCCGGGCGATGAGGTCCGCATGAAGGTCGATAACCTCTCCCTATACTACTCGGGTCACGCCGACGCTAAGGCCCTGGTCGAGTACGTCCATGGCTCCAAGCCCAAGGACAGCGACGTCGACGTCATCCTGGTCCACGGCTCCGATCCCGCCCGCGAGGCCCTGGCCGTGCGCCTCAAGAAGCCCAACGCCGTCGGTGCCCGCCCGGTCCGCAACGTCTACTGCCCGTCGCCGGTCTCTCCTTGGTACGACCTCGCCTACCGTCGCTGGGTTCGCCCGGACTGCGGCGAGCTGCGCTCCTCCGAGTGCCTGCGCTCTTACAAGAAGGAAGGCGGCCTGCGTAACGCCCAGTCGGTAATCATGTCGCTCGCCCACTCGCTCTACAAGTTCTCCAACTTCACCTGCACTGACGCCACTCCGGACGCCGAGAATGTCTGGTGCATCGTGGCAACGGACGTCGGTATTCACCATGAGGTGAAGGCCCGTCCGATGGGGGATGGGTGCGTCCAGATCGAGGTCTCGTCGAGCGTCGGCGTCTGCGACAGCCGTATGGACATCGCTCAGCGCCTCTTCCCTTGGGCCTCCGTGATGGGCTACCTTACCCGTGCCAAGGCTGATGGCTACGCCCCCATCACTTATGCGGACGAGGTGGACGCTCTGCTCGCCCGAATCAAGGATACCTCCCGCAAGGCCCCGATCTTCCTCATCGGCAAGCCTCGCGACGACAAGTCGCACGCCGAATTCTTCGCGAAGCGTTGGGTTCTGGGCTCGGGCGCGGTCTACGTGGTCACCCGTGAAGGCCGCAAGCTTCTGGCCGCGCACGGGGTGGAGATGGGGGCCTCGATCGGCCTCATGTACGGCTGCGAGCCCCTCAAGGAGCCGACCATGCTCTTCGCCACCCAGCCCCAGGACCAGGCCCACGAGATCATCGCCGAGCTCAACAAGGCCGACGACCTTAACCGCCGAGCCTGCGCCGCGCCGGCCGCCCAATCCCGGGCGGCCTGAGGGGCCTCTTTACGCTTTTTATCAATTTTACACTGTTTTTACCAAGTTTATTTCGCCGGCAAACTTGCCGGCTAATTTAAAGCCTAAGTTGACAGGGCTTAAACACCGGGTACAAATCACTACATGCCACTCCCTGAAATCATCCAGACGCCAGCCCTTTTCCAGGCTGGGCTGCGCCACGGTTCCAAGGGTACCCATACCACCCGTACTTCCATGCAGACCGAGCTCAATGAGGCTATGGAGGGAATGACGGCCTACGCCAGTCGTGAGGACTATCAGCGGGCCATCGTCGACGAAAACCTCTTGGGTAAGCGTACCACCGCTAACCGCATCCTTACTAACCAACGCTTGGGCGAGCTGTACGGGTTGGATCGGGGCCTGTTGCTGTTTCGTGTCCTTCGTCACCTGTGGACAGCTGATCCAGCCTCACGTCCGACGCTCGCCCATCTCTGTGCGCTTGCCCGGGACCCGCTTCTGCGTGCTTCCGCTGAGTACGTCGTGCCCTTGCCGCTGGGGGCGGAGTGCGTTCGTGGCGAATTCCTTGCCTGCCTTCGGTCTCACGTCGAAACCCGACTGAACGACGCCAGCTTGGATAAGGTCGCCCGTAACGCTGGCTCCTCTTGGTCTCGCTCCGGGCACCTTGACGGACGGATGCGCAAAATTCGCAAAACCGCCCCCGCCTCCTACGGTTCCGTAGCCTACGCCATTTGGCTTGGCCACCTAGAGGGTCGTGTAGCCGACGAGCTATTCACGTCTTTCTGGATGAGTATGTTCGACGTACCCCGCGCCGAGCTGCTCGACCACGCCATCCGCGCCAAGCAGATGGGCCTCATCCGGGCTACCATCGGAGCCGGTATCGTCCAGGTCGACGCCGGCCTGCTTACTGAAACCGCGCTTTCCAACTAATACCATGGGACGAATCGAAGAACTCTGCGAAGTCTATAACCGGAGCATTTCCGCCCCTTGGATGCGTACGTCCAGCGGCTCCGAACGCGTACTTATGGTCGTGTACGACAAGGACCTCGAGCGATCGCTGCGTAATCGAGTGAGCCTGTTCATTGACGCCACCTTGGCCGCCAGCCATCAGTCCAAGCTCGTCGACGTGACCACCTGGTTCTCCGAGTGGATGGCCGGCCAGAAGTACGCCGAGGGATATTTCACGTCTCCAGACGACCTTCAGACCTTGGTCGAAGCCGAGTTCAAGAAGTACGTAGCCGACCGCCTGCGCAAAGAGCTCGACGCTGCCGACGCCGAAACCGTGGTGAGCGTCATCGGAATCGGATCCCTCTACGGCTTCCTGAAGACTTCCGAACTCATTCGAGCCGTGGAGCCCTCCATCAAGGGACGGATGACCGTCTTTTTCCCGGGAACCAAGGACAGTAATAACTACCGCATGTTAGATGCGCACGACGGATGGAACTACATGGCCAACGGCATTTCCCTCAACTCACAACTCTGATTTTATGAAGATCCACGAACTGCTAAAGAACGACATTCGCGAATTCGGATTGGCCAACCAGGGCCAGTCCCGACTCGACGTGAATGAGGCCTTGGATGAGGAGCTTCGCCTCTTCGTTTGCGACGGCCAATACGGCAAGTCTCTCGACTTCATCCTCAGCCGCTATCTCGCTAACCTGCAGAGCTCCAGGCAGGGGGCCGTATGGGTGAGCGGCTTCTACGGCAGCGGCAAATCACATCTGCTCAAGATGCTGGGTCACCTCTGGGTGGATACCGAGCTGAAACCCGAGGTCCGCGCCCGCCAGTTGGTCGCCGGGCTTCCTTCTGACGTGCAGGCCCACCTGCGCGAACTCGATTCCCACGCCACCCGTCAAAAGGTCGAAAAGTTCTCCGCAATGGGCACGTTGCCGGCCGGCTCAGGAGATATGGTCTTCGCGACGATTCTATCCGTCATTCTTAAGGCCAAGGACCTTCCCGAGCAGATTCACCTCGCAAACTTCGTACTTTGGCTTCGCGAAAACGGCTGGGAAGCCGAAGTGCGTAAAGCTGTCCAGGACGCAGGCGACAACTGGGAAAGTGAGCTTAACAACTTCCTGATGGGTAAGCCGATCGCCCAGACGCTTCTCCGCCTCGACCCGAGCTTGGCGGACGACATCCCCTCGCTTCGCCAGCTCCTCAAGTCTCGCTTCCCTAATCAGGTCCAAGACCTAACAGCCTCGGAGTTCATCTCATCCGTCCGCAGGGTCCTTCAGGATAAGAACGGCAATCTCCCTCTGGGAATTATCATCCTTGATGAAGTCCAGGCTTACGTCGCGGACAACGCCGACCGTTCCCAGCGCGTGACCGATGCCGCCGAGATCTTTAATAACAAGTTCGGGAGTAGCCTTTTGCTCGTAGCCGCCGGCCAGTCCGCGCTGTCCGCATCGACCCCTAATCTGGCGAAGCTCAAGGACCGGTTCATCGTGAATATTCAGCTCTCTGATACTGACGTAGAGGCTGTCACGCGAAAGGTGCTTCTCGTGAAAAACACTTCGGCTGAGGCTGCTGTCCGTAAGCTCTTCGACGATCACTCAGGCGAAATCAGGGGGCTTCTCTCGAGTAGCAAGCTCAACTGGGTCTCCGAGGATGAGCTGACTTGCATCACGGATTATCCGCTTCTGCCTCAGCAGCGTCGATTCTGGGAGCACGCCTCTAAGGCTGTGGACCCAGCCGGCACTTCTGGCCAGCTACGTTCGCAGCTTCGCAATCTTCTCGACGCCCTTAAGGAGTGTTCGGCAAAGGACCTCGGAGCCCTTATCCCAGGCGACACGCTCTATGAGCTTATGGCAGCGGGCATGTTGAATAACGGCGTTCTGCAGAATGACCTCGGGAACCGAATCTCTGGACTCAACAACGGCACCGAAAAGGGGCGCCTGCGTCAGCGTATCGCAGGCCTGGTATTCCTGATCAATCGACTTTCCAGCAGCTCGGGTATCGACACAGGTGTCCGTCCCGACGACAAGACAGTCGCAGACCTTCTGCTGACCGACCTCAAAGGCGATATCAGGGCATTCCGTGATAGCGTTAAGGCCGAACTCGCTGTCCTAGTAGAAAAGGGCCAGCTGATGAAAGTTGGCGATGATTACAGGATTCAGACGAAACAAGGGGCTGAGTGGAACCAGGCCTTCGTCGAGGCGGCCACGGCCTATAACAACTCGAACGAGTATGCCGAAATGCGTGATCGTCGGTTCAAGGAGCATCTCTCGGAGCTCACCACCAAGATCAAGTTGATCCACGGCGCCTGCAGGGAGCGACGCGACCTGTTTATGCACTATGGGACGTTACCTCCTGATCCCGGCCGCGAAGGCGTCCCGGTCTGGTGTCGAGATGAGTGGGCTGTTCCGGAGTCAACCGTGCGCGCTGAGGCTTCACAGCTTGGGCAGGAGAACCCAATTATCCACGTAGTCGTCCCCAAGAAGGATGCCGACAGCCTCAAGACCCACATCGTACACGTACTCGCCGCCAAGCGCGTCCTTGATCAGCGTGGCGTCCAGAACACGCCTGAAGGCCGTGAAGCCGCTGACTCCATGCGGGCCCGCCTTACGGCATCCGAAGATCAGCTGGGTGCCACGGTGCGCGGCATCATGACGGGAGCGCGAGTTTTTCGCGGCGGCGCCATCGAGGTGACCGGCGTCGAGTTGGCGTCCAGCATCGAGAGCGGGACTCGCGAGTCCCTGAACTTGCTGTACCCCAGTTTCGCCCAAGGCGACTCGGATAAGTGGAAAGATGTAATCGATCGCACCAGGAAGGGTATCGATGACCCGTTTTCCTACGTTAACCACGTTGGGGATACGGCGAAGCACCCCGTTTGTATCGAAGTGATTAAGCTAATCGCCGAAGCCGGCAATACTGGCCTTGCCGGCGGTAAGATCCGGAAGCATTTCCGCGCATCGCCTTACGGCTGGCCGCAGGACGCGGTGGATGCCGCACTGATTGCACTTCTGCGAAGCGGGACTTTCCGGGGTCGTAAGAATGGAGTGGAAGTACAGCGCGACACGGACCAGAACGGCATTCCGCAGATCGATTTCATCGCCGAGGCTGTGCCGGTTTCCGCACAGGAGGTTGTCCGTCTCCGTAGCATCCTGAACTATGGCAGCCTTCTTAACCCTCCTGTGCCTTCCAGCCAGGGACCGGAGCACATTGACGGTTTCGTTTCCAAGCTGCGTGAGTTTTCAGAAGCTGAAGGAGTCGAGCCCCCGAAGCCCCTTGGAATCGAGCTCGGCTTCTTGGAGGAGGCTTTGGCTAAGGCCGGCGGTCAACGTGTTAAGGGCATTCTTGAGAAGGGAGACCTCATCAAGAAGACCGTCGATGATGGAAAAGCCCGTGCTGACGGCATCCGCGCGGCACTCCCGCTCTGGAGTCAGGTGAATGAGCTTCACGCCGTCGCGGCAGGCTTGCCTGTCGCCGCAGCCGCTGGCTTGGAACTTGAAGCCATCAAAGCGTCCCGAGGGCTTCTGGCCTCGAAAGCCAAGCTCGAGACCTTGCAGCGAGACCTTGAGGTTGCCCTGCGCCAAGCTCTCAAGTCTGCCTGCGATGAGTGCTCGGCGGAGTTCTCCCGCGAGAGCCGCCGTCTGACGGAAGACTCCGTCTGGGCGAAGATCTCGTCGGCGGACCAGGGCCGACTTATCTCTGAAGAGGCCTTCCACGCTCCGGGAGAGCCCCCGATGGCTTCTTTGGCAGACCTCCTAGCAGCACTCCAGTCTCAGTCCATCGCCTCACGTCGCTCTGAGTCCAATGGCTACCGCACCAAGGTGGATCGCCTCCTTGAGGCTGCTTCGAAGCTCCTGGAGCCTAAGGTTCAGACAATCTCTCTGGGTTCGGCGCTCTTCCGCAATGAAGACGACGTGCGAGCTTGGGTGGAGCAAGCTCAGAAGAAACTCATCGAGGCCGTGAAGAAGGGCCCCGTTCGTATCAACTGATATGGCCCACGCACCGCTCCATCCCGATGCCCGTTCGTTCGTCGCTCGCGAGGTAGGGCGTGCGCGTGAAATCGCCGAGAAGGGGGCTCGGTCCTCGCTGACAGCGTTGGCTGTCGCCGACAAGATCGTCCCGGCTCACTTTGCCGAAACCCAGCGTAAGCTACGCAATCGTCTGCGTGCTCATGCGCGCCAACTGGGTGATGAACGTGCGGCAGACGGCCAGCAGGAGGTCGGCCTTCTGACCGAAGAGGTCGCCTACCAGCACTGGCACCGGATGCTCTTTGCCCGCTTCTTGGCTGAAAACGGCCTCTTGAGGGAAGATGAAGGCGATCAGCCGATTGACCTCGATGAATGTCGCGCTCTGGCGGCGGATCGCAGGCTAGATATTTGGGTCTACGCCGCAATTTGCGCCCAGAAGATGCTGCCAGGCGTATTCCGCCTGGACGACCCTGCCCTTGAACTGAAGCTAGACGGTGCTGCTCAGGTAGAGCTCAACAGCCTGATGGCTGGATTGCAGCCAGAAATCTTTAAGGCTACAGATGCTCTCGGCTGGGTTTACCAGTATTGGCAGGCCAAGCGGAAGGACGAGGTCAACGCATCTGGTGTTAAGATCGGCGCCAAGGAGCTTTCCCCCGTAACCCAGCTCTTCACCGAGGACTACATGGTGGACTTCCTGCTCCATAACACGCTAGGCGCGTGGTGGGCCGGTAAGATGGGGCCGATTGAGGCTGCAACCGAAGGGGAAGCGCGCGCCAAAGCAGGACTTGCCTCCAAGAACGGACTGCCGGCGATCATCTGGACTTACCTGCGATTCGTCCAGGATGATGAGACGAAGAAGTGGACGCCTGCCGGCGGAACCTTCGAGGGTTGGCCCAAGAAAGCAAAGGACATCACCTTCCTTGATCCCTGCATGGGATCCGGGCACTTCCCTGTCTTCGCGTTGCCTATTTTGGCCCGCATGCGGTTAGAAGAAGAGGGGGGTGCTGCAGCCGAGAACATTCACGCGGTGCTTAAGGACCAGATTCACGGCCTGGAGCTAGATCAGCGTTGCTGCCAAATTGGGGCCTTTAACCTAGCGCTCACGGCTTGGAAGCTTGCGGGCCTCCAGCAACTGCCGCCTCTTAAGGTCGCTTGTTGTGGCTTAGCTCCCGCTGCCCACCTGAAAGACTGGGTCGCCCTGGCAGGAGACGACCAAAAGCTCCAAAGCGGCATGGAAAGGCTACACGCACTATTTAGAAATTCTCCTGTCCTGGGAAGCCTCATCAACCCGCGCGCTGGCGAGCGGGACTTGCTAGAAGCCACATTCAATGTAATTCAGCCGCTACTCGAAAAAGCTTTAGCCCAGGAGTCTAAGGACGATTCCACTCATGAAATGGCCGTGGCCGCGCGTGGCCTAGCCAAGGCGGCGGAAATTCTCGCCGGACAGTTCACGCTCGTCGCAACCAACGTACCTTACCTCGGTCGGGGGAAGCAGGATGACGTTATGAAGGATTATTGCGAACGTGTTTATCCTGAAGCTAAGGCCGATTTGGCCACCTGCTTTGTTGAACGAAGTATCGAGTTTTGTGCTTCACATGGAAGCACGGCGCTCGTGACACCTCAAAACTGGCTTTTTCTCGGGACGTATAAACAACTTCGAAAAAGAAAACTCGAAGAAAATAGCTGGAATTCAATTGCGAGGCTGGGGGCGAAGGCGTTTCAGACGCCGATGTGGGACTTTAACGTCTGTCTTGTTGGGATTTCGCGGCAACTGCCCATGGAAGACACTGTTTTCGCTGGATGGGATGTCGGCGAGTTTCCTGACCCCGAAGAGAAGGCAGAGAATCTCCAGGGCGCCACGCCGAGTATTTCCAATCAAAATGCGCAGTTGGGAAATCCCGACCACAGAGTTTCGCTTGGGAAACTGAATGATAAACCGCTCCTCTCGATCGTAGCGTCGTCGCTTCAAGGGACTACTACCGGAGACAACCCGAAATTTCTCGTGCAATTCTGGGAACTTCCTGCTGCTGGCTCCAGGTGGGATTTTTTTCAGGGTGCGGTGAGTGAGGTCCAAGACTTCGGTGGGTGCGATTCCATTGTAAGGTGGGAACAGGGGGCAGGTGATTTGAGTCACTCAGACGAGGCCAGAGTCCAGGGTCTCGCGGCATTCGGTAAGCGCGGCATCGTAGTGAGTCAGATGGGTGAACTCCCCGCTACGCGGTATGGAGGCCGCTTCTTCAGTATGAACACAGCAGTAGTATTACCAAATAGTGGCGAAGACTTGGCTGCGATTTGGGCGTTTTGCTCGTCGCCAGATTTCACTGCGCAGGTTCGCGCGATAGACCAAGCCATCAAAGTAACAAACGCATCTCTTGTAAAGATTCCCTTCGATCTTGTGCATTGGCAGAAGGTGGCGGCGGAGAAATATCCGCACGGACTACCCAAGCCGTTTTCCAGCGACCCGACGCAATGGCTCTTCAACGGCCATCCGAACAAGTCAGATAACCCCCTCCAGGTGGCGGTCGCTCGACTGCTTTGCTACCAGTGGCCGCGACAGACGGGATCGAGTTTCCCGGATTGTCCGGCGCTAGGAGCGGATGGACTGGAGCGGCATGCTGACGATGACGGAATCGTCGCGCTCAGTTCGATCAATCGAGAGGACGCCGCCGCCCCTCGAGTACGTGCTCTGCTGAAGGATGCCTACGGATCAGATTGGCATGACGGCGTTACCGAACGCAAATTTCTAGCCGAAGCCGGACATGGAGACTCAACCCTGGAAGAGTGGCTTCGCGACTCCTTCTTCGAGGAGCACTGCAAACTGTTTCATAATCGCCCGTTTGTCCTGCATATTTGGGACGGCGAACGGGACGGTTTCCACGCCTTGGTAAATTACCATCGCCTGGCCGCCCCTAAGGGCGAAGGTGCCCGCTTACTCCAGAAACTAGCCCAGACCTACCTGGGTGACTGGATCGCACGTTGTGAGGCCGATGTTAAGAACGATAAGCCCAACGCTCATAATTTACTTAAGGCTGCCAAGGGCTTACAGGCAGATCTACTCAAGATCCTCGAGGGTGAGGCTCCGCATGATATCTTCGTTCGCTGGAAGCCGCTTCACGGTCAGGTGATTGGATGGAACCCGGATATCAACGATGGCGTGCGCCTGAACATCCGGCCGTTTCTGACGGTTCGTGATGTCGGAAAGAAGGGCGCCGGAGTGCTTCGCTGGAAGCCCAACATCAAGTGGGATAAGGATCGAGGGTCCGAACCTCAGCGCCCGAAGGCGCAGTTCCCTTGGTTCTGGTCCTGCCTCCCTGAAGATAAGCCTGACCACGTCAATGACTTCACCGGCGGCCCGGAGTTTACGGGAGAACGCTGGAATAACCTTCATTACACCTTGGCCGCTAAGAAGGCGGCTCAGGCTAAGCTCACCCCAAAGAAATAACTTTTATGGCCGCACCGCAGACAATCCTCGAAGCGCTCATCGCACAGTTACACCTATGTGCCACGGCGCCCGATGGCGATTGCCAGGTAGCCGCGGTGCTATGGACCGATCAGAAGTCGGAGTGGAAATCCGCCATCGATGAGATCCGCTTGCAGTTGCCCGAGCTCGTGTCCCTCGGAGATTACGCTCCGGATAAGGGCAGGGGGCCTGCTATCTGGCTGCGTTGCGTAGTCGATAAGACCGTTCAGGTAGCTGGCATCGGCCCGGAGACTGTTCCGATCATCTATATCCCAGGCTTCAGCCGGAATAACCTCCGTGCCGACGCAAGCACTCCAGACTCTGTCGAGCCACTCGTCTACTTGGTCTATCGTGGCAAGGTCTGGTGCCAGCCAAACCAGAATGATTGGGGAGTAGTGTCGTTCATTTCCAATCAGGCCGGACTGGGCCTGCAGCTCGCCCGCGATGAGGCCACGCAGACGGCAGTCCTCAATTCCCTCGGCGAACTGATTACCGAGCCTCTTAGCCAAATACGAGGACGGACGCTGGTCGCCGCTGACTTCAACCGACTGGTCACCCCGGATATCGTGAAGTCGTTCCTGCAGTGGATGGAATCCCCTGATGCCTTCAGGGCTCGCAGCAATGAAGCTTCATGGGCCGCGTTTTCTAGCCAGATTACCAATCAGTTCTCGTTCAACGTCAGTACCGACGGACGGCTCACCGCTCTAGAACGGCTTTGCGCCAACAAGGGGGCCTGGGCTAGCGTATGGAGTCGCTTCGAGGAGAATCCAACTATTTACCCGGGGCTCGTCGCGGCGATGCCTGCGGTCCAGTCTTCCGACCTTATCACACCTGTCACCCAATGGTGTGCCGCTGCAGACCGTCGATCTGCCGAGTGTGAAGCAGAGGTTGGCGCCCTTGTCGGTAAGCCGATTTCGGGCGCTAGGGAATCCCTGGTTAAGCTGGATAAGGAATACGCCGAGCTTCGCTCTACCGTCTGGGCAAGACTAGGTCGCGCCAAGGCTGCGGCTTGTCTTGAGCACCTTGCCTCGCTCGCCCAGCTAAGCGCCGCCGCACTGACAGGGGGTAATCCGGAGACTTTCCGCAACGCCTACGTTGATAAGGGCTGGAAGGTAGACGCGGCCTTTATTCGCATTGTCAGCCTTACGGGCGAGCACGATCTGCCTTCCTTCCGTCGCCTGGCCACAGACCTTTACCATCAATGGGTGGACGCATCCGCCCGTGAGTTTCAAACGGCTGTCCTCCGGAACGGGCTTACCAGCCTGGCGTCTTCGCCGGCCGTCGAAGTTGTCCAAGGGGGATGTATCGTCTTCGCCGATGGCTTGCGATACGACGTCGGCCAGGGACTGGCTGAATCGCTTAAGAACCGCGGACTTCAAGTCACCGTCGACTCGCGCTGGGCCGCCTTGCCCACTGTGACAGCTACGGCCAAGCCGGCGGTCTCTCCGGTGGCGCGCAAGTTTATCGGCAAGCAGATGCCTGCTGATTTTGCGCCAATCGACACGGAAGGGAATTCCGTGGTCGCAGCGCTCATCCGTAAGTCGCTTGAAGTCCAGGGATACCAAGTCCTGAAAAGACCAAACGTTAGGCCGGTTTCAGCCGAGGCCAAGGGCTGGGTCGAACTCGGGAAGATCGATACACGTGGACATGACATGGAGTCCGAGATGGCCAAGCAACTTGAAGACGAGATCGAAGCGCTTTCGAAGTCCGTCCAGGCGCTGTTTGACGCCGGCTGGAAGTCCGTCCGCATTGTGACCGACCACGGCTGGCTCCTGCTCCCTGGCGGCCTACCTAAGGTCGACCTTCCCCGTCTGCTCACCGAAAGCCGTTGGGCCCGTTGTGCCGTGGCCAGTAATGGCACGCCGACAGGTACCGTCCCAGTCAGCTGGTTCTGGAATCCGGGCGAGACTGTCCATACGCCCCCAGGAATCTCCTGTTTCAATAAGAGCCCTGAGTATGCCCACGGTGGTCTGAGCGTTCAGGAATGCCTCATTCCCGACATCACGGTGCGCGCTGGGAGTGCCGCAACGATCTCGGCCACGATCCGTGACGTCACTTGGAATAAGTACCGCTGCCTCGTCGATTGCACCGGTAGCTTCGCCGGCATGAAGGTCGATATCCGGGTGGGTACGCCTGCCGGAAAATCTGCGCTTCTTACACCTAAGGCTGTTCCAGAGGACGGACACCTCAGTATCCCCGTAGAGGATATCTACGAGGGCCAGAACCTCTACGTCGTGCTACTCGGAGCCGACAACCAACCCGTCGCCCAACGGTCCACCAAACTGGGACAATCTTAATCAAACAACACACACATGGACACCGTAGACAATATCGCCGCCGCCGCCCTCAAGGGCTACCTCGTCCGCAAGGACCTGGTGCGCAAGTACTCTAAGACCTACCCGCTTCCGACCTACGTCGTGGAGTTCCTCCTCGGCCGCTACTGCGCCAGCACGGACGAGAAAGAGATCCAAGAGGGCCTCGCGCTGGTCGAAAGCCAGCTCCAGGGACGCACCGTCCGGACCGGCGATGAAGAGCTCTTCAAGGCCCGCGCGCGCGAGCAAGGCTCTGTGCGCCTGATCGATATCATCAAGGCCCGCCTTGATACCAGAAACGACCGCTACCTCGGTGAACTCCCGAGCGTCGGCCTCCGGGACGTCCTCATTCCTGACGCCATCGTGCGCGACCACGAACGCATGCTCACCGACGGCTTCTACGCCGAGGTGACCCTACAGTATGACGCCATGGCTGCCCAGGCTCAGGGTGGCGTGCCGTTCCGCGTGGAATCCCTTCGCCCCATCCAGCTGTCAGACTCAAAGGCGTTGGAGACACTCTCCAATGCACGTAAGTCATTTACGACGGATCAATGGAAGGACTTCCTCATCCGTTCAATCGGCCTAGAGCCGTCATCCATGGATGAGAAGGCCAAGCGCGTGACCATCCTGCGCATGGTGCCGTTCGTCGAACGGAACTATAATATGGTGGAGCTTGGACCACGCGGTACCGGGAAGAGCCACCTCTTCCAGCAGATCTCACCTTACTCGCACTTGGTTTCGGGCGGCAAGGCCACCGTGGCCAAGATGTTCGTCAACAACTCCAATGGCGCGCGCGGACTGGTATGTCTCTACGACGTCGTCTGCTTCGACGAAGTCTCGGGTATCTCCTTCGACTCTAAGGACGGCGTGAACATCATGAAGGGGTATATGGCCTCCGGTCAGTTCAGCCGCGGTAAGGATCAGATTACGGCTGAAGGCTCGATTGTCATGGTCGGCAACTTCGACGTGGACGTCGAACAGCAGCAGCGCATCGGGCACCTTCTCAGCCCTCTGCCGCCCGAGATGCGTGACGACACCGCCTTCCAGGACCGCATCCATGCCTTCGTCCCCGGCTGGGACTTCCCCAAGCTGAAGCCCAACGAGCACCTCACTAATCATTTCGGCCTCGTGAGTGACTTCCTCAGCGAGTGCTGGACGCGTATGCGTCCGCTAAGCCGAGTATCGGTCCTGCAGGGAAGGGCGCATTTTGGTGGAGCGCTGAGCGGTAGAGATATGGAAGGCGTAAACAAGACCGTCTCTGGTCTCACCAAGCTACTCTTCCCTGACCCCGAGATGCCGATTTCGGATGCCGATCTTGAGTGGATTCTCCGTCTTGCCCTGGAGTCTCGCCGTCGCGTCAAGGAGCAGCAGAAGCGCTGCCTTAAGAGCGAGTTCCGCAATACCCACTTCAGTTTCACTATCGGCGCCGACGGCGTCGAACAGTTCGTCGCCACCCCTGAGCTCCATTCCGATGAGGCCATCGAAGGCGATCCGCTCCCTCCCGGTCAGGTCTGGGCAATCAGTCCTGGCTCGTCTGATGCGGCGCCTGGTCTCTTCCGCGTTGAAGTTAACTCCGGCCCAGGCGGTGGGGCAAGGATTCTCAACCATCCTACGCCTCCGCCCTTCCGAGAGAGCGTCAGGGTAGGCGAACAGAACCTCTACAACATGGCCAAGCAACTGCTCGGGGAGCGTGATCCGCGCAGCTATGAGTACACTCTTCAGCTTCGCGCCATGGACGCTGACAAGAACGGCTATGGCCTAGGAGTGGCCGTCCTAGTTGCAATGGTGGGAAGTCTCGTGAATCGAAACACCAAGGGAGGTACTATCATCGTCGGTAGTCTAAACCTCGGCGGATCCATCGAGATGCTACCCAATGCAGTAGCCTTGGCGGAGATCGCTGTGGACAAGAAAGCCACCACGCTCCTCATGCCTGTCGCTGCCCGCCGGCAGCTCAACGACCTCCCGGACGACATGTGGACTAAGATCAACATCGAGTTCTACAAGGACCCTGCCGATGCCGTCTTTAAGGCGCTGGTCGAGTAACGGAATTAACCTATAGCTACTATGGCCAGTGAGGCAGATACAATTAGCGCCAACAATGGCGACTTCTATGCCGAGTATCATCACGAGGCACATAAGCTCCGTGTTGTGATCAACTCGCCTCGCGGCCCTTTAGTAGAAGTAAGCACCGTCGGCCTCGGCGTTTGGCTTGAACTCAAAAGCTGTGCCGATCCGATGCGGACTTACCTGCGTCTCTATCGGCCTAAGCCTCCGAAGGAAGAGAAGACACCCATCTTCATATCTCCGGCTACGAGGAAGCCTAGGTCGGAGGTAGCAGCTGGTGCCAGGAGGCATGAAGAGGCTGATAGGCCGATGGGCTGCGGTATGAAGCTGTTCCTCTTCTGGCTAGGGGCTTCAGCTCTGACCTTCTTGGTATTGCTTATTGCCGAGCAGTTTAAGCGTTAGGCCATTATAACAAAGTGAGCCTATTCTAGTGGCTAACCACTAGTGATTGGGCCTCAAGCGGTTCCGAAGGCGGCATGCTGTCTCTGCTGTTGGCTGTTCGCTGCGGCAGTAAGGCCCCAGGTTGACTCCCGGCCCAGCGTGGGCATGATTACGAGTCCTAGCCCATCCCGGGTCGGGATTTGAAAGTCTATGAATAAACCAGCGCCTCGCGAAGAGGGCGGGTCATCGGAAGCAGCCTTCGAGCAATGGCTGGAAGCCCAGTCACTGGGCCTCTGGCCAGAAACCGAAGGTTACGAAGATTCCCCACCATCTGAGGACTAAGGATACAAGCTGATCTAAAGTTGTTCTAAAATACGCGCTCAGCGCGCGGTGATCAAAAAGAAGGCCGAAACCGCATAGCGGTCAGGTAAACCTCTCCGGCCCGGGCACGTAGTGCTCGGGCCGGTTCTGTTTATATACCGGCTATAGCACGCAGGCTTTATAATAAAACACACAATATTGACGAAGTCCGCCTGCGACTTATTAAAGAGCTTACCCCCGTCCCGTGAAAGCCTTGTACCAGACATGTTTTTACCTAGGTAAGAAAGAAGGTGAGCGCCCCAAGTTAGAGGACGCTGCCAGCCTTTGCGTCGAATGGGTCTTTGCACCTGGCGAAAAGCCCCGCCCGGGACTGACGGAAAGTGTCCGGCCTGCAGGACCTCTCCCGGTCTTTCCAGCTAAAGAACTAGGCGGGTCCTGGGCCTATGAGGCTAAGCTATTCTCCTCAGGCAACCGGAGGGCATGGGGCCTTCGGCTAATCAATCGCGACAACGAGGATCCAAGCATCCAGTGGGTCACCGAAATCGTCTTCGACGAGACCCCAGAGGGGCTGAGGGTAAGTTGCGTGAATGGGGTTAACCGCGTGGACGATAGTCCTATCCCTTTCCGCCGCCGTGCCACAGCTCCCAAGGTCATTTCGATGCTCGTCGAGGCATTTAACGCTTACGACGGCATCCCGATCATCACGAAGCCAGCTTGGACTAGAGGTCGGAGCGTGGAGGCGCTGGCGTCCTATCTTACATACGAAAAGCGCCGGCATGCTGTCGCGGTCGTTTCAGCGGATGAAGACGGCAAATGCCTATTCAATCCCACGCTGCTATCCCTAAAGCTGACAGCCTTGGCGCACGTTTTCGTGTTACAGGGCGACGCCTGCCATAGGCGATTTGCCGAGCTCATTCCTAATCCGAAGCTCTTGGTCTGGGATGGTGCCGCACGTATCTACTATCCTGGGTTCAGTCCCGAGGCTAGCCCCTTCGCCCATCCCCTTATCGGTCCGCGCAGTATCCGGGAAAGTCTGGAAGAGCGTGGACAGTCAGAGTTCTGCGAAGGAATCCTTGGCCAGATCGCCATCGCAGCTACGCAACGAGGTTTCCCTGGTGCTATCTTCTGGGACGGCCTGGACAATCTAATTGCCGACGAAGAAATCAGAAAGCATAAGGAAAGCGCGAATTTCTCTCACAAGGTCGTGGAGGTATATGAGGAAGAGAAAAAGAAGCTACTAAAGAAGATCGAGGACCTCGAGGCTAGCCAGATGACGCTGGCAGACGAAAAGCGCGAAGCGGACGGTCTGGTGAAGAGATATTTCGAGGCCACCCGCCTCATCCGCCAGAACGTTACATGGCGTGAAGCGTTGAGGAATATTCCCGAGGTCGAGTCTGTCCGCGAAGCAATCGAGGTGGCCGAGAAAGAGCTTAAGGGCCGCGTTATCTTCCGTCTGAACAGCAAGTCTGAACAGGAGTCCCCATTCCAAGAGCCGACAGACCTACTGCTGGCGCTTCGATGGATCGGCGGCGACTATTACCAAGCTAAGTCCGGCAAGAAGGTCATCCGAGATCTCAATGCTTCGCTTAGGGTAGTGCTAAGCAGGTGGGACTATTCTGCGAACCAATCGGACAACACGATGGGCGCGAACGATTCCTGGTATCGGGTGGACTATAAGCTAAAGGGCGGAAAGGTGGCCTATGCGGACGCTCACATCGGTTGTGGTGCGTCACGACGGCCGCAAGAGACCATCAGAGTTGCCTTCTTTTGGGATGACGATGCGCAGGTTGCGGTCATCGGATATGTGGGGCAGCACCAGAAAAACACCCACTCCTGACCTGGTGTACTGCGGGGCAGCGACTGAGTGTTTGCCCTAGGGCTATTCTTGGGGCTTTCTAGAGTCATACCCCCGATGTCTTCCCCCTATACGATCCGTATCTTTGTTCCCGAGGGAGACCCTAACGGGCTTCGTATCATCGAGAACATGAACTGGACGGGGACGGGTGTGGCCTTCCCGCGTGATAAGTGGGCATCCGCTCTAAAGCACGGCGATATCAAGAAGCCCGGCATCTACATCCTCTGGGGCTACAGCAACAGTGCCGAAGACCCACGCCCTCGTGTCTATATCGGCGAAGGGGACTACGTGCCGGACCGGATCGACTCCCACCTTGAGAGCAAAGACTTCTGGGGAAGCGCCATTGTCTTCACGTCCAACAATCTGAACAAGGCATACATCCGCTACATCGAGAGCATGCTTATCTCCAAGGCCAAGAAGTATAAGCGCTGTATCGTCGAGAACGGCACTGAGCCGAGCAAGCCGCCGATGACGGCTAGCGACTGCGCTGACGCCGATGGATTCCTCGCCCAGATGCTGCGCATCCTGCCGCTGGTTGACCTGAACGTCTTTGAGGAACCCAAGGCCCACGTCGTCGCCAAGTCTGAGACGGTAACCCCCGCCACGGTAGCCGCGGCACTGTCACCCGTCGTGGGTGCTGCGAGTCAGGCTGCGCCGCAGGATGACGACCTTGTGATTGTAGTCCCTTGCCGCGAAGAGGGGTTCCAGAATGTCTTCCTAGGAGATAACTGTTGGTACTACGTGAGCATCGCGCCAGGTAAGGTGGAGCAGATCAAGTGGTGCGCCTCTTACCAGGTGGCCCCCGTTTCCGCGGTCACTTACGTGGCGCCGGTCTCTCGCATCGAGCTCTTTGGAGAGCACGGCGAGTACAAGATTCTCTTCGCTAGTCCGGCGGTGAAGCTCAGGGAATCTATCATCTACGGCAGCACCAAGCCTGGTAGCATGCAGAGGCCGCGCTACACCACCCTCGGCAAGCTCAAGGCCGCCAAAGAAGTCGGCGATTTGACGGTTTAAACGTGCGGCGAATCTGCACGGTATTCTGGCCCGACGAGCGGAGAATTATTATACATAAAAGGAGAGGAAAAGACTTGCATCTCCGGCAGATGCTGACAGTATACTGTTATGACTAATGAAGAGGCTAAGTCACGCACTGACAGTGGTATGCAATTGGTCCTTGGTAAAGAAGTGCCTCAGAATATCCCTCTTGGACTGGCAATGATCCAATCCGCCGCCGAGGCCGATTATCACGATGCCCAGACTTTGCTCTTTCTCTGGTACTCGAAGAAAGACGGTAAGCTTGCCGAGCACTGGTTCCGCCGGTCCGAGAAGACCAAACCCCGCCCGCCCGGGGTGACCTATACCGAGCCTAGGTCCGGCGGCTGCGCCGGCGTCATCGTACTCGGCCTGGCGCTTCTCACCTGGGCGGCTCTTTGAGTTAAAAATCCAAGCTTAGACCTAGCATGTCAGGAATGAAGTATAGGTGGGAAAGGCTTCTGGCAGACCCGGAGTGCAAGGCGGCTCTGGAGAAGATTCTGGGGTGCAAACCAGGTGAGGCAGATACGGACGAACTGAACGAGCTCACATGCTGTGGCTACGACGACCTGAAAGACGCCAAAACGTTGTTCTACACGGACTATGAGGGCGGCGGCTGTTACGGAGGATACTGGACGGTGTTCACGTGGCGCGGCAGGTACTTTTTTTATGACGGGTTCTTTGACGCCCATGACTACGAAGACGCCGGACCGTTCGATGACATCGAGAGCGCTTTCGCCTGCGCCTCCTTTCCGATGGGAGACGAATATGATCAGTATGTTAACGTAAGCGTTTCGAGCTCCTTGCCGCTGGATGAGGTTTTGTCCAGGTCGGCAGCATTTGTTAAGAATATGTACAGGATCTTGGTGAACGGGAGAAACTACTTGCGGCAAGGGGATCAGCTCAAAGAGATGAAAAGCGCAAAACTAGGGGCCACTCAGAATGGGTTGGCCTGCGTAGGGGCCATCAAGAAGAAGGCGGGCGAAACTACGACCACGCTCTTGCCTTGGGTAGAGGGAGTAATTTCTCAGATCGGCGAACTTAAGAAATTCGAAGACACCACCGCGTACTGCTTCTCTAATTTTGAGTGGGACGGCGGTGCGAAAGGGTTTCCTTTTGGTTACAAAGATTTAGACCTAGAGTCGTACCTCAATATTCTGGTGGTAGAGCACAAGTTCACCACCAACTACTGGGCGACGGACTTGGACGGAGGACCCGGACTTAAGGAGTGGCAACGGTTTTACCTGCATGCGCTGTCGTGTATTAAGTCGCGCATCCCCGCTTCGGCAGATGCAGGACTGGTTGCTGCTGCAGGAAACGACCCGGTCAAGCTGGCCGAGCTTCTCGTTGATCTAGGAATTTTTAAGCGGAGAGAGCCAAAGAAGTGAACATGCATAATAGACCATGAGCAAAGAACAAGTTGACCTAGAGGCGCTGTTTAAGGCCGACGGCGCCAGGGAGAAGTTCAAGAAAGACCTGGCTGCCTACCATGAGATCTCGTTTGAGGAAGCCTCGGAAATATTAGACAAGGCCGATACCGATGAGATCACGGAAACGCTCATGGAAATCGCCGAAGAGGCCGAACACGGGGTCAGGCCGTTACTCGAACTAGGCTGATACTAAATACTAACGTTGAGGGCGAATTTGGGTATCAGGAAGCCTTGGTAACGGCCTGACCCTTTCATGTCTCCTGACTATGTCTGAACCGAAAACTAAACATTTAATGCGCCTTTTGGTTTAGCTCACCAAAGGTATGGCCAGACCCCTTACGATTACCCGATGCGCGAGGTTGATGATCCAGCCGCCGGCCGAATCTAGTGGTCTGACCCCTTCTGCAATAGAATGTCAGATGGGGTCAGGCTACTAGGTAGTAGCCTGACCCTTTTATGTCTCGGGCGCATCTAGATCTCCCCATGTCAACTTGCCCGCATGCCAGCTTGCCCCCTCGAAGGCTCCGCCTTCGCGCCCACATAGGCTTACAATCCCAGGGGTTTATTCCCATACGCTGGTTTATGGTGATTCGTGGTCTTTCCTCAAACTTGCGTAAAAAGGAATCCCCTATCTATTTCTTTCCGTCATGTTGTTGAACGACGTCCATTCCCAGCTCAACCCGACCTCTGTGACCGATGTGGTGCGGCCCACCACACTGGAGGCTTTACGTGAGGTGGTGAAACAAGCTAACCGTGAAGGGGTGTCTTTGTCGGTGGCGGGTGCCCGCCACGCGATGGGAGGCCAGCAGTTCGCAACAGGGCAGCGCCATGTGGACATGACGGGTTTGCACCAAGTATTGCATGCCGATGCGACCCTGGGGTTGTTGCGAATCGAAGCCGGAGCCAATTGGCATCACATCATCGCCGCCAGCCATCAAATGCCGACGCCCAGTGGCGGCACCTGGGCCATACGCCAGAAGCAGACCGGCGTTGATGAGGTGACCTTGGGTGGGTCAATTTCCGCCAACGCCCATGGCCGGGGTTTGTTGATGCAGCCTCTGGTTGCCGACATTGAGGATCTCACCTTGGTGGATGCGCAGGGTGAGGTGCGGCTCTGTAGCCGTACTCAAAACGCCGAGCTATTCTCATTGGTGGTCGGCGGCTACGGCCTCTTTGGTTTGATCTACGCCGCTACCTTGCGCCTGGCGCCCCGCCAGAGGGTGCGTCGCATGGTGGATGTCCTCGACCTGACGGATGCGATGAATGCGGTCTACCGGCGCGTGGATGATGATTGTCTGTACGGCGACTTCCAGTTCGTGATCGACCCGCACGACGACACCTTCCTGCAGCGCGGGGTGTTCGCTTGCTACAAGCCCACGTCGGAGGTTGAAGCCCCCGGCACCGTCAATGCCGACCTTCAACCCGAGGTCTGGCTGCAGTTGCTCAAGCTGGCGCACGACGACAAGGCCAAGGCCTTCAAACTGTACTCTCAGCATTACCTCGGCACGCATGGCCAGTGTTATTGGGCCGATACGATGCAGCTGAGCACTTACATCCCGAGTTACGCCGATTACCTGGAACGCGCCAGCCCCGCGGACCAACCTGCCGGGCCCAAGCAAACCCTGGTGATCGGTGAGCTCTATGTGCCTCGCGATCAAATTGCTGCGTTCATGACGCAGGCCGCCCGCGTGCTGAAAGCGCACGGCGTGGAAGTGATCTACGGCACCATCCGGGCCATCTTGAAAGACGACACGAGCTTTTTGCCGTGGGCCAAAGACGACTTCGCCTGCGTGATCTTCAACCTAAGGACAGTCCATACCGACGAAGGAAAGGCCCGCACGGCCGAGGCCTTCCGTGGCCTGATCGATGCAGCCTTGGTCTTGGGCGGCAGCTATTTCCTCACCTACCACCGCTACGCCACCCGCGCGCAGGTGGTGCAGGCCTATCCCCAGTTTGAAGCCTTCCTGAAGCGCAAGCGGCACTTCGATTCACAGGAGCGTTTCACGAGTGATTGGTACCGCCACCATGTGGCGCTGATGGGCCGGCAGCCATGAAGGCGACGGAGGCCAGCACCACGGCCAAGGTAATCGCAGCCAGTACCGTGCTGCTGGCAAGTCGCCCCGTAGACCGTACTCTCGTGCCCGCCGGCGCGGGTGAGCTATCCCGGCATTTCCTTTCGACCAGCTGGGCTGACCGCTGCCTGAGTCGCAGCGTCAGCAGTCCCTGGACGCGCTGGTTTTGGCGCGGCTTAGAGCGCCTGACTCACCCCGGCATCATGCGCCACTACCTGCTTCGTAAAGGGTGGATTGAGGCGCAGTGTCGCTTGGCCTTACAGCAAGGGGTTGGCCGGGTGATCATCGTCGGAGCAGGCCTGGACACCTTAGCCCTGCGGTTGGCGTCACAGTACCCCGACGTGGATTGGGTGGAGATTGATCACCCGGCCACCCAAGACTTCAAACGCCGCGGGCTGGCTCATGCCGGCGTGCAGTTGCCCGCGAACTTGACGCTGCTCAGCGTTGATCTGTCGACCGCCCCCTTGCCCGCCACCTTGATGAAGGACGCCCGCCCCACCTTGGTGGTGATCGAAGGCGTTCTGATGTACCTGAAAGAGGCCGAGGTGGCCGCTTTGCTGCGCGACCAGGTCCTCGCCTTGTCGGTGGCGCCCGTGCGGCTGATCTTCAGCCACATGGTGCGCTGGCCACAAGGCCGAGCCGGCTTTAGGCCTACCAGTTGGTGGGTCGACCGCTGGCTCGATTGGCGGGACGAACCTTTCCAGTGGACGATGTCTCCCGGTACACTCGAGCCTTGGTTGCAGGGCTTGGGGTTCGAGTTGCTGCGTCAGGCCGAGCCTCCCTTCACCACGGAAGCCGCCGAACCTCAGGATGGTTTAAAAGGCGAGAACTTGGTGATGTGCGTGGCCAAACATAGGGTGTCCTGACCCCATCATGTCTCGTGCGCATTCAGGCCCCCCGTGTCAACTTGCCCGCATGCCAACTTGCCCCCTCGAAGGCTCCGCCTTCGCGCCCACCTAGGCTTACTATCCCCCGTCACGAATTCTTCAGCGTGGACGCGTGCGCGTTAATTGAATAAAAAGACACCTACTCCCCTACTGATGTTCCGCTCAAGCCGTATCCGAAACCTGCTGACCCTAACCGCGATAGCCGCGAGTCTATGTTTGCCCTCGCAAGGGGCGTCGCTGCCGTCAGAAAAAAATCGACGCATTAGCAATCCCCCCGCAGCTCTAAAAAGCATTGGATGGCCGCGGCTATACAAGTACAGCAAGTACTTTAACACAAAAACGTACGACGTCCATATTCTTGGCACGACTGAGGTCAGTGACGAGAAGATGCTGCTAGTGGCGGAGTTTATCGACGACATGATATCCGCCCTCAAGAGCCCGCAAGACCGCGCGAAATTCGCCGGTCACCATATCTGCCTTATCGGCAGCAAAGACCCGGATCTGGGTGAATTGGGAAGCGTTCCTAACCAACGGAATGCAGGTGGGAAGAATGTCACACTACTGACTGCGGACCTGATTAACCATATAGCGCGCGACGATCAAGGGAATGAGTTTTTCAGGGGATGGAACATCCCTGCCCATGAGTTCGGGCACACAATAGAGATGAAGCTCGAATTACAGAAGAGGTCAGACCAAGTCTTCTCCAGCAACGACGTGAACTACAACCTGAAGATGAAGCGGGAGTACTTCGCGTGGGCCTCGGAAACATGGTTCAACAGCAGCAGAAGCAAGGTGACCAGGGACAAGATGCCCAAGTGGCAGTACGACTACCTCGCCACCATCTTCGACGCCGCTAATAAATGGATGCCAGCCTCGGACAGCCAACGGGGACAGGACGTACCCCGAATCAAGCGTAACTAAATTCGCATCTATTCAGCTTATTTAGTTACACCCTCCGAAAGGTACGGCCTGACCCCATCATGTCTCTCTTCGAAGGCTCCGCCTTCGCGCCCACATAGGCTTACAATCCCAGGCCTAAGCATAATGGGGTCAGACCCCATTAATAGGGTCTGACCCCATTATGTGTCGATCGGCGCCGCGCTCACTTCCTGGCCTTCTTCGTCGCTAGCTCTTTCTGTAATTCCTTCGAGCGCTTCAGCCCGGCGGCGACCTGGCCTGCCGACATCTTCTTTTCAAGAACCGCTAGGTTCCTGCGGGCGAGTTCGTCCGTTGTCCTGATAAGGTTCCAATAAGCATAGGCCTCAATCTCGTCCTTCGTCACGCCTTCGCCGTTGTAGTAGCGGCCCCCCAAGTTGAATAGGGCCCCGGCATGCCCCTGCTCGGCGGCCTTTCGATACCACTTCAACGCTTGCACGAAGTCCTGGGGGACGACTTCGCCTTCGGCGTAGCATTTCCCTAAATTGTTCTGGGCATCGGCATCTCCCTGTTCGGCGGCCTTGCGATACCACGAGACCGCTTGCACGAAATCACGCGGTACTCCTATGCCACTTTCATAGCAAAGCCCTGTTTTAAATTGAGCATTGGGATGCCCTTGATCAGCGGCCTTGCGCCACCAGTTCGCCGCTTCGTCCAGATTCTTCGCCACGCCGTTTCCGTTCAGGTAGCAATTACCTAAGCTGAACTGGGCACTGGCGTCCCCCTTCTCCGCTTTGGCCCTGAAGCTCCTAAACATAGTTAGCTGTGCGGGATTAGTCGCGAGTTTACTCTGCACCAAGTCCAGACGAATGGTGGCGGCCACATCTCCCTTAGCGGCAGCCATCCCCAACCACTTGATCGCCTCTGCAGCATTCGCCGGGATTCCCGCCCCATCATCGTAGCAAATCCCAAGATTGCACATCGCCGGCACGTGCCCGAGATCGGCGGATTTGCGATACCATGATGCACCGAGGGCAAGGTCCTGCTTGGTGCCGATACCGCTCATATAGCTAAACCCTAAGTTGAACATCGCCGGAGCGAAACCCTGAACGGCTGACTTGCGCCACCAGGCGACCGCTTGCGCGGGATCCTCCTTCACTCCTAAACCAGAGCTGAAACAAACTCCGACATTATATTGAGCGAGTTTATCACCGTTGCGGGCCTTGGCGGATGTGGTGTTATACGTTTTTACCTCTTCTGCGGTCATTCCAGCTAAAGCCTGCATAGGCAGCAGCGCCAGCAGGCCGACGGTTGCGACGATCAACCAAAAGCCCGGGGTACGCGGTTTCATAGTTCATAACTATAACACGGTTCCCGTGCGAGCGAGCATCGTTAATCCTGATGCGGGGTATCGGGGGCGGAGGGAGTCACCGCAGTGCTTCCTTCCCGGCCCTTCTCGCGTGCATTTCATCTTGAAGCTCTCCAGTGCGTTTTTCCCCTCGCGATATGGAATCGGGAAACATTGTCTTTTTAAGCCGGCCGAGATTCTGGCGGGCATTCTCATCATTCATCGCGAGATTCCAATAAGCGTAGGCCTCAATTTCATCCCTCCTCACGCCGTCGCCGTTGGCGTAGCAAAGCCCTAGGTTGTATTGTGCCTTGGCATACCCTTGGTCGGCGGCCTTGCGATACCACTTCAGCGCCTCGATAGAATCCTTCGCCACTCCTTCGCCTCTCCTGTAGCAAACCCCGAGATTGTATTGAGCGCCGGCATGTCCTTGGTCAGCCGCTCTGCGCCACCAACGTGCCGCCTCAACATAATCTACCGGTACCCCTCTTCCTTGTTCGTAGATGAAGCCCAAGCGGTATTGGGCCTCAACCTGGCCATTCTCGGCGGCCTGGCGATACCACTTCAGGGACTCGACCAGATTTATCTCTGCGCCGTCGCCGATGGCGTAGCGATGCCCCATTCGATATTGGGCATCGGCATCCCCTTGGTCGGCGGCCATGCGAATCTTCGTCGCTATCTCGTTCTGCAATCCCTTCGAGCGCTTCTGCCCGGCGACGATCTGCTCGGGTGTCATCTCCATTTCGAGAGTGGCAAGTTTCCTGCGGGCCTCGCCCGACTTTACTTGTATCAAATAAGCATACGCCTCGACCAGATCCCGCGCCACGCCTTCGCCGTTGGCGTAGCAGCACCCCAGGTAGTATGTGGCCATTCCAGCCCCCTGCTCCTCGGCCTTGCGCCACCACTTCACCGCTTGCACGAAGTCCTTCGCAACGCCTTTTCCTTCGGCGTAGCAACCCCCTAGGACATATTGGGCCACGGCAAGACCCTGTTCAGCTGCCTTGCGATACCACGCCGCCGCTTGCACGTCGTCCTTCGCGGTGTAGATGCCCTTGGCGTAGCAATGCCCCATTGTGTGTTGGGCATCGGCATCCCCCTGTTCGGCGGCCTTGCGAATCCCCGAGAGGGCCTGCTCATCCCGCTTCTTTGCCGCAGCTTCGTATATCTGGGAGGATGACGAACTATATCTCTGGGAGGATGACGAACTCGACGGTGCACGTCCTCCGTTAAGCGGACTTATTAGTGCACCATAGTATCCCTCCACCATGGACTGGCACCCGGTCATCGAGAGCATGATCGCGGTGAACCAAAGGCCGGCCACGATCCTGGAGAAAGTCCCCCATGGAGTGACCTGTGATGATGGCATTAGGCGGGGCATGATTAGGGGTGGCGGATAATTATAACACGGTTCCCCTGACAGCGAGCATCGTTAATCCTGATGCGGGCTATCGGGGGGGGTGTCTCGAGGTAGGGCGGGCTCTCCGAGCCCGCCGCTGAACCGGATGAGGTGCGGAGCTCTACGGGCGAACGGACGGCTCGGAGAGCCGTCCCTACCCAAGGCAGCCCCAAGCCAATTATCCGGTCTCCGGTTTCCCTTTGAGATTCCGCTATGTGTGTTTCCTGCCACCCGGAACAAATTCACTCTGAGCCGAATAAGGGGTCAGGCTGTTACTGGGCGTGACCTGTTACTGAAATCGTGCTACGATGGGTTTTAGTCGCAGGAAGAAGGAATAAAAGCCTGACCCCGTGCTCCATTCTCACCCATCATGAAATTGCTCACCGCCCTCTGTTTATCCATTCTTTGCATGCATCATGTTAATGCGGCGGGATTGAATCTTCCGCTGGATCCCGCTGAAGCGGCCATCATCCTGGCGATCCCGGTGGCCGAAGGCGTCGAGGTCGAGGCTGCGGATTTGCCCGGCTACGCGAAGAAGGGCCTTTTTGAAATACTCACCACCCTCGGTTTGGACGCGACCAAGCTCAAGTCCGCCGGCATGAGCGTGAAAGGTAAGAGTGGCACGCAGCTCTCCTTTATTTATGACACCGGCGGTCATATCGTCGCTTTGCATGGAAATGGACCTTGGCTGCGCAACAGCACGCTGCGCTCGTTTAAAGGACTGCCGGAACTTCGGAGCATCCGCATCGACCACAACGGCTTTGTCGGCAAAGACGCGCGTGCGGCGGAGTATGACGGCAGTGGCTTTGATGTCCTTAATGATTCTAAAATCGCCGACATTAAGATTGGCCTCGGTTTCTCCGATAAAGGTATGGCGCAGTGTGCGAAGATCAAATCACTACGCACCTTCAACGTGGCTCATTCGCAGGCCAGTGAGGCGGGGATCGTCTTCTTCGCCGGACACGCGGGCCTCACGCACTTCTCCATCGGTGAAATGGCGAGTAATCGCGTCACCGAAAAGGCGCTGGCCGCGATTGCGAAGATTCCAAATCTCACCCACATCGGCTTTAAAGAGTGCTATGTGACCTACAATGGAGGCTTTACGCATTTGGCTTCATTCAAGGGCAAGCTGGCGGAGATCGATTTGACCATGAGCATCGCTTCACCAACAGACCTCGCCAAACTTCAGGCCGATCATCCGCGGGCGAAGATTCTTACTATTGCGCCAGCGGAAATCGCGAAACGCCACAAATTCATTGCGGCGAACTTGGCGAAACAATCCCCGCCTGAACTCGCCGCACCTTTGAAAGCCGCGCTCGAAGGCTCTAAATAGGTCGAATAACGGCGGCCGATCATGAGGGTCAGGCCGACCCCCATCGCCTTTCCGAGCAACCGCTCAAAGGCGGGCGAACATGGGGTCAGGCCGTTATTCGAACTGGCTGATACTAAATACGAAGGTTCAGGGTGGTTTTGGTATCAGGAAACCTTGGTAACGGCCTGACCCCTTACGATTACCCGATGCGCGAGTTTGATGATCCAGCCACCGGCCGAACCTAGTGGTCTGACCCCTTCTGCAATAGAATGTCAGATGGGGTCAGGCTACTAGGTGTTAGCCTGACCCTTTTATTTCTCGGGCGCATTCATGTCTCCCCGTGTCAACTTGCCCGCATGCCAACTTGCCCCCTCGAAGGCTCCGCCTTCGCGCCCACCTAGGATTACAATCCCAGGCCTAAGCATAATGGGGTCAGACCCCATTAATAGGGTCTGACCCCATTACTTCTCCGCTGATTATGAGGTAGTCAGGCGGGTGGAAATAATGGATAAAGTTTCCGTCTTCGGACCGGCCATGCTTACCCCTCGTCTTCCCCTGATCGTTCTTATCTGTTTGGGGTGCACCAGCTGCGTCGATTACGTCCCCGCTCCGGTGTCGGTGGCGAAGATCGACCGCGATTTCGCCGATCGTAAACTTCCCGCGCAGACGCATGCCTGGACGATCCCGGATCTCATCCTGCTCAGCAAGAAGCGTCAGGCGGGTCGGGAGCAAGCGGCGGCGCAATACGCCACGGCCGAAGCGGCCTTGATCACGGCGGGCGGCTCGGTGAACCCCGCGGTCTCGCTCGTCCCGGGGATCAACACCAGTGCCGCCAGCGGTACGCCGAGCGGCACCCCTTCGGCCTCCTTCGACCTGTTATTCGAAACCGCGCACAAGAAGGATCTGCGTCTACTCAAGGCCCAGCAGCAGCTGCTCAAGGCGGGCTTCACGCAACAAGACACGGAATGGCAGCTCGACGCCGCGGTGCGTCACGCGGGCTGGAACCTCGCGTTCGCGCAAGAGCGCCAGGCGTTGCTGACGCAGGCGCTCGCCGCTCAGGAAAAAGTCCTCGGCTTGGCGAAGCATCAGCTCGAGGCCGGGCTGATCGCCCCGACCGACGTGCAGAGCCAAGAACTCGCGTGGCGGAAAGCGCGGCTTGATCTGGCGGACGCCGAAGCCGCGGTGCTTGATGCCCGGGCCCAACTGGCGGAAGCGGTAGGCTTGCCCTTACAGGCCCTCGTACGGGCCAAACTGAATCTGGCCGCCGAGCCGCCCGCGCAACGGACGTCATCGCAAGCCATCGCCCGCGTGCGTCAGGCGGCCCTCGTTCATCGGCCCGACGTGGCGATGGGCTTGGCGGACTACGCGGCCGCCGAGGCCGACCTCGCGCTCGAAGTCGCCAAACAATACCCCGATATCAAGGTCAGTCCTGGCTATCAGTGGGACCAAGGCAGCAACAAATGGCAGCTCGGACTCGGGTTCGACCTGCCGCTCTTCAATCAGAACCAAGGCCCGATCGCGGAAGCCTCGGCGCGGCGCCGCGAAGCGCAGAGCCGCCTGGAAATGCTGCAGGCCAAGATCTCCGCCGAGGTCGACCGCGCGGTCCCCGCTCTGCAACAGGCCTGGAAGACTTATCAGGTCGCCCGTGACCTGCTCAAAACCCAAGGAGAGAAGAAAACTACCGCGTTGCGTCGCGCCCAGGCCGGCCAAGGCGAACCGATGGACACCCTCTTGGCGGAAGCAGACCTCATTTCGGCCCAGCTCGTGCTCGTCGATCGCGCCAGCAAATGGGCGCAGCAACTCGAAGCCCTCGAAGCCCTGACGCGTCCGCCCTTGGGCGCCACGGGCCACGTCGCCGCCGAACAGAATTCCAAATGAAAACCTACCTCTCTCTCCTGCTCATGGCGGTCGCGCTCTCCGCGGCCGAAACACCGGCGACGCCCGAGGCTAAAGGCCCCGAAGCCAAGGCCGCCGATCCCAAGGCCGCCCTCGCGCAGCAGCTCAAGGAGGCGGGCATAAAAAGCGCCGTCGTGGAAGTGGCCGGACTGCAGAAGGAAGTCGTCCTGTCGGGACAGGTCGTGGACCCTTTGCCGCTGGTGAACAGTTTTCAGGAATGGGTCGGTGCGAAGATTTCGGCCGAGACCGCTGAGCAAGAACTGGGCCGCATGGAAAAACTCCGGGCCAATAACGAAATCTCTGCCCGCCTCTTTCGAACCACGGAAGCCGAGGCCCTGAAAGCCCGCCTCGCGGCGACCTTCGCTTACCAGAAACTGCTCCTCAACGTCGGGCCGGATCTGCTCCGCCAAGGCCGTCTGGAAAACCTCCTGAACAGCATCAGCAGCGGTGAAAGCGCCCTCGTGCGCCTCGACCTGCCGTTGGGACTGGCGCTGGATGAACGTCCGGCGGCGAAGATCGCGGCGGACTTCAGTGCTGCGCAAAGCCAGGTCGGCGCCTGCGTGAGCTACGCGCCCGCGGTCAGCCCGCTGACGCAAGGCCCGGCCTTATTCTACCTCGTCGAAAAACCCCAACCCGCCTTGAAGCCGGGCGCTGCCGTCTCGGCGACGTTGCCTATCAGCAAGCCGGCGACTACGGCCTTCGTGCCCGAGGCTGCGTTGCTACGGGCGAATGGCCGGACCTTCGTCTACCGCGAGACTGCCGAAGTCAGCCCGCACCACGTCCGCTGTCCGCTCCAGCTTCTCCAACGCGCCACGTTGCATGACGTCGATGGCTGGCTCGTGACGGGCGGCATCAAGGCCGGGGACAAGATCGTGGTCCAAGGTGCGTTCACCTTGCTCTCGTGGGAGACCCTGGAAGACGAGGCCGGGGCGGAAGCGGAGGGCCAGAAGCCCGAAAGTCAGGCGACTCCTCCCGCCAAAACCAAGTAACCATGCTTTCCGCGCTCGTTGGACTCTCGTTACGCTACCGCTGGGTGGTGCTGGGGTTGTCGCTCTTACTCCTAGGCTGGGGCGCCTACGGCACCAAAAATGCGAAGTACGATGTCTTTCCGGATTTCGTGCCGCCGCAAGTCACCATCCAGGCCGAAGCCCCGGGCTTCACGCCGGAGCAGGTCGAACTCCTGGTCACCCGGCCGATCGAAGCCGCGGTCAACGGCGTCGGCAACATGGCCTCGCTGCGCTCGGAGTCGATTCAAGGACTCTCCGTGGTGACGGTCGTCTTCGTCGAAGGATCCAACATCCAGAGCTCTCGTCAGATGTTAGCCGAGCGTCTGGGCGAAGTCGCCGGCCGGCTCCCTAATGGCGTGCGTGCCCCCACCGTGTCGCCGCTGACCTCGGCCACGATGGACTTGTTGAAAGTCGGGCTGGTCTCGAAAGGTCCCGGCGCCCTGACGCCGCTCGAGCTGCGCGCCTTTGCCGACACCGTCGTCCGCCCACGTCTCTTGGCCGTGCCGGGCGTGGCGCGTTGCATCGTCTTCGGCGGCGAAACCAAGGAACTCCAAATCCTCGTCCACCCCGAGAAACTCCAGGCCCTCGGGCTCTCTCTTAGCGATGTCAGCCAGGCGGTGAAGAACGCGAACAGCCTCATCGGTGTTGGCTTCGTCGACACCCGCTCCCAACGCATCGCGGTGCAGATGGGCACTGGGAGCATCACGCCCGCCGAGCTGGCCCAGGTCACCGTCAACACCCCGACCGGGCAGCCCGTGCCATTGGGCTCCCTCGCCGACATCACCTACGGGGCCGCGCCGAAGTTCGGCGACGCCTTGGTCATGGGCGAACCTGGCATCATCCTGTCGCTCTC
>Ga0209296_1000328_pt1 | contig 40320 bp, 28 predicted proteins | sample S_130206_EF_Meta_FD_187319 | JGI IMG/M metagenome (GOLD analysis project Ga0209296, IMG submission 187319) | Freshwater microbial communities from Lake Simoncouche, Canada to study carbon cycling - S_130206_EF_MetaG (SPAdes) (version 2) | ecosystem: Environmental > Aquatic > Freshwater > Lake ... | reverse complement strand
GTGTTGTTAAACCAATTTAAGCAGGGTGAGCATAGTAATGTTCCCCTGCTTTTTTAATTGTGTAAGGCTTTGCAGAATGGGATCTATGCGTTATAATCAAATTGATTAAGAAACTGTGAGTCCTTGATGAATTTAGTTTATTGCTTGATGGGAGCCCAAAATGGATCAATCTGAAAATAATCCCAACGAGGAATCGAATCTTCCTGATTCAGGAAAATCGCAGAAAGCTGCCTTGCTTGTACAAAATCAGGCAGACTTCGAACTTGAATTTTATCAATCAATTTTAAAAGTAAACCCTGATTATGTGGATGTGCTTAGGGTACTGGGCAACCTGCTTACCTTGAAAGGTAAATATGCAGAAGGCTTGGCGATTGATAAAAGATTAGTTAGGCTTCGCCCTGCAGATGCTTTGGCGCATTATAATCTTGCCTGTAGTTACTCGCTTTTGAAAAGAATTGAAATGTCGCTAAAAACACTGCGACTTGCTATCCAGCTTGGTTATTCAGATTTCCGCTACATGAAAGAAGATACCGATCTCGAATCCATCCGCCATGATCCTCGTTTCAGACAATTGATCAAAGATGGGGAAGGTCGATAGATAGTTGGTTAAATTGGTTCATTTCTTTTAAAAATAAAAATAACCTTAAATGAGGCAGTTAAGGCAAGGCCGCTGAGATACAGGAATAATATTTCTGTTAACTTAGGGGTTATTATGCCTAATTTTAGATAAATCGGCCTTGAGATTTAATTCTTCATCTCGCTATATACCCCCCTTTAGAGCAGTCAAGAACCAAGTTCCATGTAGGGAACTTTTAAGGACAGTTTTGGTTTATTCCAAGGAAGGAAATTGTAATGTCTCAATCTAATCGGCCTATCGTTGGTATTAATATGGATCTTCATTACCCACAAAAAAATAAGCAGGGGCAGCTTCGTTTAGCCAGCGGTTATTGTGACCGAATTCTTGAAGCTGGTGCGCTTCCTATCGTAATGCCTGCATTTACTAAAGATGCTGATTTGGATGCATTCCTTTCCATGGTGGACGGCATGGTGATGACAGGCGGAGCGGATATGGATCCCCGCAGGAATAGTCAACCGATGCACCCTTCTGTTCGGATGATTCCTGAAAGGCGAGAAGATTCAGACAGGCTTTTGGTTCGCAAATTGATTGAAATGAAGAAGCCCCTTTTAGGTATTGGTTTGGGCATGCAGCAAATCAATGTGGCACTCGGTGGCAATTTGTTTTTGCACCTTCCTGAAGAGTTGCCCAAAGCATTGCCTCATTTTGATACTTCGGATGATTTTCATCGTCATCTTGCTTTGATCAAGGCTGACACTTATCTGATGGAAATTTATGGTGGTGAAGAAATGCGAGTAAATAGCAATCACCATCAGGCGGTAAAGAAGCTTGGGGATGGGTTGCGTGTTTGTGCGGTTGCTCCGGATGGAGTTATCGAAGCGATTGAATACATGGATCCATCGTGGTTCTGCATTGGGGTTCAATGGCATCCTCAATCAGATAATGCGACTGCGCTTGATACACAGCTTTTTGAATGTTTCGTGCAGGCTTGTGCAGGCGGGTATGTCGAGCGAGAAGTAGAGCTCGCAGCCTGATTTATTCTTAAAGGTGATGCATGATTCGAACTATACTTGGATTGCACGCTGGGGCTGGAGAGCACGGCGTGCATTCCGTTTTAATTGATATCCCAGATCAAATTGGTTTGATTCGCCCTGTTTTTCGCATGGGTATGTATCAAGCTTTTCCACTTGAGGTTTGTCGTTGGCTTGCCAAGGCTGGGGATAAGCCTTCACGGGAGTCGAGATATTTTGATAACGCCTGCAAGATTATTGCCGATCAGTTTTCTACCCTTGCATTGTCGACAATTAAAGAAGCGAATTTGAAAGAAGATTCAATATTTGCAGTAGGTTGTGATTCTTCATTGGGTGCGATGGAGGGTTCACGAAGATTTTTGGCTTTTCGGGGATGGGGGCCGGGGCAGGATATTTCCCAGACCACTGGGTTGAGTGTGGTTTGCATTAATTCGGATGGTGATGCGGGCAAATCTTCAAGTTTTGATCCGATATTTTCGTATCCTGGGGCATCGATGTTTGCGCAGGGTAACCAACCCGTATTGATGATTCATCTTGGTGGTGTGATAAAAATTTCAGCCTTTGCGCCTAGTTTACCCCCACTCACTTTTCAGGGCGGGCCATGTGCTTCGCTTTTTGAATTGATTTTTAATACGGAAAGTACAGCTCCCTTGGGCGTTGATTTTCTTTCTAAACGTGCGGTGCAAGGCAAAATGCAGCAACCGCTTTTGGATAAATGGTCAGGCTTAGCCTTGCGTTGCATGGCTTTTGGCAAATCGAAGAGTCGGGCTGATTGCGCTTTATTTCTTGAAGAAATACAGTCTGGGTATAAAGATCATGATGCAGAGGATTTACTTTGCTCGGCACATCACTTCGTGATTGAGTTAATAAAAAACCAGTTAGAAAAAGTTCCTGCAGAATATAAGGGCGGTAGATATATCATAACTGGTTCACATGCAAGAAATGGTTTTTTGCGTCATCTTTTAGGGTTAAGTCTTGCGGATAAAAAGCTAGAGATTGCAGATTCAAGCGGTATCCCTGCGCCCTCTTGGGATTCTTTTTCTAGGGCCTTGGTTGCAACTTATGCCTTAGATGGGGTTAATCCACTTGCTGGAAACTCACGAACCACGACTCGACCGTTGGCTTCATTTTATCCCGGGTCAAATGCTTCTTGGGGAAAATGCCTACGCTGGATGGAAAGGCACTCCCGTCAAGCTGGTTGATGGTTTAAGATTCCATTTGAAAGAGGCATTTGCAGATGTTTCATAACCAGCGTAAGATCTAGAGGTTGCACACGATTTATGTCTTCTCCCAGAAAACTTAAACTGCTGTTTACCGGAGACCTTCATTGGGGAATTGCCAGGGGAATGGCTGCAAATAATGCGTTATATGAAGCTATAAAAGAAAACACTCCCGATGTTCTTGTTCTTGCGGGGGATATAGGTCATGCAGAAAACTTTGATATTTGTCTCGAAAAATTCGCTTCTTTAAATTGCATCAAGGTTTTGGTGCCAGGCAATCATGATATTTGGGTTTCAAATGATGATGAGCGTGGGAATTCCTGGGAGGTATACACGCAGCACCTTCCAAAGTTGGCGCAGAAGTATGGTTTTCATTATCTTGACCAAGCCCCTTTGCATTTTCCAGAATGGAAGCTTTCACTAGTAGGTAATATTAATTGGTATGATTATTCCTGGAGCGAGGCTGCAATGACCGCTTTATTTCCAGATGAAGTTCACAGGTTAAATAGCAAGCGATTTTTGCGTGGGCAGCATAACGATTTCAATTTCATTCGCTGGCAACATGATGACAAATCGTTTACGAAAAAAATCGTTGCAGAGTTAGCGGAACATTTGCAACAATCTTCAAATCTTGGGCATCAGATTATTGTCGTTACCCATCATCCCGCATGCAGGGCGATAAGTTTCCCTATGCCTGATTCTGTTCCTACAGTTGATTCTTTGCTTTGGGAAGCATTGGGAGGGAATCAGCTTTTGGAAGAAGAATTGATGAAATATAAGGGTTCTATTGCTTATTTATTCAGTGGGCACACGCATCGAGAAAGAAAAGAAGACTGGGAGGGGATGCATGCCTACAATATTGGAGGGGATTATCATTACAAAAGGCAACTTGAATTATCCTGGCCCGATCAGACAGTTATTGCGCGCGAGTTTCTTTCTCCATCTGATTTAGCCTGATTCATTTTGCCTGTTTAATTGATTGCTGATGAATGTCTAATTTTAAAAATATCATGACTATTTGTTGTCACGACCTGCTGGATCAGGTGCGCGACCGCAGAACTTTATTCATGATCATCATATTGCCCCTTGTGCTTTATCCCCTTGCGGGCGAATTGATTGTAAACCTTGCAGTTGGTCAGCAGTTGCGCCCTAAAAATATCACGGTCATTAATCCGCCAGTTGTGTTAGACAATACTGCTTCGCAATTTAATTCTAAGCTTCTCATTACTTTTGCCTCTCAGCTTGCTGCACTTCCTACGTTTAATTCTTCTCCTGTTGTTACTGCTGGAGTAATGGCGTTTATCCTAAGCGGACAAGATCAAGCTCCTCCCTTGTTTGTGATCGAAAATGAAAAATTAAGAATAGGCCCGGAGTATCTCAAAGATGATGCTCTTGCGCTTTTGGCAAACTGGGATCAGAAAAGCTTGGATAGTTCAGTTCTTCTAGATCCTAAAATGTTGGAGCAAGCTGCGCAAAAGTTTATTAGTGATGGCGCGGATGCGGTGTTAGTATTCCCTGAGAAGTTTGCCCTAAGAGTTGAGCAGGGGGAAACTGTGCCGATTGTTCTTTTCTTAAACGAAAAAGATGACTCGATAAAATTGATGGAAGGTCAGTTGCGTGGTTTGATTTCCAGATGGGGGGCGAAATTGCGTTCTGCCCGTTTTCTTGCCCAGGGCTTGCCTTCTAATTTTCATCAAGTGATTGAAGTGGTCGAGCCTGATTCAACTAAAACAGGCGCAGGGCAACCCCGCAATTCCATTCAAAAAGAAATCACAGGGGCAATCAGAAGAATTCTCCCATTGATGTTGGTTATGTGGGCGCTTGTAGGCGCACTTTATCCTGCGATTGATCTTTGTGCGGGTGAAAAAGAGCGTGGGACAATGGAAACGCTTCTTATCAGTGCGGCTTCAAGGCAGGAAATTGTTTATGGAAAATTTTTGGCAATTTGGACTTTTAGTACCGCTACCGCATTGCTCAACATTATTACGATGGGCTTGACTGCTACTCATCTAGCAATGACTTACATGAACATCGGTGTGTTTAATCCGTTGCTATTGTTTTGGGCGGTTCTTTTGTTGCTCCCTTTGGGTGCATTTTTTAGTGCACTCAGCCTTGCAATCGGAGCATACGCACGCAGTAGCAGAGAGGGGCAGTATTATTTGATGCCTCTCGTGATGATGACATTGCCTTTGGTTTTGATTACCCTTGCCCCGGGAACCAAGCTTGATCTTCCCACTTGTTTTATCCCTATAACTGGGATTTCGATTTTGCTTCAAGAATTGATGGACAGTTCCAATTATAATCTGAAGCATATGGTTTATCTTGTTTTGGTACTGGCTGCAACCGCGAGTTACGCTTATCTCGCGCTGCAATGGGCAGTCAGGCAATTTAATCGAGAAGAAGTTTTGTTCAGGGAAGCCGAGCAGTTTCATTGGCCCTCGATTTTCAAATCGTTTTTGCCAGCACGAAAAACCCTCAGTGGTGTTGGCACTGCTGTAATCGCATATTTTTTGGTGCTTCTTTTTATGCATCTGCCTAAAGAATATTGGGGCAGAATGCGGGTTGATCCTGCAGTTGCTGGAATTATCCCTATCGGGCTTTTGTTGTTATTCTGGATGAAGAATCCGGGCAAGTTGATTGTTTTGAAAGCCCCTAGTTGGGCAGGGTTTTTGATAGCTATGGTTGTTGGTTTTGCATTGATCCCTGTGATGGCTCAATTAAGTTTATTGGATGGAAAAGCAGAGGTGTTTAAAAATCTGTTTGATCAATTGCAGAAAGGGAATCTGGGTACGCAGAGTTCTGTTAGCTTAGGGCCCATTGCAATATTGAGTTTTTTGATTCTTCCTTTGATTGTGAACGAAGTTGTATTCAGAGGTTTTTTACTGGGGAATATTAAAGCTTCTACTGGAATGGTTGAGGCATGTGGAATGACGGCTTTGCTTTTCGCAGCTCAATCCTTCCAGCCTGTGCGATTTCTTCCCGATCTTGTTTCGGGATTCTTTTTCGCACTTCTTGTCCTGCGATTTAATTCACTTTGGGTTGCAATCATTGCACATCTTGCAAGTGCATTGCCTGCGCTTGTTGGGTTTCTTTCGCTATCTGGTTTACAGGGCTTTAATGTTGATTTTCAATCCATGCAGAATGCTTGGTTGTTATATGGCATGGTGACTGCCTTTGCTGTTTTGATATTGCTAGCTTCTGCGGTTTTTCTGATCTGGCCTGAAATTCTTCTCGTAAGAATCAACAAAATTAAAACTCAGATTCAGGCAGGCAGTCTTTCTGATTAGTGACACAACAACCAATTGGGAATAATTCAATATTCCTTGATGGCCCATCTCGATGAACGAAAGAAAAAGCATTACTCCCAGGGTTGCTTCATTAAACATTTTCAGAGAAGAGATTAGCTCTAAACGGGGTTATCATCTAAATTGTCGAACAGGGTAGGGCTGGGAGGTGGAGCGGGGCGCTTGATCCGTTTCGGCCGTTTCGATGTCCCCTTCTTTCGAGAACCATGTGTCAGATAAACTGCTTTTGTAGCCATTTTCGCTTCTGCTGTCTTGCGGATGCCATATAGTTGATCGGTCATTTTCTTTGCCCGCTCGGCGAATGGAACAACCCGGGAAGGGTAACACGGGAGTAATTCGTCATTCAGAATTTGTTCAGCAGTTTGTTCTTTTAGTTCGGGTAGCCAACGCTTTACAAACTTGCAGTCAGCGTCCCAATCGGCCAGTTGCTTGGCGGGGTTGTAGACACGGATAGCATTCCACCCGACGACTCCGGCCTGCATTTGCAATTGGTTCAGGTGAATACCAGGGTCATAATCTCGGAAGACCCGTGCAAGGTGGGGGTGAATAAGTCGCCAATCGAGATGAAGTACATGGCATGCAAAACTCACTACCATCGCTCTCATTCGAAAATTGACGAACCCGGTAGCGGCAAGGCATCGCATCACCGCATCCACCAGAGGGTAGCCAGTGCAGCCCTCACGCCACGCTTTATGCAGTCGTTCGTCGTTTTCGTAGGGCGTATCTCTATAGCATGGGTGGAGGCTACGGAACTCCAAATCAGGTTCTGACTCGAGCCGCTGGGTGAAATGGTCTCGCCAGTGCAAGCGGCTCAAAAATGCGTTGAGGCTTTGCTTCCATCTTGAGTAAAGAGGATCATTTGGATCGAGGTCGGCGAGGCGGGATCTAACTGCGTGCCATATTTGCCTCGCAGTGATCGTGCCCCATGCCAGGTGTACGCTGAGGCGCGAGCCTGCGGTGAAAGCTGTGTTCGGTGAGCTTATGCCTCCACGATACCATCGACTCCGGACGGTGAGAAAATCAGCCAATGTGGCTTTTGCATCAGTCTCACTCACAGGCTGCCAAAGATGTTTGGTGGTGAACTGGGGTAGCTTGGGGAATGCTGTTTTTGAAGCCATAGCGCGAAGTTCTTCTGGTTGAGCAATGCGAGGAATCTGCAGCGGTTGAATGTCGGCAATTCGCGATCTCCACAATTGTTGTAGTTTGTCCCGGTTCACTCCACCTCTTTTCACGCTCGATTGCGGAAACTCACGATATGTTATTCCTCTGTCATGGCACCATTTAGCGACTGCTCGGTCGCGCAGGAAGGTTATGCTGTTGCCTATCTCTTCGTGGGAAAAAAGATAGTTGAAAGGTATGCGTTCATACAACTTAGTTAACTTTTCAATGACTTCGCCATGTGCGATTACAATATCAGAACCCATTTTTCTTAGGCCTTGACGAAGCCCGTTTATAGCTTGCCACTGAGCTTGGATATGCATATCGGAGGAGTCATTGGCAGTTAGCACCGATGGTTCGAAACAGAAGAAGGGCAGAACGTTGAGCTGGAGCCGTTCGGCTTCTACCAAACAGGCGTTGTCGTTTAGCCTGGCATCCCGTTTCACCCAAATCACTGCAGTAGCTTTTGTCACTGGTGCTTCCACTTTGGCGAACTTGGCCGGTGACCCAGCACCTGTGTGGCAACTTTCTCCCAATAGCGTGAGAAGCGTTTAGGTTCAGGTGGGTACGCTGTTAATGTGGTCCGAGGGTGGACTAATACCCGAAACTTTAAGCGCAATTGATCGGCGGTTTCTATGACCCATGGGTTGGGGTGCTCGGAAATATGGATCGTTGTGGCACCCAATTTGTTGGCAAGGTTTGTAAGCCTTTCCACTGGATCTCCAACAAGAGTAACTTTGGTAGAGTTTGGTAAGTTTTTAAACAAGTCGTCGATACCGTCAGCAACAAAACTTAGTCGGTGGAAAGCCCACGGTTCAGCTTGCAATGCGGGTTTGTTGAATACGAATGCTACCGCAGCGTTGGGATTCATAAGCACAGCGGTATCGGTACATGATATCGCAGCATCATGAACCCAGACTAGATCAGTAGCGGGGGGTAGTGTAGCTATATCCGCGGGGATATCATGACTTGCTGGTTGTGTATTATTTGTAACTGCAGCCTTGTCTGCAACTTTTGAAACGAATGGCGCAGTCGAACCCGCGAATAAACGATGCTGCAGGGTTGGGTAATCGGCATCGAAAGGACATTTAACCTTGCACGAGTTACACCATTTCCCGCCACTGAAGTTAGCGATGTTATCTTTGTTCATGAAGTACGGCTTACTGGCAAATGTGCCTTCCACCCACTGCCAACTTGATGAGTTGCTGGCGATGTCGCCATCGTAAAGATGTTGGCGAAACAACTTAGCGCCCTCTTGCCAACGCACCCCGCGGAAGTGGCATAGGTATGCTGCAAACCAAAGGCGGGCATGATTGTGCAGGTAACCTTGATCGAAAAGATCGCTAAGCATTCCATCGATACACGGCAGGCCGGTATCACCGCTCAAAACATCAAGGGGGATTCGGGATGATCGGGTAACGCCATGCTTGGGTTCTTCCAAGTCCTCGTCAATTCCGTGGCCGTACCAAGTTAGTACTTTTTCAAAGAAGTCACGCCAAGCCAATTGACGGAGGAATTCTTCAAGGCGGGATAGATCGTTCGGGAACTTTGAACGCAGATGATCCCGCACCTCTATTAAAGAAAGCATGCCATGCCGTAGGTATGGCGAAAGCTGGGAAACAGTGCCTTCGATATGATTACGCGTACGCCCGTAGGATGCTGGATCGTAAGCGTGAAGCCTGCGGAGTGCCTCGGTTCGACCGCCTGGCAAATTATCAGGTTTTGGGCCACCCAGAAAACACCCACTCAAACGCTCAAATAAGGTGTCTCGTTGATTGCGTTGATCGTAATTCATATCAGCTTGTTGGTCGTTTCTCGTTTAGGAATAGTAATCAAATTATTAATAATAACCGTATTTATTCAGGATACGTAACTTCCTTTCGCAGGCATACCTTCAAGATAGTTCGTATTCAAAAAATTTTCTTGGTGCACCTATTAAGTTCTGCCATTTTCTTGATCTGGCCTGTCCAAGCAGGCTGCTAATCCTTGACCTTAGCTCTTTTTTAGCAGATCATAAGTTCTGCCTTCCCGGTTATGATTGTTTCAGGAATCAAATTCATTCCGGAATCTTATGATGCCACGCATGTTTGCCTTTACTTTATTTCTTTGGAACTTAGCCCATGCTGCAATTGCTTCTGATGCTTTAATTTTAAAGCACTATGAAGTAAATGCTCAAAATCTTGCAGAGCTTTACCAGCAGTTTCATTCACAACCCGAGCTTTCCGGTAAGGAGGTTCTTACTTCTAAAAGGCTTGCAAACGCTTTGAAAAATGCGGGCTGCGAAGTTCATGAAGGTATTGGTGGCCATGGTTTGGTTGGGGTTTTAAAGAATGGCAAAGGTCGAGTGCTTATGATCAGGGCGGATATGGATGCCCTTCCTCTTATCGAAAAAACCGGTCTTTCTTATGCCAGCAAAGTTCAAGTGCGAGATGATAACGGAAATTTGGTCGGGGTGATGCATGCTTGTGGCCATGATATCAATATCACCTGTCTTGCGGGGGTGGCTTCGGTTCTTGGAAAGATGAAAGATCAATGGCAGGGAACGATTCTTTTGGTGGGCCAACCTGCGGAGGAAACAGGCAAGGGCGCCAGGGCCATGCTTCTTGATGGGCTGTTCACCAAGTTTCCCAAGCCTGATCTTGCGCTTGCACTTCATTGCGATGGCAGGTTTCCCTCTGGCCATGTTAATTACAGGGCAGGGCCCATGCAGGCTAATGTAGATTCCGTTGAAATTATAATTAAAGGTAAATGTGGCCATGGCGCATCCCCCGATAAGGCAATTGATCCCATTGTGATCGCTGCCCGGGTTGTTCGAGATTTGCAATTGATTATTAGTCGAGAGCGCGACCCATTAGATCCCGCTGTAATCACGGTTGGTTCCATTCATGGTGGAACAAAGCACAATATTATTCCTGCTGAAGTAAAATTAGAATTGACCGTAAGGACCGTGCGTAATGCTTCGCGAATTAATATTTTGAGTGCCATCGAGCGAGTGGCGAAGGCTGCATCGCTTGGTGCGGGTGCACCAGAACCGGTTGTTAGATTGAACGCATCTGAATTCATTCCAGAGTTGATCAACGATGTTGAATTAACCACGAAAACCGTGAAGGTTTTTGAATCGCTTTTGGGTAAAGATAAAGTTCATGAGCGCCCGATGAGCCTAGGCGGTGAAGATTTCAGCCAGTTTGTTCGGGCAGGTGTGCCTGGCTTTTATTATTTCCTTGGGTCTGCTGATCCTATTGCAGTAGCTATTGCAAAGGAAGGGGGCAAGCCCTTAGCTGTTACCCATTCAGATTCTTACTTTCCAGATTACGCAACTGTAATAAAAACAGGTGTACGAACCATGTGTGCCGCTGTACTTTTTCACCTCGCAGATAAATAAAAGGATGAAGATTATGCCATTAAATGATCTTTCTTTGTTAAGCAGGCGTAACCTGATGGAACTGGTTGCATTGCAATCGGGCTTGTTTGCAACGGGAACAACTTCCGTGCTATCTGCGCAGAATAATCCACCGCAATACAATCATTTTCCAAGGATGGTTCATGATTATCTGGGCAGGCGTGTTCGAGAAAGTGATCGCGCTAATCTTGAAGGTATCAGTAGGCTTCAATCTAAAGAAAACGCGCAAGAATATGTGCTATCTGTGCGTAAGAAAATCCAATCTTGCTTTGGTGTGTTTCCTGCGAAAACTCCTTTGAATGCCAGAGTTACGGGCAAAGTGGAGAGGGATGGTTATACCATCGAGAAAGTGCTTTTTGAAAGCCGTCCTAATTTCCTTGTTAGTGCCAACCTTTATATTCCCAAGGGTCAAAAACATCAGTTGCCTGGCGTGGTTGCTTCTTGTGGGCATTCCAGCAATGGAAAAGCTGCAGATGCCTATCAGGCTTTTTGCCAAGGGCTTGCAATGATGGGGTATGTGGTTCTAATTTTTGATCCGATCGGGCAGGGAGAAAGAGTTCAGTATGGCCATGTTGAAAAAAGTAAACGGCCAAGCATTGGTGTGGGAGAACATATGCATGGCGGGAATCAACAACTTTTGGTGGGCGAATTTTTTGGAAGTTGGCGTTCTTGGGATGGTATTCGCGCACTTGATTATTTGCTTACTCGGCCTGAAGTTGATCCAACCAAGGTTGGTGTAACCGGAAATTCAGGCGGGGGCACCATGACTACTTGGCTTTGTGGCGTGGAACAACGCTGGAGTATGGCTGCGCCTGCGTGTTTTGTCACCACCTTCAGGCGTAATTTTGAAAACGAACTCCCTGCAGATTCTGAACAGTGCCCGCCTAAAGTGCTGGCGCTAAACCTCGATCATGCCGATTTTCTTGCTGCGCTTGCACCCAAACCCATTGTTATTCTTGCCAAGGAAAAAGATTTCTTTGATGTTAGGGGCTCTGAAGAAGCCTACGAAAAACTTAAAAAGCTATACACTCTTTTGGGCGCGCCCGAGAACATCAAGCTTCATACCGGACCTACCGAACATGGGTATTCTGTTGAAAACCGTGAAGCGATGTATCAGTGGTTTAATGGGGTTACGAAGATTTCTGATCTGCAAAAAGAACCCAAGGTGGTTGTCGAGAAGGATGAAACGCTTTGGTGCACGCCTGAAGGTCAGGTTGCCAAGTTTGGTTCACGCTCGTTGTTTTCGTTTACGGAACAGAAGGCGAAGGCCTTGGTGGGGGCAAGTAAAAAGGGCGTTGCTGAGTTGACCACTCGCATCAAATCTGTCTTGAAAATGCCCAAGGGTAACCCTAACCCTGATTACCGGATTTTGCGCAGTATTCGGGATAAAGACTTCCCTAAACCCATTGCCAATGTTTATGCAATTGAAACCGAGCCTGAAGTTTTCGCCTTGGTATACAGGCTTTCAGACAAGACCCACGATTCTAGGCCGCCTAAAATTACCAAGCGTGCGGTCCTTTATATTGCGCATCATTCCTCTGCTGATGAATTGCGCAAGGAACCTTTTATTCGCGATCTTTTGAAAGCTGAGCCTGAGTCTGAATTCTTTACTTGTGATGTTCGTGGCATAGGTGAATCCAGACCCGATACTTGTGGCGTCAACCAATTTCTTGTGCCCTATGGCAATGATTATTTTAATGCGGTTCATTCCCTGATGCTTGATTCACCCTTACTTGGGCAGAAGGTTTTAGACGTGATGGGTGTTTTAGATTGGCTTAATGGAAATGGCTTTACGGAAGTTCATCTTACTGCAAAGGGATGGGGAACCCTACCCGCCCTTTTTGCAGCAATGCTTACTCCTAAAATCAAACAGGTCACCCTTAAGAACGCATTGGGTTCCTATAAAGAGCTTGCATCCTCTGAATGCTATGATTGGCCTTTGTCATCCATGCTGCCCAATGTTTTAGACTCTTTTGATCTACCTGAATGCTATGCGCAACTGGGTGGAAAATTGAAGCTTATTGATCCCGCTGGCGCAATGCTTAATCTCGTAACTAAGTAGTATTGAGGAGATTTGTGATGTTTAGAATAAATGCTTTTGGAATTGCTTTGTGGCTTTTTACAGTGCTCATGAGCCAAGCGATTGCTTTGGCTGGCGATGAGCATTTAATGATCCCCATGCGGGATGGAAAAAAGCTTTCAGCGTATCTTTTTGCTCCAGAAGGCAAGGGCCCTTGGCCTGTGCTTTATGAACAAAGGTATGCCGATATCAAATCTCCTGCGGTTCGGAAAAGTTACGAAAAGCTTATCAATGCAGGGTATGTGGTCGTGGTGCAAAATTTTCGTGGCAGCCATCTTTCCGAAGGAACTTGGGTTGGTTACAGAGCGTTGGGTTGGGGCGAGCTAAAGGATGGGTACGATACTGTTGAATGGTTAGCAAAGCAGCCTTTTAGTACAGGTAAAATCGGAACGCTTGGGAGTTCGCAGGCTGGTTTTGCACAAAATTTTCTCGCTGTTACGCAACCTCCTCATCTTGTTTGCCAGTATATGATCGATACGGGCCTTAGCCTTTTTCATGAAGGCTACAGAATTGGCGGCACTACCCGGCCTACCCGTTTCAAAACTATGAACACGGTTCCCGGAAACCCCGAAGATAATATGCAGTTACTTAAAGAATGGTTCAAACATCCTACATATGATGCCTATTGGGCGGATGAAGATTGCTCCAAACATTTTCCGAAAATGAATGTGCCCTGCTTCACGGTTGGGAGTTGGTATGATTTTATGTCTGTTGGTTCCATCGATAGTTATGTTGGTCGCCAGCATCAGGGTGGCCCTAATTCTAAAGGTACGCAGAAACTTTTGATCGGCCCTTGGTTACATGGCAGATTCAAGGAAACCAACAAAGCAAACGAGATGGTCTATCCTGACAATGCTAAGTTTTTTATGGATGACCATATGATTCGTTGGTTTGATCATTACTTGAAGGGTGTGGCTAACGGTGTGGAAAAAGATTCTGTGGTCAAGTATTACATGATGGGTGCGGTGGGCGAAAAAGATGCGCCAGGTAATGTTTGGAAAGAATCTGCAGACTGGCCTTTAAAGTCTATACCCACTTCTTATTATCTCAGCGCTGGTGGGAAGCTTGGCTTAAATCCCACTACAATTAAATCCAGTAAAACTGATTTTATTGCAGACCCCATCAAGCCTGCGACTATTCCTGCAAAGGGTTTTCCCGGAGGGATTGATGCCAGGCCTTTTGAATCGCAAGACCAGGTTAAAACTTTTACTACGGAAATACTTGATGCGCCTGTAGAGTGGACAGGTAAAGTTCAAGCCGAGATGTTTCTCTCTTCTGATGCCTTGGATACCGACATTATTGTTAGGGTGAGTGATGTCTACCCCGATGGCAGATCGATGCTGATTATCGATTATATTCGTAGAGTGCGTTACCGCGAAGGCTACGATAAAGAAGTGTTTCTAGAAAAGGGTAAGGTTGTAAAAGTTGCCTTTGATGTTGGATCTTTAAGCATGAAGTTTAACAAAGGGCATAAAATAAGGGTGACTATTGCAAGTACTGGCGCCCCTTTTTATGAACCCAACCCCAACACCGGCGAACCTTTGGGCGTTGATTTTCCTGCCAACGCTAAGATTGCTAATAACTCCATTCATCATGAGATTGGGTTTCAATCAAAAATCATTGCGCCAATGATCAAGTGATTAAGATTTCTACTTGGTTGACATGAAGCATCGCAGGTGCGAAACTTAGTTCGCATACCCATAGGTTTTAGTTGATCATTCCGGAGTTTAAGATGTATTCCAATAATCGATCGGATTTTTTCTTTTTTACCACTGCTAATTCTATTGCTTGCAGATGGGCCCCTGTCGTTTTATTGGCATTGATGGTGGGGACTTGGTGCGAGGGGCAAGCTCCTTCGATTCCCAACCCTTCCAATGTTTTGAAGGGGCATACCGAAACCATTTACTCTCTGGTATTCAGCCCCAACGGCAAACAAATTGTCACTGGTAGCTTTGATAAAACCGTCAAAATTTGGGATGCCAACACGGGTAAAGAAATCCGAACACTTACCGGCCCCCAAGGCCATAAGCAAATGGTTCTTAATGTTGCAGTTAGTCCCGATAGCTCGCTTATTGCTTCCGGTAGTTCAGACAATACCGCCAACATTTGGGATTATCCTATGTCTGATCCCCTCAAAAAATGGGCACTCGGTGAGGCGGTTCATTCCACAGTATCAACACCCGATGGGACCAAAGCTGCTGCGGGTCTTAAAGATGGTAGCATTCGCTTGTGGAAAATCGCAGATCCTAAAGAGGTTTTCAAAGAGCCTGTTGTTTTGAAAGGGCATCAAGGCCCGGTTACTTCTTTGGCCTTTGTTAACAATGGCTTGCAGCTTGTTTCTGGTGGAACCGATGGTACCCTGCGCACTTGGAATGTCGCTGATGGCAAAGCTGGCCTGGTGATTGGTGCACATGTTGGCTCTGTCACTTCCGTCCTTTCTAAAGATGGCGGCGCAGTTTCTTCTGGGGAAGATGGCTCCATCAAATCTTGGAACCTGCTTACAAAAGAATCTTCCTCCAATGATAAAAAACACGCATCACCTGTGGTTGCATTTGCAATTTCCAACGATGGCTCGATGATTGCAACCGCATCCAAGGATGCCTTGATTAAAATCAATTCGGGTGAAGGCTTTAAAACTTCCCGCGATATTGATACCAAGTTTGCAGGGCTTAACAAAATCTCTTTGAGTTCTGATAAGAAGTGGGTTGTTGCAGGTAATGATAAAGGTGTTGCCAATGTTTGGTCAGTTGCAGAGGGGAAATTAATTTCCAGTAAGATTGTTCACCCCGAAGGTATTGCTGCTTTAGAATTTGCCCCCCAATCCAGCCAATTCATGTCTTTGGGAAAAACAGGAGTAATGAAAATCTGGCAGGTTCCCGCAACTGCTTCAACTGCCCCTTCACCTTTGCAAGAAGTTCCTCTAGTCGGTGTTTCCAGCCAAGATGGCAAAAAATGGATGTGGGCCGGTGCGGGTAAACAAATCCGTATGAATGGCCTCGGTGCCACCGCTACACCTGTAAACATTGGTGCTGCACTTAAGGATATCCCCTTGGCGATTTTGCCAAGCGATGGCGACAAATCTGCTTATGTTGGGTTTGCAGATGGCAGCATATTGCTGCAAAATGCGGAGAAGAAAGATGTGCTAATTCAAGCTCATAAAACAAGGCTCTCTGCGTTTGCCAACCCATCTGGAATGATATTAACGGCAGGCGATGATGGGTTTGTTCGTAGCTGGAAAACCATACCTTCCGCAAGTAAGGCTGGAACTGCAGAACCCGGTCCCAGTGCTGTTTTTGTCGAACCCTTTTCTAAAAACCTTTGGATGATTCTTCCAGATGGCTCTATTAAAACAGGTAATGCCATCGGTTCTACCGATAAAGGCCGAGTGATTGCCAAGCCTGCAACTCCTTTTAATGCTGCAAGCTTTTCGCATGATGCACAAGTGATGGTTCTTGCAAATAATGATACGGTGCAGATCATCAAAACTGATACCAAAAAGGAAACTAGGCCGCCTGTAAAACTACCTGCAGCAGTGCGGAGCTTGGTTGTAAGAAATGATGGAAAACAGATCGTTGCTGGGCTGGTTGATGGCAAAATTGCAGTGCTGGAATCCGAGGGTAAAGCTGAACCAAAGCTGGTTCCAGTTCATGTAGGCGAAGTTGTAAAGCTCGAGTTTTCCCCTGCAGGGTTGCTTTCGCTGGGCGCAGATAAAACCCTGAAGTTAAGCAAGGCTTCGGATTTTACTCCAATTGCCTCTGCTCCTCTTGATGCCCCGTTGAATAAGATTCGTATTTCTCCTCAGGGTAAGAAAATCCTACTCGCGATGGCTGATAAATCGATTCGCATTCTTGATGCGAACGATTTGAAAACACTTGCAAAGCTTCCTTTGTTTGGGAATCCCCTATCCCTTGCATTTGATAACGAAGAGAAAAAGATTCTAACTGCAATCGAAGGTTATGGCTTGGCTTTGTTTTCTTCCGATGGCACTACTTTGGAATACATGCCCATGGTTGATCCTATCTTAGAAGTGGCATGGTCTTCAGATAATACTAAGGCTTTGGGCGTGGTTAAAGATAAAGGCGTATTTAGCTGGTCCCCTAATGCTAATTGGTCGGTGCGTGTTGCTGCTCCCATCAATGTGATCGCACCTTTGATCAACAAGGATGTTTCTGTTTTGGGTTGCGAGGATGGCAAACTCATTCTTGTGAAAAATGCAGATGGCAAACTGGTATCCGAGAAGAATTCGCTTGGTGTACCTGTGAAGTTTATCAAGTCTTCAAAAGATGGATCCACGGTTGCAGTCATTGGCAAAGATGGCAAAACTGTTTTTCTTGCTGTTGCTGATCTTGCTCAGGATATTTATAAACCTTTGGCTGAGTGGAATGTTGGTCCGGTTACTTCTTTTGAATTGGCTCAGGATGGCAAACAGGCTGGAATGGTTCTTGAAAAAGAAACTGCCGAATCAGCTAGGGTTTATGATGTTTCGTTGGGTAAAGAGATATTTAGAATCGCTGGCGAGCAGGCTAAGAATCTTCAGTTCTTGCAGGAACCGCGATCTCTCATGGTTGTGGGTAAAGATTCTCTTTCCTCCCATGATATTGGTATCTTGAAGATGTTGGATGTTGGAACGAATCCAGTGAAAACTGCAGTTTATGGCGCTGCGGATAATATCATTTGGTCTTTTGGCGAAGATAAAATCCCTCACAAGTGGGATGTTAACACCGCTAAGGAAACCCTTAAACATAAAGCCTTGGCAGTCGATGCTTTGAATGATGTTGTGTTATCAAGGGATGGCACAAGATGCGCTGTTACCAGTGGCAAGAATGTTCGTGTATGGCAAACAGAAGATGGCAAAGACTTATGGGTCTTGGGGCATCCTAAAGATGTTACCAAGGTTGCTTTTTCATCTGATAAAACCAAGCTTGTTACCACTTGCATGGATGGCATTGCCCGATCCTGGGATCTTTTGTTGGGTAGGGAACAGCAGTTCTTTGAAGGTGCTGGGTTCGCGGGCGGCGTAGTATTCGGCCAGAACGGTACTTCGATTCATGCGGTGGGAACCGATGGCGCTCTTTATCTTCATAACCTTGCGGTCACTAAAGTTTTGGTTACAGGGTTCCCGGTTCGTAGTTTTGCATTTGGTCAAGGCGGCCAAGTTGTTTGGGCTGCTTGCGACGATAAAATTCTGCGTTCTTGGAATTTTGGTTCGAACATGCTTGATAAAACCATCGAAGCAGGGGGCAATGCCGTGCGTGTTGTTGCTCTTTCTCCTAACGGACAAGTGATTGCAACGGGCGGGTTAGATCCTGAGGTTCGATTTTTTCAAGCTAGCGATCTTAAACTTATTGGCACTATCAAACTTCCGGGCGTTGTTAAAACTATTACATTTGCCAAGGATCAACTTGTTGCAGTGGGTACGGAAGATGGTTCCATACAGATGCTTCAGATTCCGTTTAACCAAGGTCAACCGTTGCCCCCCGATTTTGGTAGCGTTGTTCAGACTTTTAATCTGGGCAGTATTCCCAACGCCATTTCTTTTTCCAAGGAAGGCAAAGTTCTTTTTAGTGCAGATGCAGCAGGCAATTTTAGTGAGTGGAAGATCGCAAGCGATGCTCCGCAAAAATCTTTTGGTCATCCGAACTTTGTCGATGTAGTGGCTTTTGATCCTAAGGGGCTTTTGCTTGCCACTGGTTGCCATGATGGCAAAGTCAGGCTCTTTGATATTGCCAAGGGTAATGTGGTTAAAGAAATTGATGCACATACCAAAGCCGAGCCTTCGCCTGTTTATAGTGTGATTTGGGCTAACGATGGCAAACGATTGATTTCTTGTTCGATGCAGGGATCCATCAAGGCTTGGGATGTTCCTTCCGGTGCCATGGCTTACGAAATAAAAGCATACAAAGAAAAAGAGGCAGATAACGGCCATAAAGAGGGTGTTTTCTCACTTGCAATAAGTCCTGATCAAACCATGCTTGCAACAGCGGGCGGGGATCGGGTGATTAAACTTTGGAATCTGCAAGATGGAAAGTTCATTCGCAATCTGGTTAACAAGGGACTTCCTAATTCGGACAAAGAACCCGCTTCTCATCCAGGCTGGATTTATTCTATCCGGTTCACTCCTGATGGAAAGCAATTGCTTGCAGTTGGTGGAGCTCCAAAAGGCAAGGGCGTACTTACGCAATGGAAACCTGCTGATGGTTCGCTTGTTGCAGCGCATGAGGTTTCTACGGGCGTGTTGTATTCCTTGAGTATTAATCCCGATGCGTTGAGTATTGCAACCTCTGCTGGCACAGGAAAACCAGGAATAGAATTTAATCAGGGCCTCGTCATTAAGCTCCCCGGGTTGAAGTAATCCTTAACCAATTAATTTGCTGCTATTGATGGCGCCATAAATTGTGGTGGCGATCTTAGAATAAAAATTGTGGCCGATGCTTTCCGTCGGCCAATACGAAAGGCAATATGCATATCACACAACGGTTTAGTTTTGCTCTTATTGCTTTGACTCTCTACTTTACAGCATTGCTGAATGCTGCAGAGTCAGTTGATAATCCCCCTGCAAAGCGTACCCCCATAAGCACTCATGTGCTGAATACTGCTAGCGGCAAGCCAGCCGCAGGGGTAGCGGTCGTGTTACAGTACCAAGCGGGGAAAAATTGGGAGGAATTGGGGCGGGGCTTAACCGATCTACAGGGGCGTGCAGCGGATGTTTACCAGGCTAAGAAGCCGCTTCAGGTAGGAACTTACCGGCTGGTCTATGAGACTGGGGTGTATTTCAAGGGCCAGGGAGCCAAGACTTTCTTTCCGCAGGTGGAGATCATCTTCGAGGTCGAAAAAACAGATGAGCACTACCATGTGCCCTTGTTGTTAAGCCCTTTTGGGTATTCCACATATCGCGGCAGTTGAGAAGTTGGCCGCACCCTTTTAATTTTATTTAAAAAAGACCCACGCTCTTTTATTTATTAGTCTGCTATTAAACCGACGCTTTGTTTCACCAAAGCCTTGAAATCTTTTTCAGGCCATGTTTTGTCTATTTCAATCCAGCGCTGTGCAACTTTATTCATCGTTTCTTGTGCGGAGCCATTCGGGCTATTTAGGTAGGCTTTTACTTCTTCAACAAGAATGGTTCGTCGTTTCTGATAGCCAGGCAAACGGCTGCACAATGCAGGGTTTTTAATGTCGATGTGGGAAAGATTTGCCCGGATCGTTTCGCGCAAACTTGTAGTTCGTTGCGAATCCAAACCAAATGCATCAAGTCTTATTTTATCAAGTTGGGAATAGCGGGTGTAACCTGCAATTGTTGGTTCAACACAAATTCGCTCTGCGATTTCTGGGCTTGCAAGTCCGATCAGAAATTTGAATGCTAGTTCCTTTGATGCGGATTTTGCATTGACGCAACCAAGGTTACTGGAAGTGCCAAGGTAGGGGATTTTATTGCCTATGGGCAAGGGTCTGAATTCGGTGGATGAACCGGGGTAATAACCATCGGAGCCAGGGATGGAGCAAATGTTAAATTTATCTTTCAAGGCTGGGTTGCTTTGGGTTTTGTAAACCAGGCTTGCATCTGCAATGGTAAGGGCAGCGTTACCTTGTAGGAATGTAGCGCCAGATTCGGTCTCGGGGGAGTTGGCCCGGAATTTTTGCAATAGTTTGTAATTCTCTAAGCTTTTGACAAATCCGGTGGTGTTGATCAATGGTTTACCAGTTCGAAAATCATACTGAAACGAAAATACTGCGTTCTCGATTTCTGGAGTGATTTTTTCGGAGGGGCTGACGGGTTGCCTAGTGTAGCCAGCAGCAAAACTCAAGAAATCTTTTTCGAAATCTTCTTCAGAGGAAGATAAACCGGCAAGGCTTTTGCCTGAATTGAAATTAGCCTCAGAAAAATACTGTGCGATTTTATGATAATCCGACCAAGAGTTAGGTTGTTTCAGAGGGGTGTTGAATTTTGCTTTAAAACCATTTTGGTGGATAGGGTTGTTGAATAAATCATCTCGATAAAGGCAAACTCGGGCTTCTCCAGCAAGTGGGAGGGCAACTATTTTTCGTTGCCAAATCAAAAGCTTTTCACGATAGAGGGGTAATAAGTCGGACCAATTGATTTTGTCGCCTGGTTCTTGAATTGAATCTGAGGAGGATGCTAAAAGATTGGCTTGGGAGAATTCCCCAATTTCCTCAGGTTTGATAATCCAGATGTCGGCTTTTATTTGGTCTGAATCGGGTAATTTTCCTAAACTCCGGGTAATAATTTTTAGATCTGCGCCAAGTCTGTTAGATACTACAAAACCTTGGGCTTTTATCACCTCATGGGCTAGGCCATCGGGGCAAGCGATTACCAGAGTAGGCCTATTAGCGGGTATTTCTGCTTTTGTAGTGTTTTTTTTGCCTGCACAGCCTGAAGATGCGAGCAGGCACAGGATCATAATTAAAACACTGGGTGAATTTCTTTGCATTGTTAAACTCTCTTTCCTTAAAATAGATAATCATTTTATGAGATGTTATGCAATGATGTAGCATGATTGTATAATGATGATCGAATTATGACATTTGGCTTAAGAGGTTTCTGTAATGAAAATCAGTCTGGTAGTTTTGACTGCGGGTAAAATGATGGGTAAAGAAATTCCCATAACTGCTGCAGAATTTCGAATTGGAAAAGATCCTTCATGCCAACTAAAGCCTGCTGCCGGAGTTTCGGATAAGCACTGCGCTTTCTTAGTAAAACAAGGAAAACTTTTTCTTGTAGATTTGGGAAGTGCTGAAGGTACTTTTGTAAATGACAACAAAATATCGGCAGAAGTCGAACTAAAACCAAAAGATAAAGTGAAAGTTGGCCCTTTGCTGTTTGAAGTGAAGATTGAAGCACCAGCAGCAGCAATGAAACCCGCCGCCGCGGTAGCAGTACCAGCAGCGAAGCCTGCAGTTGTGGCGCCCGCAGCAAAGCCAGTAGAAAAAGTTGAGCCAAAAAAATCATCAGGTGATGGTGATGATGATTTGGATGATTTGTTGTTTGATGATGATGATAAAGCACCTAGTGGTACGAAGCCATCGTGGAAAGATGCGATACCCGAGGCGGGTGCAGAAAAAGATGCAGGTGGATCGGGAGCAACTTCGGAGGGTGGGGCTAAGCCTGAAGAAAAACCAAAGCCTACAGCAAATACTTCAGATGCAGCGGCAGCATTATTTGCAAAATTCCGGTTAAAAAAGTAGTACATGGCAAAAGAAAAGCTGGAAACAATACTTCCCAAGCCGTCTCTTTTGCCTGCTTCTAAAAAGCTTTTAGGAAAAGCTTTATTGTTCTGGTTTGGGGAACGAAAACGAGCCCTCCCCTGGAGAAAAACCAGAGATCCATTTGCGATATGGGTTAGTGAGATCATGTTGCAGCAGACTCAAGTTGCAACGGTGATACCGTATTTCGAACGTTTTTTACAGTCGTTTCCCACGGTAGATGCGCTTGCTGCTGCAGATGAGCAGGAAGTATTGAAGCTTTGGCAGGGCCTTGGTTATTACAGGCGCGCAAGGCACATGCACCAAGCCGCGAAAATCATCGTCGAAGATTATGCTGGGGTTTTCCCTAATACCCCTGAAGCCCTTTCTTGTTTACCTGGTTTGGGTCGGTACACTCGAAACGCAGTTTTATCTCAGGCCTTTGATACTAGGTTGCCCATTCTTGAAGCTAACACCAAGCGTGTGTTGGCTAGGGTTTTCGCATTATTACACGATGTGGATTCCTCCTTGGGGAACAAGTTCCTTTGGGAGGCTGCAGAGGAAATATTGCCTGAAAGAGATATCGGAGAATTTAATCAAGCCATGATGGAGGTGGGTTCCTTGGTTTGTACGGTGACTAACCCCAAGTGCAACTCGTGTCCTCTTTCCCCTTTTTGCATTGCCAAGCGAAGTGATCTTGTAACAGAGTTGCCGATCAAGAAGAAAAAAGTAGTAGTGACACAGGTGCAAGAATTGGCCACGGTGTTGGTCAATAAGAAGAAGATTTTATTAGGTAAAAGGCCTGTTGGGCAACGCTGGGCGGGTTTATGGGAGGTGCCTCATGATACCCCGGTGGAAGGCGAGACTGAAGCGAAAGCGTTGGAGCTTATTTCCCGGAAGTATGCATCTTTGGTTTCTAAAAATTTTCGTGAGTTAGGCCAAGTGATTCATCCAGTGACTAGATTCAAAATCACGGTAAAAGTTTTTATGGGTGAGGTTTCGGGTAAAGGGTCATCTGATTATTACGAAGAGTTGGCTTGGGTTTCTTTAAGTGAGTTAGATAAGTACCCGAAAAGTTCGCCACAATCTAAAGTGATTGCAATGGCACTTAAAGCATTAGCGTAAAAAAACAAATGAGTGTGAATCATAAAAAGGTGACAAAATGAATAGTAAGTATTGGGTAGTTGGGATTCTGTTGTTGGCAGGTTGTGCCGAGGAGCCGAAGGTTTTGACTGTTGGGGTGCGGGTTGGAAACATTGCGCCAGAAATCAAGGCGGAAGATGCTTCGGGTGTGAAAATGGAATTGAGTCAGTACAGGGGTAAGGTGGTGCTGTTAAGTTTTTGGGCATCTTGGTGCGGGCCATGCAAAGAGCTTTTGCCTTACGAAAAACAGTTGGCCAAGCAGTTTGAAGGCAAGCCTTTTGTTTTACTAGGTGTTAATTCCGACATAGATAAAAATGCGTTAGTGAAAGCCCAGCAGCAGTTTGGCATGACATGGCCTTCATTCTGGGATGGCTTGGGCAGTATCAATCGGGAATGGGATATTGAATTTCTTCCCATGCTTATTCTAATTGATGAGCGGGGGATTATCCGTTTCAATTCGAAAACCATCATGGATGACATTAAGTCGTTTAAAGATCTAGCGGATAAGATGGAACGGGAAATTCAAAAAGTATTGAATAAAGTTGTGGTGGAAAAAAAATGATGGAGCGCCTTTCGGGATAGGCGCCCCATCTTGCGGGAATAATTTGTTATTGCACAATCTATTTGATTAAGAATTCAATGCTCACATTGTTTTCTGCAATTTCGGGCATGCTGAACAAGGTTTTCGCCAAGTCTTCTTGCTTGCTTCCTTGAGCTACATCGATCAAAAGTACTCTAGAGCCATCTGGCTTTTCAATTACTTGAACTGATGAAGCTTTTTTGCCACAGGCTTGCTCAATCTGTTTTTTTAGCGCAATCAAAGCCATTTGCTTATTAGCGTTAGGTGTAGCAGATGTATCTTCTTCGGAATCAAAAGTAATCGAGCCTGTTGCAACATTGGGCTTTGTGGATGATTCCACTTTTTTGCTTGCAGTAGTTGCGGGCACGGTTTTACTTTTATCATTTGAAACAGTAGCCGCTTGGATTTCTGGTTTCGCAATTACTTTTGCAGTGTTAGGGGTTGGTTCTTTTTTCACCAAAGCTTGTGATGCTACAGATTTGCTTTGTTTGACCTCTGCTATTTTATCTTGTTTTGCTGCAGGCTTACTTGCAACGTTGGTTGCTTTTTCAGACAGCATCTTTTCATTGGTAATGGGCTTGGCCTGAGTTCTTGTTGCAAGGTAGGGCCTGTTGTAATCGCCATCTTTATCTGAGTTTGTTGCATATCGGGCCGGGATTTTTTCTGCAACTAAAGGTTTTTTTGTTTCAGGTGCAGGTGCATCCACTTTCACCGAAGGGAAACCAAGCATATCGGATTTTACAAGTGCAGACCCCATTGGATCATGAGCGGGTATGAATGTGCGGGCTGCGGATTTTGTTACGGTGTCTATTTTGCCTTTTATGGTTTCATTTTCAACTATTACTTTTGGTGCAACTGGTTCTTTTACTTTTGGCTCAACTAGTTCTTTTTTATCTGCAAGCTTTGGCAATTCTTTCTTCGGTGTAACTGGTGCAGCTTGCTTTACTACCGGAATGTCTTTTTTAATTACAGGAGCAACTGGTGTAGCTTGTTTTACTACGGGAATGTCTTTTTTAATTACAGGAGTAGAGGCAGTTGTTTCAGGTTTTTCTGGTTTTTTGTTTAGGTTCGGAAAGCTTGGGAAAACTTCTGTTTTTTCTTTGGTTGTGCTGGTTGTTTTAGCTTCAACTGTTTTGGCGACTGGTTTTGCTTTATCTTCAGTTCCAACTTTTTTTGCAGTGCTTTCTGCAGGTTTTACAAGTTCCTTCTTTTGAGCTTGTTCACTCTTCTTCGATTCCCAATCCTGTGGAAGTTTGGGTATCGAAAATACATCCACTTTTTTATCTGGAGTGGGTAAAGGCTTTGCAACGGGAGTTACTGGAACCAGGCTTTCTGGAAGTACCTGTGGCCTTTGCTCTTTGCTGTTTGTGGTTTTTGGTGATTGCACGATGTTTTGGGTAGGAACAATTGCGGGTGTAACTTTATCAGCAGGCTTCGTTGATACGATCGCTTGGGTGATTTCTTTGCTAGTTGTTGTAGTTGGGGTTAATTGGATTGCTTCGGTGGGAGTTGTGGTTTGATCTTTGCCTACAATCCACTTGGTGCCATCTTTATTTACCATCGTCACTGTTTCTTTTCCCATACGCATGGGTTGAACGGTCATTTTGTTGACGACTCTTTGGCAACCAGTAACTTTACGAAGTCGTTTGCTGATTTCGAGCTTGTCTTCGAGGGTAACTACGGGGCCGGATACTATGATCGAACCATCTGCGGAAACAGCGGTTGATAATTTTGGATAGGCGGTTTGAAATTCGTCACTGACCACTTTGTTGGTGTTGGCCTGAAGTGTTTCCACGGGAACTTTTGTGGTTTTGTTAAAAGAAACGGGCCAGATTCTGATTTCGCTGACCACTTTGCATGTTGTAAGCCTGCTTGCAAGGGCAACAGCATTATTCGCAACAGTGTTGTTGTTCACATTGCCACTGAGAATCATTTTGCCGTTTTTAAATGAAGGATAGATATCCGTTGTAGAAATCAACGGGTCAGCGATGAATTCGATGTGAATGCGCATGGATTCTGCAAGGGCGATAGAATCTTCAGGTTTGTTTTCTGTAACGGGTTTACCTGCAGCAGGCTTTGCAGAGGCGATGATAACGCCAGGCTTGGTTTGTTCTGCTGCGTTTGTTAAACCAGTACCAGAAAACCCAGTTAGGATTCCGAAAGCACTCAAAGTTAAAAGTCTTTGCGCTGATAATTTCCATTGCTTGCGCATGATGTCTGTCTCTCCAAAAGTTCGCTGATTTAGAATCCTAGGTTTAGTATCCAGCCAGGTCTTTGGTGAAAGATTTCTGGAGTTCAGGGGTTCCTGCATAAAGATGCAAGTGATCCTTGTCGATGTACACGACTTGAATTCTGGGGCGTTTGATTTTTACAGGAAACGGATACCCGGATTCAATGACTTCGGTGTAATAGATGGTGGCTTTCCAATGGCAGTGATGAAGTTGTGCGGGTCCAACTAGTGGGAAGAATCTTGGTGGATCAATTTTATCCACAAGCCTTTCGGTCACAATTTGAACATCATCCCGGTGCTCTTCATACACATAAGGGAAACCGCGTGCCATGTGTGGCATTGCCCTGATGACTTGTGCATCGTCTGGTGCATCTTCGCAAAGAGGAGGCGCAGCGCCTTCTTTGATTGGAGGCATAATAGGTGTTCTGTGATCATTCCGATGGGTGTATTTTTCTTCCATGCGTTCGGTAACCCAAGGGGGTACAGGCGTTGGGGTAAAAATCCCCATGGAAAAGGGCATGCAGCCTGTAACGCTTAAAGATAAGGCAGCGATTAACCCGCCTACAATGTGTTTTTTTCTGGTTTTCATATCGGACACCTTTCTACAACTTAAACGCACCCGGGTTTCCCGTTCCCGCTTAAAACCATTTCTCTTCAATCGAGGTAATGGCATGGAGTATCTGCAAGGTTTTTATCGACGTAACGAAAGTGTCAACTTTAACGATTGCATCAAAGATTCGTGTTTTAAGTTTTATCCATGTGAAGATGGGGGGTATAATGCTGAATAGGAAGTTCAAATTTTAATGTTTTACCCTGGTCGAACCCTATGAACCATTTATTGTTAAAGTTTCAGGACACACAAAACCAGATCAGGGAGCTGCGATCTTTTGGTCCTACCCCGATTCTTTTGGTTTTTCTCAGGCATTTGGGTTGAGTGCTTTGCAGAGCCCATCTGGGCGATATCCGTGATCAATACCGCTTGTTCAAAGATATTAACGTGACAGTTGTCGCAATCACTTTTTCTTCACCCGCCGAGGCGTCTAAACTCGCCCAAGAGTTGGTTTTGCCATTTCCCTTGGTAAGCGATTCGCAAAAAAAAGCATACAAAGTGTTCGAATTGGGCTCTGCCCAGTGGAAGGATTTTCTGTTACCTAAAGTGCTGTGGAAGTTTATGGGAAGAATATTAACAGGATGGCTACCATCCTTGGGCTATTCCAAGGATGACTTATTTCAATTGGGAGGGGATTTCGTAGTGGATGCAAAAGGTGAAGTGGTATATGCGTTTAAATCTTCATCGCCCGCCGACCGGCCAACGATCCAGTTTTTGCTGGATCAATTGCAAAAGGCGCGGGCTAGTGAGAACTAATCATCATTTTCATCATCGATGATTTCGATGCCATGCTCTTCGAGCAGGGTCAATAATTTGTCGAGTCGTTCGGGGTCGGATTTTTCTTTTGTAACAGCATTAAACACTTGCTGAAAAGTAACAAATCCTTTGCTTTCACCAATTTCAAGCAAACTCTTAAGCGTTTCTTGCGTGGTACTCATTGCCAACTCCATTTGGAAAAGGATTTCTACCTTTAAAATCCATTCAATTATTGTAACTGCAATCAAGTGATTGTGCTAGTGTCATAACTAAAATTACTTAAAATCATTAAGATTTTGTGGTGGCTATAGCTTGAAGTGTTCTCGTAGTAATCATGGATGAAAGAATGGAAAACGCAAATGATAGCCGCATCTGTAAAACTTTTTTGTTTCTTGCTTCGTCTTATGAGTGTGAACCATGAAACGCCCTAACATCACCGAGGATGGAAGTGCCCCATTGAAGTTGGATACTAATCAATCCAATAGCGAGCGGTTATTGGCGACCTTTAATCAAATAAGGGACGAACTGACCAGTACCCTTTGGTTTATTCTTGGGAATAAAGACGATGCCCAAGATATTGCCCAAGATGCTTTTCTACGGTGTTGGAAAAAGCAAGATGCCCTGCCTGATGTGCTAAATCTTAAAGCGTGGATTTTCAAAGTGGCAATCAATGCCGCCAAGGATTTGCGTAAAAGTGCATGGAAGCGAAAAACACGAACAATGCCCGAAGAGGATGTCATGATGTATAAAAGTGCTGTTTCCCCATTGGAATCGCTCCAAGAAAACGAAATGGTAGCGCAATTGCGCACCGCCCTAATGGATCTCCGCCCCGAAGAAAAAGAAGTTTTTCTGCTCAGACAAAATGCAGAAATGACTTACGAGCAAATTGCTGAAACTGCAAACCGGCCCGTAGGCACTATCAAAACGCAGATGCGATCTGCGCTGCAAAAACTAAAGGTGGCCCTTTCCTGATTTTTAATCGTTAATAGCGGTCAACAAATTATTTGCCGGAGATTTCTAAAATGTGGAACTGTAGTAATACCGAAGATAAACTGTTCGAATATCTTTATGGCTTGCTGGATGATCAGGATCAATCCTTGCTTTCTTCCCATTGCACAGAGTGTGCGTTATGTGGCGAAAAGCTAAAGAAGGCTTTGTTGCAAAAAGAGATTCTGGTGAAAGCTTCGAAGGCCCAGTTCCCCGAAGTTAAATTTACTCCACCTAAAGATGTTGCGAAAGAATTACAGCAAGCAAAGATACTCCAGTACGGTGCATCTGCGGTCCCCGGTATGCAGAATGCCCGGATCTGGATGTGGGCGGTTGCCTCGTTCCTTACGCTTGGTATTGGCGTACCTGCAGGCATTGGTATTTATGATTTCATAGGCAATTCCACGGTGGTCGAGCATCATCAGCAATATGCCGCCAGAGTTCAATCCGACTTTAATGTAAAAGCCAAAGCGGTAGTCCAATTGCAGAACGAAGGTATGTCTAAGGCAAATCAAGCCATCGAAGAAGTTCAAAAAAAGCAACTTAAAGTATTGGTAACAGGGCCAGCGACCTTGCAACCCGGGGCCCCTAACAGCTATCAGATTCTTACCCAAGATAATTTGAGCAGGCCTGTCGAAGCTCGGGTTGAAGCTTTCGTTGAAGATAAAGCAAACCCAGGCACCAGATTTCCTGTCGCATCCCAGCTTACTAGGCAGGGGCAATTACAGATTGTTGTACCCCCAGATCTACCGCTTCGGGCTGGAAGTAATCCCACGCTTATCGTTTCGGCAAAAAGGGAATCAGGCGCACAGCTTGAAATCAAGGAGGGCTTGCAGCTTGCTTCTGCTGTATATGTTGCTCATCTTTCAACAGATAAGCCAATGTATCAGCCAGGCGAAACCGTTTATTTTCGCGCCTTGGTTTTAGAGCGCTTCAGCTTAAGGCCGCCCTACGAAGATTTTGCGCTCAACTTTGTTTTAACAACGCCCACACAGGAACAAAAAGTCGTTGGGCAGGGTGGTGGTGGCCTTTCACGCCCCGATAAACCCACAGAGTTAATTAAAGGCCCCGATGGTAAACCCTTGAAAGGCGTTGGTTCGGGTGCATTCTTAATTGACCCGACGGCGCCTGGTGGTGAATATATTCTTACGGTCAAGGATCAGTCAGGCCGGTTCCCTGATCAGGTTCGTAAATTCATTGTTAACAGATATCAAAAATCAAATATTAATAAAGAGCTTGATTTTAATCGTAGGTCTTATGGGCCGGGCGATGAAGTTATCGCCAACTGCAAGGCTGCTTCCTCTGATGGAAAACCCTTGTCGGGTAAGCCAGTGCTTGCTTCCATTAATTTAGATGGCGTGCAAATAGGGGTAGATGGTAACCCCAATGCTGATCAGGTTCGTTTTCAAACTGATTCCATGGGAAGAGTTGTATTGAAGTTTAAGTTGCCCGCGGTTATTCAAAAAGGCCAGGCTAGTATTTCTGTGGTGTTTGATGATGGTGGTAATACCGAAACCTTGGTGAAGCCTGTCCCTGTTGTTGTTAACAAACTGGAAATGGAGTTTTTCCCTGAGGGTGGCGACTTGATTCAAGGAATTAAAAGCAGGATTTATTTTCAGGCTAGAACCCCTTTGGGCAAGCCAGCAGATGTGGTTGCCTCTGTTTTTGAAAACGGGGTTGAGATTTTGAATCAGGTTAAAACCCTGACCGATGAAAAAGAGCCCGGCATTAATCAGGGGTTGGGAAAGTTTGAGCTAACTCCAAAAAAAGATTCCAGCTATGAAGTTAAAATTACCAGTCCTACTGGTATGGCGGGTAGCTTTAAATTGCCTGCTGCTAAAGATGCAGGAACCGTTTTGCGTGTGGTCGATAACATTGTAAAGCCCGGTCAACCCCTTAAGGTTGAAGTGAATTCAACCATTAAATCCAGGCTGATGGTGGGCGTGTATTGCAGGGGGCGGTTGTTGGAATCCATCTATTTGGATCAAGGCAAGACTTCTGCAAATATTAATCTTTCTGATCCGATTGGCGGAGTTTGCAGGGTGACTGTTTTTGAAGAACGCCTTGCGGTTCCCGGCACTAGAACGCTAATTCCTGTTGCAGAAAGGCTCTTTTTTAGAAGCCCTGCGGAATCACTCAGAATTAAGTTACTCCCTGATCAAGCCAGTTATGTTCCAGGCCAGAAGGTAAAATTAAAAATCGAGACCTCTGATGAACTTAGCAAATTGGCCTCTTCAATAATCATGCTTGGTGTTGTGGATCGTAGTGTGCTAACCATGGCGGACGAAAAAACCGCACGCACTATGCCTACCCATTTTCTTCTCACCACTGAAATTCGCAAATCGCAGGATCTTGAATACACCGATGTTTTGCTAGGCGAGCATCCACGGGCATCCGAGGCTTTAGATTTGTTGGTTGGTTCGCAGGGTTGGCGCCGCTTTGCTGAACAGGACCCATCTAAATTCAGACAAATGCACAAGGAAGAAGCAGATAATTTACTTGTTACCATTGGGCAGTCCTCCACCCAGTCTAAAGATCTTGCAATGGAGCCCGTGGACAAAATTTTTGCCGAGTATCAGAAAAAAATTAACGATGCACAGGCTGAAGCTGATAAAGCACTTCAAGCCAAGAACGCAGCAGAGCCTTCGCCCGCGGTATTGCTTGCGATCAGCAAATTAAATGCTTGGAAGAGCTTCTTTGAAAACTTGAAGCATAACCTTTTTAAAATGGTTGGAGCTTTGATCTTTTTGCTTGCTGCTGGCCTTGGGATTAATGGCCTGATTTATAGTAGAAAGGGCAGGATTGCTCTAGGGTTTGGTATTAGTGTAACTGGGCTTGCATTGATGTTTTTGCCTTTGGCAATGATTAAGGATGATGGTCAATTTGCAATGCAAAATGGGCCAGCCCCAGCTATGGAATTAGGTGCCGTGCCTGTTGCTGCAATGAGGATGGACCTTCCTCCGATGGATGCAGTTAGAGAGATGGCAGCCATACCTTTGCCCTTAGCGATGAAGGCCGACAATATTGCGGGCGGTTTAAATGTGCAAAATCAAGCGCCTGGCATTGCTGCGAATTTCGGAGCCAAGCCTGGAATGATGGCTGCGAAAAATCGTAATTTGAATGAGGATAAAAAACTTTTTGCTAACGAAGGTATTGCTGACAGAAGAGGCTTTGCTAACAATCAAGAGCGCAAAAATAACCAGCAACAAGCTGCGAATGGTGTTGATGGCCAGTTAATGCAGCAAGAGCAGGTACTGCGGTTAGAGAAAAACGCCTTTGGAAGGCCTGCTGCTGCAGGTGCAGCTCCCGCTCCTATGCGAAGGCTTCAGGCACAATTCATAATGTCGCCCATGGTGGTTCGTGAATATGCCCATGAAAGAACGCAAGGCGAAAGGCCTGAGCTTCGCACTGATTTTTCTGAAACCCTTTGCTGGAAGCCCTTCATCATCACTGAGGATGGTAAAGCAGAGGCTGTTTTTGATTTAAGTGATTCCGTTACAAGTTTTACCGCAACTGCTTTTGCACACACCTTGGATGGCAGACTTGGATCTGCGAAGATCGTTTTGGAATCTCGCCTTCCACTTGTGTTACAACCCAAGATCCCTTTGGAAATCTCTGCGGGTGATGAAGTTATCATCCCGCTTGCAATCACAAGTAATTCTTCTGAAAAGAGAACTGCAAACATTAACCTCGAACGATTCGAAGGGTTCAAGCTTTTGCAGGGGCAGGAAAACTTGACTCTTGAACTCCAGCCCAATCAAACTCTGCGAAAGCTTTATAAATTCAAGCCTGAGATCGTGGATGGCGACATCGCTCTTGGCTTTAATGGCAAAGTGCAGGGCTTTGCTCAAGATGCCATCAGGCAGACCATCAAGGTTTCGTCTTCTGGGTTTCCTGTAGCGGATGCTTATTCGGATACTCTTGAAGGCACGATGGTTTCGAAAATCAAATTGCCCGAATCGATTATCCCTGGAACTTTGAAGGTAAGTGCAAGGGTTTATCCATCCGTGCTTGCGGATCTTCAGAAGGGTTTGGAGGGCATGCTAAGGGAACCTCATGGCTGTTTTGAGCAAACCTCGACCACCAATTATCCGAATCTTCTGGTGTTGGATTATTTGCGTGAGAGCAATCAGAATAATCCTGAGATTGAAAAACGAGCGTTGGCTCTTCTTGAAAATGGGTATGCAAAACTCACTGCGTTTGAATGCATGAATTCGCAGAACAAGAAACAGGGATACGAATGGTTTGGTGGTAATGCGCCTGCTCATGAAGCTTTGACTGCTTATGGGTTGTTGCAGTTTCGTGACATGAGCAGGGTGATGAATGTGGATCAGAACATGGTCAAACGCACGCAGGATTACATCATGGGGCAACGGGATGGCAATGGTGGATTCAAGCGGAATCCGCGCGCTTTGGATTCTTTCGGCAGAGCCCCTGATGATATCACTAACGCTTATATTGTTTGGTCTTTGACAGAGAGTGGCAAAAGCGATGATGTTTCTAAAGAGCTTTCTTCCCTTAAAGAAAAAGCAGAGAAGTCCAACGATCCGTATTTTCTTGCCTTGGTTGCCAACGCACTTCTTAACCGGGATGATCGTACCACTGCATTAGCTTTGCTTAAAAAGTTGGTTTCCGGGCAGAAGGAAGATGGCCACTTGGTTGCTGAAAAAACAAGTATCACCGGGTCGGGCGGTGTCAGCTTAGAGGTTGAAACGACGGCGCTGGCAATATTAGCGCTATTAAAAGCCAACGAGCCACAGTTTAATCTTCCTGTTCGTAAAGCCATTACTTGGGTTGGCAAGCAAAGAAATGGCAGTGGCGCTTTTGGTTCAACACAATCAACCATTCTAGCGTTGAAGGCCCTTATCGCTTTCACCAAGGCCAATAAAAAGACTGCAGAGGCGGGTGAAGTCCGCTTGTTCTTAGGAAGTGAAGAAATGTCAAAGGTTGTTTTTGCTGCGGGTGCAACCGAGGTTATGGAGCTTAAGCTTCCCAACCCTGAAAAGAATTTTAAACCGGGTGAGAATGCTCTTCGATTAGAAGTTACGGGTAAAAACATTTTCCCTGCAACTATAAGTTGGACTTACAACACCCTTAAGCCCGTTGGTGAAGCGAAACTGCCTCTTGGTATTGAAACCAAGCTTAGTGCTGAAAAAGCCAACGAAGGGGATACGCTGCAACTAAAGGTTAAGGTCAGGAATAATGAAAAGAAGGGTCAGGGGATGGCGGTGGCAGTTGTTGGTTTGCCTGCGGGGCTATCGTTGCCTGAGGATTTCAAACAATTAAAGCAGATGTGTTTGGTTCCGGAAGATGGCTCGAGATCTTCACTCAGTGCGTTTGAAGTTTTGGGCAGAGAGTTGGTTCTTTATTGGCGAGATTTGGCCCCCGAGCAGAATATCGAATTGAGTCTCGATTTGATTTCTAGGGTGCCTGGGAATTACAGCGGGCAGGCCTCTCGTGCATACCTTTATTACAATCCGGAGCTTAAGCATTGGGTGGAACCATTGAAGGTGGCAATAACTCCGAAGGATTAAATGAAGAGCTTGAAGATGCAACCTCAATGTAAAATGTTGCAATTCTGTGAATAATTATTGTAAGTTTTAGGGTGCATTTTTCGATGAAGTCATTTCTTCTTTGAATCCTGCACTCTTTCTTTTTGACTTACCCAAGTTAACTTCGTAAAAAATGAGCTATAGCTATTAAAAGGGATAGTGCCTTTTTAGGGACTGAGTTGGACTCGGTTAGTAAGAGCTAAACGCTTAAGAAACATAGGGGTTATGATATTATGAGCACGAAGTATGTTTATTATTTTGGTGGAACCAGTTCTGACGGCCGTTCAGACATGAAAAACTTGCTTGGTGGGAAGGGTGCCAATCTTGCAGAAATGTGCAATATTGGACTGCCTGTGCCTGCAGGTTTTACCATTACCACAGAAGTCTGTACTTATTTTTACGATAACAATCGTCAGTACCCAGAAACTCTTCGGGCTCAAATTGTAGAAGCTCTTAAGAAAACCGAAGAAGAAATGGGTGCTAAGTTTGGTGATCCAGAAAACCCCCTTCTTGTTTCCTGCCGTAGCGGTGCCAGGGTTTCCATGCCCGGTATGATGGATACCGTTTTGAATATTGGTCTTAATGAACAAACCCTTAAGGGATTGATCAAGAAAACCGGTAACGAGCGTTTTGCTTGGGATAGTTACCGTAGATTTGTGCAGATGTATGGTGATGTGGTGTTGGGTATGAAGCCACAAACCAAGGAAGATGAAGATCCTTTCGAACTTCTTTTGCACAAAATGAAGAAGAAAAAAGGCGTCCACCTTGATAACGAATTAGACACCGATGATTTGAAAAAATTAGTCAAGCAGTTTAAGAAAGCCGTTCTTGAAAGAACAGGCAAAGACTTCCCAGATGATCCAATGGAACAAATGCTGGAAGCTGTTGGCGCTGTATTCCAATCATGGGGTAATGATCGTGCGGTGGTTTACCGCAGACAATACAACTACCCACACACTTGGGGCACCGCTGCAAACATTTGCTCGATGGTGTTTGGAAATATGGGCGATGATTGCGCTACAGGCGTTGCATTTACCCGTGATCCTGCCACCGGCGAAAAGGTTTTCTATGGCGAATACCTGATCAATGCACAGGGTGAAGATGTTGTCGCGGGTATTCGTACTCCCAACAAGATTGCTGAACTTAAAATCGCAATGCCTGAAGTTTACCAACAGCTTGACGATATTCGCAACAAGTTGGAAAAACACTACCGTGATGTTCAAGACATCGAATTTACGGTTCAAAAGGGCAAGCTTTGGATGCTTCAGACCCGCAATGGTAAGCGCACCGGCTTTGCTGGCGTTCGCTTCGCTGTTGATATGGTTCACGAAGGGCTGATTTCTAAGGAAGAGGCTATTTCTGCTGGCCGTATTCCCCCTGACGATTTGAATCAACTTCTCCAACCTATCTTTGATCCCGAAGCAAAGCGCAAAGCTGTTGAAGAAGGCCGCTTGCTTGCAGTGGGTATCAATGCTGGCCCAGGAGCTGCAACAGGTAAAATTAAATTCTATGCTGATGATGCTGAAGCCTATGTAAATAGCTTTAGTCGCGATGCCAATGGCAAGCTTCCTGAAGATGCTCAAGTTGTTCTTGTTCGTCAGGAAACTAGCCCTGAAGATATTCGCGGTATGCAGGTTGCAACCGGGATTCTAACCGCCTTTGGTGGTGCTTCCAGCCATGCTGCTTTGGTTAGTCGCCAAATGGGCAAGGTTTGTATCGTAGGCTGTGGTGAGCTTAAAATTGATTACAAGAAGCGAACCGTAACTGCGGGTGGCAAAACCTTGAAGGAAGGCGATTGGATTGCGATCGATGGTTTTTCAGGCGAAGTGATGGAAGGCAAAGTTGCAACCAAGCCTAGCGAAGTTGTTCAGGTTTTGATTTCCAAGACCATGAAGCCAGAAGAATCCAAGGTTTACCAGCAGTTTGCTGAACTTATGAGTTGGGCTGATGACGTGCGAAAGTTGAAAGTTCGCACCAATGCCGATCAACCTGATCAAGCTGCTGCAGCGATTGCCTTCGGTGCGGAAGGGATCGGGCTATGCCGAACCGAGCATATGTTTTTCGATCATATTCTGCCAATGCGCGAGATGATTCTTTCCAGCAATACGGAACAACGAAAAGCAGCTTTGGAAAAGCTTTTGGAATTCCAAAGAAGCGATTTCGCAGGCATCTTCAGAGCCATGAAGGGCAAGCCTGTTACCATCCGAACTTTGGATCCACCACTTCATGAATTCCTTCCTACGCTTGATCAAAAAGATAAGCAGAAGGAAGTTGCGAAGATGATTGGTGTTAGCCCCAAATCCATTGAGAAGCGCATCAAGGAACTGCATGAGTTAAACCCCATGCTTGGTTTCCGTGGTTGCAGGTTAGGCAATGTGTTCCCCGAAATCACTGAAATGCAAGCTCGTGCGATTATCGAAGCTGCTTGTGATGTTGCCAAAGAAGGAATTGCCGTTGAGCCTGAAATCATGATTCCTCTTGTTGGTTTCCTTCCTGAACTTAAGGCTCAGGTTAAATTGGTTCATGCCATTGCTGAAAAGGTGTTTGCTGAAAAAGGCACCAAGGTTAAATACCTTGTTGGTACGATGATCGAGTTGCCCCGTGCTTGCGTGGCTGCTGCGGAAATCGCAACCGAAGCCGAGTTCTTCAGCTTTGGTACCAACGATCTTACCCAGACCACTTTGGGTATCAGCCGTGATGATTATGGCAGCTTTATCCGCCATTACATCGAAAATGATCTTGTGAAGAAAGATCCTTTCCAAGTGATTGACTTCGATGGCGTTGGAGCGCTGATGAAACTTGGTGTTGAAAAAGGCCGATCCGTGAAGCATGATCTGAAGATTGGTATTTGCGGCGAGCATGGTGGCGAACCTGATTCGGTGAAATTCTGTCATCGAATTGGTTTGAACTATGTTAGTTGCAGCCCATTCCGTGTACCAATCGCTCGGTTGGCAGCGGCTCAGGCCGTGCTTGAGGAAAAGAACAAGAAGTAAAACGTTGGTTTTCTGGTTTGTATCAATGCAAAGAGGCCTATTTCTTTAAGGAATAGGCCTCTTTCTTGTTTACAAAATAGTTTGGCTTATATAGGATTTATGAAGATTCATTCATTTTCTTATTTTTTTGTGGGGAAACAATGTCAATTAATGTAAAGGAAAAGAGACTTAATCGGGGTTTTACCCTGATTGAACTCTTGGTTGTGATCGCAATCATAGCGATATTGATCGGGTTATTATTGCCTGCGGTGCAAAAAGTGCGCGAGGCATCGACGCGTGCGCAATGCGCCAACAATCTTAAGCAAATTGGTATTGCTGCCCATGCCCATCATAATACTTTCGACGTTTTGCCTTCGGGGGGCAAAAGTTGGCAAGATGCCGTCCCCGAATTCATTGGTGCTGGCAATCCGTTAGGTGGGCCTGGTCAAAAAGCGGGTGCACTTTATCAAATGCTTCCCTATTTAGAATATGAGTCAACTTGGAGAGGTAGTGGTGGTGCAACTGTTGCTGATTGCCAGATAAATGCCATCAAGGCCGTAATCAAAATTTATTTCTGCCCAAGTAGAAGGCCTCCTAAAGAGTTACCGCCTACAGGAAGTTGGTATGGCCCAGCCGGTACCTACGCCCATGGACCAACCGATTATGCTGCTTCAAGTAACAATACCACTGCCCTGGATGGTACTAATGGGGCGATTGCTTTTGGATATACGGGGCTTAGGTTTGCCCAGATTACTGATGGCACCAGCAATACTCTGATGTTTGGTGAAAAACGGATGGATATTACTAATATGGGTTCCTATCAAAGCGATGATAACGAAGGTTATACTGCTGCTCAGGATCATGACGCTGCTCGTACGACTAATGCTTTGCCCCTTCCCGATGGTAGGCTTGGTACCAATGCAGGGGGTAATATTTTTGGTTCATCCCATTCTGGTGGGGCCAATTTTGTAATGGTTGATGGTTCTGTAAAGTTCATCAGTTACAATCTCCTCTTGGTAACATTTCAAGCTTTAGGAACGGTTGGGAAAGGCGAGGTGAATAGTGATTACTAAATATATTAAACACGCTTTATTTGTTTTAATGATTGCATGTTTGGCAGGATGTGGCGGCGAAACAAAAGCTAAGACTTTTAAAGTTACTGGGAAAATTCATTCTGGTGGCAACCCTATCACGGGTTTGCCCCCGGGTGATCGACCCATGGTAAAGTTTGAAGCCAGTGAAACTAAAGAACCATCGTATGCCAAGGTTAGCGAAGATGGGTCTTTTTTAGCTGATTTGCCTGCGGGAAATTACAAGGTTACAGGTAGTGCAGGCTTTATGGCAAATACCGAAAAAAAAGGCCCCGGGATGGTATCCCAGGACCTTAAAGTTGAAGCTGATGTTGCTAATCTAGATATAGATGTTGCTAGTAAATCCAATAAAAAGTGATCCCTTATACAGGGGCTTTTTCTGCTGCTTGAAATCCACAGCCATTATGCGCACCATCGCAAAATGGCTTGTTTTTTGATGCGCCACATCTGCACAATGCAATGGTTTCTTTTCCTACTGGAATGGCGAAAGGTTTGCCATCATGGTCAACCACTTGAACAGGTGCTTTGATCACAAAGGGCCCATTATCTCTACAACGAATCACGATTGGTTCTGACATATTGAAAAGCTCCATCTAAAGGCAATTGGTTTTAGAACTTAAGTTATACTATTGAATTAATCTGCGTAGAAGTCATCACGGGTCGGCCTTGCTGCGAATTTCCAAGAGATTCGTTTCCCAACATAATCTAGGAATGACTGCCTGAATTCCATCGGGGATTGATCAGTTGAGGTAACTTGCATTCTGGATTCTTTTGGATACTGGCAAGTGAAATTGCGCGAAGGTTGCGATTCATCTGGGTTTTTAAGATCAAGCAAACTAATGTTGATATCCGCTCTCCCACGGTAAAGTGTGCCGCCGCTGCCGAGTTCGTAAATACCCAAAGAATTGATTTCAAGGTAAATCACATAGTCAGCTTTAAAGTGCTTACCGATTTCTGCAGGGTCGCGCTCTGCCCAGTCGGAGTGTTTGCTTTTATATTCTTCAACTTTGCGATTGGGAACAACCGAAAGTTTGTCGCCATTGATGTTGGCTAATGACTTGAGGTTTTTTTCGACGGTGTAACCTATTTCGCGATCGGAATTAATCAGTTCTGGGCGAAGATCCAGTTTGCCATAGGTAAGAATGACAACTTTCTTTTCAGCTTTTTTATCTTTGGATGCCAGCGATTGTAGTTCAGCCTCGTGTTTGGGATCATCCATTAAGAGGAAATTAACCATAGTAAAAGGGTTGCAACCTGCGATGCTGAATGCAAGCATCATAAGAGCTAAGCTGCGCCAAAAGGTTTTTAAGATAATCATTGAAGGCTCCTTGCAACCGGCAAAGAGCCGGTCGATTTATTTCCAATAAGCGGGGGCGATAATAATCCCCCAGCGCAATAATGCAATACCAACAAACAAAGCAAGAACAACAAGGCCGGTCAATTCGATGGATCGGATAAACAAAGTTTTCCCGAACCATAAACTTGCCAACCCCCAAGGCAGAAGAAGCATCAAGAAAAAGGCCAGAGCTGATCCCACAGGATTGGCAGCAAGCGCATTTTCAAGGTCTCCTCTAACCATCAGGGCAAAGCTTGTGGTCATACCACAAGAAGGACAGGGCTTGCCCGTTAGAATCAAAAAGTTACAAGGGGGAAACCCAAGCTGTTCGTGCGTTCCCATTTGCAGCGCACTACCATCTGATCCATAAGGATTAAGCCAGGCAGCGATGCCAAAGATCGCACTGATGCCAAGCACTAATCCAACTAGCGCAGTTCGAAGCCAAGTATCTAAAGGCCTACTAGGCAACTGTGTGCTTTTAGAAAGATCAGAATCCCTACCTTGGTTGGTGCTCATAACGATGTGTTTGCCAATGTGCAATAGCAGATGGAAAAGGGGTTAAGCGGCTTTGTTTATTTTACCAAGAAGGATGGATTCCGCCTCTGCTGTTGCCCGGTCTAGTTCATTTTGAACACGGGTTAGGTGTTCTTCCAGGTTATCTTTGTCAATGTCGGGAGGGATATAGATTTCTGGGGTGGTCACCAAAACAATCTTGCTAAAGGGATTGGGAATGGCAAATTTATCCCAGCTTTTAGCCCGTTTAACCGAGCTATAGGCAAACCCCATGGGAATGATGGGAAGGCCTGATTTTGCTGCGAGGTAAATTACCCCTTGTTGGATAACGCCTCGGGGTCCTTTGGGGCCATCCGGAGTAATAGCTATATGCCCATCTTTACTTAATTTAACCATATTTCTTATGGCTTCTATTCCGCCCCGGGTGCTGGAACCGCGAACCAAGCTGAATCCCAGATGTTTGCAAGCTTGTGCAATCATTTCGCCATCGGAATGGTTGCTAATTAGAACGCTGATATTCGGTTTGCCATACTGGTAAGCGGGCATCAAAAGGTTTTCATGCCAGAAGATGTAAATAT
>Ga0209296_1000327_pt1 | contig 40377 bp, 62 predicted proteins | sample S_130206_EF_Meta_FD_187319 | JGI IMG/M metagenome (GOLD analysis project Ga0209296, IMG submission 187319) | Freshwater microbial communities from Lake Simoncouche, Canada to study carbon cycling - S_130206_EF_MetaG (SPAdes) (version 2) | ecosystem: Environmental > Aquatic > Freshwater > Lake ... | reverse complement strand
CTAATCCCTTTAATGAACCGCATACTCAAAATATCAATGGTGGCAAGTTCACTGCTGGTAAACGTCCCTCTAAAATTTAAAAGGTATTTATATGGCATCGTATGATATTGAAGCTCTAAAGGCAGATTTGCCTACCGCTAAAGATTTGTCTCAATTTGTTTACGATAAGACAGGCATTTCGCTTGATCTTATTGGTAAACCAAAAGAGGAACAATACCTGGTGGCTCGTAATGCCCTTGAAGGCAAGAAAATTCCGTCAGACTTTATTACGGATTTGAATCCTTATGTTGATAAACGGGAAATGATTCCTGTTGATGAGATGAAGAAGGTTCCAGAACGTAGTAAAGATTTGCCTGATACTTCTAACCGGGTTCACTTCTTTGGTGCGACTAATATGCCTCACCCGCATGACCCGCAATCTGATCGCAAAGTCCAAATCAACTTTCACAAGTATGACAATGGCGCAATGACATATCAGATCATGGGGCCAATTGAACAAATTGCTGTTGGTGAGCGTATTAACAAGTTTGGTACAAAGACTCCTGAAAAGTACAGTTGGATTGATCCACGTACAGAAGAAATTCTGCTTCGCCGTCCTGATGGCACGTTCACTGAAAAGGGTCGTGGTGTCTATGCGTACTGTATTGGTGAAAAAGGTGGCGGCATCTGGTCACTAATTGACCGTAACATTCTTGCGACCGTAGAGAAAAACATTACTAATCCGTGGGCGTAATGGAAGACTACACAATGGTCTTTAGGTCTAAGTTGTCTGGACAGGCAGAAGTATGTGCGCGTAAAACATTGGAGATTCTTCAAAAGGATTTGCAAAATACTCGTGATCTTTCTCCTTCCGACATCTTTTACCTTGCCTCTGCTGCTCAACTCTTGTTAGCAATGCGCGATTTCTATGGCGAAGAGTGAAGCTAGTGATTACATCCAACCTATTTACAAGGATAGAGCCTTAAAGCACCTTGTTCAACTTGCTGGTGGCAAGAAGTACATCAAAGAGATGACTCCTGAACAGCTTAAAGCCATGAAAACAGCAAGGGATGTAGTTTCCAAAGATATGCAGTTCAATACTTTGAAATGGTTTAGGCCATTTAAGTATCAAACTGATTTTTTTAAAACAGGTTCAACTCATACACGCCGTGGAATGATCGCGGCTAACCGTACTGGAAAATGTTGTACAGCAGCAACACTTTTAGATCTACCCAATGGTCAACGTATCACTTATGGTGAGATGTATGCACGGGGTGAATCTTTTGAAGTTAATTCTTGGGACGGCAAAAAGGTTGTTATTAAAACAGCCATACAGCCTATTAAAAAGCCACAGGAGCCATGTGTTCGTCTATGGATGGCAAATGGTCGATGGATAGAAGCCGCCCTTGGGCATCGCGTTTTGCAGTCTGGAGCTGAATACGTCTTTTGCGAGTCCCTGCTTTCATCGCTTCCAAACCTGCTGGCGTCCAATTGGGAATTTGTCCAGTCAACTCATGCTTTAGGTGATCTGAATTTGAAGCAAAAACTTGAAGGTTCTCTATACGATTGTCTTGAGAATCTCCGTTTTTGTGATGAACAACTTCGCTTCGCAATAAATACCGACCAAGAAATTGCTCCATCACAAGTCTATGCTCTGCTACATTCTTTTTCTTGGTGCAATAAGGATGATCTGGAAAATATATATACCAATATCCTCCAAGCAAATTTCTTCCCCCCTTCCACCCTGTATGCAACTCGCCATCTCGTGGCCCGGTTCGTTGAGTATTTAGACCAAAACGATAACAAGCCCTCTGAAGAGTTGACCGATTACATCCAAGTATTACAGAAATACGTTCTTGAGTTAATTGCTGTACTTCGACAAGATCGCGTAATTGCTCAAGATCAAATTGAATTGCCTTCATTGTTAAATCCTTTTAGTAATGATGCTAATAAGATTATAGCGTATGAACCTATTGGCTTCCATGATGTATATGACTTTACTGTACCTGGTACTGAAAATTACATTAGCTGTGGTATTGTTCACCACAATACAATCGCCTCTACTTATGAGACTGCTTATCATTTGACAGGGCGTTATCCCAAAGGTTGGACGGGTAAAGTCTGGACTACTCCCATTATTGCGATGGCAAGTGGTGAATCTTGGGAACAGGTCGCTAAAACGCTTCAAAGTAAATTGTTAGGCTGTGATGATATTAAGCAATCCTATAAACTTGGCACTGGTTCCATCCCACGCGAAGACATTGATTCAAAATCAATCAGAACGGATGGCGCGAACGTGTTGGCTATTGAAGTCTGGCACATCTCAGGTGGCAAATCAAAACTGTATTTCTCCAATTACACCCAACAAGTGCGACATTTGCAGGGATTTGAGCTTGACCTAGTTGTTCTTGATGAGCAACCGCCAGATGAAATCTTTTCTGAGCTTGTTGTACGTACAGCACAGCGTAATGGTCAGGTCATGTGTTCTTTTACGCCTCTTAAAGGTATGTCAGGACTTGTGCGTAAGTTTTGGGACAAGATTGAAGGCTACACCCATGTCAGAGTTGGTTGGGATGACGTTCCATACAAAAATGAATGGGATGAAGAGTTTTTCTCACAAAAAGAACGTGAACAGCTATCACGAGATTTTATGCCTTGGGAAAGGGAATGCCGAATGAATGGAACTCCTCTAGTTGGCAAAGGTGTTGTGTTTCCAATGCTGGAATGGCCTACTTATAAAGCTATTGACTTTGATTTAATGCACAACGAGAAGATGGAACGTCTGATTTCATTTGACTTGGGTATTCGTAATGATCCAACAGTCATTAGTTTCTTTTTCCGTGATCCAGTGGCTGAAATTATCTATTTACATCGTCAAGTAACTATTCCCCGAGGTGAAGTGCCAGATGAATACGTTCATTATCTGATGGACAGGGAATCTAAAGGTGTTCCAATCGCTTTACCGCATGATGCTGGTCAGGCTGGTCGATATACATTGACTGAACAATCTATTCGCGAGACATTTGAAGATAATTATGGTTTAAACTGTATACCAGGTGCAATTCTTAATCCTGCGAACGACCAAGGTAAGGTAACTAACCATAAGTCTTACGGAATCAATATAATGCGTCTAGGAATGGAACGTAAAACATTAATGATTAATGAATCATGTAATGCGTTCTTGGATGAAGCTAGAAACTACGCTATTGATGAAGGTGGTAAGTTTTCAGACCCTGATGACCATATTGACTCAGCCCGTATTGGTATATTGGCATTAGTTCAAGGTCATGGTGAATCAATGGTAAGTCGAGCTAATACTTTTATCTATCGTAGACCAGAAGCGGTTGATGGTAAAGTACAACGAATTTAGGATAAAAAAATGTTGGATAAACAGAACGTAATTGTTGACTACATTGAAGCACCACAAGGAAACAAAGGTATTGTTTTCCAAGTAGCCCATGAAGTTTATCTAAAGATGGTTGATTACTTGCGATTGACGCAAGCTAAAAATACTTTCAACCGTCTTTCTGATTACCATTATCTTAATATTGCCGTCAGTAACTCTACTGAGCCAATTCGTGGCATTGATTACATCCACCCTGTTGTTACACCTGGTGTTGATTACGCTACCGCCATTATTACTAAATGCTTGATGCCAAATGGTCGGGTTAATTTTGAGTTTGAACGTTTTAGTGAAGCTGATACTGAGCAATCCAATCAGGCGACTGAGATGGTTAAATATATGCTCAACAGTAAAAACGACTCTTACCAAATCATCCGTGATTGGGCGCAAGATTCACTTTTACACAAAAATGGCATTGTTATGGTGTCACCAGTACGTGAACCAGTTACTCAATACAAAGAAGTAGAAGGTACAAAAGACCAACTGCGTGTATTTGAGACATTGGCTGGTGAAAAAGGTCTTACTGCCAAGCGTCAAGAAATGCGTAAGATTGATGTTGACTTGCAAGGTGTAATGCAAGAATCACCAGATATGAATGATGCTGAAACCATTCAAGCTTCATTATCTGCCAACACTATTTACCGTGCCAAGTACAAATTGACAGGTTATTCCACTACTGTAAAAGTTAAGCACGTTGCTCAACATTACTTTGTGTGTAACCCCACAATTTCCAACATTCAAGATCAGGATTTTGTTGGTTTTTACGATCCAATGACCATTCATGAGTGCAAAGCTGCATTCCCATATGTTGACCTTGAGAAACTGGCTGATCATGCCGCCTATGGCCCTGCTGGAGCCTACCAAGCTGGCGCATTGGAGAATGACCTTGCTTTGCACGCTCGTGACTCTACGCCTGTTCCTGGTCAAGGTGTAGTTGCTTCTGCTGGTGCTGATCGTTATAGCCGAGTCATCATGTTGACAACAGCATGGATTCGTAAAGACGTTGATGGTGATGGTGAAGAGGAAATTGTTGAAGTTTGTTACTCAGGTTCGTATGTTTTGTACGTTAAAGAAGTAGATTTCATTCCTTTGGCATCCATGTGTCCAAAACCAATTACAGGTAACTTCTTTGGTTACTCATTGGCTGAACGCTTGGTTCCAATGCAGGAATATGCAACTTCAATTGCTCGTGCAGAGATGTCATTTGCCATGCAATCGTCAACTCCACGAATTGGTGTCAATCCTGAGTTTATTGATGCGGAAGAAATCCAACGTGGTGTTAGTGCCATGTTTATTCTTGACCGTAAGTTTGATGCCAACAAACACGTATTCCAGTTTCAACCTATGCAAGGTAATCTGGCTTATGTTGAGTCCTCTATGCAGCGTTTTGAAGCTGACAAGATGGCAATGATTGGTATGACCAGCCCCGGTGATGTAATGAATCCTGAAGTCATGAAAGATGGCAACAGCGGATTCAAACTTCAACTTGCAATGGGTCCAAATCAGCTTATTCAAGATGAAATGGTCAAGAATTGCGCTATTGGACTGCGTGATGTGATCTACATTGTCTGGAAAACCTTGGTTCAGTACTCTGATGACTACAACATTCAGCAGTTGGCTAATGTTTGTGCCAAAGGTAAACCTTTTATGGATGCTAAATCCATTGAGAACTTTGAGTTTATTGATCGCCGCATGATTAATATTGATTTGGCACTTGGATTCTTGTCTGATGAGAACCGTTTGACTCGTCAACAACTTATTACTCAAGCGCAAGGTTCATTTTCAGCAGCAATGATGCAACTTGACCCATCAGTGCCTGAGTTGTTTGTTAAATTGCGTAGACCATTTGAAGATACTCTTAGGGTATTAGGTGTTAAGGACGTAGATTCTTATTTGCCTACTATTGAAGAAGCTACTAAGATTGCACAATCTAAATCACAACAACCTCCTGGTGCTGCTGAACAAGAATTGGCAAGTAAGGTTGCACTTAATACTGCCAAGGTTAAAGATACTGAAGCAAATACTGCATTTACACAACGTAAAACGCAAGATATGGATACTGATGATATGTTTGAAGCAATGGCTGCAAAAAAAGGTAAACTATCCGCAGTAGAAATAGATTAAGGATTAATAATGAAAAGCTTGGTATTTAATATTAGGGAATATTTTAATAAACGTACAAAGATTAAAGATACATGGAAGGAAGCTGATGCAACACGTAGAACTCTAGTTATTGAGAATGGCGAAAAAGCCAGTCGCCTCATGTCAAGTGAGGATTTTGGATTAATGTTTAATCTTTACCGATTTAACATACTGGAGCGTCTTGAAGAAAGTAAAGATGACCCAGATCGTATTACTAATGCACATTATGTAGCTGGAGTGCGAGATTTTATTGACTTCGTAGAGAAGCAAGAATTTCTTGGCAAAGTTGCTAAAAAAGCTAACACTTAAAGGATAAATATGTCAGACGTAATGGAGCAATCCACCGCCCCTGAGCAAACTGGTAACCCGGTAGATGCTATCGCTGCAATGATTGCCGCTAACAAGCGTAACAGTCCGCAACCCGAAAGTAGTTCACCTCCACCAGCAGGACAAGAAGCGAAAGCTTCCCCTGAGGCGGCTCCTGAAAATGGTGCTGAACCTGAAGATAGTAGTTCTAATGAATCAGATGAAGTAGGGTCTGAAGATGAAGCTGAATCCACCGATGGTGTAAATGAAGCAGTCAACTTCTTAGATTTTGCTGAACAGAATCCGAATGTCATGCTGAAGATTCCCAATAAAGACGCTGAAAACGGCTTTGTGGAAATGTCAGCAAGTAAAGCGGCTTCTATTCTGGGACAGGGAAGTGCTATCCATGAAAATGCTCGCAAACTGAAAGCAGAACGAGCTGATTTTGAAGAGTACGAAAGTAAGCGCCGTAATGAGTTAGACGGTTTGCAAATTGGTATGGAATTCACTATCGTTCCTCAACTGGAAACAGCGGCAAACGAATTGGTGACTCTGCAACAATATAACCAGCAATGGAAGCAAATCTACGACAACGCGACAACTGAGACTCAACGTAGTGAAGCTGAAGCAGCAATGCGACAGAACGCTAGTTTGATTCAGGAGAAGTCTAAGTTCATTACTGATAGTCGGCCTAAAGTAAGTCAGTTTTATCAAGCCCGTACAGCCTACGTCCAAGAATCCTTGGAAAAAGCTAGACAGGGATTCACAGATAAAGACCTTGCTAACAAAGCTAACTTTGCTGACCTTCGTGAAAAACTTGGTAAGGAATGGAAGTCTGCACAAGGCTCATTTGTACCTGGTGTGCCAAACATTGATTTGGTTTCCAGTGATGAATATCTTTTAGGTCTGGTACGAGATGGAATGAAGTTTCGTGAAGGCCCAATAGTGCGGAATGCTGGTGGTTCTTTGGCTGCTTCTCAAAAGTCTGTAGCTAAAGCTAAAACTGCACCTGATAACAAGTTTGAAACACTTCAAAAGAAAGCAAATTCGGGCAACAAGGATGCGGCTCGGGATCTATTAGCAACCATGCTTGCGGCAAATAAACGTAAGCGTTAATCAGGAAAATACATCATGGCTACAATCACCTCCGCCAATCTTGGCAATGGTAATGGTTCTTACACCACCGACATCGTTGTCAAAGACCTCGATATGACCGTTTCTAACTATGTTAAAGATCGTACCCCGATCACTAACATGGCTATGAGCAAAAAACGCAAAGTTAATTCGACTCTGCACATCTGGCCCGTTGATTACTACCGTACACCTGCTTTGAATGCAAAGCTTGAAGGTGCTGCTGTTAGTACTGCTCTGGCTGCTGACAATACTCGTGCAAATATTGGTAACTACACACAGATCTTCTCGACTGTGATTGGTGCTACTGGTACTGCTCGTGCTGTTGAACAAGCTGGTGGAGATCCACAGGCATACCAAGAAGTTAAACAGTTGACTGAGATCATGTTTGACGTTGAACTTCAAATGGTTCGTGCTGACGGTGCTTCTATCAAGTACAGCGGTCAAGCTGCAACTCAAGGCGGTGGCGCTCCTAATACTGGTCGCCGTTTTGGTTCTTTGTTCTCGTACGCTGGTACTCGTTCAGGCAATGACACTGACGGAACTTCGGTTCTGAATTTGGCTACTTCTGACGGTAATGACGTTACTAGTGCAACTGCTACTAATCAGCCTTTCAATGGTCTGTTGCCTAATGCTGGTCTTGGCTACTTCACGTTCGGTTCAGGCGTTACCCTGCAACAGTTCAGCCCATTCCTGTACAAGCAATTGGTTACTACTGCTGAACAGCGTTTCAATGCGAAGATTACTAACATGGTTGCTCCAACTTCCATGCGTACTCATATCAGTGATATGTTGCCAACCAGCCGTTCGATCAATCGTTTTAACCCTGCTGACAAGGGCGACACCATTGGTACTTACGAAGGTGACTTCAACTACACCTATCAGATTGATGACTCTTGGGTCATGGATCAAACTGGTTCGGACAATACCTCGGTACTGTTCCTGAATCCTGATGTGGTGCAGTGGGGTTCTTTGCGTGAACTTGGCCCAAATAATGAAGTGTTCAGTTCTGCTGATGCTTCTTTGGATCAGTACATCATGGAAGGTACATTGATTGTGCGTAATCCAGCTGGTGTTGCAGTGCTTGCCGCTGTGTCTCCAACTGGTGCTGCTGTGACTGTTCCACGTCCTTCAGCTCAAGTTCAGCGTTACCTGTAATCCCTAAGTTGTAGGGAATTTATTGAAGGGGATTGTTCGCAGTCCCCTTTTATAAAGCATGGAGAATTAAATGATTGATGATGATATTCAAGTAAACGAGAAATACTATTCCGATGGTATTCTTGAAGGTGGTATTGAAGGCGTTTTATCCAAAAATGACAAACTTTTTAATGAAGTGAAGTCAGGTACTTGGTCACAAACCTTTATGACACCCAACATTAATTACAAAGTTGGATCACAAGATGGTGCTCGGTATGTTCAATATGAACAAAAGAATGTCGAACCTATTCGTCAACGCTGTAAAGAAATGCGTGAGTTTTACAAAGAAAATGGTACTGATAATCCATTCTTTGCTGGTACATTTCATGCAATGGAGTTACCAAAATGCTTTGTGCATGAGATTACTTCCAAGTATTTTAATAACCGTTCATGGGAACTTATTAAGATGGAAAAGAAAGATAAGATTCTTTTTTACGCAATTGTTAATGAGTATTACAGCGATTTTGTATGTCATCCAAGTGGAAAGATTCCACTGCCCTATAATCCTGCAATACCTACAAAATAAGGTTACATAATGGCAGCTCTGTTTATTCAATCAGCAAATTCTTTGGTAAGTAGAGTTGCACAATGGGTTGGTGCAATCCCATCTCCACTTTCTATTACTGCCACAGTAATTGCTGGTGGTACTGTAGTAACAATCACTACTTCAGCCGATCCCCGTACTCTTGTAATGCCTGGTGACTTTATCGGTGTAAGCACTATGCTGCCCTATACGGCTGTATTAGCTGTTAATGCTACCAATGTAGTAGTTTCTGATCCTGATGGCATATGGGCCAATCTGACGCTGCCTTGCACCATTCTGAAGATGCCTTCTCAGTCTTCTATGGAAATCTTGGCGAGTATTCAACTTGCTGAGATGCAGATGCGTAAATTAGAGCTTCCTGCTCTTCGTAGTGATCCATTTTCAGTAACTGATCCAACATTTTTGACTACTGACAGTCAAGGTATGGCAGATATTCCAGTTGATATGAACTGGCCTATTTTGTTTTTCCAAGATTCACAACCATCTAATCAACCCGCTGGAGCTACAGCAATGGGGCCGTGGATTGTGTATGACCGGGTTGGTGATCGTGAGATTATTCGCCGTAGGATGATTGACCAACTGTATATTCGACCATTTGGTGTTCCACGGGTTATTCGTGCTTCATTCTCTGAAGTTGGTAATCGTTATGTTTTTACACCCAATCCCGGTGTTAATGTAACTATCAAAGCCTATTATCAAAAAGCTTTTCCATTCTTGTTTAGTGCTACTGGTGATGCTCTTAATCCAGTTGGACAATCTAATGGCGTATTAGCTTCCTTTCCAGAAGGCTATATGTATGGCACACTTCAGGCTTACTATGATAAAAATAAGAATACTGAAGAATCACAAAAGTGGAAAAGCAGATTTGATGATGCTTACGGTCTAATTGGCGACCAAGTACAAAAAGATAAATGGGCTGGTGGAGATCAACATTTGACCTCTGAATACCAACCTCGTTCATACCGTTACAGCTTTAAGTAGGAAATATTATGTCCTTTGGAACTCTTTATGGAACTCTTGCGGAATCCAATGGTTTATATGGCCTAAGTGAATCAAATGGTCTGTATGGCCTTGGTAATGACATTAATTACAGTACATACTTTGAATGGTTTATCTTTACAGAAGCTGCTTCACCTCCAGCAACTCCAACTGGTGGATCATGGGACTTTTTAACTAATATTGGAGTACCTCCTGTAGGTTGGTCTTCATTTATTGGCAATGTTCCTCTTGGAACTGTATGGATGTCAATTGCTTTTATTGATTCACGCAATCCAACAGTTGTTGTTTGGTCAACACCAGGCTTGTTAAGTGATTCTTCTGTTTATGCAACTGCTTATGCAGATGTGTTTACAGGAAATGGTTTTACAGTAAATTGGACAATGACTGCTAATCCTGTTGTGATTAACAATCTTGATGTGTCTATTAATGGTGTAACTCAAACGCCAAATACTGATTACACATTTTCAACAACAACATTTACAACAACAACTGCTGCTCCTTTGGGAAGCATTATTCTTGTAAAGTACAAGCAATCACTTCCTGCTGGTTTTAGTGGTGCTGCTTCTCAAATTACAAACATTCCCGCTGGTGGAATTTCAGCTACCAATGTTCAAGCAGCTTTGAATGAACTTGATACTGAAAAAGCAACTGTAATAGCCTTAGCAGCAACAAATGCAAATATTGCTATATTAAATGGAGCAACAGGTTCAGCTAATGTTGGATATACACCAGCAGGCACAGGAGCCGTAGCCACCACAGTGCAGACTAAGCTGCGTGAGAGTGTGAGTGTTAGTGATTATGGTGCAAGCCCCGGTGCATCTGCTGCTATTAATACGGCTGCATTCAATGCCGCATTTGCTGCTGCTGGCGCTTATGGAACTAACGGAGTAGTGTTGCTCCAGTTAGGTTCTTACTCACTAAACCCAATTTCCTTAGTTGGAACTATTGGTCTAACCATTAAAGGAAAAGGCGGTGGAGGAGTAGGTGCTGGAGCTATGGGGTCTGTATTAAACTTTGTAAACACCACTGGCGATTGCTTATCCATTAGTTCTGCAACTACATATTCAGCAGAAAAGTTTGTCCTAGAAGATATTTCAATAAAAGCAAATACAACGGGATATGCGTTGTCTTTTAATGGTGTAGCTTCCCCGGCACATCCAATTTCAGAAGCGTGCATTTCTAGAGTAACTATTACAAACGAAGGTGGAACAACCTATAACACTGGAAACGGTGTAAAATTTTCATTGGCATTTTATGTTTATGCCAATAAGTTAAATTTAGAGAAACTTGGCTCGTACATATACTCATCTGGAATTGGCGTATCTATTGACATGGGTGCAGCTACATCATTCCTTGGTGGCGAATTCAACTTTACCAATTGCAATTTTGTGAATTGGTACACTGGTTTTCAAGCTGGAGATCAGGCTATTAATCCAGTAGCAAGTGAGCTATATCCCAACATAAACTTAATTGGCTGCAACCCTCAAGGTTGCGGCACAGGGATAGCGTTTTATTACGGCGTAGTTGCCGCTTTAATCCAAGGTTGCTACATTGAGGGGTGTTTAAATTACGGTATTTTTGTCGCCAATCAAGCTAAAAACGTAACTATACAATCGTGCTTTTTAAACAATAGTACGGCAACTGTTGCAGACATTGCTTTTGGTGTAAATGCTGTAAGCACCAGCTACACTCAGTTTTATAACTGTGCGGTTAGAGATTGTATTTTTCTCAGTGTTAAAAATTACGGCATATTTACTTATGGGACCGGAACATCTACGGGAATTCAAAACACGTTAAGCGTTGATAACTGTAATTTTAGACTAGCCATTGCGGGAGCTAAAGCAATTGCTAGTTCTTCTCAGCCTTCTAGTTCAAACGTGGGTTTTCAGTGGTTTATTTCTGCTAAAAACTGTAATACATACGGTTTTGCTTCTGGTAATGGATTCAATGGAAAGTTCACAGTACTGGAGAATTGCCACGAAGCAACCACAACAGGCGTTCCAATTATTGGGTATGCTCATTCTGGTTTAGTTTACGGTTCATATCCAACAGACTACCAAATTCTTGCAACTGATTCCGAAACATTAGCAATAACAAACACTAGGGTTGGTGCAATAGTGTATAACGCTGTGCCAAATACATCTAAAAACAGAAAACAATTTATAGTTAATACTTCAGCCTCTACTCAATCAATATCGGTGTATTACAGCAATGGGGTAGCCTCTGGTATATCTTTAACACCCGGAGGTAAAATTCTCATGTGGAATGATGGTCAGTACGAATATATTTCCACACTTTAATATATGGCTAATAAAAAAATATCAGCACTAAGTTCTGCTACCACGCCGCTGGCTGGTACTGAGACTTTGCCTGTTGTTCAAGGTGGGGCGACTACACAAGTCAGTGTTGCCAATTTAACTGCTGGTCGCACTGTAAGTGCTGCAAGTTTGATTACAACTGGGGCAATTACAAGTGGAACTGTTTTAACTTCGGGAAGTTATTTCGTTGTTCAAAGTAGTGGTGTTGCTCGTGCTTATGTTGGGTCTGCTGGTGATATTGTTGCTGGAGGTGCTGTGGCTGACATGGCACTGTCTACTCCTGCGGTTAACAATATGATATTTGCTATTGCAAATTATGAAAAATTTCGCATAGATGTTAACGGAAATTTTGTTCCTAAAGGTACGGGTAATGGCATCAATTTCACCGCCAATACTCCAGCAGCAGGGATGACGAGTCAGTTGCTGAACTGGTATGAGGAAGGGACTTGGACTCCTAATAAAGGTCAATGTACAGTTGTAGGCACATTTAGTTCTAGTGGAACATATACCCGTGTTGGTCGTGTTGTAACATTACGTTTAAATTTATCTGGTTCAACATCTATCACCTGTGCTACTGGTGCTCAGGTTACAACCAACTTGCCCTACGCTTCATCAACAGATACACCAGCGTTATATATTAATGGTGGATTTTCAGTTAGTGGTGCTGTTGATACATCGGGAACAATTATGTATGCCGTGGGAACAATAGCTACTACTAACAGTATCATTATTACAGCCACTTATCAAGTTTAGGAAATAAAATGTCTCTTACTAAAACCAGTTTTTCTATGATAAATGGCACTGTTGCCAATATCTTGGACTATGGTGCTGATCCAACAGGAGTTGCCCTTTGTAACACTGCGTTAAGCGCCGCAAAAGCAATCTGCAATACGGTATATTTTCCTCCGGGAACTTTTCGTATTGAAAACTATAACCTTGAGGATTTACGAATAATTGGTGCTGGAGGTGGTGGGCCAAACTATGGTGTAAATACAACCATCATCCAAGGCTCTGGTGATATTTTTACAGAAGCCAACAATTTTGCAATATCTAATTTGACCATACGCAATACTGCTAGTGGTACTCTTGGAAAATTGATTCAGGTTAAGGACATCGACACTGGAATTGGCCCAATTTCAAATTGTAATTTTTTCCGTGCCGCATATCACATCTATCACTCAAGCGCGACTAAAACTATTGTTGGAGCAGCCATTCAAGGATGTCAGTTTCGTGAAGCAACTATTTACAGTCGCTATTATGCAAATGCGGGATTATTTCAGTATTCTGAAACCGATTGTTACACTCAAGCCAATAAACGTGGTTTGTTTATTCAAAGCACATCAACAGCATTAATTTCAGCTAGTGTGTTTGAATTTCAAGATGAGGGGGCTGTTTATGTAGTTAACACGACAGTTTTCAGCGATGTTATTCGCGGCCTGAAATTCCAAAACATTCACTTTGAACAGAATGGAAATGTTACACCTACCGCTGATGTAACTCTTAACATTACGTTATCTTTATCAAAAGTTGAGTTTGACAACTGCGGATTCTACGCATCCACTCTTGCTGGAAACGTAGATTGCACGGGTAGTTCAGACTTGCGAATTTTTGAGCATAATTGCCAAGACGCTTCGTATAACGTCAGCGCAGGTACAAAAATTACAGTTGTCAATCAAAATGTTGTTGGTGGAAACGATGGGGTTTACACCAATGGTATGTCGATTGCTTCAATTGGTGAACCCTTGGTAAGCGATAAGGGATTTTCAGCTAGGGATGAGATTGCAACCACAATATCAGGAACAGTAACGGTAACTCCTGTACCCGCACCATCTTCAAATGCTTCGGCGCTAGTTCTTGTTCGGGATAGAACCACATCTGGGGTTGCCGTTTTAATGATGACAGATACTGTTGTAAGCGTTGTTTCATCAACTCTTACAGCTATTACCTTTTCCATATCTGGTGGGTTTCTTGCGGCGCAAACAACTGGTGGTACAGCCTCAAGAATCTTAGCTTTTAATTACATGACAACATGAACCCCATCCTCCAACGCCTCAAATCCAAGACCTATTGGGTAGCAATACTCGGTGCTCTATTAACCGCCATAGAAGCCAACAGTGGCTTTATCTCAAGCCTCATGTCACCTACTTACGGTAAGTATGCAGTAATGCTGTGGCCTGTTTTAATGCTGACACTGCGAGAAATTACTACTTCTGCTTTGGCAGATAAATGATTAATTTAAGCAGCCGTATAATCATTTAAGTTTGATAAATAGGATACAGAATGACAGATTACACGCGCTTACGCACTCCATTTATCAACATGAGTTTCTGTCCAGATGTGCCTAGCAATGCTTTAGGCCCAAATGAATATAACAGTGGACTAAATGTTGAGGCAGATGTACGTGGAATTAAAAAGATTTCTGGTGAACAAGAGATTCTTTCTGTCATTCCCAATCTACCTATTTTTATGGATGGTGGTTTCCGATCTGAAACAGAATGGGTATTTATTGTTGCAACCCGTACTACAGCAAGTCACGGTAATTGGTATTTAGTTACAGCTACATCTATTACAAACATTACACCCGGTATAGGCGCTAATCCTGCTGCTTACTTGCCAGGTTACACAGAAGATTTAAACATTACAACTTCTTGGGTTGGTAATGTCTTCTTTATCAATGATGGTATCAGTTCACCCATGTATTTCATCCCAACTCGGAATGAGATTTCTTTGTACGATACTGCTCCTGATAATTATGTTTGGAACTATGACATTGGTGTAACTGCTACTCGTGCTGGTTTTGTACGTAACTTTTGTTCTCCAAATGTTGGTAACATTTTGATAGCAGGAAACATTACAAAAGATTACGTTAGTGGTACAACAGTAAATTATCCAACTACTGTACGTTGGTCACAAGCTTTTGCTAATACTGGAGTTCCTGCAACATGGATGCCTACATTGTCAAACGTAGCCAATGAACAAGAAATTCCAGTACGTGGCCCTATTGTTGATGGTTTCTTTTTAGGTGGTAACTTTTATGTATGCTCTTATTGGGATACAGTAATCTTTTCACCTATTGCTTATCAGTCTTCTACAACTCCAGTATTTGGTGTACGTTTGCTTAATCAAGGTCGTGGCCTTATTAACAATAATTGTTGGTCAAATACCGATGCTAATGTGTATGGTATTGATAGTCGTGATATTTGGATATTTGATGGTTCTAACTTTAATCCATTAGGTAATCAAAAGGTTCGTGATTACTTCTTTAATAATCTAAGTGTTGCTCATTCTGATCGTATCTTTATGGTCAACAATACTCAAAAGAACCAAATTGAAATCTATTACCCTGATCTAACATCTACAGGCTGGTGTAACAAGATGTTGTCCTGGCGCTATGACCTTCAAGTTTGGAATGCTCCTAAAGATGTCGATCTTGCTTGTGATGCTTGTGAAGCTCCAAAGTTAGTCAATGGAGTGTTTAAGTATGCTTCTAGAACGGTCACATACGCCCGTGGAGGCGTGTCAAATCAGAAGTTGGTACAAACAGGCATAGGCAATAGTTTCATCAACAATCAGCCTATTCCCACATTGTTTGAACGTACCAATATGGTTCTACAAACAGAAAAGGGGCCAGTGCCTTACAGCTCTAAAGTATATATTCACCGGGTACTTCCTGAAATTGCGGGTACTGGAGTGGTAACGATTACCGTAGGTAGTTCTAATTCAACTGCTCAAACTCCAACGTATGGACAAATTGGAATTGTAAATGTAGTTACAGATAATCCTTGGGTAACAACTCAACAGAATTCTGGTAGAACAAACTCTGTCAAAGTAGAATCTAATAATTCTACCGATGCTTGGAATCTTACTGCGTTAAACTGGCAAGCATCTATTGTTGAGGATGCGTTCTAATGGCTTTTTCATTATCTTCTGGTGCTCCACAAAATGATGTAGTTGATGCTATTAATTATTTGTTGAGTAACTTTAAAGGCACTATTTCTGCTGATAATGTTACTGGACAAGTAACTGGCCCCGATAGTCAAGTTATTGCTTACTTGTACAAGTTCTTAGCTGTAAAGTATGCAGATAACATTACTGGACAATTAAACTTTAGTAATAGTCCAACTAATCGTTTGTATTATGGTTTACGCAATACAAACAGTAACATTGAATCCACTGATCCACAAGATTATGTTTGGACACAAGTAACAGGAGGATTTGGTACAACTAAATTCTTTTGGTATAGCGTTACTGGTGGTCGTCAGATTCTGATTAAAGTATCTGTTACAAAACCTGAAGATGGATATGTTCAAGACAATGGTAATGCTATTGATTTAGACATTATTACAACACCATCTTTTAGTCCTGTTTCTTGGGTATTGTTTCGTGTTGCTAATGATAGTTCTGCTCCAACTAATGCAGAAAGTCAATTTGCTTTAAACCGTAATCCTATTACGGGTGATATTTGCACAATTAACTTTAATGCTGGTACTCAATCCATACAGTATCAATATGGAACCAGTTCTTGGACTATATTAAATCGTTATATTACTGGTGATTTAATAAAGAATTTAGTTGGTCTTGATTGTGCAATTGAAACTGTTACTCATATAGATTTCAATACAGCGTTAACAGCACCATCTTATAAAGCAGGACGTGTTTGGTACGATCAATCTACCAATACTCTTTCTTATAACAATACAGTTCTTGGCACTACGATCCACCTTGGAACTAATAGTATTTCTGCTCCTGTGGCTGGTACTGTTGCTTATGGAACTGGAACTGCTCTTGCTTATACTGCTGTAGGGACTTCTGGACAAGTATTAACTTCTGCTGGTGCTGGTGTACCAACATGGACTACACCTCTTACAACTGGTACTTCAACCTCTATCCTGTATGGAAATGGTACAGGTGGATTTAGCAATGTAACCATTGGTAGTGGAGTAACTTTTGTTGGTGGAACTTTAAGTGCTACTGGTGCTGGAGGAACGGTTACTTCTGTTACAGGTACTGCTCCAATAGCTTCTTCAGGTGGAGCTACTCCTGCTATTAGTATTTCACAATCTTCTGGAACTACAAATGGTTATCTATCCTTTACGGATTGGACAACCTTTAATAACAAACAACCTGGTGGTACTTACGTTACAGCCGTAACAGCTAGTGGAAACATTGCATCCAGTGGCGGGACAACTCCTGCTATTACCTTTACAGGTATCTTGCCAATAGCTAATGGTGGTACAAATACAACAGCTACTCCAACATTAGGTGGTGTTACTTATGGTACAGGTACTGCACAAGCATATACCTCAACAGGCTCTACAGGACAGTTTCTAACCTCTGCTGGTGGTGCTGCACCTACTTGGACAAGTGCTACAGCTTTGGCTGGTGCTATTGGTTATTACGGTGCTTACCACGATACATCTACGGTAACAGCGACCAGTACAACCGTTGCATATGTCATGAACATAGGTTCAATTGACTTGCAGAATGGATTTAGTGTGGTTGGTGGAACTAAAGTGACAGCGGCAAATGCTGGCATCTACAACTTTCAGTTCAGTGCTCAGTTATCCAATCCCAATTCAGCGATTGCAGACGTATCAGTGTGGATTCGCATTAATGGTGTAAACGTCACAGATGGGGCTGGTACAAATGGTGTTCCTGGCAAGCATGGTTCAAACAATGGTCTACAGATCATCTCTTGGAACTATGTTTTAAGTCTTGCGGCTGCTGACTATATTGAACTTGTGTGGCATTCGGATATTACTGGTGTCCAACTGATAACCTTTCCAGCCACTGTTAGCCCTGCTACACCTCAGTCACCATCCTTAATCGTGACCATTGGCGCTCAGTCTCAGATTGGCATTGGTTATTATGGTCAAACATCTTTAACCAGTACAACAATTGGTACAGGTAGCAAGACATTTACTGTAGGTATTCCGGCTACATCGAGTGCATTTACTGTTGGTACTCGGGTACGGTTTGCATATACAACCACTCCAAGTAACTTCATGGAAGGTGTAATCACTTCTTTCGCTACAACCTCGATGGTTGTTAATGTTGACTTGACTGGTGGCTCTGGCACTTATGCAGCATGGGCTGTGTCTATTGCTGGTAATCAAGGAACAGGCGCTGTTACATCGGTTACAGGTACTGCTCCTGTTGTATCTTCAGGTGGTACAACTCCAGCTATCAGTATGCCTGCTGCTACTACTTCAGTAAGTGGGTATTTAACCTCGACTGACTGGACTACGTTCAACAATAAACAATCGGCTGGAACTTATGTTACGTCTATTTCTGTTGCTAGTTCTAATGGTTTGGCTGGTACATCTAGCGGTGGTGCAACTCCCGCGTTAACCTTATCGACCAGCGTTACTGGTGTCTTAAAGGGCAATGGAACATCAATTAGTGCTGCTATAGCCAATACCGACTATGTGCCTGTATCGACTGTTTTAACCCAAACTGCTGATTACACGATAACCAATACTGATACTTGGATCATTAATAATAAGTCTGGCTCAGCAATGGTACTTACGTTCCCTACTGCTTCTTTGTGGCCTGGTAGATCAGTAACAGTTAAAAACTTACAAGTGCAAGCAGTTAATTCAGCTACAAGTAATATTGTTCCAATTGATAGTATTACTGCTGGTACATCTATTCTTTTACCAGTAATAGGTAATTGGTCTACTGTCGTATCTGATGGTACTAATTGGGTAACAATGGCTCAAGCACCAAATAACATTCTCTTATTAGAGTAATGATGGTTAAAATCACTGGAATTAAAGGATAAATATGGGCGCACCTACATCAGTAATAGCAAGTAACCCAACCGCATCAGGTGGTAATGTTACTCCATCGTCTGGTGGTAAAGGTGGTAAAAGTGGAATGAGTTCGATTCAACCTAGTAATCAGACATTGACTGCTAATACTGCACAACCTGCTATGGGTGCTCCTGCTGCTTATTCAAATACCATTTCACCAAATACAACGGATCAATTTATAACTGACGCTAGTATGATGCCAAAAGGTGGGCTAGATGGTTCTCCTGAAAGCATTGGTCAAAATTCAATGAACTCTGGTAAATCTGGCGGCTCTGTAATAAATCAACCAGGCTTTCAATCACAAGGTAAGGGGCAATAATCATGGGCGGTGGAAAATCATCAGGCAGTACGCAAGTACAACTATCTCCCGCTCAAGAAGCGGCTATTACTGCACAAACAAAATTTCTTACTGATACAGCACTTCCTGCTTATCAAAAGACTATTGCTGGTGCTGGTGATGTTTATGGACAAACTGCTCCAGCTACTTTGGCTGCTGCTCAACGTGCCACTAATGTTGCACAACAAACTGGTAACTTACAACAAGGTGTAGGTTCAGCTAGTTTGCTTGGTGGTACTGCTGGCCTTGCATCTTTGTTTGATCCTCAGTATGAACAGAATCAGATCCAAGGTGCTTTGCAAGCTGGTCGAGAATCAGCCCGTGAATCACAAGCTGGTCAAAATGCCATGTATGGTGCTGCTGGTGGACTTGGATCGTCTAGGCAAGCTTTAGCTGATGTGAATATGTCTAGTCTTAATGCTCAACGTCAAGCAACGGCTGCTGCTGATGCTCAAGCTAAAGTACAAGCTAATAAAGCTGCTGCTGCTTCAGGTCTTATTAGTGCTGGTCAAACAGGTTTGGGTGCTGCTAATCAAGCTGCTGGTGCTCAGATTGGGTACGCTGGTGCTCCACAAGATCTATACAGTAAGTATGCTTCTGTTGTGTTTGGTACACCTCAAGCATCTACAACACCTAACTTTACTGGTACTCAAGGACAGACCACTTCTGGCAAGAGTTCTGGATTTAAACTTTAAAGGCAAATTATGGCAACAGCAACTACAGCAGCCGGACAAGAATTTGGTAATTGGCAAAGTTTAGATTCTGTAACTGGTGGAGATGCTGGTAAAGCTGCTCTTGCATTATTGTTGCAAAAAACGGGTGCTAGTGATTGGTTAAATTCTTTTGGTAAAGAAAAACCATCTTTAGAAAACCAAGGTGCAGTTGCTCCAACTATTCCAACAGGTGGTTATGGATCTAATGCAAATTATTCATTATCTGCACCAACGACAATAGGTGTAAATCCACAAGCAGCACGCGATGTTGTAATGCCACAAGGAGTAGCATCAAATATTGCTCCTGTTGAAACTCAAATGGAGAATTTTTCTCCTACTGCTTCTTCATTTGCTCCTACATCTACTTCGCCTTCATTACGCGATATGGCTAAAAAAATCTTAATGGGAGGCTTTTAATATGGCTCTTGAATTTACTCCACAAGCTGCTGAACAACGAGATGCAAATGATGTGTCTGTTTCTTATGATTTAGCTATTGCCAATCGTGATCCAAAATCTTTGATGTCAATTGCTCAACAGAATTTTGGTACTCCTATTGCTGACGCTGCTATTGAACACGCTCAAAAAATTCAACAAAGTACTGATAAATTTAAATCTGTAGTAGATCCTATTGATAAACAAGGTGGAGCTAATACTCAGGAAGGACGACTTGCTGCTGTTAATGCTTGGAAAAATACAACTGACAATCCACAGTATGGAACAGCTATCATTAAATATTTAATGGGTGATAAAGCTGGTGCTGCTAAACAAATTACTGGAGGTGATGTTGCAGAACGTATTGTTTACGATTTGAATGGAAATCAACTTCAAAAAAGAACTAACGCTTTAGGTGAAACTTTAGCTGTTATTGATCTTAAAACAGGTCAGCCTGTTATGCCAGAAGAATATGCCTCTAGAGGTGTAGGTCTTTCAACGTATGGTGAAACACTTGCTTCAAAAGCAGCCGTATTAAGCACAGAAGCTAGGGTCAAAAGTTTAGAAGAAAACAATAAAATTAATAATGCTTGGGCAACAAAAATGCCAGCATTAGGTGCTCAATATAAAGAAATTCATGACAATCTTCAACTAATTAATAATGTTAAAGGTGAACTTCCTGCTGATTTATATGCTAAATTAATTCAGAATACTACTCAAGCACAGGGTTCTGCTGCATCAGCTAGTCAAAGTTCTAGTTTGTTAGATCAAGCTAATAATGCGGCTAACTCAAAAGAAGGAACGGTAATTTCTAAGGGAATTACTACTGCCTTTGGATTGCCTGGTGTTTTTACTTCTAATGGTAAAGGTGGAATTGTTAGTGATAAAGGTGTCACTATGTCTATGAGTGAATTAGCTCAAAAGCAATCATCTAAAAATTCTTCTGCTGAAAATACTAAAAACATTACGCAAACCAAAGCAGACATTTTAAAATTTGCTGCATTAAGTGGAATGGATAATAAAACTCAAACTTTGCTTTTGCGAACCTTAGATTTATCTAAAAATATTGCAGATCAAACTTTAGAGTTAACAAATTCAGTGGGTGTTCCTAAATTTTTGTCTTTGCCATCTTCTTTTGGAGTTGAAGATAAATATGCTCAAGGACGCGCTCAAGCTTTACAAGGAATGTTTAGTGCTGAAGCTATAGACGAATTTAATAAGTATTACAAAGACTCAATTAAAAATTACAAACAAGGACAAATTCCTGCTCAAAATGAACTGGAAGCCAACTTTGTAAAAACTGATGCTTATAAAAGATTGCAAGATAAATATACAGATGGTATACATGATGTTTTATCTGAAGCTCAAACTCAAGTGTCAAAACCTGTAACTTCAGTACCACCAAAAGTATCTAGTCCAACTGTAGGTGCTCCACCTCCAGTCAAAGCTAAGAAATCATTAAATGACTTATTTAAAGCAGCGGGGGGTTAATCATGCCTTTTAATGAAGACACATTTAGAGCAAATGCTAAATCAGAAGGACATTCTGATGAGGAAATTAACAACTTTATTAAAGGTCAAAAAGAATGGCCTAGTGAACCCGGTATTGGAATAGGTGAAGCACCATCAAAATCAACTACTCCTGCTCAATTTTATGAGTCTGAAAAAGCAAAACAATCACAATCATTAAAAGACAATGAAATGTTTGGCGTCCCTGAATGGATGCAAGTTCCTGCTGCTGCTGTTGCTGGTGGTGCTGCAATGTCAGGTATTAATGCTCTACTTAATAGACGTAAAGCTTCTGCAACTTTAGATTCTGCTGTGGGTCGTATTGAGCCTTCTATTGAAACTCCAGCCAATCCAGTTCCTGTAACTCCAGTAGAAAAAGCTGCTGTTATGGCTGATCCAATGGCTGAAGCTAAATTACGTCAAGCTAATGCTCAAGCTGATCTAGCAGAACATCGGTTAAAGATGGCTCAAAAGCCTTCAGGTGTGGTTCCTGCTCCAGTATTACCACCAGTTGCTGTACCTGTAACTCCAACGTCTTTTGCTAATGCTCCTGCGGCTCCTGTAGTGCCTCCTGAAATTCCACCAGGTGCTGCTGCTCAAGTTAAAGCTACAACCGTTCCTGTAACCCCTATTGCAAACGCTGCTGAACCTGCTGCATTTGCACAAACAGTTGAAAAGCAAGCTGCTGTAGCAGAAGATTTAGCTCCTAAACCTGTAGAAGCAGTTAAAAAAGAACCAAAGATTAAAGGGGCAGTGGCTCCTGAAATGCCACAACAAACCTTGAAAACAGCTTCTGGCTTTGATGCTTTAGTTGGTCAAGGTGAATCTAAGAAACGTGTACCTACAACTTTTGAATCTGTTAAAGATGTACCAAAAGATTATGCTTTTATTCCAGGAATGGATATTGGCGGTACAAACTATGCTCGACAAACATTGGGTCAATCTGGTGCAATTGAATCTGCCAAAGCAATGGGTAAACCTTTTGGGCCTTATACAGAAACACAACAAGTTCTTAAAGGTCTAGATCAAGAACGTGTTGGGCCTCCTGCTACTAGAGATTTGCGTAAATCAATTGGCGCTCCAATGCCTCCAAATACAACAGGTCTTGCGGGTAAAGCAGTAAAAGTTGGTGGGGTAGCTGGTACTTTGCTTTTGTTGTCTGATCTTGCTAGTGCTGGTCAAGATGTTGCAAAAGGTGAGTTTTCTAAAGGTGGTGGTAAAGCGGCTGAAGCTCTTTCATCGTTGTTTCCCGGTTTCCAAGCTGCTACGTTCTCCAAAGGTGCTGGTGCTGGTGAACAAGAGCAAATGGATTATCTAAGACGCATTGAAGAAGCCAAACGTAAAGGTGCTGGTAATCGTGGTGCTGCTTATGATCCACGTAAGTTTTATACTCCAATGGATATTGGTGTACCACCACCAAACAGATAATATAATCTTGACCATAATCAATTAGGGTAGTTCATGGATAACCAATCACTTTTTAACCTTGTTGCTGGTACAGCACTGACAGTAACAGGGTGGTTTGCCCGTGAACTATGGACTGCTGTAAAAGAACTTAAATCTGATTTAGCTAAACTACGTGAAGATTTGCCAAGACAATATGTTGTACGTGAAGATTACAAACAAGATATTCGTGAGATTAAAGAGATGATTAGTAAGATATTCGATAAACTAGATAATAAAACAGACAAATGATGGCCTTTGTTGTCTATTGGTATTGGTTGGAAAATGTATTGAAAGGTAAATAATGGACATTACTGGACTGGGTGCAGTATCTGATCTTGCTAATAATGTTATTAATAAGATTTGGCCTGATAAATCTGAAGCTGAAAAGCAACAATTAGCTGCTGCTGTAATGGTCATTCAAGGCCAAATGGACATTAATAAGGTAGAAGCAGCAAGCCCTTCTGTTTTTGTATCAGGATGGAGACCAGCGGTGGGGTGGGTATGTGCTGCTGCTTGTACTTGGAACTGGATTGGTCTTCCCATTGCCAAGCTCTTACTTGAATTTACTGGACATTCTGTCCAACTCTTTTCCGCTGATCTAACTGAAATGATGCCTATTCTTATGGGTATGTTGGGTCTAGGTGGATTACGAACTGTTGAAAAAATCAAAGGTGTTGCCGCTAAATGAATATTAACTTTGGAAAATCATTGGAATTGGTATTGAAAAGTGAAGGGGGGTATGTTAATCACCCGGCTGATCCAGGCGGCATGACCAACTTAGGTTGTACCAAAAACACTTGGGAAGCATGGCTAGGACACCCCGTATCTGAAAACGATATGCGCCTACTCAAGATTAACGATGTAGCACCACTGTACAAACAAAAATATTGGGATCGTGTATCAGGTGATGACCTACCAACAGGACTAGATTACGCTGTGTTTGATGCTGCTATCAACAGTGGCCCCGGTAGAGCCTCTAAATGGCTTCAGGAGACACTTAATGTCAAAGCTGATGGAATGATAGGGCCAATAACAATTAAGGCTGCAAAGGCTTGTGATGTCATGAGGCTGATTGCTCAGTTTAATGACACACGTTTGAGATTTCTAGAAGAACTTCCAACTTGGGAAACATTTGGTAGAGGCTGGTCAAACAGAGTTTCTTCTGTTCAATCAGACTCTACTCGAATGGTTTAATCTTTTACAAAAACACCATTGGGCAGCAAGGTTCCTTTACGATCCTTGATTTCCTGATAGGCTGATTTCATGCAAGTAGTCAAATCAATGTGCTTCAAAGCGCAATAGTTGATAAGACATACCATTACATCACCGACACCATCAATAATGCCAGCTTCATCATTCTTTAGTGTTGCGTCTGCAAGCTCTCCAAGCTCACTCACAAGCTTCATTAACTGAGACTCAGCAGTAGCATTAGGGATAATCTTACGTGCTTCAGACCAATGAATAATCTGTAGTTCTACTTGTGCAAAGCTCATTCTTCATCCTCAAAAGGGTCGCCAAAAGATGATTGGACGCCTGTAGTCATATTCATAAAACCATCACCAACTTTTTGTATTAAATTACCATCTTGCGATAAGTAACCATTAAATACTTTACTGAACACTTCACCTTCTTGCGAAATTAATGATGATCCAGTATCGGTGTAGTTTTTGTTTGAAAAAATATTAAAAATATTCATATGGGTAGGGGTACTCACCACACAAAGCTTTCCCCCTGTAATCATTTTGCTAAACGTATCAAATCTTCAGAAACAAGTACACCAAATTTCAAATACAAATCTTGAATAGCCTGAGCCAAAATCTGAGTATTATTTCGATTGGCTGAAACTCCATAGTTCTGACGACCAACCTGAATATTCAAATTCTTACCTGCCATGATGCAATTGGATGCTGTTACTTCAAAGCGCAATACTGAAGCTGCCAATAATGCCAATTCAGCTTGAGTCATTGTTTGAACAGGAATTGGATTCTGATCCAACCATTGTGTCAATTTATATACTTCAGGTGCAGTCAATACATTTTTAGTGCTCATTACTATCTCCAGATTAAAAAGGAATTCCGTCATCACCTAAATCAGCACCACGGCGAGTAGGTGCGCTACTTTGACGAGCAGGCTTTTCACCAGCTTCATAAGGTTCTTTAACCGACAACCAGCCATCAAAACCTACAGGAACAGCATCAATCTTTATTGACTGACCTTTGTCACTATTAAACAGTGAACCCACCTTAACGAACCGCTTCTTGGTTTCGCCAGCAGAGTTTTTGTATTCGCCAACAATAGCGATGAGATCCATACGAGGTGATGACATTATTTACTTTCAGTTGAGTTAAGTTTTTCTTTGTACGCTTTAATAGCTGAGCGCACTTTACTGTCAGGAGCCAGTGTTTTCCACACTGTAATCCGAACTTCATTGTCGGCAATGGCTTCCCAAATGCCGTACATACCTGCTAGATCATCTTTTTCGTAATGATCTTTAATCTCATACACCAGGTTGTCAATCAATCCTGAATCTTGTTCTGGAAGGTCTTCACCAGCATAAATAAACAATCCTAAACCATGCAAAGCAAGTCCTTTTGCCATGCAACGCATAATTGCGGTATTCACAGCAAACGCATCAGGAGCAATGATTGGTTTATTTCTATGATCCATCACTGGCAATTGGCACGTAATTGGTTTACCAAACATTGTTACAGTAACCCAAACCATTCCAGTTCCATTAATGTCCATATAACATTTTTCTTCACCCGGTTTGCCCCACATTTGTACTTGAAAATGAGCATTGTTATCTGCTTTTAATGCTTGAGTCCATGCCCAAGCCCAAGACAAATAACTAAGATTTGCTTTCTTTTCAATGTGTTTGCTAACGTCAAGTTTTAACAGGTCTTCAATCATTTCAATTCCTTTTAAATGTGTTTCCACAATTTTCTGTTTACTATCTTACTAACCGTTTGAAAAGCAATCCCAAACTTTTTTGCTATAAAAGTCAAAGGTACTTTTTTTGGAATATACATTTCTCTAATTTGTATAACTTGTTCTGATGTTAATTTGCTGCTATCAACTTTTTCTCCTTTTGCAGAGCATTCAGGATGTTTTCTTAGTCCATGCAAATCACCACTAGCACCTCTTCCTTTTTTCCACATATCAGCCAAATTTTCTTTTTGTGTACAAATAAAAAGATGGTCAGGATTTACACATGAAGGAGTATCACAAGTATGAGCAACAACCATTTTTTCTGGAATTGATCCAAACTTTTTTATTGCCGCTAATCTATGTGCATAAATTTGTTTACCAAGATATGAAGTTACGCCATATCCATTACCAGCAGTTGCTTTAGTCCATAAGATGCAAGCTTTCATAAGATATTTCCAAACATAAAAAAGCCTACTAAGACAGTCTCATCTTTCGATGTGGGGAGACACCGCTAATACGGTGCAGACTGCCTTAATAGGCTTACTAGATAATCGCTCCCCAGCGATATACGAATCATACATCATTTCATTCCAAAGTAAGTGTCGTATTCTTCATTGATAATTTCCATTTGCGTAGAGTCATCCAAGTCACTGAATGGCACGAAATGGTTTTCTGAACAGCAAGACATTTTGTTACCGCGCTCTTCAATGCAATAGCAGCAATATTCGATGTTTGCGTGTTCTTCTTTGAACTCTTGAATAAAATTCTTCATACTACTTCCGTTCTATATGCTTTGCTAATAACCAGCTATCGCCAAGTGCTCTAACTGACTTGATCCACTGCCGTTGATTGTGGCGATTAGTGGAACGAGGAACGTAGTCTACATTAAAAAGTTCACGTACATGAACCAACATCTTAATTTTCATTTCTTTCTTTCTAGTTCGTTTAAGAAGACTCTACTGTATCGACTTTTCCAACTTTTCTTCTAGGGGTTTTCACCTATGGTTTTCAAATAAATTCGTGGTAGCCTTATGGCATGAACATTGAAGAACTTGAAACAACGTACGCATGGAACTTGGTTGTAGAAGCCACTGACTATGCGGAATCCTACGCTTTAGAAGATGATATTGAAGCTTCTATTGTTGCCCTTCTAGCTCGGGCTTTAGAGTTAGCCACTGGTAAAACAGTATCCATAGAAAGTATGTTTGTATGACGACTTATAAGACCTCAATCGAGGCACAGTGCAATGGAAAGCACAAGTTTCCAACCTATAACGTAGCACAAGCTTCATTAGGCTTTAAACGTGGTGATCCAATGGAGGTCTATCACTGTCCACATTGCCAGTTCTACCATGTAGGCCATGTAACACCTAAACAACCAGACATAAGGAGAGCAAAATGAGTAAAGGTTCAGCACCAAGGCCAATTGAAGTTCCAAGAGGCGAATATGAACGTAGATGGGACGAGATTTTTGGCAAGAAAAAGCCTGCTCCAGTAGAACCTAAAAAGCTATAATTTTACAAACCCGGCTATCTTGGGATTGATCCCCTAAGAGAAAAGTGAACTCTGCACCTGCCGTTGGTTTCTTCTCAGAGTTTACAGAAAGTTACACAATGAGTTTTCAAGCTATGACTTGGGCTTTGTCCCAACCGACTTCCAATTCCGGTCAGAAATTGGTTCTTCTTCTATTGGCAAATCACTGTAATCACCATACAGGCCAATGCAATCCTTCACACAAATTACTTGCTGAAGAGTGTTCAATGGGTATTTCCACCTTGAAGACTCACATTAATGTCTTACAAGATATGGGATTCTTGACCATCATTCACAAGTCATTGGAAGGTGTTTCTTTACCTAATCAATACAAGCTAAATCTGACAGGGGTAGGTCAGAATCTGGCTGGGGGTGGGTCAGAATCTGACGGACGGGTGGGTCAGAATCTGGCTACAAACCAGGAAGTTAAACCAGGAATAGAACCTATATTGTCCAAGCCAGTCGATTTCATCTCCTTCTGGCGCTCTTATCCAAACAAGAAAGCCAAGCCTTCGGCTTTGAAAGCGTTTAACAAAGCTAAAGTAACAGACATTAACTTAATCTTGAACCACATAGAAGTGATGACTAGCTCTGAACAATGGCAAAACACACAGTTCATTCCATTTCCAGCAACCTACCTTAACCAGCGTAGATGGGAAGATGACACCATTGCACCAACTAACCAATTTGCAGGCTTTAAATGAACCATTTTTTAATTGACAGTCCAACTTGCATAAGCTTTTCTGGTGGAAGAACTTCTGCTTTTATGCTTTGGAAAACATTAGAGGCAAATAATGGCTTACCTAAAGATGCAAAAGTTTGTTTTTGCAATACAGGAAGAGAAGCAGAAGAAACACTTCAGTTTGTCAAAGATTGTGAAGTTCATTGGAATATTCCAATTATTTGGTTGGAATACGATCTTTCTGATTTGAAATTTAAAATTGTAAGTTTTGAGACAGCTAACAGAAATGGTCAGCCATTTTCTGATTTGATCAAGAAACGGAAATTTTTACCAAATTCAGTAATGAGGTTTTGTACAGGAGAAATGAAGATTCTTACCATTGAGAGATATTTCAAAAGCATTGGAATTGATGACTTTGAAACAATGGTTGGTATTCGTGCAGATGAACCAAGACGAGTAGCTAAGATGACTGATACAAAATTAATGCCATTGGCTAAATCTGGTTTTTCGCAATCAGATGTGCAATCTTTTTGGAAGACAAACAATTTTGATCTTCAACTTACTTTTAGGAATGGAATGACAAATCTTGGAAATTGTGATCTTTGCTTTATGAAAGGATTGCACCAGATTTCTAGTTTAGTTGCTGAAAAACCTGAAAGAGCAGTCTGGTGGGCTTCACAAGAGGAATTGATTGGAGGTAGATTTTCAAAAGATCGTCCGACTTATGCTCAGATCATCAAGTTCACCAAAGAACAAAGAGATATGTTTGATCAGAATGAAGAAGCTATTTCTTGTTTTTGTGGGGATTAATATGAGCTTAAAACAGCTTGTAGACCTACGCATAACAGGTCATGCACCTAAAAGTGTCTGGATTATTGTTGGAGACTGTCCAAGATGGTTAGATGAAACCCATCAATACATTCGGATTACTCCTTCTGATAAACCTAAACACATGGACTTTAGAGCTTTGGTAAGTCTGAATGTCGTAATTTTTGAGATTGGAAAGTACAACAGTTTGTTTTTACAAACAATCCAAGCAGTAGAAGCTGCTAAACCAAAGGAACTTTCACTCGCTTGTAGAACTGGTGTAGCTGGTGCAAGTGATGAACATGAACATATTTTGAAACGCATTTGGAGGACTTTATGTCCAGCATGATTACTATTGACGACATTGACTTTAATGTTTACTTACATGAAACTGACAACTCTACCAAGGTTAAAACAGCACAGATATGGATGGATGACCTTATCCATGATTTGCGTAATCCTGATAAAACACGCAAGATTTTCATGCCGTGGGAAAAGACTACCAACGATTTCTGTTTTAGACCGGGTGAAGTTACGCTTTGGGCTGGACAAAATGGACATGGTAAATCATTGGTTACATCCCAAATAGCAATGTCGCTTATGGGACAAGATCAAAAGGTCTGTATTGCCTCATTTGAGATGAAGCCTACAACGACCCTCAGTCGAATGGCGAGGATGTATGCGGGAACTAATCCATTCTCTGAAGAATATCAGTCTAGCGAGGGTATAGAGGCCTTGGCAAGCCTTTACGCAGAGTTTGGAGAATGGTCAGACAATAAATTGTGGCTTTATGACCAACAAGGGACTGTTAACCAAGATCAAATCATCTCAGTAGCTAGATATTGTGCAAAGAAGTTAGGGGTCACTCACTTCTTTATTGATAGCTTAATGAAGTGTTCAAAAGGTGAAGATGACTATAACGGTCAAAAGAACTTTGTAGATGAACTGACAGCTTTGGCTAGAGATAACCAAGTTCACATCCACTTGATCCACCATATGAAGAAACCTACTGGTGGTGAGTACCAGGTATGCGGAAAATATGATGCGAAAGGTTCTGGAGCTATCTCCGATCTCGTTGATAATTTTTTTGTTGTTCATCGGAATAAAGAAAAGTCCGATGACATTGAGAATAAAGGAATGGCATCAATGAAAAAGGGTGAAGCTGATGCTTTCCTGATATGCCGTAAACAGCGTAATGGTGAAGGTGAGCCTAAATTCCTTCTTTGGTTTGATCGAGATTCACAACAATTTAAAGGAGGTGAGCATGACAGTCTCCACTTCTACCCAAATTATCCTCACAAGCCATCAATTTTTTGAACAACACCAGGAGAAGATGGTCAAACATTTTCTTTACTTGAGAGAACGAGATAGGGACTATGCAATTGAAGCTCTTTATGAGTACAAAAACATGGCCTCCTGTCCATTTCCAGAAATCCACAAAGACGTGAAAGTAGCATATGACATTTCAATTAGCATTCAAACTTGAAGGCACTCCAGTAGGCAAAGGACGCCCGAAATTTGCAAGACGGGGAAACTTTGTCTCAACTTACACTCCTTTAAAGACCAAACTGTATGAAGACCAAATACGGGAAGTTGCTAATAAAGCAATGGGTGAAGTAGAGCCATTAGACACACCTATAACAGCCTGTTTCTACATCACTATGCCAGTGCCAGCCTCTTATTCAAAAAAGGCTACAGCAGACTGCTTATCAGGGAAGACAAGACCAACCAAGAAACCCGACTGCGATAACATAATCAAGGCATTTCTAGACGCAATGAATGGAATTGTTTACCTGGATGACTGCCAAGTAGTCGATTTACACGCTAAAAAGGTCTATGGAACAGTCGGAATGGTCGAGGTTTACATAAAAGAAAGCTTGGACTAAGGGTTTTTACCTACAAAATAAGTGAAAACAATCAAGTTTTTCAAGTTAAGATAGAGGCCTCTTCAACGAAACGGGTAGATAGAAATGAAAATTGAAATTACAAAGGACGAAGTTACAGAGATCATCTTGACTCATGTAAATTCCTTAATTGCCAATCGCAATGAAGCGTTTAACACAGTGTCATTTGGTAGCTATTACAGCAACTTTAATGAAGTCACTGTTAGCTATGTAGCACCAAAGGTTGCAGATGACCAAGCCTAAAAAACCAGAATTGCGTATTAACGCATATTCAGCCTTGCACTTTATTGCTCCAAAAGTACAAGTGTACAAACCAGTAAGTACAACACCTAGAGCTTTAAAGCCGGGTGAAGCTGGCCCTAGACAGTATGACTCACGTAAATCAGTTTACAAGCCTTCTGATTACTTAGTTTCATCAACAGGGTTAGCAAAATGGACGCTGTAATTAGTCACACTATTAGCTTTTTTGCGGGTGTTGGTTGCATCACTGTTCTCATTTTTACCATGATGGTGTGGAAATGAAAACGCTTTTTTTAGTTTTAGTAGTGATGGCAGTAATCATCATAGTGTCCAGTTATGTAATGTATTTAATTTTTAAAGATGACCAAGATGTATAAACCAGAAACTACCTTTGCTAATGGCAAACACCCATTAGGATTAGTTCACTTTTTTAAATCAATAGACAAAGTAAAACCTGAACCAGAAGAACGGTTGTATGGAAGACAGTTAAAAAACATTCTTAAGTACATTATTAAAAATGGCCCTGTAACTTCAGCCCAAGTTGTAAAAGCATTGGAATTAGTCCCATCATCTAAAAGCCAAATACGTGATGCTAAAGCACGAGGATTAATTAAAGGTATTTGGGGTACTCAACCAGATAACAATAATCGCATCATGTATTACTCAGGAGTGCAATGATGGCAACCTACAAACCACAGACAATTTTGCAACCCGTTGTACCTTGGCCTGTGCAAGAAATTGCAAAGCCTTCAGCAGTTGGTAGCGGCTTTGCCCATCTACCTCTAGGTGCTAGAAAAATCATTGAGTTTGCTATTGAGTTTGGCCCGTGTACTTATGACCACGTTGGGAAACGCACTGGTATGACTGGCATACACGCAGCAAGAACACTGAAAAGTGCTGCTGCACATGGTTACATCAAAGCAGTTACAAGAATGGTGACTACGGGAAACTATGTGCGACCAAATATTTATTACTCAGGGGTGCAGTGATGACTAAAGAACGTGAAGCACTGAAGCTGGCGCTTGAGGCGCTGGAAGAACTCAATGATACGGAACAGACGTATGCGGCCATTGATCGCGGAGATGCAGCTATCACCGCCATCAAAGAAGCCCTAGCGCAACCAGAGCAGGATGCCCTAACTAAAGGATTAAGCCTTATCGAAGTGACGGATACAACTGTAAAAGTATGGCCTATTTCCGAAGAAACGGCGCTTAAGATTTGTTTGGGCCGCGAAATTTACACATCACCACCAAAGCGCGAGTGGGTGGGGCTTACTGATGATGAGATAAATACTGCATGGAAGAAATGGATTGGAACTGAGCGTGCTAATAAGTCTTACACGTTAGCCATCGAAGCCAAACTGAAGGAGAAGAACACATGAGTGACTATCCACTGTCAAAAGAAGACCAAGACAAAGCAGCGGCACTTGCAAAGAAAATGCTGGCACTGGCAAAAGGACATAGCCCCGCTGTGACTGCGCTGGCAGGGAAGTTAATTATTGATCTTGTAGTGTGGGTGCATAACGCAGAGTGCATGACAAAGAAAGTAAGTAAGAAATGACTAAACCATTCAAACCAGACTGGGACGAAAAGGCCGTGCTGGTTGAGGAAATGCAGCGTATGGCTAAAGAGCTTCAAGAGAGTTTCAAGTTGGGCTATGACGCTGGTGTTCTTGAAACACAATTAGACCAAGCTCTTGAGCGCAACTTCTGCCACCGCTGCGGTAAGCGGCTGATGAGTGCGCTTGGCCCTGTAAGTATCCACACTTGCACGCCACCACAAGGACGAACCTTTGACGATTACGGGAACAAAATAGTATGAAATGGACTGACGCAGAGATCGCCATCGTAAGCCATGCAACTAGTCGTGATGACGCTTATCGAAAGATTCGTGCGGCTGGTTACAAGCGTAGCCAAGGCGCGGTATGGGTGCAATATAGAAAAGAAAAGAAATGACACACACAATTAACAATGATAAAACAGTAGCAGTCAGCACCGATGTGTATTGGATTCCGATTGGGATGGATACACCTAGAAACGTCAAGTTGCAACTATTGAGTGCTGGCGGTGTAGCATCTTATGGGCCTTACCAAGGTGAACAATTCTGGACACACTGGCAATCACTTCCAAAGAAAGTAAAAAATGCCTAGACCTAAACCAATTGTGCCTTGGCACACCAATCCATTAACTATTCGTATGACATGGGAACAAAGAATGAAACTTAAAAAATTAGGAGGTGCAGAATGGTTAAGACAACAGATAGAAATTGCGCCATTAACGAAAGAAATAAAATGACTGATACCATCACCACAACACTTACCGAACGAGGTAAACGATATGGAACCTTTGTCAGCCATGCCAAGATCACGCAAGATTTAAAAACGATCATGCACATTCATCCAGGCTGGATTAAGCTGGCCGATGATCAGAAAGAATCACTTGAAATGATTGTTCACAAGATTGGCCGTATTCTCAATGGAGATCCTGATTACGATGATTCGTGGGTAGATATTGGTGGCTATGCCAAATTGGTAGCTGATCGCTTGCAAGGTGTAGCGAGATAATTATGGTGTATACACCAAAGCCCCAATGGTTGAAAGATCGTGAGAATGCTGCTTTTAGTGGCCCTAAAAAGCCTTGGGGTGGCTATCGTCCAGGCTCAGGTCGTAAACGAACTAAACCCATCGAAAATCTGATCAACATTAAGCTCAATAGCATTCAAAAGATGATGCTGCAAGAGATGGGTGATGGAGATCTCGACATTGGTGTTCAAGTCTTAATTGATAAGCATTTATAACAATGTATATGCTACTGATCGTATAAATAGGAATGATATGAGTCGTAAAAAATGTAAACGTCAGCACTATGCAACAACTGGTTTTGATGCAGTTGGACACGCTATCTCTGGTGCAAGGGTAGTAGATCAAAAGTCTTTGGATATGCTTACCATGCGAGATTTAACCAGTTTAGAAGCCGTGATGAATGGCAAAGGTGGAGTCCAAGAATGGTGGGACTTAACTGGTAGCCTAAACATCTGCGAAACAATGGCCCGTAATGGTATTGGACAAGAAGCATTGCCAGATTGTGCAACTGCTGAAAAAGAACTAAAGAGTGCTGCCCAAAGGTATGAGAAATCAAGAGTAATGGGTTTTACAGGTGTTGGAATTACAGCCATCAGGAATATGCTTGAGTACCATCAGTTGCAAAGACAAAGTATTAGCCGATCTGATTATTCCAAGTACATCAAAATGACGCTAGACAGATATACAAGTAAAGCACCAGAATTGGACTTTGTATGATGGAAATTGAACCACTTAAAGCTATTGAATACATCCAGCGTAATGCTGGTACTTATGCTCAAGCTAAAGCAAACAGAATTTACATTGAAAACTATCTCAAAACAGTAAAAGCTAGACTGATGGGACAGTCAGATGAAAAAGCACTTGGAGCAAAGGAAATTGATGCTTATGCAAGTGCAATATATGTTGAACAATTGGATGGCCTCAAAGCAGCAATCGAAGTAGAAGAGAATCTACGTTATATGCTGGAAGCTGCCAAGTTAAAAATAGAGATCTTCAAAGTGCAAGAATTTACTCGCCGTACAGAAATGAAATTTTTAAGTTAAAATTATTATTGGCTACCTTTAGCGGGGGAAAAGATGATTCATCACCATCCTGCCAATTTATTTTAGTGATGACTTCTACCGATGATGAGGTACGATATGTTAAAACATTCAGATCTATTAGATTGTTTAAAATATGATTTAAATACTGGTATTTTTTATTGGCAAAAACAATTATCAAAAAGAATTTTGATAGGTGATATTGCTGGTTCAAAAACTGACAAAGGATATAAATTAATTTCTATAAATAATATTAAATATCGAGCACATCATTTAGCTTGGTTTTATATAAATGGAATATTTTCAAAAACACATTTAGATCATATAAATAATGACAGAATGGATAATAGAATTTGTAATCTTAGAGAAGCAAACACAAAACAAAATTCTGAAAATAAAGTTTTAGATTTTAAAAATAAATCTGGTTTAAGAGGCGTATGTTTTGATAAAAAAAGAAATAAATGGGCTAGTTTTATTTCTCATAACAATAAAACAATTGCGTTAGGAAGATTTGAATTTAAAGAAGATGCTTACCAAGCATATATTCAAGCAGTTAATAAATTACATACTCATAATCCGTTATGTCAAAAATAAGAAAATCAGCAAAAAATGAACAATGCACAATAAATTTACCAGGTGTATGTAATTACAATTCTGAAAGTGTTGTATGGGCGCATAGTAATAGGGGTATAGATGGAAAAGGTATGGGTAAAAAAGCTAATGATGAAAAAGGAGCGTATGCTTGTTATAACTGTCATGCCACATACGATAGACAAATGAAACGACCTTTTAATATGTCATTAGAATATGTTGAAAATACATTTACAGAAGCAATGGAAAGATCTAAATTGTTGCTTAAACAAAAAGGACTAATATGAAACAAGATGGCGAATTCATTCTGACACTGCTTCACGCAGCTACCAATGCACACATTCTTCATTTGAGAAGCAAGAGCTTTTCAGAACACATGGCACTTGGAACCTTTTATGAAGAACTGCCTGGTCTAGTGGACGCAGTAGCAGAAGCAATTCAAGGACTGAATGAAGAGTTGATTGAGTACACATTTGATTACTATTCTCCTGCTGATACAGCACTAGAAGAGCTTCAATCGCTGAAAGAGTATGTTTCTGACAAACGAAAAGAGCTTCCAAAAGAGAGTGAAATCCAAAACGCGATAGATGAAATCGCCAGTTTGATTGACTCAACCACTTACAAACTCAAATTCTTAAAATGATTGGCTAGAAAATGAGGGTGGGGGTCTGAATAAAACAGACCTTTAAAAAAATGAAGGGGGGGGGTCTCCCTTTTTTTGAACTGAAAAATATATAGGGGGGCAAAATTCAATTTCTATGCCAATTTTTGCCAATTTTTCATAAGCGTAGGGGGTTTTAAGCCTTGATTTTCAGGAAAAAAACATTTCATTTTTCAGATTCCCATATAAATCAATCACTTACACCGCTTTTTTAAGGTGTTTTCAAGCCTTGCAAAGCCTAAGCGCCTACGCTAGAGCAAAGCAAAGCGCCTACAGTCACCCAGCAAAGCAAAGCCTAAGCCAAGCAAAGCCAAGCCTACAGTTAACCCGCGAAGCAAAGCACAATAAACGGGTTGAAACCCGTCTACAGTAGCCAAGCAAAAAAAGCCTAAGCAAAGCCTAAGCCAAACAAAAAAAGGGCCTGAGCCCTTTCCTTATCCTTTCACACTGTCGCACCATATATCCCAAATATCATAGGCGCGTGTTTCGTATATGTAGTCAATAGCACTATCGGGCGAATCGGCCCATACATCGACCTCATCCCTGTTATTTATATGTACAGTCCAATATTGCATGATCAAGCCTTATTGATACGAATAATTTTCAGCATAGTTTTACCGTGTGCTGGGTACGCTATAACATCAACGTCTTTTGAGTAGCACGCACGGCATCCACTGCACTTTCCCGCATTTTCGTAGGCTTTGCATAGTGTGACGTGATCATCGGGCAAAGTATCGGCTGCAGCCACAATTACAGATCCATGCAACCCAGCGATATATTCACCGTTTATAGAATCACTGGAAAATCTGACGCGTACGTTTTCCAAATTTTGCATTTCACGAAACACTAACGCGAATTTAGGGAATTTATGCATACGTGTAGGTAACCAGTGCTTTACCCATGGGGTACGTTGCATAACTTCTAGAATTTTTTCCGCCAAGCCTAAAGTGTAAACGTCACCCGAATCAAACCAGCGAAAATACCGGTCCGAATCCAATTCCTTGACCATATCGTCAACCCAGTCAAGTCTTTGCCAATCCTGACCATTTTCTAATCTAGGAGCTTTCACGTTCGGAAAACGATAGTTGCCAGTTGTTGCATAGCATCCCTTACACGCATCAACTAATACACCTGGTGACGATATAGAACCGGGGCAAGTATCAATGGCCTGTAATGACCAACTACGGATACCGTCTAATTTTGATGTAACTGAAATGCGAATCATAATAATACTTTCATGCTAAATATTGCAATAGTGCAATCAATAGGGTACTTAATACCCTATAAATTAAACTATTTGGTTAAACAATCAAAATAAGATAATAATAGTATTAATAATGGAGTAACTATTAATACAGTGCCAATAATATTAAGTGCAATAGTTTTCATTTAGCGTAGCCATGTAGTTCAATATTAATACGGCGATCAATTGTCTCCTGACGTTGAATCATGAGGATTCGTCCCGCGCCTACGTAGTCTCCCGCTGCCAAGCACTCTAGAATATCGGCTTGATGATCATTACATGAGTCAATCAGATCAGTTTCATCATAAGCTGCCGTTTGGCGACTAGAGCACTCAAAAAATTGTGATTGTGTGATTGTGGTGGTTTCCATTTACTGCCTTCTATAAGAGCACCTAGGGTTTAAGTGCATGTATATAGTGTATCGCCCATTTCATGTATAACGTGTGCATAACTATTTATTTACTAGGGGTTTACCCTATAGTTTGTCGTTAAATAGCGTGTTGGGCGACAATTGAAATGATATTGTCTTGAAAAAAAGAAAATCAAAAGCCTTAAAGCATAGTGATTCGCATGAATAAATGAATGATATTTCACCAGGCATTTAAATAGCTATAGAACGCGAATAAACCCAGCACCCAGGGACGTTTAAAGCTTTCCCGCATGAGTACATTGATAACCCGATTGATTGACTGTAGAGCTTTACATTGTCCAGCTTGAAATAGCATTCCTCCAATGAAACATTATGGAAAACGCGAAGTAACTAAGCAACCCTAGAGCATGGTTCTATTGCATCGCTACTAGTAACAGTAAAGCATAGTGATTGACGTTCTAGCATTGTCTGACTGTCTAAGCTTTCCCGCTATCTACCTATAAATCATCGGTCTCCCCACTATCCATTTCAACCTGTCCCCCATTGTTTCTCAACCAAGACCCTCCCCACCTTAGCCATTAGAACCCCCCCAGTTAGAGGGTAACCCTGCGGAGTAGGAAGAAAGAGGGGGCCCACTCACCCATTCTCAATTTTTCTACAAAAACTTTTCCCATACCAACACAACAGCAAAGACCACTTCAGTCTATAAGTAGTACGAAACCTATTTTTATTTTTTTTGGCTAAAAAGTTTTATACTTCACGTATTCCTCAATAGCTCAGTTGGTAGAGCAAGTGACTGTTAATCACTAGGTCACACGTTCGAGCCGTGTTTGAGGAGCCATTAATAAAGGATTGTTATGGAATGGACATTAGCTCACCCTTTGTACGACATTGATGACATTGTTGAACTAGGGCAGATACTATTAAAAGCAGAAGGTAATACTGTACTTAATACTGATCCACAAGTATTTAGACATCAGTTAACTGTATGTGCTACTAATCAGCTATTTGATAAACGTAGAGAGTTTCTAGCTGTTTGTCGGGATGCAGATAATAAGTTAATGGGATATTGTTGGTTTGATCGTGGGGGATATACTACCTATTCAACAGAAGAAATTAGTAATGCCAAGTTTCACCATGTTGGTTTAACATTATCTCCACGTACTAGAGTTAGATTAATTAATGAGATGATTGATCAACATATACTATGGGCTAGTAATAATTCAATACCTATTATTTGCTCAACAAGTATCCGTAGTGAACACGATGGGTTTATGAGAATACATACCAAGCGTGGATTTGTTGTAAATGGCAGTTATGGGTGGATACGTACTGAAGAAGGTTTAAAAGGAATTAAATATGTTTGATCAACCAATCCGTCCTGAAGGCTCAGTAGTATCTAGTCCTGAAAAACTTCAAGATGCTAGAGATAGAAAAGCACTTATAAAGGCTGAGAAGAAAGCTCTACAACTAGCTACAGGGCAACGGGAACCAAAGGGTAACCTTATTGATCATCCTGAACACAGACATACGGCTGGTCGGCCTAAATCTATTGTTAACCGGGTTACTGAATACGGTGCTTTGTTTAACAAACTTAATGATGAACACGTAGCCAAAGGTTTTGCTCCACTCAAGACTGCGATGGAAGTTCTTATTGAGGCAATGCAATCAGATGAGCTTGATATTAAAGAAAAGTCCAAGATAGCTGAAAAACTTGCTACATTTGAGTCTTCTAGAGCGCCTATTATTTCTATTGAGCACGTGCAGAACATTACTAAAGAAGAGGATGTATCTGCTGAAGACGCTTTAGATGATTTCATGCAGTCTTTACGAAAGATTTAAAATGCCTTTAAAATATGGTAAGTCCAAGAAAGTATTCGAGAAGAATATTAAGACAGAGATTAAAGCTGGTAAGAAGCCCGACCAGGCTGTTGCCATTGCTTATTCAATGAAGCGTGATTCTGATGACAAACGAAAGGTCAAGAAATGAGTACTAATTTTCTTTATGCCCAAGCCCCTAATCGCAAAGGCAATATATCCAAGAACCCTGCTAAACATGAAGCTGTTAAAGGCGGTACATCTGGTGTCGTTACTCACGGTACTCAAGGTGTTCCCAAAGCGGCTGGTAATGTTTACCCGGTAGGTAATAAGGTATCTTTGTCTACTCCAAAGCCTTATTGCACCAAAACTGATAACGATGGTTATCTGAAAAATAGTTCATTTTTGAAGTGAGGCTAATATGTCTGCATACGGTAAAGTAATCAGTGGTGGTAAGGCTATGTCTAAAGGTCTTACTAAAGGTATCAATGAAAAGCTAGAAGAGTTTGCTGAAAGCCATTCTCGTTCACAAGTTATTGCTACTTCAGTATTGAATGCGTTCAAAGCTAATCCCTTTAATGAACCGCATACTCAAAATATCAATGGTGGCAAGTTCACTGCTGGTAAACGTCCCTCTAAAATTTAAAAGGTATTTATATGGCATCGTATGATATTGAAGCTCTAAAGGCAGACTTGCCTACCGCTAAAGA
>Ga0209296_1000326_pt1 | contig 40379 bp, 47 predicted proteins | sample S_130206_EF_Meta_FD_187319 | JGI IMG/M metagenome (GOLD analysis project Ga0209296, IMG submission 187319) | Freshwater microbial communities from Lake Simoncouche, Canada to study carbon cycling - S_130206_EF_MetaG (SPAdes) (version 2) | ecosystem: Environmental > Aquatic > Freshwater > Lake ... | reverse complement strand
AAACCAAGGCTACTGAGCTTGGAATTAAGTTTGATGGTCGCTATTCTGACAAAAGACTTTCGCAACTAATTGAAGAAGCACTGAAATAACATGGGCTGGACCAAAAAACAGATTCTGGAGCAGGCTTTTGAGGAGATTGGGATTGCGTCGTACATTTTCGACCTAACTCCTGATCAACTTATGAGTGCCGTGCGCCGTATGGATCTGATGGTCAGCTCTTGGTATGCCAAGAACATCAAGATTGGGTATCCGCTGCCTGTGACACCCAATAACAGCCACATGGAGGAGCAGATTGACACTCCCTTGCAGGCAAATGAGGCTCTTGTGCTCAATCTAGCGGTTCGGTTGGCGCCTTCTTACGGCAAAGTTGTTGCTCCTGAGACAAAAGCTTTAGCAAAACAGTTGTATGACCAGCTTCTCGTACAGGCCGCGATGCCGTTTGAGATGCAATACCCAAGAACGCTACCACTTGGTGCTGGATACAAGCGCACAGAGCGTGTATTTGTAGATATTCCCAACGAAAATCCGATCCAGTTGTTGCCAAACGACCAGGGTCAATTCAGAAACTCTCCTTAGTATGGCTATTGAACGCTTTTCACTGCTGGATCAGCTTACCGCATCGACTTACTTTGCGGTGAATGTCAACGCTCAAGATTACCGTACAAGTGTTGGGACTCTGGTGGATTACATCAATAATGCTAATCCTGAGTTTGGTGGCGGAACGGTAAATCCCTATAAAACGCTGCAGTATTTTGCTCCATCATCCACCGGATGGTCTGTTCCGATTGAATCTGAAAGCAACAGCGTCTGGTTGATTATTACGCCTACAGCAGGCTTTGCCACCGGCACAATCACGCTGCCTCCGGTGTTTAATGTGCTTGAAGGCCAAGAAGTGCTTGTAAATTGCACTCAATCGGTAGGAACATTGACAATCAACGGCAACGGCGGCAATGTGATTGGGGCGCCTAGCTCGCTTGCTGCCAACGGATTTTTTACTCTTAAATTTGAACCGATTCTCAAGAACTGGTATCGGGTCGCCTAGCAACTACGTTTATGCAAATCCCTTTTCAACCAGCTTACAACGGCGGAGTCACAGTAGCGCCTGGAGCTTCCAGTGCATTTACTAATTTTGGCCCGAATACGTCCGAGTCTGTAGTGCTTACAAACCTTGGAACAACCACGGTGTATGTGCGTGTGGGATCTTCGGCTGATACAATAACAGCCAGCACCAAAGACTACCCTGTTGTGGCCGGTTCTCAGGTTTCTCTTGGGAAGACGCTCGACGACAACGTCGTGGCTTATATCTCTCCGGGTGGGACCGGATCTCTGCATATCATCTTGGGACGCGGACTCTAAATGATACGGTTCTATTCCAGACGCAGATCGAAGGTTCCAGCCACTGCGGGCGGCGTAACGCCTCCACCAGTGACGAACTCGTATCATCGTCCAGATGGAATTGCATTTTACAACCGGCCCGACGGAACTTCATTTTACATCAGACCCTAACGCGATATGGCTAATCTAACGGTATCAACGGATATTGATTCTTTCATGCAGTCAGCTAATAAAGCGGCTGCAAGAACATCACTTGGGACGCCAGCATCTTCGACCACCATATCGGCAGGCACTGGCTTGACTGGTGGTGGTGATCTCAGTGCAAATCGAACACTGAGCGTTGATTTTTCAGTAGTTGCAAGTACCGCTTCGATTGCGGCAATTACTCCCGCTAGTATTGGGGCTGTTGCAACAAGCGACGTAATCTCCCTTGGCAAAGGAGGCACAGGAGCAACATCAGCGCCAGCCGCATTGACAGCATTAGGGGCGCAGCCAGCACTAACCACGGCAGCGCCTTTGGCGTTTTCACTTGGAGGAACTGGCGCAATTACTCAACAGGCGGCTTTGAACGCCATTGCAGGAGCGGTAACGGTCAATCAAGTCCTTAAAGGAAATGGCACTAATGTAACGCTTGCCGCGTTAACATCTGCTGATATTCCTACGCTTAACCAGAACACAACTGGAACAGCAGCAAATGTTACTGGAGTAGTGGCTATTGCCAATGGCGGCACAAATGCTACAGCGCAGCAGGCTGCATTGAACAACATTTCCGGCACTCAGACAACAGGCTATCACTTTCGCTCTGATGGCACAAATGTGACTCTTCAGCCGATGAGTGTAGCTGATGTCACGGCAGGAACGCTAGGGGTTGTTTATGGTGGAACAGGAGGAACTAATGGTGACGATGCAATAAATAACCTTGGGTTTCCTGCTCAAATTCGACCAGTAGTTTCAAACGTAAATCTTGGAACTGGCACAACTGCAAGTTACGTTTATACAGCAACCACGGCAGTTCCATCATTTGTTGCTCATTCGATTTTAACTGCTGGAGACAATATTCTTTGCAGTGGCGCAACTAATACGATGAATCTTGGGCCGTGGGTTGTTACAGCAACTGGCTATCAAGCCGTATTTGTTGGAACACTTGCAGCAAGCAGCACTGTTTTAACTATTAATTCTGTAACATCTGGAACAGTTGCAGTTGGACAAACTATTGTAATTCCAAATTCCACAAACACAATTACCATTGCATCATTTGGAACATTCACTGTGCTTGCCGGAACTGGAACAGTTAATTTATCTGCATCAATAACACAGACGCAAAGCAATGTAACTATGGCAAGTGGAACTGGAATTGCACCAGTTTATACGCGCCCAGCTTGGTTTAGAGGCACCTTATTGGCGTCCGCATATTATTTTCAAACAACAAAAAGCAGCAGTGCAGCTAATGGACAAGGAAATGTCTATTCAATTTATCCAACCTCGCCCTCTGAATCTCTTCCATCTGTAACTGCAAATGCTTCTGGAGGAACATCTTGGTCAAATGTTCTTATTGCACAGAGGGCTGCAAATGCGACCACTGGTTCCAACTCATTTTCTGGAAGGCAAACTCTTTGGGCTGGGTCTGCTGGCGGGAACATCCCGCTTTCTTTTTCGGCAGGCGCAATAGCAACAACGCCAGTAGCGCATTGCGTAGAATGGGATGGCACTTCGATGTACCTGACAACTAGTGCAGGTGCACGCACTACAAACGTGGCAAACACTGTTGTTCCGGCAACCGCAACTTCCGCTGGTGCTATTGGCCAGATTGCTGTGGATAACGCGGGCAGTTGGCTATATGTGTGCACTGCTACAAATGTCTGGAAGCGAGTGCTTTTGACTACATTCTAATTTCCCTCAGAAAAGTAAACACCCAAACTCAGTAAAAAGTAAAATATGGCCAATCAATTCCTGCTTAAATACAGCGCCACATCTGGCGTTGTCCCTACGTCCGCCGAGTTGCCCTTGCGGCAAATCGCGCTTAACACTGCTGATGGTAAGTTGTTCATCAAAAAGAATGATGGAACAATCCTTACCTTTGAGAGTGCTGGCGCGTTTGCTCGTGCGGTACACTCCCACGTTATCTCTGACGTTACTGGTCTCCAAGACGCTCTTGATACGCTAACAAGCGCAGCCTCTGCGGCTCAGGCCGGAGCAGATGCTTCGCTTAAAAGCGCCTCAAACCTGAGTGATCTTGCCAATGTGTCTTCGGCTCGCAGCAACCTGTCTGTTGACAGCTCCGCTGAAGTTGACGGCAAAATCAGCACCTCCAAAAGCGCCTCTGACGCTTACACGGATGCCGCAATCGCTGCCCTGATCAATGGGAGTCCTGCAACGCTCGATACGCTGAAAGAAATTGCTGACGCTCTCGCCAATGGTGAGGACGTTGCTACCGCTTTAGCTTCCAGCATCGCTGGAGTTTCTTCCCGCGTTACCACGCTGGAAAACCAGAACCTCGACAGCCGCATCACGACTGCTCAGTCCGCTGCTGACGCAGCCCAGAGCACCGCTGATAGTGCTGTTACTGCCGCTGCTGCTGCTCAGGGCACTGCCGATCAGGCCGTACTTGACGCTGCTGCTGCTCAGTCTGCTGCCAATAACGCTCAGTCCACTGCGGACTCTGCTGTGTCTGCCGCTGCAACTGCACAGTCTGGTGCTGATGCGTCCGTCAAGAAGTCCGCTAACCTTAGCGACCTCGCTGATGCCGCAACATCCCGGACGAACCTTGGTGTAGATTCTTCTGCTGAAGTTGACTCCAAAGTCAGCTCCGCTGTTAGTTCTGCTCAGAGCACGCTTCAGGGCGAAATCGACGGTGTAGACGCTCGCGTTTCCACGCTTGAAGGACAGAATCTTGATTCTCGTCTTTCCAGCGCAGAAAGCTCGATTGCTGGCTTGGGCACGATGTCTGTACAGAATGCAGACAACGTAAACATCACGGGTGGCAGCATTGGCGCAGGTTCGGTTCCTACCGATTCGGGTGTGATTCTCACTGAGAACAGCACTTTGGACGGAGGCACGTTCTCGGGTTTTTAACCGGGGATACGAACCCCGTTAAATTCGTAAATCGCGACGATAACCGGTTTGTCAATTTAGAAAACTGGGCTCCGAACGATGTGAGCGTCCACGCCAGTCGCCTGCCTAACAGCAGCGACGCGGTGATTCTCACGGCGGATTGCACGGTGGATATGGATGTTTGGGTACAACCCGCGTCCATAGACATCGGGTCGTATTCGCTGACCTTAACTTCCATTGCAGGTGCTAATCTCACCTGCCCCGTGACTGGAACGGGAACCATCACGCTTAACGGCGTGCTGTTCAATCAGTAAAACAACCTGGCGCTGGAGCCAAAGAAAACTCCAGCGCCCCACCCTTTTTTTTCAAATGAATCCTTCTGCTTCACTCACTGCTTCTTCTGTTATTTTCAACACGGGCTCCGAAAATTTTGGAGTCATCACCGCAGCAAATGTCACTTTCAACGACGCGGCAAATAGTGGATCTGTGATCGGCGATGCCGTATTTAATGGCAGCGCAATCAATCGCGTCGCCGGTTTGGTTTCAGGCAACGCTATATTTGCAGCCACCGCAACAAACCTCGGCACGGTGCAGGGCACTGTCACTATTGACGATTCCGCGTATGCTGCATGGCTTACTGCTAATGCAGGCGTCACCCAGTACACTGGCGCGGGCCCGCACAACGGCCAGTGGGCATATAACTCGACTGAGTACGCTTCTCAGGCTGACGCGCAGGCGGCATACGACGCGGCAAACGGAGGTGGCGGCGGCGGTGACACGCTTTGGACAGGTCAAGCCGGTGATGGATCTGGAACTCAATGCGATGTCTATACGGCTGAAAGCATTCTTGCCGTAGGAAGTCGCGTGACTGCATTTATTTACGCAGGAACGCTGTATACGTATGGAGTAAATTATTTTTCAGGTGGTGGGTTTATCAGCAACAGCGACAACAACATTTACACATGGGGCAGCAACGGGGTGATTAGTGGGGTTCAGAACCGTTAATTTAGACAGCACAACAACCCAGCCGTCTACCCGACGGCGGAAGTTGTCACACTTTGAATTTATCTAAACAATAAACAATTTAAACCTCGCGGAGGTCCAATCCCTGTGCGAGGTTTTTTTGATTTATGGCTACAATACTACTAAACAGTAAAGTGAACGAGGGCCAAGCCCCTAACCCATCTGATGTCAACGTGAGAGAACTATCAATTGATCCTTCTACGGGTTCGCTCTGGACCAAACTAAAAACCGGCATCATTCGAAAGGTGCTGGCAATGGCAGCGCCTCACGCTGACACTCACGCAACAGGCCAAGCTGACGCAATTACCCCGGCATCTATTGGGGCAGCCATTGCAGACCATCAGCACACTCCTCTTGATCTAATCGGGCTTGATTTTGCTGCCTCTACACACTCGCATCCAATTGGTCAAGTTACCGGCCTTTCGGCCCAGCTTGATGCATTGGCTCAAAGAATTTCGGCTCTTGAACAACAAGTTCATCCGCAATAATGCAGATCCCCATCCTTAACGGCATTTACACCAATGGAATCGGTGACTTCCGTGTGGAGTACCCGCGCAACATGGTGCCGATTATCCAAGAGCAAGGTATCTCTGATGGGTACTTCCGCCCTGGGGATGGGCTTGTAGCTCTCGGGGCGGGCCCCGGCATAGATCGAGGTGCGATTAGCTGGAACGGCCTGCTTTACCGCGTCATGGGCACCAAATTGGTGTCGATCTCGAGCACTAACGTCGTTACCGTCATTGGAGACGTAGGCGGCACGGGACAAGTCACGTTTGACTACTCGTTTGATTATCTGGCAGTGGCTTCCAGCGGAAAGTTGTTTCTGTACAAGCCAAGTGCCGGTCTTCAACAGGTTACTGATGTTGATCTTGGAACAGTGATTGATTTTGTGTGGGTAGACGGGTACTTTATGACCACTGACGGCACCTATTTGGTGGTGACCGATCTTGATAATCCGTTTGCGGTAAACCCACTAAAATACGGTTCTTCTGAAGCAGACCCTGATCCAATCGTGGCTCTCATGAAGGTCAAGAACGAGGTCTACGCTCTTAACCGCAACACGATTGAGGTTTTCAATAACGTGGGTGGCAGTTTGTTTCCGTTTCAGCGCGTTGAAGGCGCCCAGATCCAGCGTGGAGTCGTGGGCACTAATTCCTGCTGTTTGTTCATGGATACCATCGCTTTCTTGGGCGGTGGCAGAAACGAATCCGTGGCAGTCTGGATGATTAATGGTGGAATAGCTGCAAAGGTTTCAAGCAGGGAAGTGGACCAGATTCTTGCTGAGTACACTGAAGAGCAGCTTTCTCAAGTGCATCTGGAGTCTCGTGTGGATAAAGATTTTCGGCACATGTACATCCACTTGCCGGATCAGACGCTTGCGTTTGACGGGGCAGGTTCAGCCAAGGCTGGCACCCCAGTCTGGTACACAATGACAACCAGTGTGGTGGGGAAAGCTCAGTACCGGGCACGCAACTTTATCTGGATTTACAACAAGTGGATTGTAGGAGACACAAAAAGTGTCAATTTTGGAAATGCCACCGACACGCTTTCCTCTCATTGGGGCGAAGTTGTTGGTTGGGATTTTGAGACGATGATTCTGTACAATGAAAGCCATGGCTTGATTTTCCACGAGCTGGAGCTGGTTTCCGTGACTGGGAACGCCACTTTTGGCGCCGATCCCAGTATCTGGACATCGTACACCACCGACGGCGTAACTTGGAGCCAAGAACGTGTTTGCAAGGCCGGTAAGACAGGGCAGCGAGGCAAACGTCTGTCCTGGCTTCAGCAGGGACGTATGCGCCAGTGGAGATCTCAACGCTTTCGCGGAACCAGTGACGCGCAGCTTGCTGTGGCGCGACTTGAAGTTCGCGTAGAACCGCTTGCCGTTTAGTATGGATGGCCCAAACAGACTCCTGCGCTCTGAGCTTGCCAAGTTCCTGCCGTCGCAGCGAGCGATCCGAGCTTTTGAGCAGCTTTTTGATGTTGTTCCGTCTCAGGTCAACCAAAACACTACCTTGGTTGAAGAAGCCTCTATAAACGCACAGAATGCCGATTCTAGGGCACAGCAAGCGGTGTCCGCTATAGCCAGACTAGCTGATGCAGTGGAATTGCTGGCTTTGGCGCCTCCAGATTCAAGTGTGGCTCAAAGTTTTGATATTGCTCCGCCAACAGTTCCGGTCGCTACTCAGCTTGATGTGACGCCTCCGGTTATCAACGAGGTTCGGCGCAAGCGGTACGGAGCATTCCACAGCACGGTCACTCAGACGGCGGCAGTCATTAACACGGCGTATGGAATGACGCTGAACGCGACCGACATTTCGTTTGGTGTGTACACCGGAACACCTACAAGCCGCATCTACATCGATACGGAAGGCTACTACAACTTTCAGTTCTCGGCACAGCTTGAAAAAAATACTGGTGGGGTTGGAGCTGTTTACATCTGGTGCCGTGTGAACGGAGTTGACATCCCTTACTCTGCTACTAAGATTCGTATCCAAGGCAACAACGCAGAGACGGTTGCCGCGTGGAACTTTGTGCTGCCTATCAACGCCGGAGATTACTTTGAGTTGATGTGGAGCACGGATGACACGCATTGCCAGATATTTGCCTCGGCAGCAAGCTCACCGGTCCCCTCGATCCCTTCTGTGATTCTTACTGTTACCGACAACATTTCTTAATATGGCAGTCACCGTCAAAAACATCATCCCGCCCAAGCAGGCCGAAGCCGCGCAGACTACGCAGTACACGGCAACGAACTGCAAGGCCATCATCGACAAATTCACGGTCACGAATACCAACACGGTGAACGTGACCTTTAGCGTGAATCTGGTGGCTTCCGGTGGATCTGCCGGTACGGCAAACTTGATTGTGAAGGCCCGTTCGATTGTGCCTGGGGAAACTTATCTTTGCCCTGAACTTGTGGGGCAGGTGCTTGAGTCCGGCGGCTTCATCTCGACGCTGGCCGGTACAGCCACTTCACTCACTATCACTGCATCTGGGAGGGAAGTAACGTAGTATGATCGCTGAAAGCGTCATCACATTTCAACGAGAACGCTTTACGGAACGACTCGAAGAAGAATTGCTTCCGCTGGCACAGGAGCATAATCAAGAAATTGGTGGTGTAATTTCTGATGTAAGCGTTCGTGTTCCCAAGGAAATGTATGAGCATCTTGATGCAAATGATCTGCTCAGGATTTACACGGTTAGAGAAAACGGAGAGCTGAAGGGCTATAATATTTTTGCAGTCATACTGCATCCTGAATATGCTCATTTTACCGCTCAACATGACGCAATGTTTGTGCATCCGAGCGTAAGAAGTGGCTTTAATTCCATTCGCTTTTTGCGCTGGTGTGATGAGCAATTAAAGGAAGATGGTGTTCTTTTTGTAACTCAGAATGTAACTGTCGAGAAAGACTATAGCGCAATTCTAAAAAGACTTGGCTACAAGCCTTCCGAAACCATTTACATGAAACGACTTAACTGAATATGGCAATTGGAACAGCAGCAGCAATTTTAGGGGCCGGCGCAATTGCAGGTGGCGCTAGTCTTTTGGGAGCAAGCAAAACATCATCTGCTGCTAGCTCGGCGGCTAACACTCAGGCAGCAGCACAGGGGCAAGCTGTCGAAGAGCAACGCCGGCAGTTTGATGCCATCCAAGCTCTTTTGAAGCCTTATATCGAAGCTGGAAAGCCTGATTTAACACAGCCGTACATCCAAGCTGGACCCGGTGCTCTTCAAGGGATGCAGGGGCTTGCTGGACTTCGAGGCAATGCAGAGCAGCAAGCAGCAATTGAACAGATCAAACAGTCCGCCCAGTTTCAAGAACTCGCAAAGCAAGGCGAACAAGGCATTCTCCAGAACGCATCAGCAACCGGAGGACTTCGCGGCGGCAACGTGCAAGCGGCACTCTCGCAGTTCCGTCCTGCGCTCTTGAATCAGCTCATTGAGTCTCAGTATGGCAAGCTTGCAGGGCTTACAAGCCTTGGATCGACCTCTGCTCAGAATCTGCTTGGCGTTGGACAAGCCTCGGCGGCAGGCACAGCGGCAGCAGGACAGCAATCAGCACAGAACATCGGAAATCTGATGGTGGGCCAAGGCGCCGCGCAGGCTGCTGGGCAGATTGGCGCAGCCAATGCCTACGCTCAAGGAGCAGGGGGTATTGCCAATGCCGCGCAAGGTGGAGTGCAAAACTACATGCTGATGCAGGCGATCAATAAGGGTGGAGGCGGTGGTTTGTTTGGAAGCACAACAAACTTCTCTAAGCCAGTAGGAGGTTTTGAGCAGACATTTGGAGTAGGAGCCTCTCCAGAAGATTAATTTTTATGGCCGGACAATACGACTACAGCATCAATATCCCACAGCCTCCGGCGCAGAACTTTCTCCAGAGTCTGTCTGGGATCATGCAGATCCGAAACATGCAGGATCAGGCGGAGCTTGCGAAGCAGCAGGCTGCCATTCAGCAGCAGCAAGCTACGTTTCAGCAGCAGATGCAGCCGCTGGAAATGGATAGAGCTAAGGCTGCAATTGACGCGGCTAGGGCCTCTGCTGGGCTTACTGGTGTTCAGGCTGACGCTGCAAGGGAGAATTTAACTGCTCTTAAAGAAAGAAACGCACTTGTTAAATCCTATCAGAACAAGGCGTTTGAAATGGCAAAAGATCCAACGTCTTGGACTCCTGATAGCCTCAAAAGCCTCCAAATGATGGCTGTTGCCGTTGACCCGCAGGGCGTTGATTCGATTTCCAAATTTTCGGAGAAAGTGCCTTCCGCAATTCCATTGTTATCAGATGCCGCAACCTACGTCTCTCTTGCTGCAAACTCTGGAAAGCCAGGGCTTATTGTTCCAAAGCTGGAGCAATATGTTTCCGCTGTACAAGAAAAAGTTGACGCAAATCCAAACGACAAGGTTGCAAAGATTCAACTTGAGTTTTTGAAAACAAATTTAGCCACAGCAATAATTGATCCGAATGCTGCTGGGCTTGAAGCGTTATCCTTTTTGGCAAGCGCAAACGACAAGGGATATGATAATGTTCTAAAAGGCATTAAGCAGCCTGTTGAAATAGCGGAAATTGAAGCTCGCACAAAATCAACAAAACAAGAAAAGCAAGTTGACGAAGAAAAGCGTGCGTTAGATCTCGAAAAAGAAAGGCTTCAGATTCAAAAACTTCAGCAAGAAATAGACGCAGCGCGTGATGCTGATGTTAAAAAATTTGCATCTGAAAACAAAGAAGGATACAAAGCGCAAGAGCAGGCCAACAGTCAAGCATTGCAGGCACAAAAAGCACGAGACATATTACAAACAATTGATTCTGTGAAAGATCAATTGCCTAAAAATATCGGTGAGTATCTTTTGCAAGATATAAAAGACAGAGTTCCGGCTTGGTCAAATGACATTTCCTTTTTAAGGACTCAATATAAATCGCTGATTGCTCCAGAAGCAAAAAAGAATCTTCCTCCAGGGGCAGCTTCAGATGCTGATATGAAACTGGCTAGAGAGGGAATAATGAACGCAAGTGCTAATCCTAAACAGCTTAGGAAAGCAGTGGAAATAATTGTTAGAGAATCTGAAAATCAGGCAAAATATACTGAGGCAAGATTAGCGTGGATGTCTAAAAACAAAGGCAGCGTTGGAAGTGCAGTAAGAGACTTAAATGTATTTGGGTCAAATGTTCCAAAGGGCACTTCACTTAACGCTTGGTGGAGTAAGGTTGGAAAGAATCTCGATCCATACGCCATGCCATCTGAGACTTCTTCTGCAACTGGTGGATCACCATCTGATGTAATGGATGCTCTGAAAAGAGCTGGAATTGTACAATAATGGCTACTCTTGAAGAACTTTACGAAGGAGTGCGCCGTCTTGATAAGATGGGCGATACAGAAGGAGTTCGCGTTTTAGGGCAAGAGATTTTGCGCATGCAATCTCAGCAGGCTCAACCTGCTGCTGCTGAATCTCCCGTTGAGCGTCCAAATTTGCTAGTGACGCCTATCGAATACCAAGGCCGTCCTCCTGAGCAGGTAGGCGCTACTCTTGGCGACCTAGTGCCCCCTCCTGAACTGGCTGCTGATCTGTTGAAAGTAAAGTCACCGCAGGGCGGAGCGCCAACCGAATCAAATGTTCAGGCTATTACTGAACAAATTCAAAAGACTGGGTCGATTCGCGATGTGCTCAACAAGGAAGTGGCTTCCGGTGCTCTTGATCCAAAGGCGACGCTGGATTCACAGCAGTACCCGGTGCTGGCTCCTATTTGGGAACAGTACAAGCAAGAGATGGAGCCTTCGATGCTGGGGGCGGCAACGCGGGGCGCAGTAAGCCAATTAGGTCCAACAGCCGGAGGATTAGTTGGTGGAGCGGCAGGGTCGATGCTTGGTGGAGTGGGGGCAATTGGAGGCGGAATTGCTGGCAGTGTTGCTGGTGGAGCACTCCAACAAGGAATCATGTCTGAATTTCAGACTCCTCAAGAGCAGCAGGCAGCACAAGCGCAAGCGGCTTTTGATGAGGCTCGCGCCAAAGGATCTCGAGCCATAGGTGAGGTGCTGCCAATGGCGGCTACATTAAGACCGGCCATTGGCACAATTCAGCGAGCATTTGCTGGTGATGCTGGCGCAATCGCGCAGGTTGCTATTGGATCGGCTCTTGGGGCTGCCATTCCAGCAGCTTTTGGAGGAGGCACAGAACGCGCTGTTGTTGGCGCTGTTACTGGCGGAGCACTGCAACCTCGTCAGATGACTGGGGCATTAATGCAGCGTCCAATTCGCGCTGAAGCCAAGGCGCAGCAGGTTGCCGGTAATGTCATTAGACAGTACGCTACCGAGGCTGGGGGAATCCCAGAGGCTCTTGCTATGCGTGTGGAAGGTGCTCCAAGCAGGCTGACTGGTGGTAACGTCACCCCGTTTACAACCGAGATTTCAGGCAATGAAGGATTGATTTCTCTTGGGAATGCGCTGGCAAACTTGAACTCTTCTCTGCGGCAGGTTCGAGCCGAATCAAGAGGCGCAATATCAAAAAATATTGGGGCAGCACTGCAAGAACGCGGAGCTTCTTTTGAGCAGGCCGAGCAATTTTTTGCGCAGCAAAATCAAACTCTTTTGAATGACGCCCAGAAAGCCGCTGATGCTTTCATCCAAGCCGGAGATCAGCAGGCCGCAAAAATCATTTCTGACTCGCTCTCAAAATCACAAGCCGCCCGGACTGGAGCGGAAGCTGTTGTCAGCACGGCAGAAGGCATGCTGGAGCGCACGCAGCAGGCGCTTGAAGCTGCCAGGGCAAAGCTATCAGCGCGGGGTGGAGTAAAAAACCAAGCCAGCGTTACCGCCAAGACTGTTCTTAATGAAGAGCGCGATATTGAAAAAGCAGCCGTCAATAAGCTGTACGATGATGTAAAAGTTGCAGGTTTAAAGTCTACGGCACAAAACACATATCAAGCGGCACTTGAAGCCAAGGGAGCTAAAGGCGCTGGGCTGTGGGGGGATCTTCCTGATCCAATCCAAAGGATCATTACAACTTTAGAGCCACCCAAAAAAGGGGCAAAGCCAGAAGTCAGCGTCCAAGATTTAATGGCTGGCATCAGGACGCTGAATGGAAAAATTAGGTCTTCTGTTGATCCCAATGAGCAGCGCATCCTTACAATGGTCAAGGACGGCATGGATGCTGACATTCAAGCTCTTGGAAAGGCGCATTCTGATCTTGCCGTGGCAAATGCCGCTTACAGTTCGTATGCTTCTCGATATAAGGACCGAGCGGCCAAGGGAGTGTTTAACAAGTTTGGCGGCACAGAAGACTCCAAGACAATTGACGCTTTTCTTGGTGGATCAATCGAGTCAGTTCGACAGCTAAAAGACGCACTCAAGAACAGAGCCGAGGGCACGCAGGCTGTTCAGGACTGGATTGTAAACGACCTTGCCAGCAGCGTTGGTGAAAGCGCAACACCGGCTAAGATTAACGCATGGCTATCCAAACGGAATGTCGAGGGCTGGCTCAAAGAGTTTCCTGAATCTATCCCAACAATCAATGCTTACTTGCAGGATGTCAGTAAGGCTACTGAGGCCGTAGGCGCCATTGGTGCGGCAGTTCGCACAGCCAAGCAGCAGCTTCAGGGCGTCAAGGTTGAGCCTATTGCAAGACAAGATGCCACAATTGTTCGCGAAGCTGCAAAACGGGCGGCATCAGCTCAGGTAAAGCAGGCTCAAGAAACTGTTGCAAGCAACGCAACAACTAAAGTAATTGGCAAAGAGCCAGTCACGGCAATTACTTCCGTGATGGAATCTGGAAACCCGGCTAAAGCCGCAAAAGAACTTAGTGACTTGGCTGCTACAGACAAGACCGGCAAAGCTACTGAGGGACTAAAAAATGCTGTGAGGCAGTACATGGATGAGCAGCGCGTGCGTTTTGGTGAAGTGGTATCTACACTGGAAGATCCAACGGCAACAGTGACACTTGATCAGCTTGCAACTTCTTACGCTGGACTCAACAAAATGCTGACAGCCGGAACACAAGAGCGTCAGGTGCTTGAACAAATTCTTGGAAAAAAGAGTCCAGAGTTGAACATGATGGATGTATACCGAGGACAGCTTGAAACAATGGAACGTTTTCGCAGGGCTTCCGCAGGGCAATCTGTCACCAGCTTAAACGCTGCTTTAAAAGAAGAGTTTAACGACAAGATGGCCAATAACGTCCTTGGTTTTTTGGGAAAAATTGCCTACAAAACCATGCCAGAAGGAATGCGACATGGGGCAACTGGAACAGCCATGCGATCGCTTAGTGAACTTACATCAAAGCTGTCTTGGTCTGGTGATCCATCAGGTAGAGCTAGGGCTATTATGGTCGAGGCCATGACGGATAAAAAACTAATGGCTCAACTTTTACGTCCTCTTGATAAAAATAACCTGCCAGAAGCCAAGGCTTTTGTTAAAACCTACCTTGTGCCACAGGTTCCAAACCAACCCAAACAGGAGTCCAAGTAATGTCCTCTTCCATCGTCTCACCTTTTCCCGTATTCAACGACCTTGACGGCACGCCGCTTGAGGCCGGCTACATCTACATCGGGACGGCCAATCTGAACCCAGAGGTGTCTCCTATCAGCGTGTTCTGGGATGCGGCGCGAACTGTGCCAGCGGCTCAGCCGATCCGCACCATCGGCGGCTACGCCAGCCGCAACGGCAGCCCTGGCAACCTGTACGTTAACTCCGATACCTACAGCATCACGGTTCGCAACCGGAATCAGGTCTTTGTGTTTGCGGCGTTCAACCAGTCTGATGCACCGACTGCAGTGTTTAACGTCGCGCAGCAGGTCATCACGGCCACAGCGCAGCAGGTCACGTTTACGCTGACGACCTTCACCTATCTGCCGGGGACGGACACTCTCGAAGTCTACCGCAACGGCCTGCATCTCACGGTCAATGTGGACTACATTGAATCCAACAGCTCCACGGTGACGCTGACGACTCCGGCCGCCGCTGAGGATGAGTTCATGTTTCGTGGGGGAACGGTCATAACCGGCAACCAGACACCTGGGTCGAACGTCTCGTTCCTGCAAGCCGGCACAGGTGCAATCACGCGGAACATGCAAGACAAGGCTCGTGAGAGCGTGTCTGTGTTGGACTTTGGAGCGGTGGGGGACGGGGTGGCTGATGATACGGCGGCTATTCAGGCGGCAATAAACGCATCAACAGGCAAGCAGCTAGTGCTTCCAAGCGGAAATTACAAAATTAGCGGCACATTGGTAGTAATGGCCGGTATTTACATTGTGGGACAAGGCCAAGTTGAAATTGTTCAGTCAGTTGCAAACACTACTGCACTTAGAGTTGGAGATGGAACACTTGCAAATAGGCCGGGCGATATTCTGATTGAAAATCTGACATTCACTACAAGTGTCGCCTCAAACTGGACGAGTGCTTATGTTATTGATCTGAATTGCTCTTATTTCGTTGAGCTAAAAGGACTGGATATTTACGGATTTACTGGAGCATCTCCTAGGTTTTTTGGAGGGATTAGGATATTTAAGTCGATGCGAGTCAAAGCAGAGAGGTGCTTTGTCCGTGGTTTGATATCTGGTGGAAATTGTGTTTACACGCTTGGAGAGACTGGATCAGCCAATCATTGCTCAGACATTACGCTTGAAAGTTGTTACTTTGATTCGTTCTCTGGAAATGGTGTTTACTTTGATGACTACACACTTGGCACGTTTTTGTACAACCAAGTTATGGTGTCATCTACTGGCACATCGCTTATTACTTACGACATTGCCTCTCCAGAAAACTCAAATCATGTTGTGTATGGATTTAATGCAGAGGGGACAGGAACTGTTGATGGCATAGTAATTAACTCTGGCAGAACTATTCAGATTCAAAATGCGTGGTTCTCTGCTGGGGTTGGAAAAAATGCTATAAGCGTTGGAGTTGCTGGTATTGGAGTTCAGTTACAAGGAATTTGGACAACTGAAGGCAGATGGAACATCTCTGGAAAGGCAGTGCGGATTAGTGACTGCTACATTGGAAGCCTGTCTGGAGATTCTGCATACGCACTTACAATCAATGGGACATCTGGAAATGCCGAAATTGTTGATGTCTGCAACACAACCATTGACCAGTTTACTTTGGGTGGAATCAATTTAGTAAATGCTCCAAATCGAGTTTCGATTGTTGGAGTTAGATTTCAGGATATAACTGGAATAAGCATAAGTGGCGCTGCATATGCTGGAGGACTTGGTCCTATCGTTGAGGGCGTGTCTAGTAATGCACAAAATCTTAGTGGATTTATCAAGCCAGCTACGTCTTCAATTTTGTTTGAATACGGCAGAGAAGTGTTTCAAGTAACAGGCGCAACTCCGATTCAAAATATCACTTTACAGCATCCCGGAAGACGCTTGTATCTACAGGCCGGAACTGGCGGCTTCTCGTTTACATCAGGAGGAAACATTCAGTACAACACAGCATCTGTTTCTGCATTTGACCTAGTGGAATTGGTTTGTGTTGGGGATGCTTGGTACGAAATCGGAAAATAACACTATGAGCAGCAAATCTTTTCAAAACGCATCAAAGCTAAACGGCATCGTCTCAGTGCTCCAGTTCGGGGCGGTGGGGGACGGGGTAGCTGATGATACTGCGGCGATTCAAACTTTTTTCAATTCATTCACAAATGGAGGAAGTGGATTTATTCCTGCTGGGACGTACAAGATAACGTCTCCTTTGACGCTGACAATCAACCCCGGAGGATTCTCGATTGAAGGAGCAGGTGCAAATGCAACCATCTTTGCTGCTGCTGCTACATTTTCTTCTACCAGTCCTGTGTTGAGCATTGTTACAGCAGGAACTCCTGCTGGTTTCAGTATCGGAAAACTCGCCGTTCAAAATGCAGGATCATCTGCATTGACTGGATTTAGGTTCGGAAACGAAAGCTCTTCTGCTGACGTAATTGTTGGCTATCAGTTTTCGGAAGTTTACGATTTGTACTGCACTGGATTTGCCACCTTGTTTGACATTGTACATGCAAGGCAATTGTCGTTCAGCAGGATTGCAGGCTGGAATCCGAGTTTTGCAACAGCAAACACTTGCTTGAAGATTCGCCAAAACGGAAAGTTTTGTGCTGACTTAAGGTTTGAAGATTGCCAGTTTGTTTCTTCAAAAAACACCGGGAACTCGTGTGTTTCCATTTTGTCAAATGTTGGTCCTTACAGTCCGCTCAATGGGAATGGGTCGTGCGCTGGAATTAAATTCCGTTCCTGTGATTTTTATGCAGGAGAAAAGGCAATCAATCTTTACGCATCTAATTCAGCTTGGATTAGTGATGTCTGGTTTGTCGATGGTTGCCAGATTGACCAAGAGGTTGCAAATTGCATTTATGTGGAGTCTGATGGTGCATCTACGCTTATTGAAGATTTGCACATTTCAGGGATGTACTTTAATAAGGCAACATCTCCTCAAATAAATTTTGTCAGCACTAATCCAACAATGGGTGTTGGAGGTCAAATTAAAAGCGCGTTTATTGAAACATGTGTATTTTTTCAAGGGCAATCAACTGGAGTTAGCGTAGATGGTCTTGCCTGCAGTGATTTCCACATTTTTGACAACACGTTTATTGACCAAAATGTGCCAGTTGGGCGTTGTATTCAAATAAATGACGCATCAAGCGTTAATGTCAGTTTCAATAGAAATAGAAGAGGCATTAACAATTGGTACGCGGCTTGGCTCATCACGTTTTCTGGAACAGCATCAAAGTTTGTTGCAATTGGGAATGATGCGGCTGGAGTTGTTTCTACTGCCGTAATTCAAGATCTTACTGGAGATGTTCAGAAGATCATTGAAAACAATATGGGACTTAATCCAATTGGAGACGCGGTGATGACTGTTGGCGCTTCTCCGTTTTCTTACAAAAACACAACTGGATGGACAGAGCTTGTATATGTTCAAGGTGGCACTGTTTCACTGGTTCAGATCAATGGATTTACTGTTGCTTACACGGCAACCGGACAAGTCTACACTGTGCCAACTGGTTCAACCATTGTGGTGACATACACTGTTGCCCCGGCAATGTACAAAAGGGGGGCCTAGTATGAACCACCTCGCCCACCCAGTCATCGCCCTCGTCCTGCAAGCCATCATCGGCCTTGCCAGCGGTGACTGGTGGGTGGGTGCCGCTGCTGGTTCGTTTTATTTCGTCGGCCGCGAGTACGCTCAGGCTGAGTATCGCAATATCGAGCAGAACTACAACGGCTATCGCCGGAACATGCCGTACTTCGGCGGACTCGAGTCGCGGGCGTGGACACTGAAGGGGTTGCTAGACTTCATTCTGCCTTCCATTGCTGTGGTTGCTGTAGCACTCTTGAAATCATGGATTGGCTAGGCAAAATAATACCAACAATCGCTACCTGCCTCGGGGGGCCGCTCGGTGGAGTCGCCGTTGAGGCCGTGGGCTCCGCTCTTGGTTTAAGCGACAAGACAAAAGCTAGCGTAGAGAAGGCGCTAGCCAGCAACAGCCTAACGCCGGAGCAGATTGCCTCCTTGCAGGCCGCTGACACCGCGCTTAAGCAAAGGCTAGCAGAACTTGGCATAGAGGCCGAGAAGCTGGGGGTACAAGACCGAGCTGATGCCCGCGCCATGCAGGTTGCAACCAATTCGCGAGTGCCTGCAATTTTGGCCCTTACCTTGGTGGGAACTTTTTTGACAATCATCTGTTGCCTCCTTACGGGAGACATGAAGCTGTGGGACAATCAAACCCTCACCATGCTGCTGGGCCAGCTTACCGGGGCTGTGACTGCGGTGACTGCCTACTATTACGGGGCTAGCCATAAGGAGACGAAACCATGAATCTAAAAGATGCCGGCATTGACGCAGGATTAGCAATTGCTGGCCTTTTTGGAGCGTTGCTAACGACCTCAGCGCGAGCCGAAAAACAAACAATTTGGCAGTCGGCTATTTCCATTCTTGGGGGGGCAGCATCTGCTAATTATTTAACGCCACTGGCTTTGCGGTGGATAAATGTGGAAAACGGATCTGAGTTTCAGTATGCCACCGCATTTTTAATTGGGGTATCTGGTCTTAGAGTTGTCGAGCGCATCGTTTCAAAATATGTGGACGCCCAACATCCTCCTCAACGCCGCCGCTAACATTTGCACAGCTAGCGCCGTTTATTTCTTGCTCTGGCGCATCTGGTTAGATAAAAGCCAAAAGATTCACGACAATCCAACGCTTTGCTTTATTCGCAAAGCTGGGCTATGCGTAACGATTTGTTCGGCAGTTGGCAATATTATCACGGCGCAAGATCCGCTTCCCAGTGAGACTCTTATGTCGTTTGCAGTGGCGGCTAATTTTGTATCGGTAGCACTGCTTTTTCAAATTCCAAAAAAATCAAGCAAACCAAAGCCGCAAAAGACAATGCAACGCAAAAGGCAAGCGACCTAAAGATCGCCCAATCCAGCAAAATTACAATGAACGCAGTTCAACCCCTTCTTCAGTTTCAATCCCAGCTCAAATTGTGGCATTGGATGACCAAATCATTCGCCCAGCATGAGGCGTTTGGAGATGCTTACGAGGCTCTTAGTGAGCAGATTGACGAGTTTATTGAAGTCTTTTTTGGTCGTTATGGGCGCGAGGCTCTCAAGGATGTGAATCTTGGCTTAAAGGCTTCCGTGGAGGATTCTACCATTATCACGATCCTGACTGGCATGAGGAACTATCTGGCTGGCATGGACAAGGATCTCAAGGGAGCCACCGATCTACTTGCTCTGCGCGACGACATGCTTGGAGAGGTAAACCATCTTGTCTACCGCTTAAGCCTTGTTTAAGGCGCTATTTTTTTCACAATAAAAAACAACATGAACCTAAACAACAAAGGCTTACAATTCATCATCGACCAAGAAACCGGAGGGGAGAACGAGTACAATCGTCACCCCGAATGGCCAGGCGAAGCATCTGGGATCACCATCGGAATCGGCTATGATCTGGGCTACAATGACCCTGCAAGTATCAGTCGCGACTGGAGCGAGCACTTTGATCGCATTGATCTGGCGAGATTTGTTGCGGTGTCCGGCCTGAAAGGTCAAGACGCACATGCCAAGTTGCCTTTTCTCAAGGACATAACCATTCAATGGAGCGCAGCACTTGATGTGTTCAAGGAGGTAACTGTCCCCAAGTTCTACTTGCATATGTTGCGCATCTATCCGCAGGCTGATGAACTTGAGCCAGAACAAACCGCTGCGCTTCTGTCACTTGTGTTTAACCGTGGTAACTCACTTAACGGTGATCGCCGCAAGGAAATGGTTGAAATTAAAGAGGCGCTTGCAAAAGGTAATCTCGACAAGGTGCCAGAATTATTTCGTGAAATGAAACGATTGTGGCCTAATACATTAGGACTTCGACTTCGCCGAGATCGAGAGGCGGAGTTGTTTGAAACTGCATGAACATTACCCGCAAATGGCGGCGATGGATGGCTGTAGGATGCTCGCACGGGCATCTCGCGGACCAGGCTTTATTGCGTCAGGTACTGGCGTTTAAGGCGCGATTTCAGCCATCACTTACCATTCATTTAGGTGATGCGCTGGACTTAGCCTGCCTTAGGTCCGGAAGTCAGGGCACCTCGGACGAGGGGTGCGATCCTGAAGGTGATCTCAACGACGGGCTGGCGTTTCTGTCGCAGCTACAGCCGCAAGTTTACCTGCTCGGAAACCACGAGGCTCGACTGCGCCATCTCATGAACTCGCCTAAGGCCATTGTTTCGGCGTTGGCGTGCAGGGTTTACCAACAGATTCAAGATCGAGCTAAAGAGCTAAAATGCAAAGTGATAGACTACAATTTCCAACACGGGTGGTATCCATTTGGGGATGCCCTCGCCGGACATGGGTACATGATCAACGAGGCCGCCGTGCGCGATCACGCCGAGGCGATTTGCACGGGAACCCACAACAAAGTGATCATTGCTCACTTGCATCGAGTAACGCAGGCCGAGGGGCGCAATCGAGCGCATCCAACGGGCTACTGCGTAGGCTGGCTAGGTGACCCAAAATTAACGACTTACGCAGCAAACAGACGCGCAACGACCTCATGGTCACGAGGTTTTGCGTGGGGAGAATTTACCGATAACGAAACACAAGTATGGCTAGCAAAAGAGACAAAATCACAAACATTTCGGCTCCCGCTGTAAACTGGCTTACCGCTCTGGCTGAGGAGCTTAACGTAAGTTTTCCGCCCGAGGGACAAGGATGGGCCACTATGGCGCAAATTGTAGAAGCAACCGGGCGAGATCATCAATGCGTTAGGCTTTTGCTAAAGCGCCGAAACGCGGAAATGCGTAAATTTAAAGCAGTTAACGCAGGCGGCAGAGTGATTGTTTCGCCACATTATCGACTTACTGCCGAGTAAAAAATAAGGCTTTTCAGTGCGTGCAATCTAGGGTTAGGTGACCGCCCTATGATCAAAATGAACGGCACTGAATTGCACTGGACACCGCGTAATTACACCAACGGGCCTATGTGTAAAACTTTAGACTATAAAAGCTTAGGTGACATTGTCTTACGGGCAATTGCTGACGGCAGGATCACGAGGCCAACAGGGACGCCTCAGTTTAACATTGTAAAACCTCCAAAGGTTCAAGAATGCGCGGTCTGCGGGATTAATTTTGAACAGCCAGAAACTGGGAAACGCACTACCTGTGGCGTTGAGTGTAAAGGCGTGCTAATTCAACGCTTACAGTTGACGCGCAAGCGGTTAACATTTGTTTGCGAGGAATGCTCGACGCCGTTTGATTCAGTGAAGAAAGATGCGCGGTTTTGTTCAACTCCGTGTAACAATAAGGCTGCAAAGCGCAAACAGAAAGCACGTAAACGCAGCGACTTAGCAGGGGTGCAAAAATAATTACGTTTTTTATTGCACGCACAAATAGCGCAGGATAGACCTGTTCTCGCCATGACAACAACACCGCAAATGGATGTTAGTGGAGTGGTGAGGAAGTTTGGAGGCCGAGCGATGCTGTACAGGAAACTGTGCCTCGCAAAGATCCAAATCTCGCATCGCACCATCGACAACTGGATCTACCATGGGCTTATCCCCATGCAACGGTTCATACAACTAATAGCCCTAGCGAAAGTTGAGGGCATAAAACTAAAACTGGAAGACTACATAAAATGAAAACCATAAGTGAAATAACAAAAGAAATAGACACAGCCAAATACTTGGTTGCGTATTACAAGGAAAATCAACGTCAACTTGAAGCAGAGTTAATTGCAAGGGTGTCCGAGCAATTTACTGGAGAAATGACTGCCCGCAAAAAAACTCATGGCTCTATTTCCAAAGAGATTGATGGCGTCAAGCTGTCATGGGAAGTAAAGCAGACCGTGTCTTGGGATCAAGAAAAGCTCCGTGCCATTAAAGAGGCACTGCCACTTGAAATGGGTGAGCGGCTTATTACGACCAAGCTGTCGGTATCGGAGGCCATGTTTAAGAACCAAACCGATGATGCGTTGATCGACGCGCTGATCGATGCCAGAATCACAATGCTATCCGAGCCATGTGTGAAGATCTCCAAATAGCTGCCCTAAGTGTTGCTCTTGGTTGGATGCTGTACCAAATTCTGAAAGACTAAAAATGTTAAAATTCACAAAAGCTGATGACCGCTTGAAAGCGGCACGGAACAAAATAACAATGTGTATTTTTGGCCCTGCTGGGGCTGGAAAAACCACGCAAGCCCGGACACTTGATCCGAAAAAGACTCTATTCTTGGATTTCGAGGCCGGCACACTGGCCCTTGGAAAGGACTGGGCCAAAGACAACGTGTTCGATGTCCGAGGAGTAGCAGGCACCGCGGGGTGCCATCCATGGGAGTTGGCGCGGGCTGCCGCGCTTTACATTGGTGGGCCGGACCCATCCGATACGAACGGTTCGTACAGTAAAGCCATGTACGATCAAGTCTGCGGCATGTTCGGTGATCCCAAGGAACTCGACCAGTACGACACGGTGTTCGTGGACTCGATTACCGTGGCGGCACGCGAGTGTTTCAAGTGGGCGCAAGTCCAGCCAGAGGCCATGAGTGAGCGCACTGGCAAGCCTGACATGCGTGGAGCTTATGGCCTGCTGGGCCGTGAGATGATGCGGTGGATCACTCACCTACAGCATGCTACCAAAAGCATTGTGATGGTGGGCATTTTAAACCGTGATGAAGACGAGCTGAAGCGAGTCTTCTGGGAACCACAGATCGAAGGCTCTAAGACCGGCAGGGAACTGCCGGGAGTCTTCGACGAGGTGCTGACTCTGTCTAACCTCAAAGCTGAGGACGGAAGCCTGTATCGGGCTTTCGTCTGCCATGAACAGAATCCTTTTGGCTTTCCGGCCAAAGACCGCTCCGGTTGCCTCGACATGGTCGAGGAGCCTAACCTAGCCAAGATCATCGCGAAGATTCGCGCTGGCAAACGTATCGACAATCTCCAAACCACAATCCCAACTAAATCCGAATAATATGTCATTCTTTTCACCTGAAACATCAAACACCGGCAGCAGCTCGATTGAACTGATTCCTGCCGGGACAATCGCCAAAGTCGTCATCATCGTCCGTGACATTAAGCACAGCCAGTCCACTGGGGCCAAATACTTGGATTTGGAGCTGGTAGTGGACGGCGGCAAGTACGACCGTCGCCGCATCTTCTCGGTCATTTGTGACCCGTGGGATTCCGCGACATCTCAGAAGGCCAAGGAGATGGCCGTTGGCGGCATCACGCGAATCATGGAGTCGATTGGCGTTTTCAACGCTGCTAACCCAGAGACTTACAACGCATTCAACAACGCCGGTATCCAAGATGTCGCCGAGGCCATGAACACGAAGTCTTTGCACATTGTGATTGGAATCCAGAAGGGCAAGGATGGCCGCGCTGACAAGAACGAGGTCAAAGAGTGGACTTCGCCAAATCCTAAGAGCAACGGATACAAGTCGTATCAGTTGGCGCAGTCTGGAGCCGAGTCTATTGGTGGAGCAGGGGCTTCAACAGCGGAGCCAACTATCAATAAGCCCGCATCGCCCGCACTAGGTACGGTAAAGCCGCCCTGGATGAAGTAGGTTAATATCTTTTGAGTTGGTTCTTACAAAAAGAAACTAGCCAACCCAAAAGATTGCAGTTATCAATCTCCCCGTGCCATTCACGGGGCACACGCGACAGGCCATGCTATGCAGGGAGATCCTGCGGGAAGGTTAGTTATCATACCTTGTGAAACAGCCGTCGCGGTTTACTAAAAAAATGATTCTCAGACCACGACAAAAATTATTTGTAGAGAAATGCCATCAGGCACTTGATCAGTACGGCGCCGCTCTCGGAGTAGCGCCAACCGGAGCAGGCAAAACTGTTATGCTGTCCGCAGCCGCCTCACGGTACAAGCGGACGTTGATACTTCAGCACCGGGATGAGTTGGTTTCCCAGAATCGGAAGACGTTCTCGGCGGTAAACCCGCGCATGAGAAGTGACTTATTCACGGCAGATCGCAAGAACTGGGGAGTAAATGCAACATTTGGCATGGTTCAGACGCTTGTAAAAGAGCGAAATCTTGCAACAATGCCGAGTGATCTTGACCTGCTGGTAGTTGATGAAGCGCACCATGTGGCGGCGTCGTCGTATCTGCGCATCATTGAGGAGTTCCGCGACCGGAATCCCAGCGGGCACATCCTAGGGCTAACAGCTACGCCGCAGCGGTCCGATAGGAAGGCTCTCATTTCAGTCTTCCCAACGGTGGCGGACATCATTCAGCTTGGAGAATTGGTGCAAGGCGGATTTCTCGTGAAGCCCAGAGGGATCGTGATGGATCTGGGGCTAAAGGCGGAGCTGGATCGAATCCCCAAGATGAGCGACTTTGACATGGACGAGGTTGCCGAGGTCATGGACAAGAGTCCGCTGAACGACCGGATCGTCAAAGAGTGGAAGGCACAGGCCGGCAAACGCCAGACCGTAGTGTTTACCGCCACCGTGGCTCACGCTGAGCACTTGTGCGAAGCTTTTGTTGAGGGCGGCATCAAGGCTGTTGTAGTGCACGGCGAAATGGCTGGCGCGGATCGGGCCGCAACACTAAAGGCATTCGACGAAGGCCGGTATCAAGTGATACTGAACGTGGCCGTGCTAACCGAGGGCTGGGACTGTCAGCCGGTGTCCTGTGTAGTCCTCGTGAGGCCATGTTCAAGCAAAAGCGTTATGCTCCAGATGGTTGGGCGCGGCCTCCGTAAGCTGGACCCTGAGCGGTATGCCGGCCAGACCAAGAGCGACTGTCTAATCATGGACTTCGGCTACAGCCTGGTGACGCATGGCAATCTGGACACTGAAATTCGGCTTAATCCAATTCAAAAAGAAGGAGAAGCTCCAACAAAAAAATGCCCGAATTGTAACGCTGAAATACCAATAAATGTCACAGTTTGTCCAATTTGTGACTTTGAATTTGAAGGCAAAGAGGAAAAACGTGGCGTTCTCGAGGAGTTCCGGATGACTGAGGTGGAGCTAATAGATGCCTCACCGTTTCAGTGGGAGTCTATGTTTGATGGCCTTGTACTGATAGCCAACGGGATGCAGGCATGGGCAGCGGTGATTTCTTTTGGCGGATGCTTCTGGGCCGTGGGGGCTGTCGAAGGGCAGCGTCTTCAGAAGCTCGACGTAAGTGATGACAAGATCCTAGCGATCTCGAGCGCCGACGATTTTCTCCGCAAAAATGGAGATACAAGCTTGTGCCGAAAGACCCGATCATGGCTGAATCTACCACCCACACAGAAGCAGATTCAGATGCTCGCGGGGGCTTCCATGTTCAACATGAACCGCTACCGTGCGTCCTGTCTGCTGACTTGGCAGTTTAACGAGAACAAGATACGAACCAAAATCACAAGAGAGTAAACTATGAACAACGAACAGATCAACGCGGCCATCGCTAAAGCGTGTGGGTGGACTGACATTATTGAGCACCCAGAGTTTGGGTTGATGGGAGTTAATCCGGAAACGCACGGGTGCCGGACTGGAATTGAGTACTACTGCAACGACTTGAATGCGATGCACCAAGCGGAGGAAACTCTCCCGGATGGCGACTTGTGGACCATGAAGTACAATCTGCCGTTGCAGGGCGGGCTTGAGTTTAGGTCAACGGCCCGCCAACGCGCAGAAGCGTTTCTGCGCACGCTGGGACTTTGGGAGGAATAAATTATGAAATCCAAAACAGAAACACTGGCGTCTGCATTACGCATACTGGCCAACGACATCCAATCGCCTGACGACGTTCCGGCAACGTGCCTGCGTGAGGCGGCTGACAGTTTGGAATGGCTGACACGAGAACGCGACACAGAACAAAACCGCGCTGATAAGCATTACGAAAATTACTGCGAAATTCTAAAACGAATAGATCGAATTGCAAATCAACGTGACAAAGCTTGGGATGAGATAGAAAGGCTAAAGGCCGAACTGCACGACACGATTGAGTCGTACAAACTGAGCAACCTTCAGCCAAAGACAACTCGCCCTGAACCCTCGCGGCTGGAGATTGCTGCTTGGCTCAAAGCAGGTTGGTTTGCTAATCGTGATGCGGATTTTAACGCAGCAGATCACGGGTGGTGGGTTGAACAGGCAGACAAACTTATTGCAGCAGCAAGGGAGGAAATTAAATGAACGACGAACCAGAAGACCAAGACGACGAACCGCTGACTATCGAGCAGAAGTTGCGCATCGAGTTAGCGTGGCGAACCTTAGAACGGGATCGTGCACTGGCTGACGTTAGGGATTTACGCCGCAGAGTAAACGAACTTTCAAATGTTTAAGCCATCAAAGCAATACCACAACGAGGACATTGAGGCCGCTGTAAACAATGCACTTATCACAGCCAGATCGAAAGAAGATCGCCGCACTTATCTGGGGGCGTCCCGCTGGGGACATCATTGCGAACGTGCGCTCGGATATGAGTATCATGCTACCGAGCGGGATGACATGTCCAAGCCCCAGTTCGGCCCCGACCTGTACCGCGTATTCGACATGGGACACGACGGCGAGAGTCGCATGTCCCAGTATCTGCGAATGGCGGGGTTTGAGTTGCAGACAGAAAAGCCGGGCGGAGGTCAAATAGGCTTCTCCGTCTGCGACGGGAAGTTGGGAGGACACTGCGACGGTATTGTGCACAGTGGTCCCGGCATCACCAAGGTGCCGCTTGTCTGGGAGAACAAGGCTCTCAACAACAAGAGCTGGAACGACACTAAAGACAAGGGCGTTGCCAAAAGTAAACCACTGTATTACGTCCAGATGCAGACCTACATTGCATATCTTGGATTAGAAGGATATCTTTTCACCGCGATGAACAGGGATACTGGTGAGGTATTTGCCGAGCTGGGAGAGCCAGACATGAGGACGGCACAAGAAGCCAGCGACCGCGCTTTGCGCGTAGTGGAAAGCCAGCACCCAGAACAGTTACCCCGCTGTTCAACCGAGGAAACCGATTGGCGCTGTCGGTTCTGTGACTTCAAGAAGCGGTGCTGGGGGAAGTTGGGGGCGCCCGCGCCAGAACTGGGCGGAATCAAATTCACACTGGGAGTTAAACAGAGGGCATAATGATGACACAAAAAATAGAAAACTTGGCTTTCTTCGATGAGAGCCAGGTCAGGGAACACTTGTCTTTTATCTTCGGAAATTTAGACTTCCAGCCCGGAGCATACGTGTGTCTTCGAGGGATTGGGGAGAAGGGCACTTCTCAAGAAGGCACGTTCAGGGAGGAGTTCTTTTTTGAGCCGGCAGTGGAACAGAACTGGATGAATGCAGCGGTGGAGCACTGCCGCCGGTGGGGTCAGCATGCCGTGGCCTCGTTTATTGTGCCGTGTGTACTCAAGGCGCCAAAGGCGACATCGACGAACGTGTCAATGTTCACGACGGTCGTGGCCGATTTTGATGCCGGAAACACTGATGAGCGGATTGCGTGGGTTGCGGAACACATTGGTGTGCCGGATCTGGTGGTGGAGTCCGGTGGCACAACCGAGGCCGGTACACCAAAGCGCCATGTTTGGTGGAAGATTGAGCCGACCGCTGACATCGAGGGCGTCATCAATCTCCGGCATGAGATAGCCGAGAAAGCGGGTGGTGACCTCATGTTAGGCCGAGGCGTGAAGTCTAATCCGTTTGGGCGGTCGCATCAGCCGGTGCGAATAGCAGGCACAGTACACGGCAAGGGCGGTACGGCGAAGCCGTGCAAGTTTGAATGGAGTGGAGAGAACAATGGGGACAGGTGTCATGTTGTATTTGCAGATGTAGTGAGGAATGTGGACTCGGCGCCGTGGGCAGTTGCGGCCTCGGTGTCCTTAGGGGACGGAAATAACGTGATTCGGGGACTCTTTGGGGAAGACACAACAAACGCAGGCGAGGACTTCGAGCCCGTGAATCTGACGCGGGACGTTCATGCCAATGGCGAAACCGTGACCCGCTTCGGGGAGTTCAACCGAGTGGCCGGTCACTACATCCACTGTGTTCGGCGCGGAGACATGGATAAGGTGGAGGCTTTTGAGGCGTTGTCTGGTTGGGTTGTGGCTCATATGAAACCAGCGTGGCCAGAGGTCAGGATCCGGGCTGAGTGGGAGGCCTTGTGCCGTCAAGACGTGTCCTCAAAAGGTGCGTTTACAGAGAAAAAGTCGGGGACAGAGACTTTGCCGATAGGTGAGAATGGTCTGCTGGCGTGGAGCGCACACCGATGGATTACCGATCCAGTGCCGGTGCATGAGGAGCTGGTAGAGGGCTTGGTGCTGAAGGGTGAGCCGCATCTGTTTGTGGGTGAAGGTGGATCTGGGAAGACGTTCTTGGTTGCCGATCTGGCGCTGAAGGTGGCGGCATGGGAGAAAGGGCGGGACCATTACTGGTGCGGACAAAAGATTCGAGGTGGCGGCACTGCCGTTTTGATTCTGTGTGAGGACAGCCAGACTGAGATGCATATCCGCATCAAGCAGCTTGATCAAGGTGGGTTGATAGACCGCGCCGGTGACAGGCTGATTGTGCTGCCAATGACCAACATTGGGGGCGCCTTTCCGCTCACCGAGCGAGATTTTAAAACTGGTGGCACTGTGACCAGTGACAAGTGGAGGCGTATGTTGGATCTGATGAAGGCACTGCCGGAGCCGCCGGTGCTGGTTGCTATCGACACTCTTAACAGTGTATCTCACGGGGACGAGAACTCGAACGTGGTCATTGCCGAGATGATGCGAGAAGCACACAGGGTGTGTGGGGAGCTGGGGGCGGCTCTGCTCATCAACCACCATATCCGCAAGTCTAATGAGCCTTTAAGATCGCTCGAAGAATTACGCAGTGCGATCCGTGGGGCCAGCGCCATACCGTCGTACTTCCGAATCAACTTCGGGATGTTTCATGCCAGTGATTTTGAGCGGCGCATGAAGGCTATGGGTATGGTGCCGAAGCGGGGCGCCATGTGGAAGTTCGGGGTCGTAAAAGCGAATATCCATGGTCTGCTTCAGGGAGAAAGGACATTGCTAAGAAACGGCATTGGACTTCTCGAGGACATCACGATCAATGATGCGTATGCCGCCGTGAATGTGAATGAGCGTGTGGCGTGGATGGTATATGCCATACAGCAGGCGGCATCGGCTTTGCATCCGTATGCCGTAGGGGGCAAGAATGCCGCAAACGGCCTGTATAAGCGCAGGAACGAGTTGCCGCAGATACTTCGGGGAGTGGGTTGGCGGGAGTTTGGGAATTTAGTAGAGGACGCATTGGTGAAGGGATTGCTTGTGCCGTGTGCAGTACGAGGATCGAAATCGAAGACGTATTTGGATGTGCCAGGTGGGGTTTTGTCGCAGGACGAAGCCGGTGTGACCATCGCGTCTGGGTCGTATAATACCGCCCCAGAGTGGGACGATTACTACTTTGACGCGGACAGCGGAGAGGTCGTTTTAGTGGCCAAAAACAACGCATGGAAAGCGCAATTTTCGCCCGTCCCCGAGCCCATGGGTGGAAAGAGTGGTTCGGTAGTCGAAATTGAGCCCGAGGACACGCTTTAGGACACGAGGACACGATGTGCCAACAGAGTAAACGGCGTGTGCGTGTCCTCTGAGGACACGTTCGAGGACACGCAAAAATACGTTGAAATCACGTCGTGTCCTCAAACGTGTTTTTTGGGGGTGTTTGAGGACGGGGTTAAGTTATTGAAAATGCGAACTTTAAGTGATTTGAGGACACGGGGACTATATATAGGGAATAGGGATAAGTCCCCTAGTTCCCGTATCCTCATATATTCGGATACCCTTAACCGCTTACGCTAGGGTATCCGTATGAGGACCGTGAACGCTTCGCTTCACCTTATATTTTGCGGCGGTGCTCAAAGTTTGCAAAAAAGTGCGTATACATAAAAACAGCGTATGAGTGAAATGATCGTTAGAGTAGTCGTAGCCGGAGAGCCGCACAGTCAGCCGAGACCGAGGTTTGTGAGAGGCCGTGTAATCTCGAATATCAGCCCTGCGGTATCACGATGGCAGCGGGAGGTAGAAACGGCGTGTAGGGCGGCATTGTGTGCGATTGCGGGCAGGATAACGCAGGGCATGGCGCTGCGGGTGGATGTGACGTTCTTCTTCCCAACCAAGAAGTCTGACCGCTGGGGCAAGCCGCACACGATGAAGCCGGATCGCGACAACTGCGATAAGCTCATCTTGGATGAGGCCACCAAGGCAGGTTTGTTTGGAGGGGATGACTGCCGCGTGTCCGCTGGCATGATCCGAAAGTACTGGGTGAGCCCGCAGGGCCAAGGCGCGGTCATTGAGATCTACGAGGACACGTCCACCACGGACATCAATGGAGTCGAGCAGCGTGAGCTACCGTTTGAGAAGCCGGTTTGGCTTTAAAACCACAAAGCCCCCGGCGCTCCGTTCATTGTGTGCATCATGGGGTTGGTGTTGGTTAAAGGCTACACTCGCTTGAAGTTAAGCCAAATATCGCAGTTGTTACAGAGGCAGACGCTGTGCTTGTTTTCTAGCTTGATAACAATCCACAGCCCAGTATCCACAAGTTCGGTGATCTTGTAGGTGCATCCGGTGGCTTTGTTCTTCCACTTGCTGCCGATAGGGTGCTCTTCATCGTAGGACTTTGAGGTGCTCATTGGTTGTTTTTGGCTTACTTGGTTGCGTTTTTGTTTGTTACTGCTTGGTTTTGGGTCCCCTTTTTCCAAGTAAATTCACTTTTGAGAAATGGTCTAGCCAATTTTGGTTTTAGGAATTGGTTCAGGCTTGCCAAGGCTTCAGCGTTTTGTTCGTCTAGGCGCAAACTCAAGAATCTGGGTCCCCTTTTTCGGAGTAAATTGACTTTTGAGAAATGGTTTCAGCGATTTTGGTTTTGGGGAATTAGCCTTCGGGAATGGGGCGTTTTTGGGGCGGTCTCTAGGGCGGTCTAGCCCGTTTTGTGGACATCACGCCTGCTTGGAAGTGGCGTTTGCTGGAATAGAAAGGCACCTTAAGGGTGGCTGTATATCGTGGGTAGATAGGCCATAGCGGATAAAGCATTGAGAGGCTTTTAAAGCGATTCTGGAAGCATTAGGGCAAAAAGAAAGGCGCCTCCTTTCGGAGGCGCCCTTGTTCGGCGAGTGCGTTTTATTTTGGTTTATTGGTCTAAATGATCAGATCTAATCAGGCGAAGCCTGTTTTTCTTCGCCCATTGTCGTGCTTCTTTAGCGGATTTGAACGAGTGGCAAGCGAGAGCCTGAATGATCCAGCTTTCACCTTTCCGGTACAGCTTGGCGTTCATTAGCGTTTTCCCTTCAGGTTGCGAAGCTCGGCGCGAAGTGTGCGCCAAAAGACGCAAGCGGTCGCAAAGATGGGCCCAAAGATGATGAGGAAAAAGATGATTAGGGTTTTCATTTTTAGTTTTTGGATTGAAGACAGTAGGTTCTGCCGATATCATTAAATCCCTCTGCCGCAATCTCTAGGCCGGTGTCGGGTAGATCGGAGATATGGTATTTCCTCCAGAGCGTAAGATGAATCGTAGGGGTGCTGTCCTCAGCGGAAAACTCACAAAGAACGGCGTTTTGGATAATTTGCGAATTAGGATCGAATGTTAGGAGCGATTCGAGGATGGATTGTAGTTTCATTTTATGTTTTTTGGTTGGGGGTGATTGGATTAGTGTAGTGTTTGTTATTTTTTTCATTTTTCTTTTTTTGTAAGTGTCAAAAAATGCTTTCCAGTTCATTTCATCTATAATTTGTTGAGTTTAGACGCTTTCCGTTTCCGACAGCGTCACTTCGATGTCATCGATCCAGTGCTCTGCTATTTCATGCCAATCTATGGCATTCTCTGCACCCGAGAGTAAGTCGGCCTGCAGACCATGGCCTAAAGTATCTTCTAGTTCGCGATAGCAGTCTTTAAGCTGGCTAGCTAATTCTTCAACTGCCATCATTTTGTTATCTGCGCTAATTTTTTCAACCGGACACTCATTCCACCACAACCCGACTAGCCAAGTCTCACGATTCTTCCACCCGTTGTATCTTGTGTCTTCTAAGCGTCTTGCGTTATCTTTCGCCGCTTGTTCACTCTCGGCAATATTCACAAGTCTCTGAAGCTCACTGAGTAAGATTGGTCGAATGCTTTCGGGGAGGTTGCAAGCTAGTGCAGTGTAAGATGCTTGGATTGCTTTGTTTATGTCAATTAATGGTATATACATGATGTTTGTTTTTGTGTTTGGAATATTATGTTTCTATTTTAGGGTTTAATCACTTACTAACAAAGGCCTTAAGGTGTTGCATGGTCAAAGTTCCAGACATGATTCCAAACTGGTCGGAGTAAATGCGGCGTAGCCATTTGCGAGCTTCTGGACATGGCAAGCCACGCCCTTGATTCACAATTTCATTAAAGCTCGGGGCGGTTGTGATGGAATTCCCTTGTGAACGGTTAAAGGCAGTGAGGTTCTTTTGTGTGATGGTGAAGCTCACTACTGCGGGTGAGCCAGTGAGTTGTGCTTCGAGATTTGATTTAAGTAGTGTGATTTTCATGTAGACTGTGTTTATGCTTATTTGTTTTTTGTAGTTTGCTGATTTTGTTTCGCTTAGGCTGAGCGAAAAAGTTTTTTGTACCAAGGCAAAGCGTTGAAAGCGCGGTCTGATTCTTGGTTGCGATTGATGCGTAAGGCGTTTGCTTCCTGACGGTTGACTCTTGCAATCGCTTCGGTAGCGGATTTGATAAGCATCGCTTTCATTGGATGTCCTTCAGACCAGCTAAGTGCTTTGTCCAAAATGTCTTGGTTATAGGCGCGCTCTTCGGCGAATGTCATATTGGAGAAGTTTTTTGTTTCCATGCGTTCTTAATAGTAGGCAGAACTGCGCAGAAGTTAAGTAAAATCTTACGCTTTTTTCGCGTACAGGGTGGAGCGGGTTGGATACGTGGGATTTACGCATGAAAGTTTTTTGGTGAAGATCGCCTGAAATAGGAGAAGATAGTCGGATGTTATCTGAGGCACTAAAGCAGAACATCTTTCAACCCGGTGAACGGCCTATCGGCAGAGCCAAGGGGACGCCCAATAAGATCACGCTTAGCGTACGCGAAGCAGTCGAACGCGCCTTTGAAAAGCTTGGGGGAGCATCGTATCTCGAACACGTTGGGCGCACGGATCCACGAACCTTTTGTGCTCTCCTTTCAAAGCTTCTACCCACTAAGTTGGCCAACGCCGACGGCTCGCCGTTGCTAGCCGCCCTAACGGAGTTGACTGATGCGCAGCTCGAGGCTCGTACTGCTAGGGCGCTGGCTGACGCGCAGCGGTCGGGGCTGATGGCGCCATCCGGTCCCATCATCGAAATGGAGGCGCAAAGTTCGACCGTTGATAATCAACCACTTAACCCATAACCCAATACAACAAGAGTTATATGGAGTGGCCGAACCGGATGGCATACCACAACCTGTGGTGTTAACGCGAAGCGTTAACCACAACCTGTAGTGGTCGACCCCGATCACCCCTAAGCCGCGCCGCTATAGAAGTGGAAGTCGAGGTCCCTCCACAGTCGCGCTGGGGGTGCCCCACACCCCAAGAGCCCCCATCACCCCAAAGGGGTACCCTCTCCTTTTTTCTGGACGGACCTCCGCCGGGACGGGTAGACCTACTAGCACATGAACCCAGACCCGGCATCACCCCAAGACCCACCAGAAGAAGTCACCGATATGGCGTACCTGCTTGTGACGAGCGCCGTGCGGCGCGGCATGGAGTACGAGGAATTCACCTTTGAGGTAGAGGACGGCCCTGACGACGGCGGGGAGTACAAGGTAGTAGTGATGAAAGTATGACCGATCCACTCGACGGCATAGACCAGCGACTGGAGCTGACGCTCCTGCTTGAGGAGACGTTGCGACGGAAGCGCGAGCGCAAGATCGCGTCGTACTTCCCTGACGAGGGCCCTTTAAGGCGCGAGCTGTACCCCAAGCACATTGCGTACTTTGCGGCCGGGAGAGTGTACCGCGAGCGGCTGATGATGGCAGCGAACCGTATCGGCAAGACCGAGAGTATCGGCGGCTACGAGATGGTGCTGCACATGACCGGCAGGTATCCTGAGTGGTGGGATGGCCGACGGTTTGACACGGCGATTAGCGCATGGGCGGCTGGGGACACGGGGAAGACGACGCGCGACATTTTGCAGATGAAGTTACTGGGACCACCCGGAGAGTTTGGGACGGGGCTGATCCCCAAGGCAGACTTGATTCGGACTACAGCCAAGGCCGGGGTGGCGGAAGCAATTGAGACCTTGAGTGTGCGGCATGTTTCTGGCGGGGAGAGCAGGCTCACCTTTAAGTCCTACGACCAACGGCGGGAAGCGTTCCAAGGCTCCGAGCAGGATGTGATTTGGCTGGATGAAGAGCCGCCGCTAGACGTGTACACGGAGTGTCTACTTCGTACGATGACCAACAACGGCATGACGATGCTGACGTTTACGCCACTGATGGGGATGAGCGAGACGGTTATGTCGTTCATGCCGAATGGCGACATTCGGGAGCAAGCGGCTGGCAGCAAGTACGTGGGGATGGCTACGTGGGACGATGTGCCGCATCTAACCAAGCAGCAGAAGGACGAGTTGTGGGCGTCGATCCCACCGTTCCAGCGGGATGCTCGTTCCAAGGGCGTCCCCCAGCTTGGGGCAGGGGCGATCTATCCGGTGCCGGAGAGCGAGCTTATCTGTGAGGAGTTCAACATTCCTGAGCACTGGCGGCGGTGTTATGGGATGGACGTGGGGTGGAACCGGACGGCGGTGGTGTGGGGGGCGACAAACCCGGATTCCAACGTGACCTACCTGTACTCGGAGTACTACCGTGGGCAAGCGGAGCCGATCATCCACTGTGAAGCGATCAAAGCCCGTGGCGAGATGCCGGGGGTAATCGATCCAGCCAGTCGCGGTCGAGCGCAGACCGACGGCCAGCAACTTCTAGGGATGTACCGTCGGCACGGTTTGGACATTGTGCCAGCTCAAAACTCGGTGGAATCTGGGCTTTACACAGTGTGGCAGGCAATGTCGGCAGGAAAGCTGCGGGTATTCCCAAGCCTGAAGAATTGGTTGAATGAGTTTCGGCTTTATCGGCGAGATGAGAAGGGCCGTGTTGTGAAAGATAACGATCATTTGATGGACGCGACACGGTATTTGATGGTAAGTGGTTTAGGTAGGGCTGCAATACCCGGCAAGTATTCCGGCAAAAAAAGCAGTATGCTTACGATGCCGATTATCAATTTCTTTAAACGATGAAAGACGACCTTTACGAAGTACACCAGCAAGCCCGAATTGAGTTTGATCAAGTTCAATCTGCTTTGTATCAGGAGCGGATGAACTGCATGCAGGACCGACGTTTTTGTTCTTTGAGCGGTGCGCAGTGGGAGGGCCCGCTTGGGAATCAGTTTGAAAACAAGCCGCGATTTGAGGTGAACAAGGTGCACATGGCTGTGCAGCGAATCATCAACGAGTACCGCAACAACCGGATCGGGGTAAACTTTGTGTCTCGTGAGGGGGAGGAAGAAGACAAGCTGGCAGAGACGTGTGCCGGTTTGTACAGAGCGGATGAGCAGTCCTCCGGGGCGGAAGAAGCTTATGACAACGCCTTTGAAGAAGCTGTGATGGGCGGTTTTGGCGCGTGGAGGCTCCGCACCGAGTACTCCAACGACGAAGACCCCGATGATGACAGGCAGCACGTCTGTATTGAGCCGATCTTTGACGCGGACACTAGCGTGTACTTTGATTTGGGCGCAAAGCGCCAGGACAAGGCAGACGCGAAGCGTTGCTTTGTGCTCACCAGCATGACGTACGCGGCTTACAAAGAAGAGTGGAACGACGACCCTTCTACGTGGCCTAAGACCATCACGCGCAGCCAGTTTGATTGGTATACGCCGAGCGTTGTGTACGTTTGCGAGTACTACAAGATCGAAGAAGTCACAGAGCAAGTCCGTACTTACCGCAGCATTGACGGCAAGGAAGAGAGCCTGCGGCCAGATGAGGTTGAGATGAAAGAAGAGGAGATGTTGGCGATTGGCTGGAAAGAAGTGCGTCGCAAGAAAGTGAAGACCAAGAAGGTTCACAAGTACATCATGTCGGGGGCCAAGATCCTTGAGGACTGCGGGTACATTGCTGGGAAGTGCATCCCAATCATCCCAGTGTACGGCAAGCGTTGGTTTGTGGACAATGTCGAGCGTTGCATGGGACATGTGCGGCTTGCTAAAGACGCACAGCGTCTTAAGAACATGCAGTTGTCCAAACTCGGTGAGATTGCGGCTCTTTCCGCGATGGAGAAGCCCATCCTCCTGCCTGAACAAGTCGCCGGTCATCAGCTCATGTGGGCTGAGGACAACCTCAAGAATTACCCGTACCTGTTGATTAATCCGATTACGGATGCCAACGGCAACCCCGCCCCCGGTGGGCCTGTGGCGTACACGAAGCCTCCGTCGATCCCGCCGTCCATGGCGGCCCTGCTCCAGATCACAGAGGCCGACATGCAGGAAATTCTCGGCTCCCCTCAGCAGGGAGACAAGATGGTGAGCCATCTGAGCGGTAAGACGGTTGAGTTAATCCAGCAACGGCTTGACATGCAGACCTTTGTGTACATGTCTAACATGAGTAAGGCCATCAAGCGGTGCGGGGAAGTGTGGCTTTCTATCGCACGCGACATCTTTGTTGAGCAGGGCCGTAAGATGAAGTCAGTGACTGGCAGCGGCAAGATGCAGCCGGTGGAACTAATGAAACCGATTGTCAACGACGAGGGCGAGATCGAGTACGAGAACGATCTGTCTGATGCGGATTACGACGTGGAGGTTCTTGTGGGACCCTCTAGCCAAACCAAGCGACAGGCTACGGTACGGGCGCTCACGGACATGATGACGCTCACCCAAGATCCTGAGATGACCCAGGTTCTGTCTTCGATGGCGATGCTGAACATGGAAGGCGAAGGTATCAGTGACGTGCGGGACTACTTCCGGCACAAGCTACTGAAGATGGGTGTACTCAAGCCTACTGAAGCGGAAGCCCAGCAACTCGCTCAGGAAGCCCAGAACGCCCAGCCTGACCCGCAGGCGCAATACTTGCAGGCAGCCTCTGAGCAGGCCATTGCACAGGCCGCTAAGGCACAGGCTGACAGTATTCTGTCTGTGGCCAAGGCCGAGGAGACGCGGGCGAAGACGACCGAGACACTTTCAAAAGTCAGCATGGCAGATCAAGAACGGATCTTCGCGCTGGCTGACCGGCTTACCCAGCCGGCACCCCAGATGCAATAAGACTTGCATTTGGGACACGAATCCCACATGAATACAAACGAACCGGCAGAAGATACCATAGCAACAGCGGAAACTGAAGAACTCCTAAACCAGCCAGAGGCCGCGCAAGCGGAGCCTGAGCAGCAAACGGAGGAAGCAGCGGAAGAAGTTGTGATCAGTATCAAAGGAGAATCGCCACCTCCCGAAGAGGAAGAGAAGCAAGCACCCGAATGGGTGAAGAACTTGAGGAAAAGCTACCGAGAGTTACAACGCGAGAAGCGTGAACTCGAGGAAAAGCTCAAGATGGTAATGCCGGCAGCAGAGAATAATCCTGTTGTTCTCGGTAAAAAACCAACACTTGAAGCGTGCGATTACGATTCAGACAAGTTTGAGAACGAACTTGCTGGCTGGTTCGAGCGCAAGCGTCAAGCCGATGAGGCTGAAGCCAAGCAAAGATCCAAACAGCAAGCCGAGCAGGAGACTTGGCAGAAGAAGTTGGAAGGCTACAACCAGTCTAAGACTGGGTTGAAAGTATCTGATTTCCAAGATGCCGAGGAAGCTGTACTCGAAAGTCTGAGCGTAACACAGCAAGGCATTATTCTTCAAGGCGCCCAGAATCCCGCCGTAATGGTCTATGCCCTAGGCAAAAACCCAAAGAAGGCCAAGGAACTGGCAGAGATCACTGACCCGGTTCAGTTCGCGTTCGCAGTAGCGAAACTCGAAACTCAACTGAGTGTGACTCGCAAACAACTCCCGCCTCCCGAAAAACGAATTGTAAGCAATAGTGGATCCGGTTCTTCCAGCGTTCAGTTGGAACGGTTGCGTGATGAAGCCGCACGTACCGGGGATTACACTAAAGTTATGGCCTTCAAAAAGCAGTTAAAATCTTAATCTTAATAATATATGCCCGCACCCGCACCAGCCGGAATCAGCTATAACAGCTTTTCTAAGGAAGAGCGCGTAGCGTTTGAAAACCTCCTTGAGGGGTTCCAGGACGCACTTGTCATGTCCCGCAACGTCTCGATCTACAATACGGATCAGACGATGATGGAGCGCACCAACAACACGATCTGGAGGCCACAGCCTTATATCAGCCGCTCTTTCGCGGGCACTGATATGACCTCGAACTTCTCGGATTACACGCAGCTTGCTGTTCCGTCTCAGATCGGTTTTAACCGTTCTGTGCCTTGGATCATGACGGCTACTGAACTTCGTGACGCTCTCCAAGAGCAGCGCCTCGGCAATGCAGCCAAACAGAAGCTCGCTTCTGACATCAACGTGCAGACGTTGAACGTGGCTTCTTCCTTGGGCTCGCTTGTTGTCAAGCGTACCACGGCGGCTACCGGCTACGATGACGTTGCTCAGTGCGAGGCCATCTTTAACGAACAGGGTGTGCAGTTTGAAGACCGTTACTTGGCTCTCTCCACCCGTGATTACAACGGGATGGCAAGCAATCTGGCTTCCCGTCAGACGTTGGCCGGCAAAGCCTTGACTGGTTACGAAAAATCGCGCGTGGGTGAAGTTGCTAGCTTCGACACCTACAAGTTGGATTACGCCAACCGTATCGGTGCTGCTTCCGGTGGTGCCATTACGATTGATACTCGTGACTCGGCTGTTAACTACTGGGTGCCTAAAGCCGTTACGACCTCGCCTACTACAAGCGAGCGTCTTAACGTTGATAACCGCTTCCAGACCATTACTGTGTCTCAGACGACCTACGTGCAGCCCGGTGATGCGTTCACCATCGCTGCTGTTGAAGCTGTGCATCACATCACCAAGCAGAGCACGGGTCAGCTCAAGACCTTCCGCGTTGTTGCGGTGGTTGACGGCACGCACCTCCAGATCACTCCTCCGATCATCTCCAACCAAGTTGACGCTTCCGCTTCGGCTGAGTATCAGAACTGCGTTGTCAACACGAAGGCGGCCAACAGCGCAATCGTTTGGCTCAACACAGCCGCTGGATTCATCAACTGTTTCTGGCAGAAAGATGCGATTGAGATCCTGCCCGGTCGCTACGCAGTGCCTTCGGACGCTGGCGTCAATGTCATCCGCGCTTCTACCGACCAAGGCATCGAACTGGTCATGCAGAAGTTCTACGACATCAACACGATGAAGATCAAGTATCGTCTCGATACCCTCTTCGGTGTTGTGAACAAGCAGCCTGAAATGAGCGGGATCATCCTGTTCGGTCAGTCTGCCTAAACTTAGGCTTCACTGGGGGAGAGCGGTTGACTCCGCTCTCCCCTTTGTGTATTAAGTCCTTATGCCACTAAAAAAGGGATACTCACCAAAGACGATTTCCAAAAACATCTCGACAGAGATGCATGCCGGAAAGCCTCAGAAGCAAGCAATTGCAATTGCTCTAAGCACAGCACGCAAGGTCAAAGCTGAAGCTAAAAAGCCAAAGAAATGAGTGAATTTCCTTGTTTCGTTTACAAAGGCAAAGGCAAGCATCAAGGCAATGGCGGGACTTTTGATCTTTTGGTGGTTCAGAATGCTGAAGAGTTGTCCCAAAAACTTTCGGAAGGCTGGTTTTTAAATCATGGAGAAGCCATTGAGGCATCAAAGTCAAAGTCATTTGCGGAAACACTCGTTTCCAAGCCCGTGGAGCCTGTTTCTGAGCCTGTGTTGGACGATTCTGCTCCTCCTACACGAAAAGAACTCGAAACCAAGGCTACTGAGCTTGGAATTAAGTTTGATGGTCGCTATTCTGACAAAAGACTTTCGCAACTAATTGAAGAAGCACTGAAATAACATGGGCTGGACCAAAAAACAGATTCTGGAGCAGGCTATTGAGGAGATT
>Ga0209296_1000324_pt1 | contig 40513 bp, 37 predicted proteins | sample S_130206_EF_Meta_FD_187319 | JGI IMG/M metagenome (GOLD analysis project Ga0209296, IMG submission 187319) | Freshwater microbial communities from Lake Simoncouche, Canada to study carbon cycling - S_130206_EF_MetaG (SPAdes) (version 2) | ecosystem: Environmental > Aquatic > Freshwater > Lake ... | reverse complement strand
CTGACTCCAATAACGATAACGATGTTGACATCTTTTCACTCTATTTTACCTTTTACTTACTCCACACACTTTTCTTTTCAATTTTTTTTTCGGGGCCACCTTTGGAAAGGTGGCGCCAAACTTGTGGGACGTATTACTCACGTTATCAATAATCAAAATCGTCAAGATTCAATATCACAACACCTACTATGATTACAAGCATACCAACCAATTGTTTTCGCGTTATAACTTCATTCAAAAAAAGATAACCTGCCGCTGCAGTGACCAACGGATATGCCGATAGAATCGCCGTCAATAAAAATGCAGTCGAATCTTTTAACAAATCCAAGTAAAAATGGGTCGCTATTAAACCCAGCATCGCGGTCAACCACAAGGCGACATGCAAACTTGGTGTTTTGTTCATAGTACGTATATCTTGTATTAATTTAGTCGGCTTGGTGAAATATACATAAAATATCGCGAGTATCAAATAAAATACACCTGAAATCAATATCATACTTTCTACCTGAATATACGGGACTATATACTTATACAAAACTGGTCTTGTGCCAAAGATTAGAAAGATGAGTATATATTGAAAATATCTAAACAACATTATTATAATAGGTCTCTATAATTATTTTACTAAAAGTCGCGTAGGTGCGGACGTAATATAATATTCTCTCTTGAATCTCACGAGTGAATATTATTTTGTTTGTTTATTTGCGACGCTTCTGAGTGCTTTTTTTGTTGCGTCGTCGTCGTATTGTGCGATGTGGTTTTTGTTTGTGTTTTTGAGTGCGTTTCTGTGCACGTTGTCGTATCGTTCGGCGTGGGATTTTACTGCGTTTGCGTTTACGCGTTGAGCGCCCTCCGAACATATCTCGTCTATTCGCATCTAACTTCTTAATTAACCAGACAATCCATCCATTCGGTTGCTCATCTGTAGTAGAGGCGGGCGCAGCATTAGCAGCAGTAAATATTGCCGGCGAACCTGAACCCTCTTCATATATAGCCGTTTCGAATTCGCTCTTGATTTTTTCACTTTCACTTCTTGTATCGTCATCACTTTCCGATTTAACATGTTCGCGCGTTTCTGATCCCCGCTTACCACAATCAACACGACCAGTTTTACCATCATCATCACATGATGCACCAGTCTCATCTGAATTATATGTAAATGTATCATCTATGGCGACTTCACCAAGCTGAGCTTCGTATTCACCTTTAGTAGTTGCATCTACGTCAACACTTGCAGTCGCACCAGCACCAGCACCTGCGGATACACCCTTCGGACTTTTACCTGGACTAGATATTAACAATTCTCGATCATCAAGCATGTCATTATATGCATCATTAAACTGATTATCAAATGAATCACTAAAATGTAATATATAATCCCACGGATTATCTATTTTTGTAAAATCTAGTGGGGATCCTGCCTCGTCGGCGAACTCCATCTTATTACATGTGATAAATGCGCGATAAATATATTTAAATATAACAAGACGTTGTCGCAACATGTGCTTATATTTACATTGGTCCTCGGTTATTTTTCCATTAGCAAGGTCTTCGTCGCAATTATATCTATTGAATTCATTATACACATTTAGCAAATTATCGTATATGATTTTATAATTTGCAGGAATGATATTGACGCCACCTATACCCAAACTATCTATAAATGCAGAATATTTACTCTTGGTATCTAGATATAGAGTAAGTCCATTTTGGGGCGGGGGCGGGGGCGGGGGAACAATATTAAACATGTATCTAATAAAATCCTGAATATTTGATATAAAACCCTGCCTGGCGAACAATTGTGTAATCATAATGTAGACAATATGACGTCGTGATATTGTATAATATACATCATTATTTGTTAGATACGTTTGTATTAATGTTTCAAGTGTTCCCAACCCACCAAATAACTCAGCCATATTGCTTTCGGTTTGGTTCGTTGCGCTTCGTGATCTAGACGATGTAGTTGTAATATTTTTTATGTTAGTCAAAATGTTGTTATAGTTGATACAAAAATCAACCATGATATTTATATTTAATGAATTAACGAAGTGATGTTTAATGTGAGTAATCATTTTTTCATATGTTGCTGAATCACGATCACTAGCTATATTATAATTGTATATATCCATTATTATACCACTATTATCACCGACTATCTGCACAAATTCATTTATAGACAATGACTCATTATTCTTGAAAATATTCGCTATATTTAATATCAACTCTATCGCGGCTGTATCTAACGCGGCTGCTTCTGCTGCTTCTGCTGCTTCTAATGCTGCTTTGGCTGCTTCTGCTGCTTCTACTGCGTCTTGTGCGGCTGCTTCTTCTGCGTCTAATGCTGCATTACCCACTTGAAATATCCCGTGATTTCTAGTGTCACTCAATATTCCCAAACCCGTTCTAGCCATGGCACTTGGCTTTTGCTGGTATGCAACAATAATACCAGCATATACCGCCCGCAGACAGCAAAACTCGTCAATAGAAATAACTGCATTATACATTGAAGGTTTGTCTGTGAAATGAGCTTTTTTTGTAGCAAATATAGTTACTCCATCCCCGCATAATTTTCCGTATGATATATGGCAGTTTCGCATATAAGGAGGTATGTTTTGAGAAAAAATCATCTTACTATTAATTGTAGATACAGCTTGTGGGCTACACAAAATATTGGACCCGCGTTTATTGTATCCATACAACTCCATTGATACTTCATTCAATTCCACCTGATCCCATTGCAGAGAAAAGGAATATTGTGGAGGAATTGGACCCCCACCCGTCTTACCTGTCGTTTGCTCAAAATTTTTAAATATATGAAGCAAATATAATTTTTCCATCTCAATATTGCTGATATGCATAATAAATTCAGTTAATTTACCACGCATTTCATCTAATTCTGCAGCTTCAAATGGCAAAACCGAAGTGGAATTAACTATATTATCACGAATTAAATCAATAATAGCACCCACATAATCAACATTTGTAAGTTCAATTCCATATACAAACACCGACGCCGCCTTTGGAAAGTAGTTGTCGTATATTCTGTTGGGGTTATCCAATGCGCCAATGGCTCCAATAACACTGGCATTATTTAAATTCACATTGGGATGTCTCCAAGTACACGAATTATCAAACTGAGTCGTTAATTCAGAACGATAAACCTTTACCAGGCCATCAGCCGTATTTGTTGGTTCTGTCCCAACACCTCTATAGGTCTCCGCAAGACATAGTCCAATCTGTCTGTCGCGCTCTCTTATCATCTTTAGCATGTTTTCAAATGTTTTTCCATATGATATTATAAATTCTTCGTATTTGTATGTGATATCACTACTGGCACCTCCTGGTATAGCACCTGCTGGTATAAATGAACCAGTACGTTGTCTTACAATGATTTTCATTTTCTGCAAAATCTGTTTAGGGTTAATAGATGTCAATCTGTTTGTATTCGGATATGTATGAGACGTAAAAATATCTCGTAGTGTGCCATCAGATATGTGGTTATAGCAGTATATATATAGCGGATTAATTTCACCCGTTGCGCGATTCAAGTCATGTTCATTATCTAATATTTCTAAACATAAATTCATTAAATTTATATTAAGTGGGGCTTCTCCTGCCATCGCCATGTTATACTATCCACCGAATTTAAATTCAATGAAATATGTTAAAATTCCAACAATAAAATAATCAATTATAGCATAATGTCTCATATTCTGTGGTTCAAAGATTGTTCGTATAAAAACAAACATTTGGTCGGGGGCAAATGCAGTTCTTTAGGTGAGTTGTATTATTTGGCCAAAATATTAAATTTCGATGTCGCCGACGGCTTCGCGATTACCACCACACTTTATGACGAATTTATAGAAAAAAACAATTTACAGCCCAAGATTGAGGAGATCCTAAACACCATCAACACCGAAGATTTAACAGAATTGGAAGCAAGGGCGCACCAGTTAAGACAGCTCGTTATAGATTCCGAATTAGAGTCAGCTCATGCCGATATGATTTGCAAACATTACAAGGATTTATGCGACCTCTTTCATAACCCTAATTTGGAGATCGCGGTTCGTTCAAGTGCCATCGCCGAGGATTTGCCCAATGCGTCCTTTGCAGGTCAACAGGATACGTATCTAAACATCAAGGGTGGTGCTGATTTGGTAATCGCCGTGAAGAAATGCTTCGCATCGTTGTTCAACACCCGCGCCATTTCATACAGAAAGACGCACAACATTCAGTTATCCGACGTGAAAATCTCCGTCGCGATTCAGAAGATGGTCCGTTCCGACTTGGGTTCCGCGGGCGTCGCCTTCTCCATTGACCCCGAGACTGGCTTCAACAAGGCCATCGTTGTGAATTCCGCGTTTGGTTTAGGAGAATTGGTCGTTTCTGGTGGTGTCAAGCCCGACGAAATCATTTTGGACAAGCGCGCGCTAAGACACATTGACGGCGACCCGATTATAACCAAGAACAAGGGCGACAAGAATACGAAAATTATTTACGACGAGATTTCGGGTGTAAAGGAGGTGGAAACATCCGAACAAGAAAAGACAAATTATAGCATAACCAATAGCCAGGTTATTACCTTGGGTCGTCATGTGCTATTGTTGGAGGAGGCCTATTCCAAGATGTTCAAGAAGCAGATTGGTGTTGATGTGGAGTGGGCCATTGACGGAGTCGACCACAAGATTTACATTATACAGACGCGCCCCGAGACGATTCATAGTAATAGCGAAGATTTGGAGTTGATTAAATATGTGTTGTGCGAGAAAAGTAAGGTCCGCGTGACAGGTGTAGCCGTCGGCGATAAAATCAGCGCGGGTCGCGTAAAGGTATTAACGTCCATGTCTCAATATAAGGAGTTCAACAAGGGCGACATTTTAGTCACGGACATGACGACGCCCGACTGGGAACCTATTATGAAAATTTCATCTGGAATTATTACAAACAAGGGTGGGCGAACGTGTCATGCCGCGATAGTCGCGAGAGAACTAGGATTGAATGCCGTTGTGGGCGCTGGAAATGCAACGGCAATTTTGTCCAACGGCGACATGGTCACCATCTCATGCTCCGAAGGAGAGACGGGTAGAGTATATGAGGGCGAGTTGAAGTTTAACATTGAAAAGATGAAATTCAATAGCAATTTGACGTTGCCTGTGAAGCTCATGTTGAACGTGGGCAACCCCGAGAATAGCTTTATCAGTTCGATGATCCCGAACAGCGGTGTTGGATTGGCGAGAATGGAGTTTATTGTAAGCAACTACATTAAAATCCACCCGCTTGCATTGTGCGATTACCCCAAGATAAGAGAAGACATACGCGAACAGATTCACGATATACTCGGAAACGACCATCACAACGGCAAATGGTATTTTATCAAGCGTTTGGCAAGAGGCATGTCCAAGATTGCGAGCGCTTTTTACCCGAACCCTGTTATAGTGCGTCTCTCTGACTTCAAGTCTAATGAGTATAGAAACTTGATTGGCGGTGAGTTGTACGAACCCAACGAGGAAAATCCCATGATTGGATGGCGCGGTGCGTCCAGATATTATTCGCCGGAATACGAAAAGGGTTTTGAATTGGAGTGCGAGGCCATCAAGTATGCAAGAGAGAAGATGAAGATGGACAACATCGTGGTAATGATTCCTTTCTGCCGCACACCCAAAGAGTGTCAATTGGTCCTTGACAAGATGGCTGAGTATGGTTTGGTGCGCGGTGAGAACGGACTGCAAGTCTACCTCATGTGCGAGATTCCTTCCAACGTTATTGAGGCAGACTATTTTAGTCCCATGGTGGACGGCATTTCTATTGGCGGCAATGATTTGCTTCAATTAACATTGGGCGTTGACCGCGACAGCGACCGAATTACGCATTTGTCCAACGACGAAAACTTGAGCTATAGGCGCATGATTCGCATGGCCATTAAAACATACAAGGAGCATGGCGTCAAGGTTGGATTTTGCGGACAACAGCCGTCTGATAGCACTGAATTTTGCAACTTTTTAATTGCAGAGGGCATAGATTCCATTTCCGTCACACCTGATTCCGCGCTGAAGACCCTAACCAATATTGGTAAATAAGTGGTACGTCGTACGGCGCCAACAAGAGCCAAATAATATTATTGTATAATAAGTTAAAACGATAATATTATTTTCATGGAATATACTACAATTATGGTATTAATCGTGTTGCGTCACGGCGAATCCGAATGGAACAAGGAAAACAGATTCACTGGTTGGACCGACGTCGGATTAAGCTATAATGGAATGGAAGAAGCCGTTCGCGCGGGAGATTTAATCTCGCAATACAAAATTGATTATGTATGCGTAAGCACATTGAAACGTGCTATTCATACCTTAACCACGCTTAGCGACAAATTACAACCGGGCAATAATGGCATAATTACGACCTATTACATGGACGAATTAAAAGAGCGCGATTATGGCGATTTGACGGGTAAAAACAAGGACGAATTGAAGGAAATGTACGGAGCAGAGATGGTACAAAAATGGCGTCGTAGTTATTACGAGAGACCGCCCAACGGAGAGAATTTAGAAGATGTTGTGCGTCGCGCAGGCGTTTGTTTTGATAAGGAGATTCGCCCCATGCTTGAACAAGATAAAAATGTCTTGATCGTCTCTCACGGAAACACTCTTCGTGCGTTGTTTGTGCATCTAGGATTTTACACGCCTGAGAATGTAGAGTCTTTTGAAGTTGCTACTGGAAAACCCTTATACATTGATTTGAAGACCAACTCGTTTGGTTATGTAAACAAGTATGAGTTGGTCCCGTATCAAATCATTGATAGTCGCGGATACCCCACGATTGAAGTCTCGTGCTACGACAAGACTAGTCGTAAATGTGTCGGCAAAGGATCTACTCCCAGCGGCGCGTCGTGCGGTTCAAATGAAATGTTGGAGTTGAGAGATGGAAAAGCGGATTGCTACAAGGGCAAGTCTGTTTTTAAAGCAGTACATAATGTCATTTCTGCCAACCCACGCTTGATGCTTACACAGCAATCCATGAAAAATTTAACCACGCTTGACAAACAACTCATGGCGCTGGATACAACCGAGCTGAAAACACAAATTGGAGGCAATGCTATAACCGCGATGAGCTTTTGTTTTGCAGATGTCGCGTCTAAGTTGGCAAATAAACAAATGTTTGAGTATATTGCTGAATTATATAACCACAAGATTGATCCCCAACACTTGCCGACGCCTTTTGTTAACATCATTAACGGCGGAAAGCATAGCGTAACTGGGGAGCTAAAAATCCAGGAATTTATGATTTTTTCTAGGGATGATATGAGTGTAAGAAAGAAGACCCAGGCTATTTGTGAGATTTATTACACCCTACAAAAGTTGTTAGTAGAGAGATATGGTGCATCTGCCAAGGCGATTGGAGACGAAGGTGGATTTTGCCCGCCCATTCATACTGCTGAAGAAGCATTGGGTGTTATTGAGGAAGCCATCGCTAAAAGCGGATATCAAGTGGGTGTAGATATATTCATTGCGTTGGATTGTGCCGCCAGCGAATTTTACAATGTAGATACTGGTTATTATGAAGTGGAAACTGATCTCTTTTTAAATGGCGACGAACTAATCGCCTATTATGGAAAAATGATAGAGGCGCATCCTGGATTAAAGAGCATTGAAGACGGATTTCACGAGTCTGATTACGAGTCCTGGAAAAAGTTTACTGCATTATATACTGACAAGATTATGATCGTCGGCGATGATTTGTTTACCACAAATAAGAAGATAATTAAACAAGGATTGGAGAATGGGTGGGCAAATACGCTATTGTTAAAGGTTAATCAAATCGGCACGATTACGGAAGCGATTGAAGGCGCAATGATGATGTTTGAAAAGGGCAACAACGTAATTGTCTCTCACAGATCGGGAGAGACAAACCACGCATATATTATTGATCTTGCGATTGGTATTGGCGCCAAGTATGTTAAAATTGGTAGTCCGTGCAGAGGCGAGCGCGTAGCAAAATTCAACAGATTGTTGGAAATCGAGCAGTATTTGCAATATACCCAACCTAAGTAAACACGAAATAAATATATAATATACAATTTTCTAATTATATTATATATGAACATTAGCCCAGGCAGAAACCCAAAAGATGTATTTTATGATTTTATAAATAGTTCAGTAATATCTTATGTAGGTGCGGGGTCGTCAGGGTTAGGATTATTATCATCAAATCCAACTAATGATGGTTATAAAATATTAACTACCAATAATGAAAATGTGGTATGTTCCCAAATATTTATCAAAATTGTCCCTGTATATAGTGATAAATCCTTTCAGCCTTTATTTAAGGATTTATATATTCGCAAGGACGACCTATGGGCAGAGATATTTTCTAGCGCAGAACCCGAGTTTTGGAATGAAGTCCGTATACAAAATGAAATATATAAAAAAACAAATGAGAATTTAGAGCCTATTTGTCCACCAATAGTGTTTTCGGAATGTTTGGATAATGCAACTTCAATAGCAATGCTAGAGATGTTATTTGATAATCTCGACAAATCAGCTATTCCTCCTGATTTATTTAGAGTTATGATGGAGGATGACCCATTAAACAAAATCGCTAGTAAACTCAAGCTACCAAGATACCATGGAATTAAATTAGGTATTATTGGAATGGGGTTTACAACAGGGTATCAGTCCTTATATTCTGCCGTTCGTGGAAAAGATGTCGCTGAAAAAAAACCATATTTAGACTTGGCTGTATATGAATTATTGCGTCTGTATTCAATTGGTTATTTACATGGCGATTTCTCTCAAACAAATATTATGATAAACCCAACTTATAATTATACAGGCACAAAATCTGGACGTGCCATGTTAATAGATTTTGGAATGACATTTCAACATAACAACCCAGATGGGGATATTTTGAGGATTTTAGAACGAATGAGAGATACACGAGTTCCGTTTATTGGAATCGTGCCTACAGAACATGAAAACTATAATTGGTTTATTAATTATATAAATAGGTATAGCCGCGAAAGTATAGTAGCTTCGCTTGACGCGTTAAAACAATCTGTCTCAGACCATAGTACTGCAATGATTCAGATGATACAATCTACATATTCAGATGTATTAGCACAGATACGCGCGTATAATGCAACTATAGGAAGCGAAAATATATTTTATGGTGGTTTCAAAAATGCAATTCAAATAGAGACACCTGCTTATAAGATGCTAGACGTCAAACCCATGTATAAGCCCGTCTCAAAGTCAATGATGTCCATGCTTGAATTTAAAGAGATATTTAATCCAAATAATTTAGATATTCCACAACTATTGGACGCCTATTTACATACCTTACATCTAGGAGAGGAAACTATCAAGCAAGGAATTAAACGTGTAAAAGGCAAAATGGGTGGCAAAAAACAAAAAAGGATTTCGCGAAACAAAAAGCGCAGCAACATACAAAAAACAAAACGACGACGCGCGTATCGTAGTAAAAAATCATATAGACGTCATCGTTAAAAGTTTCGACTAGATCTTAGTATAAAATTATAGTGTCATCTCCACATAGTGGACATCGCTATGAATCACGTTAGATACGCTTGGATCCATTACTATTTGAAAGAATCGTTTGTATTTTTTCACTCCTTCGGGAGTATAGCCATCGCTTTTACGAATCGGTTTCATTTCATATTTGTATCCATGTAATATTTGTCGCACTAAATTTAATAACGGCCATTTTTGGTTTGTTTCTGCGCTCTCTTGTAAACTAGTCATTGCGGAAGAGCTAAATAACTTTTTCAATTCTGGAATACGTTTTTTGATATCGGTGTATATTGAATCGTTTAACAACATATCGCGGGGGATTAATTGTCCGTGTAGTGGTTCAGTGGTAATACCAACTGATTTCATGATTTCTTTACTAACCTCGTCCATTATATTACGAAAAATATTATTATTTTCGCAATTTAATGTATAACATATGCGTAAATCTACGCGCATAACTACTAAAAAACAGAGTCATAGAAGAAGATATAAAACCAAATGTAGACGCAATACTCGTCGTTGCGCGGTGCGACGAAGAACCAGAAAACAATATGGTGCATCAGGTAAGCGTCCTCGTGCTAGTATGAACGAGGAGGCTGTTAAGTGGACGGAGCGCCTACAAGCAAATCCAGTTGATAGAGAATGGTTTCGGCAAAATGTTAGGGTTGCGGAAGAGCAAAATAATATAAGACGCGAGAGAGACGAAGCAGAACGTAACCGCTTATTTAGAGCACCTTCTGTAATGGAGACATCTCAAACCGCGCGGAATGCTATTGATATGGGTTATGACAGCGACGAGCTGGCAAAACGCGGTATGAAGAGAGAGAACTTGAAGGAATACGCTGGAATGATTGAGGAACATGACCTGAGATTGGACCATGCCTTAGAAAACCAAAAAGCTGAACTACTTCAAAACGAAATGCTTAGCCAACTTAGAAATCTCAAAAAAACAGCCAGAAAGCGCGAAAAAGCACAGCGACGACGCGAAGAAGAGATGGCGTATAATCAAGCACAAGAGGATAGAGGCTCCCCTGATTTAGACCTCTCTATGTTTGACGATTTTGTGTAATTTTCTACACATACGCCGACCAAAAAGAAAAAGTTCCCACTAGAACTAATATTTTTATAATTTATTTTGTTTGTTTTATTTATTTTGTCATAAGACCTAAATTCCAAAGGCGGGAATAGAATATACGTCTCCTGTTTTCACATACTTGGCGATAATCTTGGGATTAATTTTATTCAATACAATATCTTCGGCTTGATACACGTTTCCCGTCTGGTCGACGTAATAAATGATCCCGCCAATGTCTTGAGCCCACACTTCAATCTTTTGCATCGTGGGAACCGACTCATTCTGCGCCTCCATCATTCCGTTTGGCGTGCCTTTCATGTGAGTCCCGCAATACTCGCAATCGGCCTTCTTACGCCGTGTGCATTGCTCGTTGTTCGCGCGTTTTGCGGTGCATCTATCAAAGAAGGGTACGACATTCTTGACGCGCTTGCGTTTTGTGAAATCCTCCTTGGTAAGCACAAGACGCTCATAATCATAGATATACATCAACAATTCATTGCACGCCTCATTCTGCAGACCAAGTTGAACGGCCTTTTCTTTAATACTATTCTTAAAAGTAGTAGTATACTCCTCAATTAATTTATTCAAACGTCTATCCATGTTTACTATTGTTGTCTAAGTAAAGATTGATAATTTTATTTCAGTTTTTTTTATATATCCCCAAAACAACTTAAAGCCGAGTCCGCGCTTATTTGAAATTGTCCATATTTACTATGACTCTCGGTGATTCCAGCGCGTCTTGTGGATCAATGTCTGTAGAATATGCATCGTCATTGTCGCTAACTGAAGGATCAATAAGAATGTGCTCTCCATCTTCACTTGTTAATACCTTATCAAGTATTTTTTTCCGTTTTGATTTTGACATGTCTTCTAAATTAATGTCACTTTTCACATGTTTCATCATCAAGTTAACTTTCATAACAAAACGTGTTAATAATTTTAGATGCGACGTGTGAAAAAACACTACATAATTAATAAACAAGTTCACCTTCTCTTTTATGACAACCAAATTATAATTAAACGACATGACAAAGTTGTCAATATTCAAGCCTGATTTATTCGTGGTTTTGTGGGATTTCAGTTCCTGATCTTTAGAAGTGATATAATTACATAAAGCATTTAAGAATACAAGTATTGCTTCATGAACTCGTTGAATGGTTTCAAAGTCATATTGTTTGAATGGTTCCAAATCTTTGTATACAGGAAATACATATACTTCTGATTTAACCATCTCTACTATTTTGGCGTCGCTTACATTCTCAACTATATAATCCATAATAATTTTATATAACTTATAATATTCGCAATACATTCGGTTATTAATTGCATAAAACAATCGTTTCATATCTTCATATTCTATACCAATTAATTTGGACTGAAATCGCAATGAATCCAGACCAAAGATTAAGACCTTATCTTGGCTTTTTGTAATAAATTCGGCATATATTGTATTCAATTTAGTAACTATATTATTCAATCCTACAAAGGTTGCATGTACCTCAGTACGTAAATCAATCAATTTCATGAATGATTTTTTTAACTCACCTATTTGTTCTTCCATAATATATACTACAAATAAAATAATATAAAGATTATATATATGACACTTGTGGAAAAACCGACAGCTTCCTCATCAAAACGCAAAACAGAGTGGACTCCTGATCACGAGACGATATTAGTAGAATGGGCCGACAAGGCCATGTGTTATAGATGGCTACACACTCGTGCAAATGCAATGTATAATACTTTAAACGCCTTTTATACTGTGCCGGTTATTATTATTTCCACTTTAACTGGAACTGCAAACTTTGCACAAGACAGAGTTCCGAGCAACTACCAAGGTTTGTTTGTCATGATAGTTGGCGCGTTTAATATTTTAGCAGGTATTATTTCAACTATCCAACAATTTTTAAAGATTACTCAATTAAATGAATCGCATCGTGTAAGCAGTATTGCATGGGACAAATTTTATCGCAACATCAAAATAGAACTCGCAAAACATCCAACTGAGAGAATGACCGCAGTTCAAATGATTAAAATGTCTAAAGAAGAGTATGACCGCCTCATGGAAACTAGTCCAAATATTCCCGCGGAAATAGTCGCCATGTTTAAAACGTCGTTTCAAAATAGCGATAATTATAAGGATATCATCAAGCCTGAAATTTGTGATGTACTCGTATCCACTGAGAAAACTAAGAATACATGGCATACACCTGAAAATATGAGCTTACATATCAAAGAAGAAATTGAGGAAATAGAAGAACTTGTAAATAAAGAAAAGCTTATAAAAGAGACCAACTTAAAGATTGTCAAAGAGTTCAAAACTTTATTTTATAGATTCAATAATCGTGAGGCGTCCGATTCTGAAATAATAGATAACTTACAAGAAAAAATGACGCTACCCGAATTGAAAACTAGTATAGAACAAATGAGACAATATACTGGAAGGGCAGATGATGCAGTATAATTATTGCATCAGCCTATAAACACACAATTTATAAAATTTCTAGTCTTTTTTTTAAAGATTCAATATCAAAGTGAATATTTTCAACTGGAACAAAATTATACATTAAATCAAATCGTTCAGGTTCCTTATCAAATAAAATATGCGCTTCTTTACCCATACCTATAGAATATCCTAGTTCTAAATGCGCGGATTTACCCGCGGGCATCACCATGACTACTATATCTGAAGAATCAATATGTCGTTTATCAAATTCAAAATTATTTCTTGCTGCATAACAGGTTAATGCCTCTTTATAATTCCAGCCTCTTTTTTTAGAATATTCAAATAAATACTGGTCAGCTTCAGGTCCAGGAGTTATCCATTGATCAAAAACATCATATTTAGACCGCAACTCAGCTGATATATTCGTAATATTATCATTTTTTAGAGCACCTATAATGTAGATTTTTTTCATTATCTTAATCTATAATTTATATATAATGATGTTTTTATATATAAATTCCTATTTTATTCGCCGTTACCCATTGTGCTTATATCTGGCAATATAAAATAAGATATCACTAAAAACAAGTAAAATATCAAATACACGGAATATTCTGCGGTAGATATATTGAAAAATTTAAGGATACTAGTGACTGCCAAAATTATGAGGGCAACAATTATCCATATTCCAATCGTTTGCAACGTTGACATATATTTGTTTTAGAAATAAATATATCGTTTCCTTCATAAAAACAAACTTTTTTGGCGGTCAATTGGATGAGAACTTAAAAATGTCTGTTGGCTGTAATCCTTTACCGCCCACAATGGCGAGTTCATATACTTGCACCCGTCGTCCAAATCCACCTTCCCTACATACACACTATCGTATTGATTCGTCCATTTGCCGTCGTAATCCGATATTCTCATGGTAAGCTTTGCCATCGATGACGTTTCAGTATTTGACAATAAATGTTGTTTCATTTGCGACTCGTCTATACTATCAGAGGGACGATTCAAAACAACCTTTGTTGTTCCTAAAAATAGCGCGAATCTCAGAACAGACCCGTATTTATATTTTTTGTCTGCGCTTAAATATTTTTTAAATTCAGGATTCGCCAGTTGCTCTTCAGTTGGCGCGATACCTTGTTTCATGGCATTAATGTAATCCGTGAAATAATAATAAGGACCCATAACTGCATCACTTTGAGAGCAAGATACACCAAAAGTTGACATGAATGTTGCATTTTCTGAATATGTTCCTCTGTACGCAACCACTGGCGACTCGTAAACTTTTCCCTGAGAATTCTCTAAATATAAAAACTCGTTATGCCGAGTGAAAAAATCCAAGACGTCAATGCTTATTGCTGTGCGACAAACCATTCGGTGATTCATAATCTCATCAGCAAGTACAAATGATTGAACAGGAAACATGAATAAAAATATGTCTTCGTTATCTGGACGATAATCAAAAAACAAATACATCGTTCTATTCTCAAGAAGATGTCCGTTGAAATTGCTTAATGCATCCAAGTCAACCGAGAATTCAGTCCAAGGAATTTTAATAAAGTTCAATGAAATCCCATCGTTGATTAGACCAAACTGGAGAAAAGGCGCCACGCCGTCGGCGTTAATACTATAGGGGCAAATTACAACGTAGTCTACATCTGTTATCTCACCCATGTTTTTTGTTAATGACTCTAGTGCACGATAATTATATTTTGGAGCTTGTGTTTTTACACGTGGTTTGCTTTGCGCATCTTTATCCTCAATGATGTCAGTATTGTTTTCGTGTTCGTCTTCAACTAATGCAGACACGTCGTCATCATCTCCCACGCTAATGGAGAGCGACGCGGAGTCTTCTAATGTATATTTACTCTGTTTATTCAAAGTATTAATTGGGAGCATATCGTATTAATACTACGAATTATGTCTTTATTTGTTTTTTATTAGGTATTTAGAGCAAGAACTTAGTTGGTGGAGTTCTCTGCAATAAACGAATTCAAACTTGAACTACTCTGTTTCGACGCTCCAGATTGATAATTACACGTTTTTGATTCGCCATTTTTATTGTACGTAACCCAGTCCAAGCCATTATTATCCAACTTATCACATAAACAAATGGCTTTGGAAGGATTATTTGGATCTACAGAGCAAATTTTATTCATACAATTTAGATTTACTGCTTCGGGAGGACAGGTTTGTATATGATATCCCATTTTTGTAATAACTGGACTAAAGTCGGAAAAAATTATTTCTTGTCCGGATTTTGACGTATAAGGTTTTATATTTTCACAATCATTATTACCAACACTATAATTGGTTCCATTTGCAACATCACACATACAATAAGCTTTTGAATCGTCATATGGGTTGGGAATACATTTTGCAGCAGGACACAACCCATATTTCATATTACATTTTATTATGTTGCTACTTTTATTAATGTTTTTGTATATTACAAATACCGCAATAATAGCAAGAACTAAAATTATTCCTAAAAATAAAAATTTTGACGAGGATTTCTTTAAAGCCATTGTTTATATATCTTTATAAAAATAAACTATTTATATATTGTCTCTTTTTTATGACACGACCGCGAACCCGATTATTTAAAAATACACTTTAGCTCGGATTGATTTTTCGTTGTATTGTTTCCTTAATATTTTCTTCTCGACTATCTAAGATATGCTTTGTCAATTCCTCAGCTATACCAGTATTATTTTTATAATATGCATTCAATGCAGCCATTAAAGTTTTTCCATTTATTGGCTTTTTAGTGGTGTTCTTTTTATAAATTATTGACCCGCCTGATATATCTACGCAGTCAATTTCATGCTTTTTCATCACGTCTACAAGCGATTCCGTCAATACTTTCTTCTTTTGCGTCAGTTCTTTAATGTCCTTTTTCATCTTGATAATTTGGTTATCGGCACTTACCCACTCCTTGATGTTCGTGATAAGTTGTTCTTTAGTCTCCATTATACTATGCAAACAAATAATTTTTATATTCTTTTTAGACGATTTCAAAAACCTTTCCATGTCTTGTGCAACAATTGTTTAGTTTTACGGCACTTCCACAAGTCTCTCCTTTTCGTGACCCGCTCTTCAAAATAGCTTGACACAAGGACGCCGACAAAATAACATTTTCGTCAATATTAACAACGATGGGTTTCTTCTTGATTGCCTTTTCAAGCGCCTTTGCCACGCTGATCTCATTTTTCGCGTCCAATTTCTTCTGTTTTTCCTCGGCCTTTGCTTGCGCGATCAAAGCCTTCGCCTCCAACTTTATCTTGAGCTTCTGCGCCATCATCGCTTTCTTAGCGGTCAGTTTGTAATGATAATAACAATAATCCAGGTTTGAAGACCCATTCGTCAGAACGTGGATGGCGGGGCATTCATTTCCATTCCCCCAACAACATTGTCCAAGCTTTAGGTCAACTACATTAGATGTGCTCATTAATTCCATATTTATCCAATTCACTCCATGTTCTTTGGGCAACCCAAGTTCTTCAATATAAGGCAACACATTTCCTTGTTTATTACGACAATACGGACATCTTATCTCATTCACTTTCAACCGATGCGTATCCAACGAGCTGAATTTCGTTTTGTGATTTACCAAATCTTTAAATAAAGGCACATAATTAAATGCATGCTTACATTCCAATTCCACAAAATGTTTTGTAAGGGGAGTATTTGAAATTAAGCAAACTTGCGCGGATGATTCGTCTATATTATTACCCGAATCATCCAACGATTCGTAAAGTTCTTTATAAAAATCAAAATTTCCTTCAATTATATAATTTGACATTTTTTACTAGTTAAAAATCCGAAATGTCTTTATATGCATATAGTATAAATATAATATGGCGCCTGTAGGAGTTTGGGGCCCCCCAGTATGGACATTATTTCACACTCTAGCAGCAAAAATTCGCGAAGACAAGTATAACGAGATTGGTCCAGAATTAATTATGCATATTCGCAAAATTTCAAGATATTTACCATGTCCCGATTGTTCTCAACATGCAACCAATTTTTTCGCAAGTGTCCCACCACACATGTTCAAAACAAAGACCAACTTTATGCAAGTTTTATACGTTTTGCACAATCATGTGAATAAACGTAAAAATAAGCCCACATTTAAACTTGAAAATTTAAATATGTATGAAAATAGAAATCTTATTAACGTGTATAATCGCTTTAGTCTGGTTTATAACACCAGAGGTAATATGAAGTTATTAACGGATACTTTTCAGCGCCAGTTGTTAATTACCGATTTCAAAAAATGGCTTGTTAAAAACATTCAAGCATTTACCTAGTTGTAGAAGAAGATACTAATTCACCATTGCGAAACACATTACATTTGAACGTTTGCTTCTTTGGCATGCTACACGTTGTGCCGTTCTGTGTATTGTCTACGAAAAACAAATATTGACCTGTTCCAGTCAAATACATGCCTGCTACAACTAATGCACCTACAAGTGATCCGCCTACAAGGTCTCCTACTATATCAGACGTGTTATCTGGAAACCTCAAACACCCTTGCATTATTTTAATACCAATATCTATGCAAATATATAATATTAGTACACTAACTATTATCCAATTGGATCCACTATTTTGATACATGGGCAAAAACAAATATATCATTGTGAAGGCAAATACAAATGTTGTAAAGGTGGAATTGCCGTATGACCCATAACGTACAAACCCACATCTATCTGCTTTATTTTTTTCAGCACCAAACATTTGTAAAGTAAAACTTCTAAACGTCGCTACCACGATTAAAAAGAACAAATAAAACAATCCTTTCATATTTTGATAGAAAAAAGAAGACGACAAGATGATAGTAGCTAAAATAATTGGCGAAAAATAACTCAAAAAAGTTAGCATGTTATATGGTTGAAAAATCAAAAGCGGTTGATTTGATCCTCCGTCTGCACTTGGTGTATTTTGTTGTTGAAAGCCGTCCATAATATATTATTTTATTTTATTTTATGGCCCTTTATCAAAAATCAACTCAAATACTTCTTGTATATTAGATACGGGGTAAAATTGAATTCCCTTGATTAAGTCAGTATCTTTGTATTTTTCTATAAATTCATTATAGTCTTTTTCATTCTCTTTCGGGAAAATAAAAGATGTCGCTTTCGATTTGAGAGAACCCAGAATTTTATGCGACAATCCGCCAATCGCGGAAACATCTCCGTTCATTAATATTTCACCAGTCACTGCAAAGTATGGCTTGATCGGCAAATTGTTTAATAAACTATATAATACACAAGATATCGCTATACCCGCAGACGGACCCTCTTTTTGCACATCTAAATCACCCGCATGTATGTTTATCCCGCATCTATTACTATTTTCATAAGTCTTTCTTAATTCCACTTGTCGTTCAATGGATGTTAGATTCCACGCAAGCGTCAAAGCCAAATGCATACTCTCCTTCATAACTTCCTGCTGTAGTCCAGTTAACTTCAATTCTAAAAACTTGTTCGACGGGAAATACATAGCGGTTATTGGCAAAATTCCACCCGAACCGACGCTTGTTGCATACATACCATTTATGGTCGCAATTTTACTAACCGAATTAACTTGTTTGTATATAACTTCGCGCTTGTCCTTGAAATATTTCAATATGTCCTCCTTTGCAATATTGATGGGGTATGCGTCGCATTTATTATTTGTTAATATTTCCAAGTTAATCTCTCCCACGATTTCAAAGAATATCTCCTTGAGCTTACGTACACCCGACTCGGATGTATATTCTTCAATAATATATTTGATAATTTGATCTGTAAATACTATCATTCCTTCCAGCCCCATCTTTTTATACACGTCGGGTAAAATATGCTTATGAGTAATGACAATCTTTTCTTCTAGAGTTAGCCCTGCAAACTTAACACGATGCACTCTGTCCAATAAAATTCGATCAATTGAATCCACATCATTATAAGACAATATAAACAATGCTTTTGACAAATTAATATCTATGCCACTGAAATACTTGTCTTGAAAGCAGTCATTTTGGGTTGGGTCCAACATGTGTGTTAATATCCCAATAATCTCCTTTCCGTTTTCAGTTTTACTTACTTTATCCAATTCGTCAATAAAAATAATCGGGTTCATGCATTTTTTATCCATCAATATTTGCACGATACTTCCCCACGTCGAGCCCACGTATGTATAGTTATGACCAACTAACGTAGACCCTTGGCAATCGCCACCCATTTGTATCATCGCAAATGGTCTACTATTTCCGTCTCCATCTGTTAAACACTTTGCAAGTCCATATTTAGCCAATGACGTTTTGCCTACACCAGGCGGCCCTTCAAATCCAAAACAATGCCCGTCTTGCTCTCCATTTATCCATTGACCAATAATCCGCGCAATTTGTTTTTTCGCCTTTTCGTGTCCATGAACCGAATCATCCAACGTCGTTTTGACTCCTTTCATGTAATCTTTAATGTGTTCAAATTTTTTCTGTATAAGTCCAAATGGTGTCAAGTCTAAACAACCATGAACGCTTGTGAATTTTTCAATTGATTCCCTCAATTCAGATTTTTTCTTATTCGCATATTCTATCTTCGCGTCAGTTGGGAGACCATTAGTCTTAATATATGCATTAATTTCTTTCGCCTTTGCAATAAGTTCCACACGATTTCTCTCTACTATAGTATTCTTATGAGTGTTCATATGATTTATAATTTCAAGACTCGTGTAGGATTTTTTAGTTCCCGGAGTCTCGCTTTTTGAGATGATAGATGCAAAATCTTGTTTGATCTCGTTCATTATTGTCAATATGTTCTCTTTTTTATGAATTCCAAATGGGATTTTTAATAAGCCATCTAAATATTGGCGCGCCTTTGAACCAGAGTCTTCTGATTTTGCCTTGACCTCTTTTAATTTGGTCATGGCCTTTTCCTTGATATGGTCCGACGTATTCATCAAACAAATCTGTTGCTCCAATGGAATTTTATTTATATCAAAATGGGTAAGCTCGGTTGTATATTGAATCGTGTTTTTCATCGCATCACGAAAACATTGTTTAATATACCACGGAAAACTATCAAATAAAATAGTTTGTTCTTCCGTATCTACCGAGCCATTATTATCATTCGAGAGAGTATCGTACAACAAATAAGCTAGATATTGATTGTCGTAAACATCCGAGTGTATAAGCAATTGAATTAATATGTGTCGCTTATTGAACAAATCATTGTCAAGAAAATCTTTCACCATAACAGACATTTCTTTTTGCTTTAATGCTGTTAATTGCCCCAGCGTCCCAGTGTATTTTGCATATAACTCTTGTGTATCGTACAATATGTAATCCTTGAGTGTTAGAGATTGCGCATAATTTGCAAAGCACTCTGTGTGAAAACATTCGTCCGTTGGCATGTTGTGTATCAAATCGTGCTTTATGGTTGATATGTAATCCCCGCTTAAACAATCAACCATAATATCATCTAATATACCTGGTATACCCAATGTTTTTTTTGAAAACGTGTCATATATGACTACTTTCGTACCATACACTTTAACATGAAACGTTTTACTGCTTTGGGAAATTTCATGGCATGTAATGGATGATTGATCTTGCTTTGGATTTGTAAGCAACGTGTAGCCCGTTGGATGAAAATATTGTTTCAATATTTCATATTTTTTGTTTTCGTTATAGCCTAATATACCATTCGTTCCTATGCAAATGGTTAACAAGTCTTCCAACGAATCCGTCCCGTATAGTTTCAAAACACCAGATAAATCGTTATTGATGTCCTGCAACCGCCCAAGTAATATATCCGTCGCTATAGAATCTTTCGTATCTACTAATTCCTTTAATGTTTTACTTAAATCATATAATATATTTACGCATTTATTCAACTCATTTATTGATAATATATCCAACATTTTATTTTTTTGCACATGTAATAGGGTCCTTTGTATAACCCGTTGAAAAAAATGGGTCTTTCGTTCAAATAATAAAACTACGTCTGAAGAGTGGGGAATAATTGAATTAGTAATTTGAGTTTTACTATATTTCATAATATATTATGACAAGTTAATAATATTCTAAAAATATAAAATTCCATCATTCCGCCAAAATCTTTTAACGAAACCATATAAACGTTTGCATATATATAATAATAACATGGGAATACCTAGTTATTTTTCAAATCTTATTAAACAATACCCTCATATTATTAAAAAATTAATAAAAAATGACATGAAAGTTAATAATTTCTTTTTGGATTCAAATAGCATCGTATATGATTGTGTAAGAAGCATCAACTTTGAAGAAAACCTAAACGAAACGACTTACCAAAAAATCATCAAAAATGTAATCAGCAAGTTGGAAGAATATATTGCCATTGTGAATCCTAACAATCTAATCATGATTTCGTTGGATGGGACACCACCGGTCGCCAAGCTAGACCAACAACGTCAGCGCCGATACAAGTCATGGTATACGACGAAAATGTTGGCAACGGAAACTGGTCCCAAGGTAAAGCCTGTTGCATTTGATACTATCGAAATTACTACCGGCACGCAATTTATGAGTGAATTGAATTCTAAATTGATTGCACATTTTAGTAATCCCGCTCGGTATGGTGTGAAAAAAATCATAGTAAGCACAAGTGATGAAGCAGGCGAAGGAGAGAGCAAAATTTATGAATACATTCGCTCTGGGAAGGAAGTTGCGCGCGACAGCATTTGCCTTGTGTATGGTCTAGACGCCGACCTTATCATGCTCAGTATTAATAATTTACCCGTCTGCCCAAACATCTACCTTTTCCGCGAAACACCCGAATTTATCAAATCTATAGATAGCTCGCTTGAACCCAATGCAAATTATGTTATGGACATTCCCACTCTTGCAAATACCATCATGTCTTATATGAATAATGACAAGGCTCAAGAAAAGACCGACGCAACGCTAGGCCGTGTCTATGATTATATATTCATTTGCTTTTTCCTCGGTAATGACTTTTTGCCGCATTTTCCCGCTATTAATATCCGCACAGGAGGCATTGATAAAATGCTCAACGCTTACAAGGCTACGATTGGCGGAACTAAGGAGGTTCTAACCGACGGAAAGACCATTTACTGGAAAAATGTCCGTAAAATGGTGGCATTTTTGGCAGAACGCGAAGAAGAATATATAATTGCAGAAACCAATTTGCGCAACAAGTATCAACACATCCATTATCCGACGGATACACCTGAACAACGATTTGCCAAATTTAACGCTCTTCCCACATATCAACGCGAGGTTGAATTGTATGTCAAGCCCCACAAGAGTCATTGGCAACACAGGTATTACAACGCCTTGTGCAATTTAGATAAGGATGAACTGCGGGAGAAACAAATCTGCACAAATTACTTGGAAGGGTTGGAATGGACCTTGAAATATTATACTACAGGATGCCCCGATTGGCGCTGGTGTTATAACTACAATTACCCACCCCTCTTGTCCGATTTGATTAAATATATTCCCTATTTTGATACAACTTATATTAAAAATGCCGACACGCGACCAGTGTCGCAACTAGTGCAACTATGCTACGTCTTGCCAAAGCATAGCTTAAACCTGCTTCCTGCTAATGTATATAAACGCCTACTAGAAGCGCACCCAGAATGGTACGGCGAAAATTATAATATTATTTGGGCATATTGCAAATATTTCTGGGAGTCGCACACACAACTTCCAGAAATAGATATTCACGAATTAGAGCAATTTTTACGCGGGTGTGTTTGAGTCCTCTAACAACATATCATTTTTCACCGAAATTGTTTCCATTGCGCCTTGGCTACAAGATTCCGCTAGAATGCCGTTTGCATATATCCCATATACATGTGTCGGTTTTGCATTTTCCGGTGGTTCTAGAGTGAAATGATATATATCAACATGCTGTTCCGCTGCTATGCAAATATCGCGACTGAAACACGCTAATAATTTAAATTTGTCTTCGACGGCGTACTCATCACGTTGCCAAGAAATTTGTTTCATATCATTTGACTCATCCTCTGTTAAACCATCCACAAGCAATGAATGTCCGCCAGTTAAATGCAAATCTTCAATGAGGTCTGGATTCTTTTCGCGTGAATAGGTATATAATTGGTTAAGTTTATTTTTAGAAGATTCGCGTAAACTGCTATGTGAAGACATGATTACTTGTTGATAACCACGTTTGTATGTTTTTACAAGATCCCCTATTTTTATCTCTTCTATCGGCATATATATTTCATTTTCACACAAAATCTTGGTTCCTTTTTTAAAACATATTGGAGTTAAGTCATATCGCAATATTCCATTTGATGGATCTATTGTTGCAGTTATAGTATCTGATGCGGTACCGGAATTTGTAAATACGAATGTGTTATTATTATATGAGTAATAGTATGGTCTAGAACCTTTAGAAACAAAAACGTGTGTGGTTGCTGCATTACCAGTCTGTTTATTATATAGTATTGCATAATTGTAAGAAGGATCAAACGCTCCTTGAGATGTTGTGTAAGGATTCAATGCAGAGGTTGCATTATCTGGGTAGTATATTTGTGCATTAAATGAGGATAAAACATATGGAGTGGTAGTGTTATTTATAATTTTTGTCCAAACAGCTCCTGGGTTTCCTGTAGTGAAACTCGTTGGCGTTCCAATTAAGGCGTTAACCGCCTTTGCAGCTGTATCACTCCACGATCCATTTGCAACATACGTGTTAGCTGTATTTGTCGTTATTGGTAGCGATGTCGCAACTATTCCTGAGCCTGGGTCAGTTAAAACACCCCAACTATAGCAATTTCCGATATTTATCGTAGGTGTTCCGCCTACATATGCAGTACCATTTGATCCACCACATATTCCACCACATGTTGTAGCAATCGTACCTAATGAATAACAACCACTTATATCAACAATTTTTGGAAGATATGCTCCACTATTGGTGAATCCAACAGCGGCGCCAGTAATGCCTCCAGCATTATTTCCGGTTATATTGCCAATACTATAACAATCAGTTATACTACATGTTTGTGTAGTATTAGAAGCAAAGGTACTTCCAACTATTCCGCCAGCATATTGACCAGTAATTCTACCAGTGTTTATACAATTTGTAAATGTTGCTGAACCATCAGTTCCAGCATCATATGATGCAATTCCGCCAGAGCCAGTTCCATTAATAGTTCCAGTATTTATGCAACGTGTAAATATTGCTGAACCTGAAACACCCCACCCTGTAATTCCACCTGCATATCCATTAATAAGTCCACTATTTGTGCAGTTTGTAAATCTTGATAAACCACTTGAAAATCCACAAGAATATCCTGCAATTCCACCTGCATTTCCACTAAGATTTCCACTATTTGTGCAGTTATTAAATGTCACTGACCCCCTATATCCAGCACTCGGCCCCGCAATTCCACCTGCATTACCGGTAACGGTTCCTGTATTTGTGCAGTTTGAAAATTCTACCGAACCATGATCAAACGCAACATTCGGCGCCGCAATTCCACCACAACCATTTGCAATGATATTTGCAGTATTGGCGCAACTTATAAATACTATTGAAGCAGTAGTAGAAAAACTAGCACTTGCGACAGCATACCCAGAAATTCCACCGGTAAAGGATCCTGAATTAAGGGCTCCAGTATTCGTACAACTCATTATCCTATTATTAGAAGTCCGTTTTCCAAAATACGCTTGACATAACCAACCTCCATAAGTAGGTAATGACGACGTTCCACTGATAGCTATAATAAAACTACTCACAATTGTATTTCCCATACTAATAGTTGCAGTTGACGTCCCGTTCTGTATGAATCCTGGATACATTGGAACTGAACTTATACGCACATAATAAGGTGAACCAAAATATGAACCATAAAAGTTTATATATTCTGACCCCACAATAAAGTATCCATTGATACCAGCCGTATAGGTTGTTGTAATGATTATATCGGTTGTAAGCTGTACGACTAGCGCGTTACCTGGAGATGCGCCGGTGTTTACAATTGTTACTGGCCAAGAGGCATTTGGAATTTGAATCCAGCCTCCACCATTTAAAGAATATTGTACATATTGTCCAGCCGAATCCATCCGCAATTCAATAGTTCCGCCATTTTGTGAAATTGTACTAGCCAAAAGTGATATGTAGTTGGTAATGTTTGCGTTGAAATAAATTTGCATAACATCTTCGCTGGTGCTTTCCATCACCCAATCTCCACCATAATAGATATTTCCAGTCGCATCATCTGATGCGCCAACCACAACAGATGTGTGTGATGCCAGCAAGGCATAATAACTTTTCCAATTCGAATATTGTAATGTATTGCATGCTAAAAAATCAATATGCACTACGTTAAATTCTTTCAAAAGCCTTATCAAAAAAGACAGATTCTCTGAAAAACTTATTTGGTCCACTTCTAAATCACTATTCTGAAAGAAGACGGAATTATTCATAAAGGGCACCTCAAGATTAGGGCCTCTGGCATGAAACACAAGAGCGATTCGTTGAATAGAAGAGGCGGGAAATTTTTGTCTAAGTAAAGACCACAATTCGTCATTTTTAGAAGTAGAATCATAAATAATAGGAAATGTATTTGCATTGGCGCTGTCGTAGAATACTTGCTTATCATACAACGTGGAATCTATCAGCAGAACATTTGTCATGTTGGTTGTATCAGTTGAATCATTATAAACCAACGGAACGGGGGGGTCTATCGGAGGTTCTATAATAACTGGGTCATTCTCCATTTATTATAATATCATAAAATAAATAAACATATTTATATCTAATGCAATCCAAAGTACCTCATCGTTTTTTCAAGTCCTTCGGTTAACCCAACTACAGGAGACCAACCCAATAAGCGTTGCGCCTTCTCAATAATGGGTTTGCGTTGTTTCGGGTCATTTTCAGTAGCTTCAATATAAACAACATCCAACTTTCTACCAAGAATGCCTTCAAATTGTCCAACGAGTTCATTCAATGTGAATTCCGTGTTTGGATTTCCTATATTGATTGGGCCGTGTTCAACACTATTCATCAAACGATACAATCCATCCATCATATCATCAACATAACAGAAACTGCGTCCTTGTGTGCCATCGCCATAAATAACCAAGGGTTTATTTGCCAGAATTTGCTTAATAAAGTTTGTAATGACACGCCCGTCATCAATATCCATATAAGGACCATACGTATTGAATATTCGCACGATCTTGACGTCTAAACCAAACTTCCGCCGATATTCATAAATGAGCGACTCTGCAACGCGTTTTCCCTCGTCATAGCAACTTCTCTCACCATAGGTATTTACGTTTCCGAAATATTCCTCGGGTTGTGGGTGAACAAGAGGGTCGCCATACACTTCAGACGTGGACGTAAACAATACCTTGGCTCCATATCTTTTTGCTAAATCCAACACATTCTTGGTGCCAACAAAGCTCGTCATGAGGGTTTCAATAGAATACTCCTTGTATTTTGGCGGGCTCGCAATACAAGCCAAGTGATAAATTTCATCTACATTTACAGGTAGCATCTCCGAAAAGGATTTGCTGAACTCAGGGTCGGTTATATCGTGTTCAATAAACCGAAACCGAAAATTCTCGGTAAATTCTGTCATATTTTTAGTACGACCAGTAACCAAGTTATCTATACAAATAACTCGGTTGTTTTCATCTTGTAGAAGTTTATTGCACAAATTTCTGCCTAAAAATCCTGCTCCACCAGTTACTATAATAACTTTTGGCATTTCTATATATTTGGATATGATTCCAATATAATATACGCAATCAAAAATATCCCCCTTTGAATATTTGTGGGGTTGTGGGGTTGTGGGATTGTGGAACAAAAGTTCCCACCCTTGCGTTTTTACGATTTTTCATTCCAAATCCTTTTTCAAGAAATCAAAATTGGACATTTATAAATGTCCATTTTTGAATATCCTAAAATACTTTTGAGAATTCGATGTTTTGAGACCATAATGAAAAATTAGCGTCTCGCGACTAAAAAAAAATAAAAAATTTTGTTATGCTAATTTTTTTATTTTTTATGCGGATTCTTTAGGCGTTTTTTTTTATTGCTGTAATATATCAATAATGTCAATAGATAAAACGCAAAAAAACGTAGAAAAATATACATGCGTGATTTGCGACTTTATTACGTGTAATAAATTTGATTATTCAAGACATCTTAACACGAATAAACATATTTTGCGTGTTTCAGCAATGGAATATGGTGTAAAATCGACTACACATGAGAAAAAAACGCATAACCATGTATGTAGTGCTTGTAATATGACATATAAGGACCCAAGTGGCTTGTGGCGACACAAAAAAAAATGCACATCACCCACCCCCATACAAACACACAATCAATCTGACCAACAACCTACTGCATCGTCAGAGGATATGCAAATGACTCTCATACTGGAACTAGTGAAGCAAAACCAAGAGTTCAAAGACCTGCTAATACAACAAAGCAGTCAGATGATGGAACAAAACAAGACCATGATAGAAGTCGCGAAAAACAGCCAAATCAATAATACTATCAACAATAATACCATCAGTAATAGCAACAATAACAACAAGACATTCAATCTCCAATTCTTCTTGAACGAGACGTGCAAAGATGCGATGAATATGAAGGATTTCATTAAATCTCTTGAGTTAAGTCTACCCGAGCTGGAAAAAATGGGCGAGGTGGGGTTTGCCGAAGGCATGTCCCGTCTCTTTGTTGATCGCTTAAACCAATTAGATATAACCAAACGTCCGATTCATTGTAGCGACGTTAAGAGAGAAATAATTCATATCAAGGACGATAACAAGTGGGAGCGCGACAATGCGAACTTGGATAGGCTGAGAAAAATTATCAAGCAACTTACATATAAGAATATTGTAAGAGTAGATGATTGGAAAAAGGCGAATCCAGGTTGCACGGAATACAATAGCAGGAAAAACGATCAATACTTGAGAATCAACATGGAAGCCATTGGTCCAGTGGATAAAACAGACGAGAAGAGAGACTTTGGTAAGATAATTCGCAGGGTAGCGGAGCATACGGCGATTGACAAGAAGTATTTGTGTATGTGAAACCGCGGGCGGGATTCTTTAAGCCAGTTGTTAATATATATTATTTTGGGCGCCGCACACAATTTATGCCGATAAATTCGGTCAAATAACTTCTCTCTTCACTATAAGAATGGAAAAACGAATTATTAGTAATTTTCAGAACCGCGACGAATTTTTCAATATTTTGAAGTTGAATCCGGGGTTGGTTATTGTGAAGCTGGGGGCCGAATGGTGTGGTCCGTGCAAACGGATTGCCCCAGCTTTAGAAGGTTTTTTTGCGACATCGCCCCCCGACGTTATTTGCGCCGACATTGATGTAGACAAGTCTGTAGATTTCTATGCAATGCTCAAGAGTAAAAAGATGGTTAATGGGATTCCAGTTATCTTGTGTTATAAAAAGGGGAACGCGACATATATACCAGACGATAGTATAACAGGTGCAGACCCTAATGCACTAGCCGCCTTTTTCAAAAGATGCGGCAATCATTTAGTTGATGTCCAGAGAGAATATCCTCCGCTCAAGAAGTAAACGCCGTTTTTTTCAATATATATTTATCAAGTATAAATGTATATTCACAGATGAACAACACAGAAATGGATTTAGACATAAATAATTACGAGTTGGACGATATATTAAATTTATTTCAACTTCAGGCAAACTTTAACGAGGCCGATTTAAAACGCGCAAAGCAGATGGTTTTAAAGTTGCACCCAGACAAATCAAAATTGTCATCTGAGTATTTTTTGTTTTACTCCAAGGCCTACAAGATTTTGTATTCTGTCTTTGAATTTAACAACAAGTCGTCTAACAAATCTCTCAATACGGACGAATACATTCCGCTTGATACAAGCGAGGAGAATAAGAAGGTCGCGCTGAATCATTTTTTTGAGAAGAATAAAAATCTAAAGGACAGCAAAAAATTCAACAATTGGTTTAACGAACAATTTGAAAAAAACAAGGTATCCAGTGCATCAGACGAGACTGGTTATGGAAATTGGTTGCGATCAGACGAAGACGTTAGCGAAGACAAGAAATTAAGCTCCATGTCTGCCATGGGCGAAGAGTTTGACAAGAAAAAGGCGCAAGTCCGCTCGCTGGTAGTTCATAAAGGTGTGAACGACATGTATTTCAACCATTCAGTGAATGCATCGGCGCTTACAGGCGAGGCGCCGGATAATTATAGCTCAGGATTGTTTAGTAGTGTCCCGTTTCAAGACTTAAGACAGGCGCATGTTGAGAGTGTGATTCCAGTAACAAACGAGGACTATCAAGCGGTCCCCAAGTTCAATAATATAAATGAATATCTTACTTTTCGCAACACGCAAGATACGACGCCTTTATCAGAATTGCAATCCATGGAATATTTAAACAAACGCAACAATTTGGAAGAGACCGCGTCATCAAAGCGCGCATACGAGCTTGCGAAACAAGCCGAACTAGCAAAGGAGAAAAACAAATCATTTTGGGGAGGAATCATGAAAATAACAAACAAGTGATAGCTGATATTGAGGATAACCGCGAGAGAAATAAAAATATAATATAATATTATATGCAGAAGTTTTCAAACCTTATAATATTATTCGTCATTTTGATTTCTGTCATGTTCATTTATAAAAGGCTGGAAGATAAAAGAATACGAGAGGAGGATAAAGAGGACTACGAAAACATTCGCAAATACTTGTTGAACGATGATTTAGGTAATAGTACAAAGCCGATTTTGTGGATTCATATTCCGTATGAATATAACTCCCGCAATTGGTTGAGTTTTGGCTCTAGAAGTTCCCTCGATTTAAATCAGCCATATCTGTATTTAACAGTAAAGAGTATTATCCAAAAGTGTTCCGATTCGTTTCGTATTTGTATAATAGACGACATGTCGTTTGGAAAATTGATACCGGATTGGCAAATAAATATGCAACGTGTTAGTAGTCCGATAAGTGATAAGTTGCGCTCTTTAGCAATGGTAAAGTTGTTGTATATATATGGCGGTATGGTCGTGCCAATGTCGTTCGTCTGCTTCCAAAATTTAATTACCATTTATGAGAACGGCATTCAAGGAAATAAGGCGTTTGTTTGTGAAAACATTGATAGGAATATAACGTCAACGTCCTTTGATTTTTATCCGAGCATCAATTTCATGGGAGCGGAGAAGGCGAATCCAGTAATTGCTGCGCTAATCGATTTTATGCAACGCACTATATCAACCGATTTTACGGCAGAGTCTGTGTTTTTGGGCGAATTCGATAGATGGGTGCAGGCGCGTGTGAACAAGGGATTAATCAATATGATACGTGGACGCGATGTGGGAATTAAAGATATGGAGGACAGGCCTGTTCTTTTGGAAGATTTGCTGTCTCAAAATTACATTGATTTTTATCCGCAGATGTATGGTATTTGGGTTCCATCAGAGCAAATATTAAGCAGACGCCATTACGAGTGGTTTGCTAGATTGTCTGTGAAGCAAGTATTGGATGCGGATACTATTTTGAGCAAATATATGGTATTGGCAAGTGCGCCTGGAGAAGTGGAAGGAATGTTAACAACGATGCAAGCAAATCCAGATTGGGTTAGTTTTTGGCGTGTTCCGAGTCAAGCGCCAGTGTGGGGATTAAAACCGAACTATCTTGGTAATAATGTGCCTCAATTGGCTGCTCCGCAAAGCGCTGGTAATTAAAATTTATGCAGTCGTTTGAAAAAAAATTGAAATGGTTTTTGCCAATTACTATTATTACATCAAAGATAACAACTATACAAAATGCCAGCTCAACTCCCAATCATGTGCCAGCTTGTCAACTCTTATATTGAGACGCGGAAACCCTGCTCAAAATGCAGAAGAATCGCTAAAAATTGCGTGTGCAAAAAGGAAGTGGGGCCGAAGGGAGGAGGAAGTATAAGGGGTTTGGGCTCTTGGTGAGAAGTTAGGCAAAAAATAAAAACAAAAAAAAACCAAAAAAATATGTGAAATAATGTAAACATATTTTTTTGTTCGGTTGCCCACAGCCCACATAACCCACGACCCACACCGAGCGCAAAACAAACCGAGAATAAAAAAAATGAAAAGCTTTCTACATCCTGTATGAATAGTATCAAAGGTTTATTATACGATTCTTCGTAGAATTCAATTAGTATTATTTAAAATGGACTCTTCTTGTGTTCCTGTGTTAACAGGAAACGAAAAGAGAAAGCAGAGCTGCAAGAATGTGGGTGGCGAGAAAAAGAGAAAGGGACACAAGCGCGAGGACGATTTCAAGAATCAGTACAATCCTGCGTCGCTTAACGAGCCAACGGAATACAAGGCGACATCGGACACATGGATTCCAAGCGGACTAGAGATTACCAACATCTTGTGCGAACGTTTTGGTATGGATGCGTCCAAGGACTTGTACATTTCAAACAAGAGTGGCGAAAACATTCAGTTCACGTTGGGTCAAATCCCCGAATTGATCGCAGAGGACAATTTGGCGTGGCTACAAAACGCGGATAATTGTCGCGCACTCTTCAACAAGTATTTGAAGAAGGTGGAATCCGCTAGACCTGCTGATATCCTTGTCTACAAGGACAATACGGCACAGAAATGGCTCTTCTTCAAAATGGACGACATCATCGAGTTCATAGTTGCAAAGGTGACGTGGAGAAGGTTGGAAACGGGGCGCATCAAGGGTGATTTCGACAACGATACTAAGAAGGGCACCTCTCAGTATATGACATACGAATACCGCCCTACGCACAAGAGCTACTTCTTGGGACTCAATGGCGGAAAGGGAATCGAATTTATACATTTGTTGAAAAAAAATATTGCGTTTTATGAAGACGCTTTCCATTACTAAAAAATAAAAAACCAAAAACCAAAATAAAAATAATTAATATCGTCCTTGTCTCTTTGTTCTTTTTCCTTTTGTTCTCCTTCTTTTGGTTCTCTTTTTCCTTTTTCCACCCGATTGATTTTTACTTATAAAATGCATTACAGAAATTGGTTCTCCTGCTATATTTAATATTTTTTTAACAAAATCCATAGGAATATTTCTCTCTTCTAGGTTCGCATCAATACTTCTATCTTGCTCATATAATTCAAAAATATAACGATGTGTTCCAGTTTTGGGTGGCGGAGCCGGACCAGTATATGGTAATAAGTCATTTCCATTTTTAATATCATTAACTATATTGATCGCTATCCAATGAAACCTATTACCATGAATAGAATCAGGGTCATACATCAAGAGCGTATATAATTTGTTATTTTCAAAAGAATATTTAATTTGAGGTTTAGATTGCGTTTCACTCGGTTTTAGAAATTCGTTATTATTTACTAGTTTATTATTATAGTATACTTCCATGTATAATAACTATAGTTAATAAAACTTATAATATATTATTAATATATATAAATGGCGAAGCGTTTTCGTTCAAAAAGGAGAATGACTCGTAAGATGCGCCGTGGTGGCGATAGCACTTCATCATCAAGAAAGCGATCCTCTGGTGAATCTAGAATTTTTTCTAGACCAGCAAGTAAGAGCAGGAGCGGGTCTAGGTCATCGGGCAAAAGCAAGAGCAAAAGCAAGTCCTCTAGCGCCGAAAAATACTTAAAGGATACCTGTCCAATTTGCTTTGAACATCTATCCGCAAGCCCCATCGTTACGACCAAATGCAAACATACTTTCCACGAGAATTGCTTACTTGGGTGGTGCAGTGCGCAACGTGGCAACAAAACATGCCCCGTATGCCGCGGGGACATTAAGGAGACATGCGACGCTATAGGACCATTTAATAGTATGGAGATATTCCGGTACATTCAGGATAGATGGTCGCCACAACGCGCGGCCAATAATCAAACGGCCTCTCTCTTGATAGCCGATGCAAATTTTGACCCAAATGTGCGCGCTTCATACCGGGATTCGCCTGGGGAAGTTTCATTATTCTGGCATCTCGCTCGCGATGAGAACTTGGAACTATTAAAGATATTGCTTGCACGCCCAGACCTCGTAATCCCTGCTTCTGACGCAGCCGATTTTGCTGGTGATAACAGAATTCGTAAACTTATTATACAATACAAGAAGGTCCCACCAAGATTAAAAAAGCTGTGGTTGTAAACCTTGAAATTTGATATTTTCGTTATATAGTATATAATGGATAATACTTTCATGATTGAAGCGGATTATCCGGTTGGAACAAAAATATTAGTCTATGATGGATATGATGAAGATGGAAATATACAAACATTAGATCATATATTACAAGAGCCTAGACATTTAGTGCCAACGAATCGCTTTTTAGGGCGAAGAATAATAGCCATTGATTTATCCGGAATATACAACCAGGGAGAACGGAGAGATATAGAGGAGAATAGGGCAGCTGCGTGGGCGCGCCGTCGCCGACCTTATGATAACAATAACCCCGATCCAAATGCTCCACAACCCGTGCGCATGAATGATAACGCCATTCCTCCAGGGCGTAACCTAGTAGTGCCAATGGGTGGTCGCAGATCTCGTCGCGGACGAAAAAGCAAGAAATCTAAAAAGAGTAGTTCAATGAAGCGACGCTCAAATCGCCGTCGCGGTCGTCGTTAAAAACAAAAAATATCAAGCACCCATGTTTGTTTGACATTTTTTATGATTTTATCAAATTAATTACACCAGCGGAGGACAAATGATAAAGATTTCATGACTATCTTTGATGTTATTTGCAGCCTGACCTTCACGATTCTTGCCGATACGCGTCTCGCCTTGGCCATACGTATACTGCCATTCAGGGTAAACCAGCTTGTAGTCCTTGTACATTTCGCGAATGGTTTCGCAATTATTGTATGTTATAAGAAATCCTCCCTTGTGATTTTTAAGCAATTCGCACATGACAGAATGTTCAAAATCATTGTGATGGATGGCGAAATTGCAATTCGGATACATACCCTTAAACATTTTGGAATCTTCGCCCAAATAATAGGGCGGATCTAGAAACAAGAAGTCGTTTGGATGATTGGCAATGACACTTTTAAAATCCGAACAAGAGACGCTCAGACGCTTCAAGTCAAGCGTTTCCAATTTTTTAATTCTTCTTGCGAATTTGTCGGGATTAATTTCATTGGCACTCGGCCAACCAAGAAACATGGGTCCGTATGAGAGCGACATGTTGTAATAATAATACACCGCCTGCAGAATCCGATCATCGTCAAGCATATTTTTTTCATGTTCCGTCAATTCAACAACTTTTTTGGTTTTATAAACCAACGTAGCTGGCTTGATTTTATCCCAATATGAAAGCAATATATGTCTATTTTTGGTGAATTCGTCTGCATTAATCTCAAATTCCTTGAGCGCCGCGACAAACGCTGTCTTCTGGTTGATCAGCACGTCCCAAAAGTTTGTAAGCATACCGAAGACGTCATATCCAACCACTTCAATGCCCAGATTTTGAGACAGACACAATTCAAAAGAGCCACCGCCAAAGAAGGGGGAGACGATCTTTTTCTCGCGTAGTTTCGGCAAATTATCTAAAATTAGCCCAATCGCTTTGCTTTTTCCGCCAGCATAACGAAGTGGTGATACTATAACGCGTTTAAAGCCGTCGCCAGTGTTTGATTTGATTTCATTTAAATATGTTTGCAAATACGCCTCTTCTTTTTCATAAGGAAAATCCTTTTCTTCAACCTCAGGGTCTGTAAATTTAGCCATTATTATACTTATATATTATTCCGTTTATATTCCTTATGAATCATTTTTTTTTGAAATGTACTTGAACATGTTTACATCTTTTTTCAAAGTCATGTTCAAGTAGTGAAGATATAGTATATAATTTCATATTTAGACTTGTCGTATAATATTTGAGAGGTAAATACGATATTATGGTGTTTGCATATTTGTCTGATTATAGTCGTAAACATATTATAACTGCGTTTCTTGGTTAAGTATTTTTGTTTAGATTGATGGTAATATTCTTTAATATTGTTTATAAATGCCTCAATTGTTTCATTTAATATCCCTTTTTTAAATGATGCATTATTAAATAAATAATAATTTGTGTATTTTGCACAATTTGTTTCTAATAATGTTATAAATAATTCAACGGGGACATTATTTTTAAACAATTGAGAACTCATCAACCTCGCTTCTATATTATAATTATATTTTTATGTGCCTTAATTTGAACTTCTTCATTCCTGGTCTGCAATAGGGATCGGCTCAGGAGTGAGTTCATCTAGAGGCTCCTCAACAACAGCTGGCTCTTCAGCGACAGCTGGCTCTTCAGCGACAGCTGGCTCTTCAACAACAACAGGCTCTTCAACTACTGGTTCTTCAATAACAGCTGGCTCTTCAGCTACTGGTTCAGAAACAAGCTCCTCAACTACTGGTTCTTCAACAACAACTGGCTCTTCAGCTACTGGTTCAGAAACAGGCTCTTCAACAACAACTGGCTCCTCAGCTACTGGTTCAGAAACAGGCTCTTCAGCTACAGGCTCTTCAACAACAGCTTGCTCTTCAACTACTGGTTCTGCAACGGGTTCTTCAACAACTGGTTCTGCAACAGGCTCTTCAACAACCTGTTCAGAAATAGGTTCTGCAACGGGTTCCTCAAAAACAACAGGCTCTTCAACATATTCGAAAACTGGTTCTTCAATAGATTCGGAAACTGGTTCAGAAACTGGTTCTTCAACAGATTCGGAAACAGGTTCGGGAGTTGGTTCGGCTACAGGTTCTTCAACAATAATTGGCTCTGCAACTGGTTCTTCAACAACAGATTCAGAAACTGGCTCTGCAACTGGTTCTGCAACTGGTTCTTCAACAATAATTGGTTCTGCAACTGGCTCTTCAACAGATTCGGAAACAGGTTCTTCAACAGATTCGGAAACAGGTTCGGGAGTTGGTTCGGCTACAGGTTCAAGAACTGGCTCTGCAACTGGTTCTGCAACTGGTTCTTCAACAACAACCGGTTCGAAAACTGGTTCTTCAACAGATTCGGAAACAGGTTCAGGAACTGGCTCTTCAACAGATTCGGAAACAGGTTCAGGAACTGGTTCTTCAACAACAGGTTCTTCAACAGATTCGGAAACAGGTTCAGGAACTGGTTCTTCAATAGATTCGGAAACAGGTTCAGGAACTGGTTCTTCAATAGATTCGGAAACAGGTTCAGGAACTGGTTCTTCAACAACAACTTGCTCTTCAACAACAGGTTCAGGAGTTAACTCTGGAACTGGCTCTTCAACAACAACTGGCTCTTCAGCAATAACCAGTTCAGGAGTTAACTCTGGAACTGGCTCTTCAACAATGACTGGTTCTTCAACAACCACAGGCTCTGGAACTGGTTCAATGACACGTTGTTCAGTGACGACTTCTTCAACAACTAAGTGAACAACAGGCTCTTCAACAACAGGCATAACAACAACTTGTTCCACGATAGGGTCTGTATTTTGAGTAAATACTGGATGTTGTTCTTCAGATTTACTAGCAGGCTCGCATTCTACATTGGATATAACCTCGGGTGTAGCATTAATTGCTTGAGCCGATTTACGAATATAGGTAATGGTTAATTTATTCTGATGAGACCGAATATTCGCAATTACATGCGTTTCAAGAAGTTTCTTAAAACAATTTATTTTGTTAATAGCTCTGGCCTCTGTTGGATTATCATTCACGTTATAAAAAGAAATGACAATCTGCTTGAACTTAGCCAATTTATCCCGCGATTGAGTTAGAACCCACAAATACTCGGCACCACGAATATCCATTTTTAAAAAAATATTGTTATACTTTGAAATAATTGCATAAAGATTGTCCGAAGTAGCAGTATTATACGCACTAACATTTTTAGTAATTATTTTAAGTTTATCCGTTGGTAAATGGGATGATATATTATTTATATTCGTATCAAAAGCTCTACCTTCGGCAATATTCATATTTTGCATTACTAACTTACTAAACAATTCATTGGTAGCAATCCCTGCTAAAACAAAAAAATCATAATTTGGATCATTAACTATTACACTAAAATGGCCAACATGGCCAATTGGAATAGTCTGATACGACTTATCAACCGCGAAATAAGAAGGTATCCCACTATTCATGTATTCTGTTTATATATTTATTTTTTTAATATTTTCTGCATAATGTTGTTTGTAAAGAGCGCCAACTCAATTTCATCCTCGTGTATATTATGAAAAATGGTAATATATTTACAAATATAAGGAATAATATTATACTTGTCGTCTTCTGTCAAATTCGCAGTTGTTTTTACAAATACAAAATAACTATCTAAAATGTCAATTACGGAATACCCATTGTCGTGCAGTGCGTACAACGTGTTTATCGCGCCATTTAAATTATTCTGTTTCAACAATTCCGTGTAATGTTCAAATGTAATGAAGCTAATATCGGTGCATATTTGATTCGCCAATGTAATAGTAATCTCTTCATTAACAAGTTTGAATTTTTCCATGTAGTTAATAAGGACCTTGACAGAGTGATTGCATATATCTAGGACAAACTCCTGTGCATCAGGGCAAATACGAATATGCTCGGTTTGTTTAATTTTATTTAAAATTCGGTTCAATTCATGTCGTTGTAGCGGTTTCATTTTTATACAAATGAAGCGCGACTGAAGGCTTTCAATTACCTTTTGAATATTTGTGCAAGACGATATAAAATGCACATTGTGGCTATACTTATCAATACAATTGCGGAACACTTGTTGGCTTTGCTCAGTAATGAAATCAATGTCGTCCAAGATGACTATTTTTTTCTTTCCCTTCACATCGGAACAGGTTTGACAAAATGTTTTCACGTCAGTGCGATAGTAATGAATACCTTGTTCTTTTAGATTGTTGATATACAAGACATTCTCTTTGTAATCATCATAGCTAACGCCGTTATAATACTCACGTATAATTGCATCCAATAACGTGGTTTTACCCGAGCCCGAATCTCCGATAAGTAGCAAATTTAAAGTGTTTGTATTAATTAGCATATTCAAAATTTCTACAAAGCTGTCTTCTAATTGAAAATCGCGAAACAGCCTAGGCTGGAATTTATTAATAAATAGCTTGTGATACATTATTATTATTCGTAAATAACTATTTAAGTTTATCTCATAACATTTTAATTATGGCGGAATCATTTTATAAAATATTAGGTGTTTCAGAACAAGCTACTCAAGAAGAGATTAAGCGTGCATATCGACAGCTTTCTCTCAAGTCGCATCCCGACAAGAACCCAGGCGATAGTGAGGCAATTGGTAGGTTTCAAAAAATTAGTGCAGCATATGAGACACTCGGCAACGTAGAAAAGCGACAGGAATACGATATGGTTTCAAAGAGCCCGTTTGCGCGAATGGGTGGGATGCAAGGTGGAGGAATGGGAGGAATGCCAGGCGGAATGGGTATGCACGTAAATATGGATGATATTCTGCAGAACCTCTTTGGGTTTGGCGGGATGGGAGGGCCAGGCATGATGCCTGGTATGGGTGGATTTCCGCCAGGAATGAACGGGTTCCCACCTGGTGCAAATATCCATGTGTTTCGCAATGGTGTCCCAATCAATATTAACAACGCCATGCAGAAGCCGACACCTATTATTAAAAATATTCCCATAAATATGGAACAAGTAATGAATGGCGCAAACATTCCAGTGGAAATTGAGAGATGGATTCTTGAAAACGGAAACAAGGTGTTTGAACGAGAAACGATATATGTAAGCATTCCAAAGGGAATTGATGACAATGAAATCATAATGCTTCGCGATAAGGGGAATATTCTGAATGAGCAAAATAAAGGTGATATCAAGCTCTTCATCAAAGTGGAAAATACGACTGATTTCAAAAGGAATGGTCTAGACTTGATATTAGAGAGAAAGGTTTCCTTAAAAGAAGCACTTTGTGGCTTTATGTTCGAGCTGAAACATATAAATGGAAAATCCTACACAATAAATAATAATCCAGGGTCCATTGTCACTCCTTCCTATTTTAAAAATATTCCAAATATGGGTCTAACGAGAGACGGGCATATAGGTAATCTGATAATCACGTTTGAGGTTGTCTTCCCGGAAACATTGGACTTGGATAAAATCGCCAAGTTGAAAGAAATATTATAACAAGATAATGTATAACCAGACATGTACAAAATTTATCAAGCTCCGTCCATATATGCGCACATTATGAACGGGATATTATTGTTTATTTCTGTTATCCTTATCTATAGAAATTATTCCACGATATCCAGAATTGCTGCATCTGAAAAGGTTAAATTGGTTCTATTATTTTCTCTCGCGATTGGGATACATGGATTGTCGCATTTAGGGTTGGAATATGTATACAAGTTTAATCCGTTGAAACCAAGCCATAAATAATGCGTTAAAATTTAGCAAAAATAATACTTAGGTATAGTAACTGGGCATATACCAGTTTACATGCTCTCGTGGCTTAGTGGTTATAGCGTGTGCTTAGTAAGCACAAGGTCGCGAGTTCAAACCTCGCCGGGAGCTCTCTGTAAATATATTCAATGCATTTGAATATATTTTCTTGGTTTTTGTCTTTTTATTGTTTGTTATAATAAATAGATTTAATTTTTATGCTGTGCTATATTAAATGCCGAGCAATGGAAGTTTTTGGTTTGGTGGTGGTTCTATGGGATTTCCCGGATTTTTATATAAAAAAAATACTGGAGTTGGAGCGCGCAGAAGTACCAAAATGGCCCCTGGAGGAAATACCACATGTAATGGTCCAACCTATATTTATAACAAATTTAAGCCAGGAGGAGGAGGTGTAGGCGCCTCTAGCGTAGCGAATCGTCGTGCGAAAAATAGATTGGCTACCGTATGTTCTGGACAAAAATGTTTCCCTTGTTATACCACAATTGGACAATACAGCAATTACACACACAATCCGAATGGATATGTTCCGTGTCCTCCAGAAAATTCTAAATAGAAATTTATTTAACTTTATTATTATTTTCATCTTTACAATAAAGTTAAACACATCATATACAAAATACAAGAACACTACAAAATTTAAGAAATTCGCTTGGTGGGAATTTCAGAGGAAACAAGGTAAATAGAGTTCTCGGTAATAATGATATACTCGGTAGCGCTCTTGTAAAACTTGGCGATGGGGGAAGTATATTCATCTTCGCTCTTGACCAACAACTTCTCTCCGTTCTCCTTGACACCAACGAGTGCCTTTTTATCCAAAGAGGCGGTCCAATAGTCGAGCATAATAGGTTTGTCTTCAACGATGGATAATTTAGATGCATGTTTCAAAGTAGCCTCGCTCGGCAATTTATAGCTGGCTTCGGCGCCCCCCGTCAATTGTTTTTGTTCAGACATTATATCTATAAGAAATCGATAGTCTTTATATTAATTAAAATTAAAAGTATTTTAATAATGTATTATATAAAATGTCA
>Ga0209296_1000323_pt1 | contig 40642 bp, 64 predicted proteins | sample S_130206_EF_Meta_FD_187319 | JGI IMG/M metagenome (GOLD analysis project Ga0209296, IMG submission 187319) | Freshwater microbial communities from Lake Simoncouche, Canada to study carbon cycling - S_130206_EF_MetaG (SPAdes) (version 2) | ecosystem: Environmental > Aquatic > Freshwater > Lake ... | reverse complement strand
CGCCGGTGATGTTGCCTGTGGCACTGACTCTGGCAGTGTTTATCTGCTGGGTAATATTGGCCTGTCCTGACACTGCAAGATTTCCCAAAGTTCCCACTGTGGTCACACCAGACTGTGCGGCTGTGGTCAATGTGCCCACAATGTTGGTGCCACTCAAGTTGCCACCAGTGACATTGCCAGTTGTGCTTATGGGATTTGTGCCCAGCGCAGCCAAGTTGGCCACCACGTTGGCGTTGCCATAACTGGCAGCAATACCTGTGAGTTGGCTGCCGTTGCCAATGAAGTAACCAGCGGTGATGTTGCCTGAGGTGCTGACAGTATTTGAGCCAAGATTTCCCAACAATGTAACCACATTTGCGTTGCCGTAAACCCCAAAGAACGCAGATAAATTTGCCCCAGAAATTTGTTGCGTCACACCATTTGCCACCACGGGCATGATGGCCGCGTTGGTCATTGTGCTCAGACTGGGCAGTTGGGAGATTTTTATATTTGCTGTGGCCATATTTTTGTTCCTATATGGTATTTATAGCAACTGTGTTATCTAGAGATTGCCACTAAAAACTTTTGACCTGGTCAGTATTTAGTGATCAAACATCAGAAAATACCACTCCGTTATTGTCAAATCTCCAACCGTAAATACCTGGCCCTACAGGGCTTAGGAGAATCACACTTGAGTAGACAACGAGCACAAAAAGCACAAAAACGTATGAACCTGGAAGTAGCAAACACCATAGCCTTTAACTCAGCGCCGCGAGCACAACCTCGCCGCATTGACTTGATCCCTCGCACACGAAATCAAGAACGCTTGGTCATGGCCCTGCAAGATCCGGATCAACACATTGTAGTCACAGCAGGACCCGCTGGAACAGGTAAGACGTACCTGGCCATGCTGGCTGCTGTTAAGAATCTAAGAGAAGGAGTATGCGATCGAATAGTGCTGACAAGACCCGCAGTGGGTGTGGAGGGTGAGAGCCACGGCTTTTTGCCCGGCAATTTAGTTGCCAAAATGGAACCTTGGACTCGTCCCTTACTGGACGTCATGCGTGAATACTATAGGCCACAAGACATCTTGGCCATGATTGAAGATCAGATTCTGGAAATATCTCCTCTGGCATACATGAGAGGCCGGACCTTCAAAAATTCGTGGATCATCGCAGACGAAATGCAGAATGCCACACCAGCACAGGTCAAGATGCTGATGACACGCATTGGACAACATTCCAAGATAGTGATCACAGGAGATGTGGATCAAGCAGACCGTGCTCAAGGCGACAACGGCTTGCTGGATCTATGTGCGAAACTGACTCAAACGCCAGTCGCAGGAATTGCTGTGTGCGAAATGCAAACTCGTGACGTGCAGCGCCACAGCATCATTGGGTCAGTGTTGAAACTCTACGCGGTTTAGGAGGTGATTATTGCGTAGATTTCCCGCCAATTTTTAACCACCGGATACGGGCACTCATGATTCATGTTGTGTCCGTGTTCCATTAATATACTCTGCAAACCCAATCGATGTCCAAGGTCAGCGTTTTCAATTTTGTCCTCAACCCAGTAAAGATTGCTTCCTGCATAAGGTTTCAGTGCTGAGTCTTTGTCGGCACCAGTGGCCAGGCAAGTAATGCCTTCAAATGCAGTTTTACCAAACAGTTTGCGTAGATTCATTTCTCTCAGCCTGCCAGCATTGACATCTGTACTCAAACTGGTGATGCAATGAAACACATAGCCATGCTCTTCATGCAGTCGTTTCACATAGAACATGGCATCACGTAAGGGTGGCAAGAATCCAATTGCGGCACTCTCATTGAACATGGTGATCAGTTTACGACCTTGTTCTCGATCTATGCCATAACGTGTGCCAATATCGTATTCAAATTGGTGCCCATCTTTGAGCACAAAGCCGTGCTCTTCCATCCAGATTGAAAATGCGTATTCCCAGTCAAGCAAGACACCATCGGCATCAACTAGGATCAGGTTCTTTTTGTGTGTTGACTTCAACTTCGTATCCGTTCTCTTTGAATAATCGTTCTATGGTGGCAGCATAATGCTGATGATAGTAGGCTGCGATTCTATCAAAATCTCTAGGTACTTGAGTACCTGCCATACTGCATTTTAACACAGAAAGGGTTCGGAAGTCAAGTATGACATTGCAAGTTTGATGGTCACGCATTTTCACGTTTTTGGCCACAGCCATGACTTCGTCAATTTTGCCATCAGGTTTGGTATAGTAGGTTAAAAGTAAGTATCTCATAAGATTTGAGTTTTTATATAGTTGATTATTTTATCAGCCATGAGTTGATGACTGTTGATTCCAGGGTGATGCCCTTCGGGTCCAAGATCAGTTGAGATTAAATCAAATGAATCAAATAAGTTTACCCATTTGGTTTGATCTAATTCAGTAAATTTTTCCTGCAATTGCTTGAAAAATTTTATAGTCTCAACATCATCCCGAGACTCATAATCCAATATTGATTTGGTGTACTCACTTAAACTTTTTCCTAAATCAGGCCCAAGTGGGCGAGTCAGATCGTCGCACCAGGGAACTAGACCATTTACAAATACATTTTTAGTGTTGTTTGCCTCTGCTAGTTTATTTAAAATTTTACAGTAGTTTATTAGATCAAAAATGTTTGCATAATCGTGATTGAGTAATTTTATCGTGTCACACAATTTTTTTTTGTCTCCAACACCTAGATACAAATCCCTGTAGGCAAATTCTTCATGGCTGCCATTGTTTATAAAAAACTCACAGTCTGGACCAGGATACAACCATAATCTATTCAATGCACTCCATTGAGTGATTACAACATCGTATGCACCAGTCATGGTGGCCTCTGCAGATCTCATAAAAATAAGATAGTTACTGCTGCCGCCTTTTGCTGTGTTGTCATGCTCGGCATTTAATGCCCGACTTACCAAGTGGTTATAGATAAACCTTGATCTCTGGTGTTTAGGAAATCCTTCTCCAACAGTAAAACTACACCCATTAAAACATATCCTCATTCGATGTTGCACAGTTCCACAATGGTTGCGCTCAAGTTGATTTCGTGATCTGCCACAAGACTGGCATTGGCTGCACTATTGCGTATGATAATGATGGCTTGATCTTGGCGCTCAGGAGTTGTGCCCCACAAGTCCAAGTTGTCGTACATCCAACGGAACAATGCTTCCATGTCCTCACTGCGTACATTTTGACACAGCAGGGTTCTGGCCTCACGTGTCTTGCCACGCTTGAACATGTCCACTGCTGACAACAAGTAGTCTGATGTTGCACCACCTTCGTCACCGTGTGGCGCTGATAGTCGGCCTTCCACTGTGTTCATTTGACACAAGTTGATACACTTGCGCAGATCAGGATAGGTGGCCTTGACGTAACTGTCCAAGGTGTCCAGATCAAACTCCACAGATTCTGTCACAAGTACGGTGGCCATTCTGGCTGTGAATTCTGTCACATCCACTTTTTCAATGTGGAACCCTTGACATCTACTGTGCAAGGCCGGGATCACACGATTGGGATAATTGCAAGTGAGAATAAATCTAGCGGTGCTGGAATAAGTTTCCATCACACCACGCAAGGCCGCTTGGCCATTGGGTGTGATATAATCTGCTTCGTCCAATAACACAATTTTGAAATCGCCAAAAGGCATAGTCTGCACAAAGCCAGTGATCTTGGCACGAATTGTGTCAATGTTGTTTTCTCTTGAGGCATTGATTTCCATCACATCAAAAGGATCAATACCCAGTTCATGTATTAGGATACGGGCCAGGGTTGTCTTGCCAACTCCGGGTGATCCAGAAAAAAGCAAATGCGGTATAGCGCCAGATCGAACCCAACCTTCTACTTGTTCTCGTTGTGCTTGATCACGAAACACATAGTCCACCAACTTATTGGGCCGATACTTCTCTGTCCATAACTCTTTCATATTTTACCTTGACGTTAATCGTTTCCACATTTTGTCTTTTTCTTGTTCCAGCAGCCATTCTGCTTCGCCGCTGAAGGTGCTGGTTTTTGCCAGCATCTCGTCCACAGCAAATTTTACACGATACAAGTCTTGTTTGCAAGGCCAGTTTACCCAACCTGTTACCATTGGATCTGTAGCACCAAAATACATCTGCTGGCATTGGCTGATCACTTGATCAGCGTTCCAGGATTTGATCATCGTTCTTTCTTTTCCACGTGAATGGCGTCACTGAATGTGAGATCGTTGGGACGTTCGTCTGCTGAGATCAAGATGTCTTTGGGATCAATTTTACGAATAGTGCGTTTGACTTCGCCATCTTCGATGTCTACACCACGTGTCCAACGTCCGTGTGCCACGCAGATCCACTCGCCCACACGCACATCCGTTTGCTCAGGACCAACAGCATACACTCGTCCCCAGCGTGGACGAATGCCCGAACTCTTGCCGTTGTCACTAGGCAAGATAAGACCAGTTTGTGTAATTCGCTGATCAAATTCCATGTCTTCTACAATTACTGAATCGCTGAGTGCGCGAAATTGTTCACGTGTGATTCGGTGTGCTGAGTATGCTGCCTTCATCAATCTAAGTCCCATTTTTGAGACACAGTTTTTTCCTGTATCTGTTGTTGATATTGTTTGTGTATTTGTTGTGGACGACTTTTGATAGGTTCATTCTTGTCATCTACTGCATCTCCACGAGCATTGACATTCATGTTGCCTACTGCACGTTCTTTTTCATTTTTCAATCGTAATGCGCCCATGTCTACTACTTTACCTCGAGCACTTTTGTATACTTCTTTGGTCATTGTTATCTCCTAAAATTTTATTTAACGCAGGAACTCTTGTGGATCTAAATCATAGAACATTGAGTCAATTCTATGCACTCCCAAGAGATACAACACATAACTGGCCACTGAACTGCCGCGGCCCACACCCCAAATCATGCGGTTGTCCCGTAATGTGTCCACAAGATACTTGAGATAGCGCAACAAATCGAACAAGTTGCGTTCTTGGAACAACATCAATTCTTTACCACAGCGTTGCAGTTTTGCATCTGAATCGCACAGGCTTAGAATGTATTCGGCAATGTCCATGTGTCGGTATTGATCAGGCATGTGCCATGAGTTTTGTTTCATCCGATCAAACTCTGCCACGGTCATGTCTGTAAATGCATACTCAACCAATTCAGGCACTTGTTCCAAGTACGCTGACGCTGTTTCTAAATTCATGCCTGGCTCAACCAACATTCCCGACAGGCTTTCTATTGTGGCATCACGCATGATCATGTTCACAAGATCTGCTTCGTTGTATATGATTTGTCCGTATTGATCAGTCTTCATTTTTTGCAAAATTAGCAAACACCACAGTGTTGGCAGTGGGCTCAGGGGTGTCTTCGGGCCAGGTCAGGCCATATTCAATCCAGGCATTGGGCACAACTTTGAGCACATTGTCTGCTAGTGCATCTGCTTCTATGGTGTTATGTTGCACAGTGGGTTCATGCCACCATCCTTCCACACGGAATGGACCTGGTGAGTCTTCTTCAGCATCATGTTGATACCAAACTGAGTCGCCTAGAACACTGCTCAAATCCAATCTAGTCACTGTCATGCGCCCTTCCATAATGGCGTTGAGCTTGTAGTATAGCATCATGCCAATGATCTGGTCTACTGGTTCTTCGGGCAAGGTGGTAACATTGATACCCATAATGTGCATCATTTCAGCACGTTCCCGTGCGGCCTGATTCACAAACACCGTATTGGCCAATTCGCCATGCATGAACATTTTGAGTCGATCCATGGCAATGTTGGTGTTTAGAGCATCTGTGGTCTTGGTCAGCAGACTCATGCTGACGGAATAACTGTTTAATTGCAGTCGTTCATCGTAGTAGATGCCGGCCAGGAAATCTAGGTCGTATTGTAGTCTAACGTTCATTGTATGTTGATCTTGTTGTCAAAGTTTGAGTCGCCTTGAGCCTTTTTGTAGCTTTCTTGCAACCGGGTTTGATACATGTTTTGATAGTTTTCCATGGCCATGCGTATTTGATTGCACAAATGACCATTTCCTGTGCGAGCAGCTATGCCCAATTTTTTGCCCAGTTCGTTGATTTTGCTGCCAAGTTCTTCCAGCGTTTGTTCTTCAAGTGAGCCTATCAGCGGATGTTCCATAGTGTATTATAGCGCAGTTCGCTGACAAAAGTCAATACATTTGGATTACCAATTGCCCACAAAGGTCACAGCATTGGTTCCAATGGGAGTCAATCTGATAAAACTGTTGGTCAGTATTGTGGGTGCGCCGCCGGGTGCAACGTCATATTTGATTTGTGGTGTAAATGTACCGGCTGTGTTGGTACGTACAATTCCACGAATCACAACTGTGATATTTTCTGTACTTGACGTGCTGGCACCAGTTACTGCCACTGCTGTGGCTGCTGTGCCGTATATTCTACTCACAGCACCCAGTGTGTTGCCAGTAGTACTGGTTGTTTCTGCGGTATACGTTATACCAGTCAATGTGCCGCTCAAGGCAAACAGTGTGCTCAAATTGTGACTGTTAGATCCTACTGATCTTGTGATATAGTATACTGCTTCCATGAAATAAGATGTGCTGGCCGGCAATGTGATTGCACCTGCTGATCCTGTGCCCAAGTTAAAAACTTTTTGTGCAGTGGCTGAATCATTACCGGTGTAGTCAGTGGCCAAGCACATGAAATGTGTGGTATTGAGCACACCACGACTGCTGGCACCAGGAGTTCCATACAATGCCACACCGTCATATTCAATCGCTCCGGCCTGAGCAGTGGTGGTCAATGTGCCAGATGCAAAGCCCAAAGGAGCAATTGTGGCCGTGCCTGCTGTGGGTACTAAGAAACCAATAATATTACCGCCAGTTACATTGCCTGTGGCGCTGACCAATCCAGCTGTGCGCAAATTACCGCCAGTGATGTTGCCAGTCACAGTTGATAAGCCACCAGTGATCAAATTGCCACCAGTGATGTTGCCTGTAGCAGTCACAACACCTCCGGTGTTGACATTGCCACCAGTGACGTTGCCACTTACACTGATGCTGGATCCAGTGATCCCGCTAAAGTTGGTCAGCGCACGATTCAAGTCAAACAATGTGATTGTAGCCCCGCCATCGTAACTGCCAAATGCAAATTCATACACGCCGGCGGCACTGAATGTAATGGTGTTTGATACACCAGCGGTGCCAGGACTAATGCCTTGAATACCGCTCAATCCACCACTCACCGCAGCCGGCAAGGTCAATGTGTAAATCACGCTGCTCACGGTGATTTGCAGTTTCATGTAACCATAACTACCACTGGTTGGAAAATTACTAAATGCCAATGTGACACTGCCTGCTGATGCAGTGTCGTAAGTTTGATAATGACCGGATGCATAGTTCAAGGTCAGTGTACCGGACACAGGAGTAGGAGCAATTTTGGTAAAGCTAAAATCTTGTACTTTGGCAGCATATATCAAATTGTCTGCCATGTTGTTGTCCAACGTGGTACCAGTCAAGGCTGCTTTGAGCACTGCCTTGGTCTGCAAGTCAGTGATTTCGGTGGCTGCATATTGAAAATTAACTTTGGTTTCCGTAAAATTATCTCGGAATCCCTGTGAGTTATTGTCCTGACCTGCAATGGGATAGGTGCCATCGATGTTGTTTGGGTTAATATTACTTGCCATTTGTTGTCCTTGTTATACCAAAATGTTTGTCTTGGGAAATACTAGATATTTATCTAGCGCATCGCTGGTTGAATACATATCAACTGGGGCAATAAACTGCATACTTGCATTGTCAAATGTGGTTTCACTTGACACTGTAGTCACCGCAGTGATCAATGGTTGCCAATTGATCACAGTCAGCCCCGCGCCCGGTACTGTGGGTCGGTACAATTGAGCTGTGTTATAGTAGAATCCCTGGGTGACTTTTAGGTAGTCATTAGGAGCAGTTTGTTGCAACAACGACAGTTGAACAGTTGATGGATCACTAGAAGTGGCTCCGGGCACAATGGTAATCTCATATATGCCCATTCTATAGTTGCCCCAGATAGTGTTCATGTTACCGGCGGCAGTTGACAAATTCACCGGCGTAGTGCCATCCACTGTGTCTGTTATTCTAAAATGTGTGCCATCAATTACGTCTAGAATGTAGTAAATTTGATTGTTGGTACTGAATGAAACAACGTCGCCAAATACATCTCCAGTGAACCAAATGATGTCCCCGGGGGTCATGCCAGTGGTATCCGAACAAGTTATGCGATCTGTTGCGCCAGCAGTGGCTGTACACACAACATTGTATCCACCAGAAATTGTAAAAGATTCATCAAAATCAGTGCCGGTTTGATCATATCCATTTGAGTCATATAAAACTGTGTATTGTTGCCAGGCATCATCACTGGTGTCATAGTTGCTGTAATCTTGTTGCTTGACAAATATTAATTTGGTGCCGTTGGTTATAATCACCTTGGTGTCTGGTGGTGGTAACTCACCAGGTATGCTGATCCATGTGAGACCATCAATACCACCCAGTGCATTTATTTCATCCAAGGTTTTAAAATCAATGTCCACATAGGCCAAATTGGTAGCTGCTTGCACTGTGCCAATGTCAACATAATTTGATGTGTTGTAAAAATCAAATGTAGTCAGGCTACCTTGAGGAGTCCAGCGTTGATTTTCAGTATCCCAATTCTTGCTCAAGGTTCGATCCAACACATATCGATCTACTTTGAAGTCCACAACATTTAAGTTCTGTGCAAAATATTCTTCGATGTAATAGGCAATTTGCGCACTGCGTCCTGGTTGTGCATAACAAATTACCCAAGCAGGAGTAAACCCCAGCACACGACCATTGGTTTGTTTTGATGTCATCCACAGAGGTAGTTTGGTCGAAATCTGTCCCACCACATCAATAACTTGATCACGCATGTTCACAAGGCTGTTGGGGTATACCTGTCTGATCACAGAACTACCATCGCCAGGATCAACAATTTCATAAGGCAAGTTAACAATTTTGCTCACACTTTGGCCATCATTGTTCACAAGATTGTCGACGATTTTGCTATACACCACTTCGTATATCACATTACCAGCATCATCAAGTGCTTGAGCAGTGTTTATGCCACCTAGTATGAGATTTTTCCAGTAGTGATTGAGATATAAACTGCTGACATAGGTGTCAACGGTTTCTGGTGCTAGACCATACGCATGTTCATATTTGACTCTGGTGCTCACACCAAAGTTGGCATCTTGTGGACGATACACATACGATGGAACAAAAATCTCTTGGTTGGTCAAAAGATTATTCAACAACTGACGATCATTTGCTGGTGGCATGGCCAAACAAAACAAATTTTGATATGGATAATTGTAGGCTCGGTCTATAGTGATTGAGAATGTTTTGAACACTGAAACAGCATCAACTGTGCCAATTTGTTGCATGTCAACTGTGAGCACAGCGCCCGAACCGCCAAATCCTTGAGTGATAGTGATAATGGCTGGACTGGTATAACCAACACCACCATCCACAATTGGTATGCTGATGATTTTTCCACCCGACACCACTGGCGTACCCAGCACAGCAGTGACCGCTGCTGCACCAATGGGTTCAGTAATGGCCACTGTGGGCGGGTTGATTGAACTATAACCACTGCCGCCATCTACAACATTGATCCTGGCAACTGCATATTCAGGTTGGTTGGGATTGTCAGCATAGGCGTTTACAGTAAATGTATACTTGCTGTCAAACGTGGTTTGACTGATGCCAGTGACATTGCTTTGACTTTTGTCAAACGTGGTAAAACCAAGATCAACAGCAAACGTATTGAATGTAATTCTACCAGCTATTTCACCTGTGGGCAATAATTCCAAGCCTTGTGGCAGCTCATTGAATGCACCATTTTTTAATCTGTAACTCAAAACTTTGCCGCCACGTGCCACTGCTTGCACCACCAGTAAACTAGTGCTGCCGTTTTCTACTGTGCCTAAATCACTGTCAGTGATCCATGACACAGCTGAATCATCAATGCCAATAATGGTCATGGTAAACGGATACAGTTGACTCACAATAGCCGGATTGTCAACTTGTCGCACCTGAATGTTGAAACTATAGGCCACTTCGATCAAGCCATTGTCTGGTATAAAACCATAATACCAGCCAGTGGTTGGGTCCAGGGTCAATCCTGGTGGTAACCCATTGCCTTCGTTTACTGTGATCAAATATTCAATGTCAGCAGTGTCGTAATCGTCACCCAGGAATTGATATGCAAAAAAGTTATCACTGCGCACACGACCAAGATCACTAGGGGCAGCATTGGTCAAGAATGGGGCACGCTCTGTAGTCTGTGATGCATCAACAAATGTGTTATCAGCAGTGATAGTGGTGTTGTCGGCAGTGAGTTCAGATCTGTTGTAGACAAATATAGTATACGTTCGTAGACTGCTGCTTTTGCCGTCGCTGACTTCCAGGGTAAATTGATAGTTTTTGTCGATGGCGCTGACAATAAAGTCATATGGCAACACACTTGCTGGTTCAAGATCATACCCTGGCGGTTCATTGACATTGGCCGCAGGTTCGATATAACCAGAAATCAGCCCAGTTGAACTCAAAGTCAATCCCAATGGCAGTTCGCCATTGATCAGTTTTACTGTGAGAACCTCATCTGGATCAACATTGGTATATCCCAATTGAAGGTCAACTTGATCACCATCATAGTATGTGCCTAGACTGCCGGCAGGATTGGTAAAATCGGGCACATCATTCCCACTCACTGTGAGTTCAAAAGTTCTATCACGTATGCGATCCAGTACTAATACACCGTTTACCAAGTTTTCAGTGTATGCTCTTATAGCAAATTTACTTGTGATGTTGCGATTGACTTGAAATGGTACCCCTTGCAAGCTGGCCACAGCCTGGGGAACTCCAGTAATCAAGCCATTGTCACTGATTTGAATACCAGCTGGCAATGTGCCCGATATGACTTGATAATAAATGTGTTGTGTGACTGATCCAGTCATTGATCCAGCGGCAGTAGTCAATGGTATGGGTGTGGTACTGAATTCAGTTGCAGCTATGGTAAATTCAGTGCTGCTGATTACTGCCAACACAAAGTATCTAATGCCAAGATTGATTCCACCAAACACATTGCCCGAAAATTCAATGTTGAGATCAGCGTATAGGCCTGCTGTGCTGGTACAGGTGATACGATTGGTTGTGGCTGAAGTGGCTGTACACGTTATAGACAGTATGGGATCTGACGAAGCCAAGAGAGTTTGCTGGTAAAAAGTACCTTCTGGGATAATTCCCAAGGTGCCAGCAGGTGTGATCCATACAGGTTGTGCCATGTTAGTAGTGTGCCTTTAACATATTTATTGCTGGATCATAACCCCAGAGTCACCAAATTATAAAAGATATTGCTGGTCATTGTGGTGGTATAGAGCCCTAGAGAATTGCTGTACACAACAAATTCAAATGCGCCACCGCTGCCACTATTGCCATATTGTATTCTAATGGGATAATACACTCCTGCAGTCATTGGGTATGCAGCATAAATGCTAGCCGGTGAATGAAGCCCACCGTTGTTGATCAAGGCATTGCCTGTGGTATATCCTGTGATTGCAGTATCGCCAACCCACATGTAACTGGCATCATCTGAGGTGATTCCAAAAAGTGTATTAGTGCCACCAAACAGTGTGTCTGCTGTGGACAACCAGTAGCCCAGCCATTGATAACTGGTTGTGGTGGGGATCGTTCCTGGCACAGCAACAGGTGATGTGTCCACCTGGGAGGCAGTGGGTGAGGCACCATCAAAATAGTTTACATTGTCCGCGAAATATCCAGAATATGTTCTTCGATACAGGCCACTGGCGTAAACTCTCCCAGCAACTGATCCTGAGATAGCGGTCATTATGCCAGTCATTAACTTAGCCCCACACCTGACACATACCAGGTATCTGTGGCCACTTTGACCAAGCTGGCTTCGCCATATTGAGCCAATGTGCGAGAACCAGTTGTGCCCACACCAGCCCACACCAGTGTAACCCCAACGGCTGGAGAGATCAATGTAGAGCCACTAGCAATCACCAGCACGGCTGTGCCTATAGCAAAGTTTGTTGTGCCACTGGCCGGAATAGTAAGTGTGCCTGATCCATAATAGTGTTTGCCACCGTCTGTTGAGACCAAGGTACCAAAACTGGTGTTTTGGGGCAAATCTCTGTAGCCAATTTGGTAGTTGGCTGTGGTCACTGTGGCAGTGTTGCCTGTCACACTGATGCTTGCAGTTTGCGTCAGTGCTCCAGAAATCACATTGCCACCTGTAACGTTGCCGGTGACATTGAGTGAGCTCACCACGTTGCCACTCAGGCTCAGTCCTGCTGCGTTCAGGTTGCCACCAGTGATGTTACCGGTTACGCTTACTGTTGTGCCTGTATGTGTTGTGGCATTGACATTGGCGCCACCTAATACATTACCACCTGTAATGTTACCTGTGACCGACACCACAGCGCCTTCTAATGTGCCTACTACAAAACTACCTGCAGTGTTAATAGTGACCACTTCATTTGTGACAGTGGCTTGTACTGCGGCAATCAGCTTGTTGGTGGATGCTTGATATCCAATAAATGCCGAACGTTCAGCGGTGCTGTAATAATACATTTGTTCGCCGCGATCTTTTGCATCACTGCTGACCAGAGGAGTGTTATTGGCGCCTCGACCCAGTGTAATGATAGGGTCTTGTATGGCAAGATTGGTCACATTATTGTAGTTGGTAGTACCACTCACAGTCAAATTACCAGCCAATATGGTGTCACCAGTCACGCTGAGATTACCACCAGTGCTGATATTACCACCAGTCACAGTTCCTGTGGCTACAAAAGCATTGCTGGTTTTATTGAATGTCAGTCCTGCTGTGGCATTGATGATACCACCATCATTGAATTGAACTTGTGTATTGGATCCAGGTGCAGTGATATTACCAGTAACACTGCCTACAAAATATGGAGCAATCACATTGCCTGTACTGCTGACTATGCCACCAGTTATGATGTTGCCACCTAGGACATTTCCAGTAGCACTGATGGTTCCTGTGGCTGACACAGCACCACCGGTTCTGATATTGCCACCTGTGATGTTGCCCACTGCTGACACTGTGGTAGGAACCACCACAGCATTGATATTGCCTGTGCCTGTGGTGGTGATGTTGCCACCTGTGATGTTGCCAGTTACAGTAAGCAAACCACTTGTGACCAAATTACCACCTGTGACATTGCCCACTGCTGTGACTGTGGCACCAGATTTGATTTCTGTGTTGATGTCAATATTGCCACCAATAATATTGCCGGTACCAACTGACAAGTTGCCACCTGTGATGTTGCCGGTTGCTATGATAGTACCAGATGAACTGACTACTCCGGCAGTGTTGATATTGCCACCAGTGACATTGCCCGTGGCTGAAATAGAGGAGCCTGCATTGACGTTGTTGCTGGTGACGTTGCCAGATCCGCCCAGGGCATTGCTGACCACAAGACTGTTCAAACTGCCCACAGTCTGTAAACTTGAATTCACCACGTTGGAACTCAAAGTGGTGCCCACCAGTAACGCAGCGTTGGAACTCACACTGAGTCCGCTGATTTGACTGCCGTTGCCAATCAAGAACGCACCTGTCACATTGCCCACTGCGCTGATGGCACCGCCCACGCTGATGGCGCCGGTTGTTATTACATTGCCGCCGGTGATGTTGCCTGATGCATTGACACTTCCACCAGAGGTCACATTGGCGCCGGTGATGTTGCCACCTGTGCTGATTTGTCCCGAAGTACTGTTGATGTTGCCACCAACAATGTTGCCTGCAACAGAAAGACTTGTGAGTGTGCCCAGTGCGGTCAAACTAGAATTTACCACGTTTGCGCTCAAGGTGTTGCCTGTGAGCAAGGCTGCTGCTGCTGTGGAAACCACGCCGGTCAGCTGTGAACCATTGCCCACAAAAAATTGCCCAGCTGTGATGTTGCCTGTTGCGCTGATTGCTGAATTTGCAACCAGGGTGCCTTTTACAGTGGCACCAGTAGAAGTGACCACAATCACATTTGGTACATTGGCCGAACTCATCAAGATCTGTGCATCTTGTAGAATAGTTATATTACTTGTGCCATTTGAAATACCGCTTACACCACCTGCCGCAAACAACTGACTGAAGTTGTTGTTGGTCTTGGTGAATGCTGTGCGTAAAGGGTCGCCTTGTCCATCATTGGGTGCGGGACCTACGTTGATAAGTTCTTGTGCCATGTTTAGTGTTCCAGTGTGGTATTTACCAAAACTCTGCGCACCGCTAAATACTGGCAATTGGAGTGATCGATGGCATATATTATCAATAACAGTCGTGGGCAAATTGTCGCTGTAGTGGGCGATGGCACAATCAACACCACAGCAACTGACTTGGCTCTGGTGGGGCGAGCAGTCACAAATTTTGGTGAATTTCAAAACGAAAACTACGTATATTTGTTGGAAAATTTTGCCAACAACACCGCGCCCGCGCAGCCTATTTTGGGGCAACTTTGGTATAATACCAACACAGATGTTCTCAGTGCATATAACACAGCAAACACATGGAGTCAACTGGCCAGTGAAGATTATGTAGAATCAGCAAAGATTTCACCGGTGTTTACTGGTGTTCCCACAGCACCCACTGCGCCGTCAGGCACTGCCAACACACAACTAGCCACCACTGCTTTTGTTACTTCTAGTCCGGCATTGGCTGGCACTCCAACTGCGCCAACCGCGGCTGCCGCAACAGCAACCACACAAATTGCCACAACTGAATTTGTGCAAAACAACAAGATTAATCCGGCATTCTCAGGAGTGCCCACAGCACCCACTGCGGCTTACAACACCAATACAACACAATTGGCCACTACAGCATTTGTGCAAGGCGAAAAAGTTTCACCGGTGTTGACTGGTGTGCCCATAGCCCCAACTGCACCTGCAGGTACTGCAAACACACAGATTGCCACCACTGCGTTTGTAACTTCAAGTCCGGCATTGGCTGGCACTCCAACCGCCCCAACTGCGGCTTATAATAACAATACCGGAATTATTGCCACCACTGCATTTGTGCAAGGCGAAAAATCTTCTCCAGTATTTGTTGGTGTGCCAACTGCACCCACAGCCGGCAACGGCACTGCAAACACACAAATTGCCACCACTGAATTTGTGACCAATGCTGTGACTCCCGGACAACTGGTAGGTACCATGGCCATACAAAACGCCAATTCAGTGAATATTTCTGGTGGAACCGTCAATAACATTGTGCCAATTGCCATAGCTGATGGTGGTACTGGGGCAAATTCAGCACCACAAGCAAGAACCAACTTGGGACTGCAATCAGGAGCTACCACAACGGTGGGCACCATGGCAGTGCAAGATGCTACCGCGGTGGCCATAACTGGTGGTACCATTACAGGACTTGGCACACCATTGCCGATCGCATCGGGCGGAACTGGTGGCAATACTGCTGCCAATGCTAGAACAAGTTTGGGACTTGGCACAGTCAGCACACAAAATGCCAACAATGTCAACATCACAGGCGGTGCAATCTCTGGCATTGCTCCACTGCCGGTTACTGCCGGTGGCACAGGTGGCGCAACTGCTGCCATAGCCAGAACCAATCTAGGCCTGGCCACAGGGGCAACAACCACAGTGGGCACCATGGCCACACAAAATGACGGCAGTGTGAGCATAACTGGTGGCAGTATCACAGGTATAACTCCGTTGCCAGTCACCGCAGGCGGTACAGGTGCCAACACAACAAGTGGTGCAAGATTTAATCTAAATGCTGTGTCACAAAACACACAGATTATTGCAGGTACCGGTCTTGCTGGCGGTGGCGATTTGACCACTGATCGCACCTTGACCATTGCCAGCAACAGCAACGGATATGGAGTTAGGTATGTTTCAACTCAACCACCAGTTGGTGGCAACAACGGCGACATCTGGTATCAAATAGCATGAGCATAATCAGAGTAGTTGGATACGCCGGAGCCGAGCAACAACTGGTCATGCCTGCAGGGTATTCTGCAGACGCTACTGCTTACCTCTGGGGTGGTGGTGGTGGTGGTGGTGGATCGGACGCTAGAGGTCAAGGTGGAGCCGGTCAAGGTGGAGGTTTTGTTCAACAAACTTTGTCGTTGAATCCAGGTGATGTGTTGCAATTGGCAGTGGGTGGCGGAGGAGGAGGAGGAGTCACCAGTGCTGGTGGAGGCAGCGGCACAGCCGGTGCCAGTATAATTCCCGACACTCTGTTTGACACTAGGGCACAGGCTGGCGTAACTGCTATAACCCATAGAGCCTGGGGCAACTTCATGAACAGCCACGCAGTATGGGAAAGCTCGCAGGGTGCTGTAAATTTTTCTCGAAGTTACAGTGTGTATTTTCCCTACACTGGTTACTACACTTTTTACGCTTCCGTAGACAACTTTGCCGCCATCAGTTTGGACGGTGGACAAATTATTACTATAGAGAGCAATTTTACCACATTTGAAGGACTGTTCAATTACACAGTGTCTCAAGGATTTCATACCATAAGTTTTAACGCTACAAACTACGGTGGGCCAGCAGGATTTGCCATGATCATTACCAACAATTCTGTAAATGGTTTTTCGGGTGGTCGAGGAGGAGTAGCTGGTCCTGCCGGATCATCAGGCGCGGGTGGTGGTGGTGGTGGAGCCACTGTTTTAACACTCAACAACACAGTGATTGCTGTGGCTGGTGGTGGTGCCGGTGGTGGTGGTGCAGGTAATGGGCCCAATGGAGGTGCAGGTGGTGGTGGGACCACAGCAGTACTTGGCACCACCAATGGACAAAATGGCCAAGATAAAACCCAAGATGGTGGTGGTGGTGGGGCTGGTGGTGGTGGCTGGCGTGCCGGCAACGGCGGCTACTGCGGATCAGGTGATGTGGGTGGTGGTGGTGGTGGCTCTAGCACCAGTCTTGGTACTGTCACTGCAAATCCAACTGGACGTGTGCCTGGTGGGTTCAATTCAACTTATTATCCTGGTGGCAGTGTGGTGGCATATGGTGGTGCCGCCGGTAATGGGTCTTCAGGTGGACCGGGTTATGCTGTGCTAGAACTAGTACCACACACTATTCTAGTACACAAAGACGGTGTGTTTAATCCTGCACTGAATGTGTATCTAAAAATAGCAGATCAATGGCGAGATGTGTTTGGTGTGTTTTTAAAAATCAACGGCGAGTGGGTGCCAGTGGCTGGAGTAAACAGCAATTATGCACCGGCTTTTACAACCACCACCGACAATTTTGGTATCAATGCTCGTGGAATTGATCCTGAGGCCACTCCAGCACTACCATCCTTTCAGTGGTTTGGTTATGGGCGACCATCTGATGGAAGTGGATTTGGTGGTGGTGGTGGTGGCGGTGGTGGTGGCGGTGCCTGTTTCACTGCCGACACCTTGATTCGTACTGCCACTGGTGTCAAGCCCATTGTGGAGGTCAAGGTTGGCGAGCAAGTGTGGAACTGGAATGGCACAGCACTGAACACTGTGACCTACATGGAAAAAACCTTGGACCTAGACTTTGTTGCACTGTACACACCCGACACTGATCATGAATGTTTTGCCACCGTCAATCATCCCTTGTACATCAACGGTGAATTGAGCAGTGTTGCGCCCAACACAGTTTACGACTTGCATCCTTGGTTGGGCCGAACCCGACCCTTGACCCCACACCAGATTATGCCAGCATCAGGCCGATCTGTTTATAATCTTTGGACCACTGGTGATGGAACCTACACTGTGAATGGTTATGGTACCACAAGTATCTTGGGCGATGGTGGCCTGTTGCGACTAATGGTGGAGCAGAATTTGATATCCGCCGAAAGAGTGGCACAGCTACTGGTCAACTTCAACAGTCAAGCTAATAGAAATCTCAGCCAAGGTGCTTATTTGTTGAACCATGTCATGGGCAGATTAAATATCAAGTTCATCAACCGCTTGTTTGCCGCAGTGTATGCTGACAACAGTCGAACAAAAACTCAGAAGGTGTTTGAAGCAATCTTCAAAGCAGTTGGACGAATATCATTATTAAAGGACCGCAATGTTTGACATTTTGTCACATCAAATCATGACCAATTTGGATTCGCAAGAAAAAGCAACATTGTTTCTGTTGCTGACTGAGCATGCTGATATAGTTGAAAAACTCATACCTGGTACACCCTTGATCAACTACATCAAGTACAATGATGCATTTGACAATGCCATTGTGTCGGAGTATGAGTCTTGGAAATCTAAACGCTGAAACTGGATCCGCATCCGCAAGTGGACACTGCTTGCGGATTATTGATCACGAAGCTGGCACCCATGGCATCTTCCTTGTAATCAATTGCTGAATCTTGTAGGTACTGCATGCTCATGCTATCCACAACCACCTGCACTGAGTCATAAACAAAATCAAAATCATCTTCGTTCTTGACCTCGTCAAAGGTGAAGCCATAACTGAATCCCGAGCATCCTCCACCTTGTACGAATACACGTAGCATGAGATTGGGGTTGCCTTCTTCGGCCACAAGTTCTTGCAGTTTACTGATAGCGGCTGGTTGTAAGTTCATTATAGTCTTTCGTTGCAAACGTCCCAGTCAATAATTTTCCAAATATTGTCTAGGTACCGTTCTTTATCCCATTGATAGTCAGTGGCCCAAACATGCTCCCACCAATCTACCAATACACAAATATCGGTGCGCACAGCATGGTTGGCAATGGTCTTGATATCGCCACCGGTGCTCAGGTACACCCAGCCTGAGCCCTGTATTTTCATGGCAGTAGCTTTAAACTGCTCTTTGAAATCTTCGTAGGTCTTGAACTTTTCTTCAATCAAGGCCAGCACAGCACCACGGGGTCTGTTGGCACCCTTGACCGGTCTCAGCTGTGGGAAGAATTTGTTGTGTAAAAAACTGCCAGCACGATTGAAATCAGCATTGCCTTCTCCAGCGTTGTAACGTTTGGCATACCCTTTGGCCAGATGCCCATAATGATAGTCAATGGATTCAGCACTCAGCACAGGTGCCAGATCTTTTTCACCGTAGGGCAAGGGAGTTGTTTCCAACTTGGAAGGTCTTGTGCTGGCTTCCACCAGGTCAATGTGTTCACGCATAGGAATATTTATCTAGTTGTATCATGACAGCAATTGATAACCAAAATCTTTTATTGGACTCCAATTCATGCTGTCCTGTTCAAAATCTTCACGAGTTGCTGTTTGCTCGGTCAGCTTGCAAAAACTATAATCGGTAGCGTAAAAATTCAACGGATATTTTTTTGCTATTCTTGACAACACATTAAATCCCAGTGCATGATCATGTGTGCATAGTTGCCAAGTATGGCCAGCAACTAACCAATTTTTTATTTTGTTTGAAAGATACTCAGTACAAAACCAACTGAAATCATATTCAGATCTGATATTGATTGTTTGTTGAGTAAACACATATCTTGAAATCAATGTTGATATTTTTTCATCTCCTGAATGTTCCAACAAATTACGTATGATTGAATGGTCGTCACGATAATTGCAAACTTTCAAAGTATTGGCCATTCCTGGATCATTCAACTCTATTTTTAATCTGCTGGCGCTGTTGACTATGTATTGAAATTGAAAGTTAGCACATTTTAAATTTTCAATGAGATTAATATAATATTTGTCTTTAAAAAAATGTTCATGAACTTGAGGCTCCCAGCAGTCCAGCAACAGCAATCCATGTATCACAGGTTTTTGTGTGCTTTGCTCGATTATCATCGTCTTCTTGTGATACGGCCACGAGTTAAATCGTATGGTGAAAACTCCATGGCAACTCTATCGCCCAGCAACACCTTGATGTTGTGTGTGCGCATCTTGCCCGACAGATATGCAATTACTTCGGTGTTGACATCATCCAGCAATATTCTAAACATGGTGTTGGGCAGGATTTCTTGTACTCGACCTTCCATGCTGATGGTTTCTTCTTTGGCCATTACTTGACCCAGTCACCAATGACCTGCATGCTGGTCACATCACTTGATGTATCAAAAAACAGGGCTTTTTTATTTTTGGTATGACAACAAGTATACTGCCCGTTGATCCAGGCAAATAATAATTCTAGATACACAGGTTCAGTCACATCATACAACCAGAGATGTATTTGTGATTCATCATAAGACAATGGGGTTTCTGTTTTTCTATATGCCCCTAGAATTTTTCCATAACTCCAGGTCCATTCTTCGGCATTTTCATGAATCACCCTGTAATTAAAATTTACACTGGGCTGTATTAATTTTTCTACTTCAGGAGTACATCTGATGTTTAATAGAATTTTGTCGGTTCTAATATGTTTGCCCCAAAAATTCATTATGTTAGCACCAAGTTGAGTGTGCGGCAGTGCTTGATCTTTTTTGTCATAAATTGAATGTTTCAACACACTTCGATCAATTTGAAATTCGCTCATGTCACCCTTGGCGTTGTCACTCATGCTGATTTCATAATCAATGTCTTTGAGATTGTAGATTTTTTCAAAATTAGCAGTACTGGTCAATGACTTGGCATTTTTTAACTGTGTTACTGAGTGATTGACAGGCGCATACACCACAATTTTTAATTGTTCAGCTGTGTAGCCATTCATCATGCTGGCAATAATTCTAGTGAGTCCTGTGGTAATTTGAATTTGATCACTATTGACACGAATCACGCCAAACACAGGCATAATAAATTCATCGTTGAATAACACTGTGCTTAGATGTTGTATAAATCCCAATTGTTTTTTATCGGCTGCCAATGCATGGTTGACAATGGTGGCTATGGCTTGTTGGCGGCATTTTTCGTAAAAGTCTTCAGTGACTGCAAATGCATAAATTAATTGCCCACGTCGATTGCAATATTCCACCCAACCATTCTCTGACCCAGTGACAATGGTGCTAAGAGAAGAGCCTTCTACTGAGTCTACTACATATTTGGTTGTGATTTCTCCTGCCATACGTTTCCTTAAAGTAATGCTTGTACTTATTCAAAACTCATGGTGGCTGTGATCTTCTTTAATCGATCATAACGGAAACTGCGCCACGCAAAGGCGTCCAGGTCAAACACCTTTTGGGTGTGTGATTCTTCGGGTTTTGTAGCTTCCTGGCTTACACGCACAATGCCATCCACAGGTGATTCCTTGGCAGGTTTTTCTGCTCTGGATGGTTGGGTTGGGATAAAGTCTCTATTCAGGGTGCACCGCATGTCACGTAAGGTACCATCTGCTTTGACAAAGGTCACTGTGATTTCTGTCACTTCTAACACGCCGCGCACCCAGTCTCTAAAATACTTGCGCCCTGTTTCGTCGGCTTCTTGATACAAGGTGCCAGGTTGTGATTTTAACAATCTAAACACTTCTTGCTGTTCCCAGCTCAATGTTTGCTCCATAAGTTCTCCTCTTGCTGTTAATAAACGTTTCTTTTTCATGCCCAACGCATCGTAAACCAAAAAGCATCTTTGTCATCACTAAAATGATAGTCTATAAAAGTACTAAACATGTCCGACAAAGTTCCATGTATGGTGCAAGAAAGATAACTTTTACAATTTTCTCTAGCCCATTCTTTTGGTTCTTCTTTGTGTAGATTTTTTAATGTTACTGTATATCTCATTATTTCTTTTTGTTCACAATGTCCGGGGTGATGGCATCAATGGTATTGACCACAGTTTTCCCTGCATATATCACAGTGGCACCTGCCACATCCGCCACTGCAAAAGCTGTGGCACAGCCTTGCAAACTCAACACAAAGTATATTGCTAATAAATTTTTCATGACCACTTCAATATGAACCAAGTTCTATCTGCTTCTTCACGGAACCAAAACTTGGCGTTGTTGGCATACCAACGTTCTCCGGGTTCCTGCCAGTCTGACCAAATACTGCCGGTGCTGGTACCAAATGTCAGCTGGCACCAGGCTTCCATATTACGCCAGGACACACCCGCCATGGGCGGAGCCACGGTATAATACTGTGCGCCATACACTGTGCCATGTCCCAGCAACATCATGATTGTTGCAATGTCCGTGCTCGTAGTTTGACCCAGGCAAACTGTTTCATTTTTTCCGAATCCCGGCGCAAGTATGTGGCCCAGTAGTTCCAGTATGCGCCCTCGATCAACTGCACACCGCCACGTGGACCTTGATACCACACTTGATCGCTTTCACGCATGAGCCCGGGCAGGTGTGTGGAATTGGTGTTTTTGTGTAGCAGCCATGAGTTGTGCCAGTCCAATTTCCATGCCGAGTCACCTTTGACGCCGTAGTACGTACTAGCCACGGCGCATCCTTGAAATCTCCACAGCCTCTTCGTCCGAAAACACAGGCACTGCATTTGACTTGTGCATGGTGGCAATGCCTTTGACCTTGGTACCAGTGTACACTTTGGCAGGTGCAAGTGTGGCGTTGCCACCTGTGTCGCGGCTGGGAATGTGATGCGTGTTGGTACGACCCACGGGTGTGGTCAGTCGGTAGTCCAGTGGGGGTGCCTTCATGGCACGAGTCTGCTTCTTTTGTTCTGCTTCGATGCCTTGACGTTTCAACAGTTCTCGCCAGCTTTCTTCCAACTCACGTGCCTTTCTTGCCTCATCAGCATTGCGAAACTTGACCTTGCCACGGCGTTTACCACTCATGCTGAGCCACGGGCCTTCAAGATGCATAGTCATTGCAGTACTCCAAAGTTGTCAATCATGCTGTATTATAGCATAATTGCAATTTTCAGTCAATACTACTTTTGTATTACCTAAACAGGATCAAGGCCATCATTGCAGCCTGCACTATAAAGCCCACGCCAATTGTGATGATGTTTAAGGTGTCTTTGAGCACAATGGCTCGCAGAAACAGCAACACAAGTCCTGCCCAAAGAAACGCCACCACATCCAGGCTGGGCACTCGATCACTAAGCCCAGTCATCAAGGCCAGCAGACTGGGAATTGTGGCACAGTGCAACACAATGGCGGCCAACCAGCCCAGGGTGTCTGCGGAGATTCGATGTAGGTGATTGTTCAAAAAGTCTCGAACAATTTGTAAGTTAAAGGGCCAGGCGTTCATGTTTTTTCTCCATAAAAGATGTGGCGTCCAATTTTTTCAATTCGTGGTTTGCGCCAGTTGGGGTTTACATAGTCAGCATGATAGTATAACGCATTTTTCATGCCGGGCAATCGGAAGTTCTCCAATAGTACTTTTTTGGCCACTAGTTCGCTTTCTTGCCACATGGGCTGATACACTGCTCGGATCTTGTGATTGCCTTCACAGAACCACGAGAATTGACAAACTACCCGTTCGTAAAACACGTTCTTTTGATAGACCACACCGCACACAGTGTTGGCAAATCTGCCCGACTCTACTCTATTTAACGTGACCTGCGCCACTGCCACTTTGCCCTCAAACGGCTCTGAGGCTGCTTCCCAGTAGATGTTGCGGGTCAGGCAATCCAGTTGTTTCAACTTGTCTTCTGCTGACACATAGCCCACCATGCCGGCTGCCCGGTCGCTTCGTAGTGCGGCCAATCTTGACTGGCACACATTCCAAACCACCAGCATGACCAAAAACAGTCCCAGCAGTTTGATAACTCGAGATGACCACAATGCCAAAGCATTGGGCCGATTTGTACTAACTTTCATTTTATTTCCTTTTTACGCCAATACGTGGCTATACGCGGATGCCCGAGTAAATCACGTTGACAGGTTAGGGGTTGAGATGAGCATAGATAGACCTCGGGCCTCCTTGGCATACTCGTTTAAGACAAGCTCGCGTCCTGAGAAATGAGCCTGTCCAATTCTAGTTGTCAACGAAGAGACTTTCCGAGAGTCTCTTTCGAACACCAATTTGGCTTGGACAAACCTCTTTTGGTGCTACGGGTTCTTGTTTTATTCAATTGGACAAGATACCAATCAGCAGTAGAAGATCCTATTTGATTGCAATGTGTTGTTCTACCACCACTTTTACTTATTTGATTCAGCTGTAGGGCTGTCAAAAAACTGTCAAAATGGTGTGTTTTTGTTATTAACTACGTACTTTCCCAGCGAAACCTACACACAGGAATCGCTTCCATTTTGTGCAGATTTTTTGCACGTATCTCACGATATCTTTTTAACAATCGCTTTTCCGGGGCAGTGGCATAGTCACGCAGTTGCGAATATGTATCTTGATCCATGGCCTTTTCCAGTTCAGGATAAGTCATGCCCAGTTGATCTTCATCGTTGCGACCGTCGGCCCACAATCCGTCTGTGGGCGGGGCATCGATGATCGCTTGCAACAATCCCAGTTCCCGGCCCATGTCCCATACTTCGGTTTTCATGCAGTCGCCAATGGGTGAAATATCTACGCCACCGTCTCCGTACTTGGTAAAAAATCCCACACCAAAATCTTCCACCTTGTTGCCGGTGCCCACCACAATGCCACCATGACTTTGGGCAATTTGATACAGGGTCATCATTCTCAGTCTAGCTCGGCTGTTGGCAAATGCTAATTCACTGTCACCAAACGGGCCAAGTTTCTTTTCAAATGCTGAGAACACTGTGGTCAAGTCCATGCTCATGTGTACAACATTGTCGGGGTAGTGTTCTAACAACCAACCAGCCTGTGCCGAACTCAAGTTGTCTAGTTTTTTGTTCTGACGAATGGGCATTTGAACCACAATGGTTTTCAAGCCAGTTTGAGCACACAAGGCACTCACAACTGAACTATCAATCCCGCCAGAAATGCCCACTACCAAGGTGTCAACTTTGGCCTTGCGGGCATAGTCTTGTATCCATTTGACAATGAGTTTGATGCGTTGTTTGGGTGTTTTAGGTATCATGGTTGTTGAGGTTGTACTTTTTTCAATGCCGCCCACATCTTGGCTTTTTCTTTGCACTTCTTTTCCAAGGCTCGGTAACGTTCACCCAATGCTTGCAGTTCATCCCATTCTTTTTCCAGTTCAGGATTGGGTGTGAGTAGGTTGAGTCGTTCCTCTACCGCTTCCATCCAGGAGACCATGCTTTTGTCATTGATCTTGATGTCAGGGTTTTCGCCTCGCAGTTCCAATGTGCCAGATTGTGCAATGTTCACTGTGGCATTATTACTGCCAGAGATCCAAGGACTTGTGGTATTGGTTGTGTAGGTGTATCCAGTACCGCCAAGCGTTGATGGCAGTCCAGATTCTGGACTGCTGTAGCTGCCAAACGGGTTGGCGACATAATTTGGATCGGACCAGGTTATGGTATCTGTGCCGATACTGCTGGTCAGATGATCGAGCTCAGTAATGGTCAAACCGGCCAAAGGTTCAGTTGTGATTGTCATGGTCTATGAGGAATTTTGGCACTGCGGATTTTTGTTGCGCCTCCCAATACTGCCGGGCCCGACGCAGTTTGTCATCCAACAGTTTCTGCCGCAAGTCGGCAGTGAGATGCACGGGCCACGAAGAATGTAGTTCCTGCATCTCAGGCTGGTTATTACTTGGGTGCTGCCGCAAGAGCTTCTTTCTCAGCTGTGATTTCTTTACGGCGCTCTTTGATGCCCTTGGTCATTTCTTGCAAGGCTTTGCGAGCACGAGCAGCCGCGGCTTTGACACCCTTGGCTGTGAATTTTTCATTTTCCGCAATGTATGTTTCGTAAGCGGTGACGATTTGTTCATGATTGGTCATATAGACTCCTTTGTTGTGAATAGTAATTATACATGCCTTTCGTCAGCATGTCAAGAAAAAAGCAGGAATTTGGCACTCCAGCCTAGTCAACGTAGATGTGTCTGCGATTCCAAGTGTCCCACACAGTAATGGCATCCCACTCATGCGACCAGGTCACAAGAAATCGGTCAAATGCTTGTTGGTGGTGAAGCATCATTCGGTTGCCGGCAACAGTAGCGTGTTCGATTTGATGTCGGCGTATCCAAGTCTTGAACATGGGTTCAGCTTGATTGTTGTTGCGCAACATCACAATGTACAGTGGTTCTACTGCACGGTATGTGGGAATAGACATTAATGAATTGTGGTTCCTTGGGGAATTTGAGCAGACACCAGCTCAGTCATATTTAATTCCGCAGCCATCCTGGCAAAATTTTCATCCAGTTCGATTCTCTCGTCATCGTGCAGTCTAGCACGGTCTTCGTCCACACCCAACAGCCGCATGATGGCACCCACGTGTGCTTCTGTGCGACCATTCATGTACAACACTGTCATGAGTTGAAACATCACAGTCTTGGCGTAGTTGTAAATGGGATCGTCTTCAAAATCGTGCATACAGTAATTATCTCGATTGTGCGGCCAATAAAAAACGCGGTCACGGACCGCGTTGTTGGGAGCCTAGTTGAATTAGGCGTTGGTGCTTTCAACTGCATCTGACTTGACAGTTGCAGGAGCAGTCTTGGTACCTTTAGCAGATACTTTGACTTCGCCTTTCTTTGCTACCTTGCTCTTCTCAGTCAGCTTGTTGGCTACTGCAAAGCCAGCATCACCAGCAGTGATACCTTGTTCTTGCAAGTACTTGAGTGCTTGCAGTTTGGTCATAGCCTGGGGCAGTTCCACCAAGTTAACATCAGTTGCACCGGCCTTGGCCAGGATCTTGATGCGAGCCACCAAGTCGTTTGCAAAACGAACTTTGGTAACGCCTTTGTGAGTTGCGGTGCCTGCTACGGTAAAGAGTTTGTCATTTGACATTGTGTTGCCTTTCTGAGTTGCCTAAAGTTAAGTTACGAAACATGCTGTGTGTCAGCATATCCAAATTATACACAAAAACGGTATTGGTGTCAACCACTTTTTGGCACAATCTAGATTGGGTTTGCCCGAATTACTGGGCCAATTCTCGGCTTTGATGTTGTATGGTTTGGACGCCTCGGTCAGCGATTCGAGCAATGCCCGAAAAGCCCACAGCCGCTACTACCAATCCTAATACAAAACCAATGATGAGTTTGCTCATGATATTTCCTTATAAAACGCTCACACGATTGAGTTGGGTTTGTCCGTCACGGTGAGCTTTGACGGTACCACGGAATGACAGTGTTGTGCCTGTGTTCAAGGGTCGCCGAATGGCAAAGAACACTGTTTCATTGTTGGCAGTGATCCCAGTTGCGTAGTAGGTATTCCACTTTTGACTAAAGTTGCAACGAACAATGTCAACTGTGACTGTGACCTTGTCACCCAAGGCACCTATGTAGCCAGCAGTTTGATTGATCCTGTCCTGTTCCGCAATACGCTTCAGCGCACGTTGATGACTGTTGGGCAAACAGGCCACAGTGGCCAATTCCAGTCTGTGACTCTGCGGAAAGAATCTATCTGTTACCGCAGTGATCTTCATCACACTGCGGTCAAAGTCTGTGAGCCGGTTTTGCAGTGCTCGGAATGTCATGTCATTAGAAATGAACTTCAGGCACTCTGCACCTGCGGCGCGATCTTCGTCTGTGATCATGAAAGGATTTTCTAAGGCTTCCATCATGATGTTGCGATTGCTTTTGCGTTGGAGTTGCACAGCAGTGGCTGACTCTGAGGGCAGTTCCCATTCATCTTGTTTGATGTAGGCACCGTTGATGCGTTGTGCATGACATGCGGCACCCCACACATCGCTCACACTGTAGCCTGTGTGTCCACCACCGGCCGTGCGGCGTGAAGTCCACTGACGTTGTACAGGACTTGTATCGTCCTCGTGACCCAGGCGTTGTATTTCCCGGACTGTCATGTTGGTTACGTCTACAAACATATCAGTCTTTCTTACTAATTCTCAAACCTTGAAATACGCCACCAACCAACATCACGGCCAGCCATGTTTCAAAGGTGTAAGGGATTGCCAACACAGGAAACAAGGTGTTCAAAGACCAAATGCTCAACAGCGGGCTAACAATGATCACAATCACTACCAGCGCCAACCACAAATATTCGTTGCGTATTTTCATTTCAATCTCCTTAAACATAAAAATCAGAATTGAAGCCCAGGGCGTCATAAACAATCTCACGCACCATGGTGTCTGTGGCTTCAGCAAACACTTCAACATCAGCCAGGCGCACCAATTCTTGGTACACTTCAAGCCAAGCCCGGTTTGTGGCACGAGCCTGTTCAACGATAGCATGCACAGCCGCATTACCTGCATCTGTGTACATGCCATAATAGATCTCTTGTGTGCTTTGCATTGTGGGCTCCTTTTGTTACAATATGTTCATATTATAGCATTTTGGCAATTATTGGTCAACCTCTTCAGCGTCTGCAAACTGTTCCAAAGCTTCAGTCAAAACTGTTAACTTTTTGCTTAACGGGGTAGAGCTGTAAGTGTCGCCCATGTACCACACACCATCTTTCATGATGTAGTAGTACTCAGCGCCACAGAGGTCGCACTGTTCCAAGAACTCGTCGAACGTGTGAGCCACTTTGTGCTCCACGTCCTTTTCACCGCGATCACGGCCGTAAAAGGTACACCAGTCTTCGTTGTGCTCACGGTGCTCAATGCCAAGAACGTCATGCTTGCTGAAGGCGTGCTTCTCACCAATGTCAGGTTGCAGGCTTGACATATCGCCCAGGGCCACCAGGTGGTTGGCTTTGGCACTGTCATAGTGATTTTGCAAGATACGACCGTTGTGTTCTATGTAGCCATCCCAATGGCAGTAAATGCTTTTGACGTTGTTACCGTGCATGACACCAATTCGACTGCGTGTTCCCATCATCAACTCCTTTTGTTACAATATGTCCATATTATAGCATTTTGGCTATTAGCCGTCAACCGTTTTAAAAAGTAACACGAAAGTTAAACCCTTGAGGGGTTACAGTTTTTTCATAATTGCGCTCGGCAACAATGGCATCAATCTCTTGTGCCATTTTACGGTCCCGGACACGCCCGTGCTCAACTTTGACTACCACAAATTTTTTGCGATAAGTGAGCTTGTCTCGTACATTGGTGTAAGCCATCTCTACCAAATCTTTAAATGTCTCAGCACGAGCTCGTTGTGCTGGGGTGTAACGCATACGGCACTCGTCACTGTAGCGCTCGGCATCTTGTGCAGCCGCCCATGCATAAACACCAGCGGCACGTGAATTAAGTTCTTTTTCATTAATCATTTTGGCTCCTTGTTGTTACAATATGTCTATATTATAGCATTTGGGCAATATTTGGTCAACCAAAAAGTAGTACTGCAAAAGTACTACTTTTTGTTACTCGCCAAACTCGTACATGAACTGAGCCATGCTGGGATCCAACTTAACGAGATCTTGTGCGGCTGATGTCAATGCGCGATATCTAGCACGAACTTGAGTCATGGGCAATTCGCCGTCGCAACTCAAATTCTCAGGGCTGAGTTTGGCGTCAATCATTTCTGCCACACGACGACGACCTGCTGTAGTTGCGACTTCGTAGGCAGTGTGGTTGTTGAATATGCTGGCCCATGCGTTCTCTTGTTTGATCAGTGCGTTGAGTGCTTTCATTAGTGGCTCCTTGTTGTTACAATATGTCTATATTATAGCATTTTGGGAATATTCAGTCAAGAGAAACCCTACAATTTGCAGGGTCTCTAAAGGTAATACTTGAGTATTACTGTGCTATTAGTCGCTGGCGTGTCATGTACCAGTTAATGCCAGCAATGGCAAAACAACTAGCGGCAGAGCCATACATTTCACATGCCAATTGGTCAACCCCCATTGCAGTGAACCAACCAATCAAAAACCAACTGATTGCATCTTGATTGCGAATATACCATGAACGAAATTTTTCCATTATGTTCTCCTAAAAACAATATCATCTATTTTAATTGGTGATGTTAGTATATGGTTCACCACATCAACCACCTGTGCCACGGACAGTATTACTGCTTTTGGCGGTTTTGCTATGGGACTATCTGGTCCAAAAATATTGGTGTCAACAAACCCGGGATGAATTGTAATCAACGAACAGGGCTTTCCTTGAATCATTTCAGGGTCAACGTATCGCAAGGTATTACAAACATCATCAAGTTCTTTTTTCTCTCGTTGATAATCTTCCATTCCAGGCTTTGCGGCAAACTGAAAACGTGATGCAATGCTGCCAATCACAATGATTTTTTTGTTGGCATTTTCCCAAATTGGCCATAACTTTTTCAACAAACTGATTTGGCTGGCAATTGGCAATGCATTGTTAACAAAAATGTCACAGTGTTGTATTTGTTCCAATATCCGATCTTCTGCCTCCGGCAACACATATCCATTGTAGGTACTGAATCCTAGAACTTCATGTCCTTGTGCCTCAAAGTACTGATAGAGACCTTGTCCTATACCACTGGTGTGACCGGTCACAGCTACTTTCATTTAAGTTTTCCTTTTTGATATGTCACAGAAAATACTCAAAGTGTGTGTCAAGATTCCAAACAGCCATGTCCACTGCGGTGCCATCATGTGTTTCTACTTTTATGCCCAGGCTAGCATAGCGTTGCCAAAACCAGTAAATGTCCGGAGTGGTACTGCCCAATTTGGTTGAATTTAGTTTCTTGTGTTTCTTAGCACTCAAGCGACAAGTTGGAATATTTAACGCTTCATCTACAGTGAGTCTCCCAAACAACAACAAGTCACGAGCCACCGAGGCCGGGATCACATGCTCAAACTCAGTCTTGGTACCGTGTGCCAGCCCCTTTTCGTAGTAGTGAGCACCAATGTTTTCTTTGATGCTGTAGCCATGATATCTGCGCAACAACACATCAATCATGTCTCTAATAAGACGTGCAGTTTGATCTTCTGCCACCAGTTGGTTGTACATTTGTACATAGCGTTGAATTTCGCTTTGACAAAATTGATAGGTAGCGTTATAACTGGCACCACCACGCTTGACTGGTGTGGGCTTCTTTTGTGCAAACCCACCTACACGTTCTATTAAAGCAGCCATGTTAGAACAAGTCCTTGGCATTGGGCGTATAGGTACTAAAAGGTTGTTTGGGAAACTTAAAATCTTTGCGTTGTTGTGGCACCCAAGTGTTTTTCATCTGATGCCAAAAGAAAGCAAGACCTTGCGGCGTATTCTTGTTGTTTTTTGGTGCTGTGGGCCACAGGTGCTTGGGCAAGCCAGTGTTGGCTAAATTGTATGCATTAATAGTGGCTTGGTGCACCTGTACCCAGTATGGTCCTTTGGCATCAAAGTTTGCATCAAACAAGTCAATACAATGCTGTGCTAAGTCTTCAATCTCGGCGTCGGTGTATGAGATGTCTTGCTGTTCACACAAATTGAAAAAATCAATCAAGATGGGAATTTCCTTAGTGTTTATTGGTCGTTGTTGATAGTTCACAACATATCCACCATACACACTGAATTGTCTCACCACTTCTACAGAAGCGTCATTTAGTTCATTCAGACGACTAATCGCACCAACTTGATCAGTGTCGTTGAATTTTTCATGTGTCAAGAACATGCCGGCAGAGGACACATGTTTCCATTTGGTATGAGCATCGACCCATGTTGGTTCTGTTACACCATCAACTTCTACACCGTAAATCATTTGCATGATCAAATCAATATAGTCCAAAGACTTTTTACCAGCATTTTTGCCTTTGGTAGTATTGTTGTTGATAAAGTTGGTGCGAATTTCGCCACGACTGGCAATGTCATAGATGTTGATAGGTACGTCAACATCTTCAAAACGTTCACCCAGTGCTTGAGTGGCGATCAAGTAAAGTGCCAGGCTGGTATGTTGACCATCCCACCCACCCCAGCCACCATTGACTGCGGCATAGACCTGAATGGGCTGTGCTTGGTATGCACGGAAATTTTCAATTATGTCAATGATCCAGTGCAACATGGGTTCACGTTGCATGGTGGTATCAATGTAGATGTCCTTTAGCTTGCCCATGATACTTTTGCACAAACGAAATTTGGTACGATCGTTGATGCTTTTGAGTCCAGGATTGTTTTTCTTAAACACAGCCAAGGCCTTGGCCAGTTTGGCTTGATGGTTGCGTTGAGCTTGTCGAGGCATGGCGGCCACAGTGTCATTGTAGCGTTGCACTAGGTCAACAAGGTTAGTAGCAGAGTTTGCGTAGCGAGCGTTTTTGATAGCCGCGTAAGATTGAGTGGCGGTTGCCATAGAATTTTCCTTTCGTTCGTAACCGTTACAATTTAGTGACCCCATGTCACTGCATTGTGTTTTGGTTAGCTGGTAGAAATCTACTACCATGTTTCTAGTTTACACTAGAATTCTTTTTTGAGCAACTATTTGGTTACTCGAATTGCCACTTTTTGGTGCCGGCTCACTCGTCCAATGTACTCGTATTCACGGCCAAATGCTCGTACATGTTCTTGCCAGGCACGGAACTCGTCCAACTCCCAGCCTGGATAGTTTATGTATTCATCAAAGATGATCACAGTACCAGGCACAATATTGTGTCTGAGAGTATTCAAAATAGTCACTGCACTGCTATACAAATCACTGTCAATGTGTAGCAGTTGCAATGGTGTGTTGCTATGTCGAGCCTTAAACTCTGGCAAGGTTTTATCAAACCATCCCACATGTAAATCAACATTTTGGCGTACTGGGGGCAAAGCATTACGTTTAAAAAAGCCCCGGGGCATGCGACTGGTCCAATCCTCAGGCAAACCTTCAAAACTGTCAAAGCCGTGTACAATTTTATGCGGTAGCAGTCTTGCAATGTGATTGGCAGTGCGTCCAGTTGCAACACCAAACTCTGCAACCAGGCCAGCATCAAGTTCGGGATCTAATTGTGTTCTCACAATCCAATCATGAAAATCATAATCAATTGCAAAGTTAGGCGTGGCTCTCATGTTTGCAATCATGTAACGTGCCGAGCTCTCACTGGCCAGCCTCACGGCAGTGGCGTCATAATCCATGACATCTGTATACATGCCCAGCAGTTGCTTTTGTAGGCGTGTGGGTTGGGGATAACGAAGCCATTCCTCAACGCGATCTTTGATACGGTAAAATTTATTCATCATTGAAGTTTCCTTTTACGGTCACAGAAGTGTAACCATTGGATTGTAACAGGAAACTTTGATTGTGTGCAACGAATTCGGCACGGGCTGGCTCGGTCTGTACAACAACAAAAAATTCCTTGTCAGGGTAGTTTGCATCAACCCAGGAATTTGGCCCAACTTTCTTGAAGTGCGATGACTCCAAACGACGGACTGTGATTGCGAATTCTTTTGTGTCATGATTGACAGCAAGTGCGACTGAGTGCATGTTTTTTCCTTCCGACCTCTAGGGTCTCTGTTGAGTTAAAAATTTGTGTTATCGCTAACACAGGACAAAGTTTAATACATTTTTAATTGTATGTCAACCTTGAGTTTTTCAAAATGCTCTGCAACCCCCGGCGGTAATTTAGTGTGTCAGCTCGCACCGTTGTTACTTTGGCTCCCCGTTTGGTTCAATGCCTTGTAACACACACCTTCCACCCGCTTCCCGACAGGGTCCGTTCTCGCATTGCCAGCGGCCTTTCGGTTCAAAGACTACCACCCGTACATGTCATTGTACTTCTCATCCTGCGGGTCACAGTATCCGGAGACACCCGGAACGTTCTTTCAGGTGATCAACACCCGGTGCCTTTCAGCCCGGTCACTGTGCAAACAGTGTCCCAAGCGTCGAATTGTGTCAGCCGCTGATTGCGGACTGGCTTCAAACATCTCTCGAATATCTTCAGCAGTGATGCCATCAGTGGCCTCCACTGTGTAGATCTCATAGTGACGGTGGCTGTTGAGCCTGGCTCGTAGCATGATGTGGCCGAGACTGGGCAGTTTGCTCTCACTCACTGGCTCGCCCTTTAATGTTTGCCACATGCGCCGTTGTTGGTCCTCGGTCACGTCTATGCAACACTCAAGACCCAGTTGGTCCCACACAATGAGAAACTGATGACTCACAGTTGAAATTTCCTCAACATGGTGCTGGCGTCGGCCACATCATCTGCCGTAGCATTGGTTAGAATCTCGTCCAGAATGTCGGCTTCTTGCAACAGTAATTCTGTCTTGGCCTTGCGCACCAGACTCAAGGCATAGGCCAAGTCATCTTCAGTGGCCCAGGAATAAAAGTCCTCCAGCGTGGCCTCATCCGAATCCAGGATAAAATGCAGGTTGTTGCGGTCCCACTCATTCATGTCAATCCTTTGCAATACAATACCTGTAGTATAGCAGATCTGGAATATTCAGTCAAGTCAGCAAAAAGTACTAGGCCCAAAACAGTGAGAAGGCAGCGGCGTCCCTATCACTATCAAAGTAGAAAATGTAGCGTCCCGGAGCACGGTCACTACTGGTGGTCACAACCTGCCAACGCCAGTCGCCTGTGAGTTCAGTTTTGCACCACTCTATGACGCGATCAATTTGTCCAAAAGGTCGGGCAATTTCTCGTGCGTGGGTGAAACTTTCGCCGAGCCGTATGGTACCATGGGGTTGATGTAGTTGCATCAACTTTAGTTATTGATGTACTTGGGATCCTGTAAATTTTGATCTAGCACATGATTGTACATGTGCATGTGCAGTGCTGAAAACAAACAATAAAACCAAACTACGCCACATAAAAGTTGTTTGGCAAATTATTTGGATCTACATGATTGTGATCAAATCGAAAACTGGCATTGATTCTGAATTCACTGTGATCACTTTGTGCATGATGAGGAACGCTTATGTTTACCCAATGAGGTTGATTGACCGAACATCTTGCAATTTCGGTTGATTCACCAGGGCCGTCACAGGCTATGGCCAGACTCTCTGCACGCCTGTCAGATGGCGTATACTTGAGATAACCTGTATCCCTACCCCATCCATTAATATTATAATAACCACTATCCCTGTCAGGCGAATTATAATTATAGTACCCACTTAACATTGGTTGTTCTGCTGGACCAGTATTATGCCATACAGTAAACGAGTCATGACAATTGAACACTGGTATATTCAATGCTATATCAATAGCTACACCGTCCACATGCACCTGCATGGGAAGATCTTTGCTTAAACAAATAAATGCCAAATGATGCAAGTGCTCACGAATGCCCCATTCCTTTGATAAAAAATAATTTAATTCTGGGCACAATTGATCAAATTTGTCAAGATTATACACCAACAAGAAACAAGTGGTTTCCTGGGGGATGCTGGGGGTTTTTTGTTGAGTGATTGTATGTAATGTATGCAATTCTCTACTGAAGATCTGCATTTTGTCTTCAGAGATAGCAGCAGGTCGATACAACCAATCTGGGGTAGTAGTGGGATTCAGTTTGTACATGGTATTATTTAATCCACTTCAACTGGTAGAATGTGGCTAGTGCGGGATTTTGGAATGTGAATGTGACATGGCTGACTTCCGAATCAGTCCAGGCAAACTCGTCATATACAGGTTTTTGATATCGCCACTCATAGTCTTGGTTCACAATGAGTCCATCCAAGTCCAGTTGATGCTTGAGGGCCAAAGCCCGTTGTGCATCACAATTAAGCCGGATGTAGTCTACTGTGTCCATGGCATAGTCGAAATAGCAAGGCATCACGATGATCACAAAACCAAAAGGTCATGTCTTCTGTTGTGATTTCTGTAACATATCTATCACCGGGCAAGCCAAACTGTTGCACTATATCAGCCAGCATGTGATTCCAACGTTGCATTTCATTGTCATGATACAACCAATTCAAGGTCATGCCATGTGTGTGTTCAGGGCTTCTCAAGGTACAAGGTCCTTATGTGTTGGTCAGCACTGTCCCAGTCCAATTTGTAAAACAGCACATAATCTGTAATGTCAAAATGATTGCAAAAGCTCTGTCCATATCTTGCACCCCGGATACCGTCAAACGTGAACTCTCGCTTCCAGGCCTCGTAGGCTGCCGGAGTGATACAGTGCTGGCGGTCTACTCCTTCGGCCATGTTTATCAAGTCTGCAGTCATGTGCTCAAATATATCATTACCCATATCAATCCCACAATCCTTGGTAGTATTTGCCAAACAAGCGGAAGCCATTTTGAATACGAGTTTCTACCACCTTCATACCTTCGTAATCGCACTGGTAAGTGTCTTTGGGACCGTGTCCCAGTTGCCAGTACTTGTGCTCGCCCTTGGCGACTTCGTTGCCTTCCCGGTCCACTGGTATCCATAAGATATCATGTTCACCTGAACGGAAAGCATCTTGCCATGAATCATCTACCTTGCACTCAAATGCAAAGATCATTTCATCCATGACCCAGTCCCAACGAAGAAAGTGGTTGGCATCTGTGTCGTATTCGTTTTCTTTGGGCGGTGCGGCTGTGCTCTGCAGGTGCTCGGGCACATCTTCATCATCCACAAACGGGCTACCGTGTTTGGTTTCTTTCAGTTGCTTGAGCATGGGCAGGATGATGGGACTCAGGGTCTGATCCATGCTCCAGGTGTCATAGCGGTCAATCTTGATATACTTGACCTCTGGATGCACACGATCCAGCACCCACATGATGGCCCGGCTGATGGGTGTGAGACGGTCACTCCATTTCTCACACCAGTCTGGACGTTCCACAAACTGGGATTTTTCTCTACGATGATCTTCAAGTGATTGTTCCACAGTCCAACGAGCACACTTGGACCAGTCAGTCCAGAAGAACACATAGTCCAACATGGTGTAAGGTGAGATCCAGTGATCTCGATAGCCGCTTATGTAAATTTTCATTGTTCAATTCCCGGTTGTGTTATAAATGAATGCAGTCTGTAAAAATTCAGGATCTCCTTGAATTTTTATAGAGTATCCAGTATCTTTGATTTGTTCCCTTAACTCATCTGTGGAGAACGCCGCAAGCAATGAGTTATAAAAATCTGTCTTAAAAATTTCTGAGTCACTTCCAATTATGGCGTTCACGACGTGTCTTGCAATGGTTGCACTTTTGGGGCGGGTGATGTCCATGATCGCCACATTGGCCGATATTGACTCCACAGCTTTCCAAAAAATTGCTGGGTCATGCAAATGGTGCAAGGTATTTACTGATATCACACAATCTGCCGAGTCCACAATGTGATCAAACTGTTTGCATGCTACAGAAATATCAAACCCTTTGACATTTTGCTTGGCCTGTTGAATCATGTTGGGACTGCCATCATATCCCACAATGGTAAGGTCGGGGTATTTCTTGGCCAGTGCCACAAGATAATCTCCAGTGCCACAACCCAGGTCAACAATTTTTCCTTTGGTCAAGTTGATGTTGTTTTCATAAAAGTTTATAAATGCCTCAATCCCAAGATGTTTGTCGCCAGTATTGTATGCCGCAACTTGATCAACACGGTCCATCAATTCAGGTTCTACTATACGCCGCATAAATTGGCACCTATAATAATTCTATCTTGATCAGATTGATTTGGACGAGTTCTGTGATTTAAATAACCTGGGAATATCACCAGGTCTCCTGTCTTGACCGAAACATCATGTTCCCAAGATTCTGAGTGATATCTAATCAGTGCATGCTCGTAAGGTTGATGTTTCATCAGTTGCATCATGGGATGTTCAAACGCCAAGTTGCCACCATCTGCGGGTTGTTGTAAATAAAAACTTGCGGTCATCTGTATAGGGCTATGACTGTGCATGTCTATAAATGAATCCTTTTTGTACACATTGGTCCACATTTCAAAAACTTTTGGTCGTTGTGATGGCATGTATCCCAGGTCCTGCCAATACGCTGTTGCATGTGTTTCAATGAATGCTATTAACGACTGGAATTCATCACGATGATGTAGTCTTCTAGATGCATTGTAAGAACACAATCCGTTGCCGCGCATGGATCCTTGATTGTTGGTCTCAGCTTCGCTGTACGATGATGCCAATATATCAACCACTGCATCCAACATCTGTTGACAGTTGATGTCACTAGACACATGATATATTTTTGTTGGAAATATATTAACACTGCTCATTGTTCAATCTCAAAATGTCTTTTCAACTGTACGGACGCCTGCAACAATATCTCATTGTCACTATCTTCATCTTCATTACATAATAGCAAATCGGTGAATCTAACTTGACTGGCACAGTGCCGCACAATCAATTCGCAGAGTTTCTGCATCTGGTCTGGTGTGGCCACATAGTAACTGCCTGTATCAAAGTCCGCAGTCGCCATCTTGGCCTCAAGAGCCAGTTGCTTAAACTTTTCGTTCATTTACATTCCTTTGTGCATGATAGTAAGTGCAGTTGCTACGGTAAGGATACCAGTCTCCAGCCATGCCACCCAAATATTGCAGGGTTTCTCTAGCACGATCTTCAATATCAGGGCACATTTTTGTCACCCAAGGTGTTTCATTTCTAGCCTGGATATACTGCTGGAGATAACGCACACTTTGTTCACGAGCCCACATGTTCTAATCCTTACCAAGTTGACGTGTCAGTTATGTCCATCTCACTCAACAGTATGTGTTCTTTGTGAAAGAACTTGGCAGTGTGATCAAGCCCAATGCCTGTGGTCTTGGATTCCACAATTTCCACTTCGTTCACCTGTTGATTCAAGGCCACCCACACACTTACCTGTTCCCACTGTCGGCGGGTCAGGCTCATTCTACGCATCACAGTATGGCGCCGCGCTTGATCAGTTGTTCAAATGTTTCAAACAGCGTTTCAAAGCGAATTTGGTACAGTCGAGCCACTGCGTCCCAATCTGCCTTGTCGGTACCGTCACGGGCACTCAACATCTTGATATCATCCAGCACTTGCCAGGCCTGCATGATTTCTTGTTCCATGTCAAAACGAGTTTTTGTGTTACCAGCTTCCATCATCAATCCATATTCTCAAGGTTAAAAAAATCCAGCCCACACTCCAAGTGCGTTCATTGGGACTGGGCCATCCGTCATTGGCTTCCCGTCGCCACCAAGGCAACGGACTCCAATGACAAGGATTCCCTAGTATTATAACAGAAAATCCTGAATAACGCAACCACTGCATCATACTTCTACCGTTTTCAGTTGCCATGTGTCTGCCCTTTCTTCATAGTTGATGTAGCCACGTGGGTTGCACAGGATTCGAGTGCTGCCAATCATGTAGTCAAAATCCTCGTGTGTGTGGCCATGTGTCCATAACCGGATCTGCGGATGGTCCAGAATAAAGTCATCCAGTTCCGAACTGTAGCCACCATTCATTATGGCCTCATGGGCATAGCGTGGATGTGTGCTGAGCCTACTGGGTGCATGATGCCCCACTACCACAAACTTCTGATCCCACTTACCTTCAATCATCAGGCGAATGTACTCCAACATGGCCGCATGATCATCTGCGGCATCAGTTGTGGTAAAGCGGGGGTTCCATCCACGTTGGTCACCGCTTTTGGCACTGTTGTCTACACAACGAAAATCGTTCATCATGCGTGAAATCTCATGCAAGGTACGAATACTACGCTGGTTCATGTCAGTCCATAAGGTACCGCCAATGAATGTGACATCGCCCAGCACAAATGTTTCTTTTTCAAGTATGTGCAGGTTGGACAAATAGCCCAGCACATCTCGAAAATGTGGAATGGTCTTGGCAAAGTCACCATTGTAGTGTTCGTGATTGCCCACAACAAAAATCACGTGTGGGAAACGATCACAGCATCGTTGGAAGAACGCATGAAAACGGTTGCTACGATATTCTTCGCCCAGGGTGTTGTAGGGATCACGTTGTGTGATGTCCGCGGCCACACAGATGTCGCCACCCAAGATCAGGACATCAGCGCCACTGTCGTTGTCAAAGTCCAGATCACCAAACTCCAGGTGTACGTCAGATACCAATGCTATTTTCATTTTGTTTCTTTAGTTCTTCAAGTTGTGATTTTAGTGTGGCCACAGCAGTTCGATCACCATCATATATGGCCGCATCTTTGTCAGGATATCTCTCACGAAACCGTTCACGGATTTCCTTCAAGTCACGTCCTTGGCAAACAAAGTCATTGGTTACACTATTATAACAAAAATACTGATCATGCTGTTGTTCTACTGTGAGTGCAATCAGTCTTTCTTCATCCAGGGCCTGCCCCACATAACTGAGTTCTTTTTCCATTGACTGTTCAATGTGCCGACGCAACAAGAATGCCAACAGTCCCAATATCAAGTTAGTGATTACCCAACCAATGCCAAACCAAATCAAAAAGTCGCCAAATTCCATGAGAAGCTGTCCTATGTCTGTCATATATTTACTTTCAGGTTGATTGACTTTTACGCATGCTCAAATACTTTTGCCACTGCACCCATTTGTCTTTGACCAGGAAGCCCCAGTCACGTTGCTTGACACCGGGCATGAACAAGGTCCAACATTCCACATCTGGATCCAGTTCAATTCTGTGAAATGAATTGGCTCGAGCAAATCTAAAACTACCAGGACCGCGCCAAACACAATACTCGTGTATCTTGGCACCACGGATGTTGAATACTGGAATCCACTCCCAGTAGCCACCCTTGAGGATCAGTGTGGCATAGGGCCAGGGATGATCATGCACATCATCTGGGTCACTCTTGAGAAATTTATGCACAAACACGTTGAATGGAAATCGGTTCCTGTCTCGGAGAAACACGTAGTAGCGTTCCAAGTAAGGTTCGTCATTCACACGGTCCATGATTACACGATGTCGATCCCAACGTTGAAAGAGTTTTTTAATCATAATGTATTATACACGATGTAGAATTTGCAGTCAAGAAAAAAACCCTGCAGGTTGCAGGGCTTTTGTCATGTGTGTCCAGTGTGAATTGGACAGCGAGTTGGTTTAGACCAAACCAAGTGCCATTGCTTTGTAACCGGCAGCAACCAACTTGCGGCTTGGTGTACCAATG
>Ga0209296_1000321_pt1 | contig 40752 bp, 32 predicted proteins | sample S_130206_EF_Meta_FD_187319 | JGI IMG/M metagenome (GOLD analysis project Ga0209296, IMG submission 187319) | Freshwater microbial communities from Lake Simoncouche, Canada to study carbon cycling - S_130206_EF_MetaG (SPAdes) (version 2) | ecosystem: Environmental > Aquatic > Freshwater > Lake ... | reverse complement strand
AGAAGCCGGGGCCGAAGTAGTTGGCGTTGCCGGTGGCGTCCGTGATGATGTCGTTGCCCCAGTAGTCGAAGACGCGACCGTGCGGGTTGGCGAAACCATAGGGAACATAACGGGAGAACTTGCTGGTCGGGGGTTCGAAGCGGTAAATCGCGCCGTTAGTGTTGCGGACCGGCCCGTTGAAGGTCTCGACCTGGGTGCGGTGGAAGACACCGTCGGAGAAGTACATCGCGCCACCCGGTTCATAGCAGATGGAGTTGGTCTCGTGGTGGGAGTCGGCCGCGTCCATGCCGGTCAGGATCTTTTCCTTCCAGTCAGCCTTCTCCATCTTGCCGGAGGTGTCGCGGGCGAACCAGATATCGGGGGACTGGATGAGGATCACGCCGTCCTTGTAGAACTGGAAGCCGGTCGGGCAGTTGAGGCCGTCGAGGAAGACGTGCGACCGGGCGACCTTGCCGGTCTTCGGGTCGAGGTCGAGGACGAGGAGTTTGTCGAAGTTCTTGGTGGTCGGGTTGGTCTCGGGGTAGTTGGGCCAGACGGCCAGCCAGAGGCGACCCTTGGTGTCGAAGTTCATCTGCACCGGGTTGATGAGTTCGGGGACGGTCGTCTCGTCCGCGATGAACTCGATTTTGCAGCCTTCCGGCAAGGTCAGGTGCTTCAGCTGTTCCTCGCCGGAAAGGTAGGGGACCGGTTCCTTGCGGTTCGGGGGGACGGAGAGGTCGGGGAGGAGGTTGGCGTCATCCGGCGCGAGGTCCTTGCCCTGGGCGGCGGCCCAGATGGTCTTGTCGCGGTTGGCGGTCTTGATGTCGCGGTTGGCGAGTTCGCGCCCGATGACGGTAGCGTTGTCGATGCCCTCGTACTTGATGCGGGAGCGCTGGCCGTAGATGTTGAATTGGTCGACCGTGCGGTAGCGGTGGTGCCACTCGGTGCTCTTGTCTTTGACGGCGGCGAGGACCTTAGGGTCCACGGTCGGGGCGGCTTTGCCGAAGAGGCCTTGGAACTGGAGCGCGGCCACGGCCTTGTCGCCCGCGTCGTTCAGGTGGATGCCGTTGATTGTGAGGCGGGTCGCCGAGGCGGCGAAGAGTTGGGCGGACGGGTGGAAGAGGTCAACGAACTGCACGGCGTTGGCCTTGGCGACCTCGGCCATCGCGGCGGTGTAGAGCGCCAGGTTCTTGTTGTTGCGGGCGGCCACGGCGGCGTCGAAGAGCGGGGACTTCATGTCCTCATGGGCGAGGGGGGAGAACAGGACCACGCGGGTCTTGCCCTTGCCGTAGTCGGCCGCGAGGTGCTTCTTGAGGAAGCCGTCGAGGTTCTTCTTGAAGTCTTCGAGCCCTTCAGCACCGCGGAAGGATTCGTTGAAGCCCCAATAAGCGAAGAGCACGTTGGCGTGGAAGTGCGCGCCGGCATGGTAGGTGACGGTGGTGTTGCCGGACTTGGTGGTCAGGTCGCCCGGCTTCAGGTCGAGGAAGTACTCGAGCGTGGGCACCTCGTCGGAGCGGTGCCGGGTGTTGATTTCATCGCCGGAGAAGCCGAGGTTGCGCACGACCAGCTCGGTGCCCGGGTTGGCCTGATGGATCAGGGCCTCCAGGTAGCCATAGTGTTGTTGACGGTCCGCCAGGCCGCTGCCGACATGGGCGATGTTATCGCCCTTCTGCAGTTGGAGGGTCTGGGCCGGCAGGACCGCGGAGAGGGTCGAGGCCAGCAGGAGGGTAAGCAGCTTTCGCATGGTTATGTTTGGGAAGTAGTAAGGGGAGGGCCAAACTGGGGAGCTTGGTCGGTATGGGGAGGGGGTGAACCTGTCGCTCTTTCAACACCCTGCCAAGGGGAATGTTCCTCCGGCGGACGGCATTTGACCGCCAAAGTCGGTCAAATGGGGGGCCAGAGGCGGAGGCCCCGTTACCCAGAAGAGGGGTCCCCTTTAGCCATCCCTGAGCCTCCGTGTCGCTTCCCTCTCTACTTGCCCAATTCCTTCAGCAGTGCTTTGACCACGGCTTGCGCCAGCACTTCGTAACCGGCCGCGTTATAGTGGACGTCGTGAGGGTTCTGAAGCTTGGCGATTTCAGGAGCGACCGCGGTGTTGAGGTCGTCGATGGCGACGCCGTTCTCCTTCATGACCTTGAGGGCGATTTCGTTGTAGGTAGCAACATCACCGAAGGTGCGGGGCGGGGTGAGTTTGCCTTCCGGGACCGGCGTGGTGGTTGCAAAGATCAGCTTCGCGCCGGTTTTCTTCAGGTCAGCGACGAGCGAACGGAGATTCCGCTCGTAGTCGGCGGGTTCGACTTGGCGGGAGCCGTCATCCATGTGCCGGAGGTCGTGCAGGCCGAAGTTGAAATGGATGACGTCCCACTTGCCGTCGCCGAGCCACTTGGTCAGGTTGGCGGTGCCGTTCTTGGTCGGCCCGCCGTTGGTCGGAATCCGGTGCACGTTGGCTTTGCCTTCGAGTAGTTTGCGAACCGGCAGGGTGTAGCCAATCGAGATCGAGTCGCCGATCAGCAGGACGCGCGGCAGGCCCGCCACATCCGTGATGGGGAGCATCACGGGGTTGGCTACCTTGGCCTTCGTCTTGGCCGTCACGGTGACTCTTTCCGCCGGCTTGGCGGCCGGGTTGGCTTCGGCTGATTGGGCGAAGGGGGCGAGGGCGAGCAGGAGGCTGAGGGGCAACGTCTTCATAGGGCTGACGTCACCTTGGCTGACACCATTCCGCTGGCAAGCGGTCAATCGTCTAGCGGTTGAGCAACTGCTTGGTCGTCTCGACCATGTCGACCTCGGGCTTCGCCGTCCATCGCTGTTTATAGCCGGCCGGCGCTTCGACCTTGGCGCGGAAGAGGACGGTGTTGTCCAGGTCGAGATCCTCGGACCAGATAAACTTGGCGCCGGTGAAGCTCTCGCGGGCTTTAGTGAAGGACTCCTTCGGGCTGACGCGCTCCTCGGTGAACTCGGTCGCCGCCGCCCAGCCGGAGTCGTCGAAGTCGACCGCATACCAGTTGGCGGGGAGCGGGTCGTGTTGCACCTTGGGGTTGGTAGTGTCGCGATTGAGCGGACCCTTGAAGAAACTCTTCGCCTTCCACTTGGCGTTGGTGACGGTGCCGTCGGAGAACTTGATGATGAGGCCCGCGTCGCCGATGTGGTTGCCGTACTCGAGCCCGGTCTTGGGGTCGGCGTTGTCCATCGCCATCACCGCGATCGTCATCGGGTATTCTGGCATGATGTCGACCGAGACGACGTTGTGCGGCATGTATTCGATCGGGTCGACCACGCGCAGTTTGCCGTTGATGAAAAGCATGAACCAATTGTCGGCGTAGACGTTCAGTTTGAGCGCGTCGGTGGGGGAAGGTTTGATCAGGCCGGACGGGTCGCCGGGGCCACCTTTGCCCCCCTTGCCTTTGCCCCCTTTGGGGCGTTCACCCTTCGGGCGGTCGGCTTCGCCGGGGCCGGGTGGGGCCTGCTCGCCCGTGACGCCGACCTCCCCCTTAGCGCCGTCCGGTTCATTGTTAGGTGGGCGTTTGCCGCCTTTGCCCTTGCTGTCGCCGCCCTTGCCGCCCTTCGGGCGGTCGCCGCCCGGGGCGCCTTGACCGCCAGGGCGACGCTCTCCTGGCTTGTAGGTCTCGGTCTCGGTCGTGCCGTCGGGCTTGGAATAGATAAAGGTCCAGGTGCCATCTTCATTCGCCGTGTATTTCACGCCGAGGGCCTTCCCGTTGAGCGTGTAGTGCAGCTCGTAGTTCTTGCCGTCGGGTGACGCGGTGAAGTCCTTAACCAGGGCACCGCGGAGGGGCGACTGCGAATAAGCCGAGCCTTCCTTGCGGACGTGGCTGGCCGAAGGCTGCGGGTCGACCTGGCCGCCGACCTCGGTGACTTCGCCGTGGAAGCCGCCGTTGATGTAGGGGTAGACCTTTTGCGCGTGGTAGTGGTAGCCCAGCGCCTTGGTCTCGTGGCCGCCGAAGTCGTCAAGCTTGCCCGTCGCCCCGCCCTCGGGTTCGTTGTAACCGTAGATGGGGTAGCCATCCAACGCGACCGCGATCGGCTTACCCTTGCCGAGCGTCTTCTCGAGGAAGACCGGGGCATCGTGGTAATGGTAGTCGTCGCCTTTGCCGCAATGGCCGCCGAAGTCGTCGAGTTCGCCGAACTTCTTGGCGTCATCGCCGCGATTGTTCAGGGCGTTGAAAATCGGCACGCCGTTCGCGGCCAGCGCAATCGCCCCGCGCATGAAGTGTGTTTTGGCCGTCATCGGTTCTTTCGCCGGCACGGGGTGGAGCGGGATCTTCCAAGCGCTCTCGCCGGCGTAAGTCTGCGGAATCGGTACCTGTTGCTGCCAGGACTTGATGCCGGCCATCAGCGGGTGATCTGGCAATCCCTTCGCCTCGACGTAGAGGTATTTCTCATCCCAGCGCACCCCGACCTTCGGGGCGAACGCGGCGAAGGGCGCGGCCAGCGGCGGCGTCGGCCCGGTCGAACCGGCAACGGCCGGAAGGAAGAAGTTTAAGCGCGTCTCGAAGGCCACGGGCTCGCTGCCGAGCTTGTACTGCGCGTCGAGCGGAGGGAGGTGGGCCCGGGCGGTGGCCCCGGCGAGGGTCAAGGCCAGAAGGGGGAGGAGGCGCGACGGTTTCATGATGAATGAAGTATAAGGCGTAAGGGCTTAATGGAAGATTAAGGTGGGTAGGGAGTAGGGTGTTGGGAGTAGGATTTGGGTTGGACCCAACACCCAACACCCAACACCCAACACCCAACACCCAACACCCAACACCCAACACCCAACACCTTCTCCCTTCCGGCTAGCCCTTCAACAGCCGATCGATCTCCGTCAACGCGTCCGCGGGGATGGTCAGACGGCCGCCACCGATGGTCTCGGCGATTTGTCCCGGCTTGCGGGCGCCGACAATCGCGGAGGTGACGCGGGGCTGGCGCAGGACCCAGGCGATTACGAGTTCGGCGGGGGTGGTGCCGAGGTGGCTGGCAATGGTGCGAAGTCCGCCGTTGAGTGTGATGTTCCGGGCGAGCAGCGGTTCGTTGAAATGGGGGTCGGCCCGTCGATGGTCGCTGACGGGCAGCGCATCCACCCAGGCTTGTGTCACCTTGCCGCTGAGCAGGCCTTTCTGCATCGGGCTGTAGGGGATGATGCCGATGTCGTGCGCCTCGCAATAAGGGATGAGCTCCGCCTCGATGCCGCGGTTGAGCATGCTGTAGGGCGGCTGCAGGAACGCCACCGGGTGGATGGGTTGGAGTCGCTTAAGCTGGGCCACGTTGAAGTTGCTGACGCCGGCCCAGCGGACCTTGCCCTCTTTCACCAGCTCCGCGATGGCGGACCAGCCTTCCTCGATATCCTCGTCCGGTTGGGGCCAGTGAATCTGGTACATGTCGATGGCGTCGACGCCCAGGCGGCGCAGGCTGTCCTCGATTTCCCGGCGGATGCTGGCCCGCTTGAGGCGCGGGATGATCTGACGCTCCTCGTCCCAGCAGCGTTCGCACTTCGTCGAGAGGATGGGGCGGCGGCCCTTCAGCTCCTGGAGCGCCCGGCCCACGACGTCCTCGCAGTGCCCGAGTCCGTACACCGGGGCGGTGTCGAGCCAGTTGATGCCGAGGTCGAGCGCCTCGTGGATGGTGCGGATCGACTGGGTGTCGTCCTGCGGACCCCAACCAAACTTCCAATCGCCGCCGCCCATGGCCCAAGTGCCGAGGCCGACGGGGGTGAGGTGGAGGTCGGAGCGACCGAGTTTACGGAGTTTCATGGGGGTTACTTGGACTCCTTCGCCCGGGCTTTGTTCGCCTCGCTCGTCTGCTTCTGCGTGCGCATCGGCCAGTCAGGGTGGTCGACGTGCGCGTTCTGGAAGATGGCCAGAGCCTTGGCGACGAGCTCGGGGCGTTGGGCCGCCAGGTCGGTCTTCTCGCCCGCATCGGCCTTGAGGTCGTAGACCTCGACCTTCGCCGCCGGGCCGTTACGCACCGCTTTCCAGTCCCCCCAGCGTGCGGCCTGCAGCGACTGCGCCTCGTGCAGTTCCCAGTAGAAGTAGTCGCGTTTGGGCGCCGCGCCACCCTGCAGGAAGGAAGCCAGCGAGAGGCCGTCCGTCTTCAGTCCCGTCGGGGCGGGGGTGCCGGAGAGTTCCAGTGCCGTCGGGAGGAAATCCCAGAACGCCCAAGGCTCATCGCTCACCCGGCCGGCAGGGACCTTGCCTGGCCAGCGGGCGATCGCCGCCTGCCGGAGCGCGCCTTCGTAGAGACCGCGCTTGTAGCCACGCAGTCCGTTCGAGGCCTGCTCGAAGAGCTTGCCGAGCTCGGAGCCGGGCGCGAAGGAGGACCCGTTGTCGCCCGCCGTCATCACCAGCGTGTGCTCGTCGAGCCCGAGTTCCTTGAGTAATTTCAGCACGCGACCGACGTCGGCATCGAGGCGCGTCACCTGGGCGGCGTAGGCCTTCTGCGTGGGCGTCCACGGCTTGTCTTTGTAGAGCCCGAGGTCGTCGATCTCCTGGCGCGCGTGGGGCAGGGTGATGGCGTAGAAGAGGAAGAATGGCTTATCCTTCTGCGCGCGGATCCAGGACTCGACGTCCTGCTGGATCAGTTCCTGCGCGTAGGTCTTGCCGACGCCCTTGCCGTCGTTGCCCGGGAGCTCGAAGCGCTGGTCGTCGCGGTAGAGGTAGGTCGGGAAGTAGCTGTGGGCGTGGCGTTGGCAGTTATAGCCGAAGAAGTGGTCGAAGCCCTGCTTCAAAGGGCTCCCGGGGGTGTCGAACATCCCCATGCCCCATTTGCCGGCGCAGGCCGTGGCATAGCCGGAGGTCTTCAACGCCTTCGCGACCGTGATCGAATCGGCAGGAATCGGGAGCTGGCCTTCGACCTTGAGTTCGCGGTTTGCGCGGATCGGGCTGTGGCCGGTGTGCTGGCCGAGCATCAGGGAAGAGCGGCTGGGCGCGCAGACCGAGGTGCCGCAGTAGCCTTGCAGAAACTTCGTGCCCTGCTGCGCCATGCGGTCCAGGTTGGGGGTCTGGATCAGCTTCTGACCGTAGCACCCGAGGTCGCCCTGCGCGAGGTCATCGCTCAGGACGAAAATGATGTTTGGTTTGCGCGGCTCGGCGGCGAAGCCGGTGAGGAGCAGCAGGCAGGGGAGGAGGCGGCGCAGCATGGGGCAGGGGTGACGGATGGTGGGGCGGTCTCCTGTCCGTGGCAACCGCGCTGTGCGCCCCGCCTTCCGGAACGGCGACAAAAAGGGCAGCCCGCTGGCCGCCCCGATCATTCACCCGCCGACCCGATGCGGCGGGCTTACTCCGCCTGATCCTTCAGCCACTGCTGGTACTGCGCCTCGGTCTGCTCCGCGGTCAGCTTGCCGGTGTGGATGAGGATGCGGAAGCGGAAGGTCTCCGACTTGCCTGGCTGGATGGTGAAGTTGAGGGTCGTCTTGCCCTTGGTGAATTCCTTGGCGCCGAAAGGGTTTGCGGCGAAGAGGCCGTAACCGCGGTTATGCCAGTAGGTCGGGAACGTGCTGTTCTTCGGGTGGTCGAAGATGCCGATGCACACGTCCTCGCCGAGGACCGCGCCGGAGAGGGTCATCCACTTGGCGCGCGTGCTCCAGCCGCCCTTCTCGCCGACCTGGCCTTCGCTGCTCAGGTAGACGCCGTTGACGCCAGTATTGTCGAGCTTGGCGACGGTCGTGGGCTTGCCGCTGCCGTCGGTGAAAATCTCGGGCTTGGTCGAGGGCTCCTCGAGCGAGCGGGTGACGCGGATCGCGATGACGCCTTCCTTGGAATCGTTGAAGACCGCGGGTTTGTCCTGGGCGGTCAGGGTGACGATACGGTCGATGATGCGCAGGTCCTTGGCGGCGCGGAAGACGAGTTTCTCGTCCTGCTGCAGGACCTTGGAGCCGTCAGCCATGATCCAGTCCGAACTGACCTGCAGGGTGGCGACGCCCGACCCGTCTTGGAGGGACTTGAGGGCGGTGTGCTTGATGCGGCCGTAAGGAATCTTGCTGTCGCGACTGAAGCCCTCGGGCGGCGAGTTCCAGAAGTCGGTGCCATTCACGTTGCCGTAGTTGAACCAGGACGAGATATGGTGGGGGTGGTCGGTGCGCTCGCCGGCGATCTTCTCGAGGGGGAAGCCGCGGGTGAAGACCTTGCCCGTCGAAGTGCGCAGGGGGGTGAGGAGCGGCTTCTTCTGGTCGTTCCAGAACGCGTAGGTCGTGAACGGCTGACCGTCGACCAGCACGTCGACCTGCTGCTTGGCCTTCTGCTCGACGAGCTGGATCTGCTCGGCGCGGACGGGGCCGAGGGCGGCGAGGAAGGCGAGGAGGGGGAGGGCGGTACGCATGGGGAAAGCCCTTGATAGGGCGAGGGCGAGCCTTGCCAAGCCGAATGGCGGGTCGGCCCCGTGGGTTTTATTTGAAATATAGGAACCTCGGGGGCTACCGTGGGTCGAGACCCCTACCCCATGCGTGCTTACCTCGCCCTACTCGGACTGCTCCTCGCCCTGCTGGCCCGCGCCGAACTCCCGGCCGGCCCCGCCGGGCGTGTGCCGCTTAAGGATTACAAGCACGGTCAGACCCCGGTCGAGGCGATGAAGGCGATGTCCTTGCCCGCCGGTTTTCAGGTCACCCTCGTCGCGGCCGAGCCGCGCGTGGTGCAGCCGATCGCGATGTGTTTCGACGAGAAGGGTCGGCTCTGGGTCGTCGAGGGGATGTCCTACCCGCGCAAGCGCGGTGACGGCAAGGGCCATGACCGCATCCTCATCCTCGAGGACGTGAACGGCGACGGCACCTACGCGAAGGGCACGGTCTTCCTCGAGGGGCTCGATCTCGTCAGCGGCATCGAGGTCGGTCACGGCGGCGTGTGGATCGGCGCGGCGCCCGAGCTGCTCTTCATCCCCAAGGACGCGCAGGATCGCCCGGGTAAGCCCGAGGTCGTGCTCGATGGTTGGGCGATGCAGGATACCCACGAGACCTTGAACAGCTTCACCTGGGGGCCCGATGGCTGGCTCTACGGCTGCCACGGTGTCTTCACGCACTCCGTCGTCGGTAAGCCGGGCACGCCGCCCGAGCAACGGCGCAAGATCAACGCCGGCGTCTGGCGGCTCCACCCGCGAACCCGGGCCTTCGAGGTCTTCGCCGAGGGTACGAGCAACCCTTGGGGCCTCGACTTCAACGCCCGCGGTGAGATGTTCATCACGGCCTGCGTGATCCCGCACCTCTACCACATCCTCCCGGGTGCCCGCTACCAGCGTCAGGCCGGCCAGCATTTCGAGCCCTACACCTACGACGACATCAAGACGATCGCCGACCACCCGCATTTCACGGGTTCGATCCTGTATCGGCCCGCCGAACGCGGCATCGTGCAGCCGGCGAGCACGGACGAGGCCGGCGGCGGTCATGCCCATTGCGGCCTCGCAATCTATGACGGCGACAATTTCCCGGCGGCCTACCAAGGCCTGCTGCTGTTCGGCAACCTGCATGGCCACCGCGTCCTCGCGGACCAGGTCGAGCCCAAGGGTAGCGGGTTCGTCGGCCATCATGCCGGCGACTTCGCGCGCAGCAACGACGCCTGGTTCATTCCGGTCTCCCAGCGCGTTGGGCCCGATGGAGCCTTGTACGTCAGCGATTGGACCGACCCGCAGACCTGCCATAATAATAATCAGGAAATCTGGGATCGGAGTAATGGCCGTCTCTATCGGATCGCTTACGGCAACCCGAAGTCGCGCGCGCAGGACTTAACCAAGCTCGACGGGGCGGCCCTGGCGAAGGTGGCCGTCGACGATCCCAACGGCCTGCTGGCCCGGCAGGCCCGCAAGGTCCTGGCTGAGCGCGGCGCCTTGGCGGAGCCGGACCGCGCGTTCCTGGCGACCGTCGTCGCCGACGCTGCGACCCCGGTGGAACGTCGCCTCCGGGCGTTCTGGGTCGTGCTTTCCTCCGCCTCCGAGGTCGCCGATCTCGTGGCCCTGGCCGCGCGCGATCGCGAACCTGCGCTGCGCGCCTGGGCGGTGCGCGCGGCCGTCGAGCGCAGGCTTCCGCTCCCGTTGGCGGATGACGGCGACCCGGTGGTCCGTCGGGAATTGGCTTCCGCCTTGCAGAAGATCCCGGCCGCCGGCGCGGCCGACCTGGCGGCTCGCTTGCTCGCGCATGGCGAGGATGCGGCGGATCATAATCTCCCGCTGCTCGTCTGGTATGGCGTCGAGCCGCTCGTCGGCGCCGATGCGGAACTCGGCATGCGTCTGGCGGTCGCCTCGAAGCTGCCCAAGGTCACGGAGTTTATCTATCGCCGCTTATCGGCCGACGCCGCCGGCCGGATGCGCCTTCTCGGCATCGCCGCGCGCACAGCCGACCTGGCCGCGCGTGAGCGCTTGCTCGAGGGCCTCGTCGCGGGCGTCCGGCAGGGTGGGGCGTTCGGCGCACCCGCCGAATGGTCGAGTTGGGCGAAGGCCCTACGCGCCGACGCCGGGGCCAACCTTGTCGCCCTGGTGAACGAACTGGATGCACTTGCCGGCGATGAGCCGAGTCGGGCCTTTTTCCGCGGTCACCTCGCCGACACGAAGGCGCCGCCCGCGGCCCGCCAGCGAGCCTTGGCCGTCCTGGTCCAGGCGCGCGACCGCGCCGCCGCGCCGGTGCTCCATGCTTGCCTGAACGATGGTTCCGTCTCCGGTGCGCTGCGCCGACAGGTGATCCAGGCCCTGGCCTCCCTCGGGGACGTCGATACCGCCGGGCGGCTCATCGCCGGCTTCAAGGGCTATTCGCCCGAGGAACGCGCGGACGCGTTACCGGCCTTGATCGCCAACCCTGTCGCCGCCGCCCGCACCCTCGAGGCCGTCGCCGCTGGGGCCCTCGACCGGGCCGTACTCTCGCCGGTCGCCATCCGCCAACTGAAGTCGATGAAGGACGCGAAGGTCGACACGCTCCTCGCGCAGGTCGTCGGCGTCGTCAACGCCACCAAGGCCGACTTCGCGAAGACGAAGGCGAAATACGTCGACCTGCTTTCCGGCAAGGCACTGGGCAAGGCCGACCTCGCTGCGGGCAAAGCGCTCTTCCTGCAGTCGTGCGGTCTCTGCCACCAGCTCTTCAGCGATGGCAATCTGGTCGGCCCGAGCCTCACCGGCTCCAATCGCGGCAACCTCGATTACCTTTTGGAGAACGTCCTGGACCCGAACGCGCTCATTGGGAAGGACTACCAGCTCAATGTCTTTAAACTGAAGAACGGTAACACCGTCAGTGGCTTGGTGCAGTCCGAGACCGCCGACGTGATCAATACCGTCATGCCCGGCGGGGTGAAGCTCGCCGTCGCCAAGGCCGAGGTCGCCAGCCGCGAGGTCCTGCCGGTCTCCTTGATGCCCGAGGGGCTTTTCGACGCCTTGAAGCCCACCCAGGTGGTCGACCTTGTCGCTTACCTGCAATCCCCGGATGGCAAGAGCAAGGCCGCCGTGCCGGCGAGCGGCGGGTGGCGCGTCGAAGGCGCCGTGGAGGGCGAGTCGCTTCAGGTGCTCGGCACGACCGGCGGTCGGTTCAATAACCAGAAGATGGGTGGCTTCAAGGCCAGCCGGTGGAGCGGTAACGATCACCTCTGGTGGGCCGATGCCAAGACGGGCGACACCTTGACCCTCGCTTTGCCGATCAAGGAGAAGGGGTCCTACCAGTTGACGTTCGTTTGCACCAAGGCCCATGACTACGGCCGTTTCGAGCTACGCCTCGACGGCAAGGTCATCACCGGCCCGCAGGGGCTTGACCTCTACAATGCCAAGGAAGTCGTCACGTCCGGCGAGCTCGATGGCGGCCGGCATGAACTCGCCGCCGGCGAGCACAAGCTCGAGGTCAAGGTGCTCGCCCCGAGCCCCGTCGCCACCCCGCGCAACATGTTCGGACTCGACTTCATCAAGGTTGAAAAGAAGTAAGCCGCCGCCACTCTCCCCGCCATGAAGATCCTCCTCCCGCTGTTCTGCGCCGCTGCCGTCCTTGGCGCCGACGCCCCGCCCGCCCCGTCCATTGAGAAGCTGGACCCCGCGCTCGACGCCTTGGTGGCGGGTGACGCCAAGATCGAGAAAGTCGGCACCGGCTATGGCTGGGCCGAAGGTCCGGTGTGGTTCAAGGACCGCTTCGTCTTCTCTGACGTCCCTAAGAACGTCGCGTACGCGTGGAAGCGCGGCGATGTCGAGCCGTCCGTCTTCCTGAAACCCAGCGGCACCGACGAGCCGTCCGACCTCCAGGGGTCCAACGGACTCGCGGTCGACGGCAAGGGTAACCTCGCGCTCTGCCAGCATGGGGCCCGCCGGATCGGCCAGTCCCTTGGTGGCGGTAAGTTCAAGCCGCTCGCGACGACGTTCGAAGGCAAGAAGTTCAATAGCCCGAATGATCTCGTTGTGGCCGCCGATGGCTCCGTCTATTTCACCGATCCACCCTATGGCCTGCCCAAGGGGCAGAAGGCGGAGCAGGATTTCCATGGGGTCTACAAGCTCGCCGCGGACGGTAAGGTCACGCTCGTCAGTAAGGCGGTCAAATGGCCTAACGGCATCGCCTTGAGCGTCGACCAGAAGACGCTCTACCTAGCGGTCTCGGACGGCGCCAACACGCGGGTCGCCGCTTGCGACCTCGACGGCGGAAACCTGCGGGACATCTTCGTGGCCCAGCCGCTGAAGAAGGCCGGCCGCCCTGGCGGCTGCGATGGCATGAAGGTCGACGAACAGGGCAACCTCTGGACGACCGGACCCGGCGGCGTCCTCATTGTCTCGCCGCAGGGTAAGCATCTCGGCTCGATCCTATTCCACCAGCCCACCGCGAACCTCGCCTGGGGCGAGGATGGCAAGACCCTCTTTGTCACCTCGAACCACGACGTGTTCGTGTTGCGCACGAAGGTCAAGGGAGCGGGATTTTAGGAAATAGGAAGAAGGGAGTGGGTGAAAGGGACTGGATGGCTGGGGAATCGATTCCACCCTTGCCCGTGTCCTAAAGCCTACCTTTTCCGCTCCCTTTCGCCGGGCATCTGCATCCGTTTCTTGCCCTTTTACCTGCCGTCGCCCATACCCGAGGCGTCCCCATGAAAGCGCTCCTGCTCACCGAGTATAAAAGCATGTCCTACACCGACGTGCCCAGTCCCGTCTGCGGTCCGGAGGAGGTCCTGATTCAGGTCAAGGCCTGCGGGATCTGCGGGTCCGACATCCATGGCTATGATGGTTCCACGGGGCGCCGGATTCCGCCCTTGGTCATGGGGCATGAGGCGGCGGGCGTAATCACCCGCGTCGGTCCGCAGGTGACGACGCTGAAGCCGGGTCAGCGCGTTACCTTCGACTCGACGGTTTTCTGCGGCGGCTGTGTCCACTGTCAGCGCGGCGACGTGAATCTTTGCGATAATCGCCAGGTGCTTGGCGTCTCCTGCGGCGACTACCGTCGTCATGGTGCCTTCGCTGAATTCGTCACGGTGCCCGCGCGCATCGTGCACGTGCTGCCCGACGCCCTAGGCTTCAACGAGGCGGCCATGATCGAGGCCGTCTCCGTCGGCGTGCACGCCGTGCGCATCACGCCGTGCGCGCCCGGCGATACGGCCGTGGTCGTCGGCACCGGGATGATCGGCTTGCTCACCTTGCAGGCCGCCAAGATCGCCGGCTTCGCCCAGGTCATCGCCGTCGACACCGAGGAGTCTCGCCTCGCCGTGGCTCGTGAGCTGGGGGCGACGCATACCTTCAACGCCAAGTCCGGCGGCGACCTCACCGAGTTCGTCAAAGGCCTGACGAAGGGGCAGGGTGCCGACGCCGCCTTCGAGTGCGTCGGACTCAACGCCACCGTCCTTTCGGCGATCCACGCGGTCCGCAAGGGCGGCACCGTGACCTTGGTCGGCAACCTCTCGCCCAAGACCGAGCTCCCGCTGCAGGTCGTCGTCACCCGCCAGCTGCGCCTGCAGGGCTCCTGCGCGTCGGCCGGCGAGATCCCGCGCTGCATCGAGCTCCTCGCGACCAAGCAGATCAAGGTAGATAAGATCATCTCGGCTGTCGCCCCGCTCGCGCAGGGGGCCGATTGGTTCGCCAAGCTCTACGCTGGCGTCCCTGGCGTCATGAAAGTCATCCTCGCCCCGAACTCCTGATGTCCTCCCCCTTCTTCAGCCTCGCCGGCAAGGTCGCCTTCGTCACCGGCACCAGCCGCGGTCTCGGCCAGCATTTCGCCCGCGCCCTCGCGCAGGCTGGCGCCGACATCGCCATGTCGAGCCGTGACGTGTCCACACTCGCCGCCTTCCGCAAGGAGATCGAGTCGCTCGGCCGCCGCACCTGTGCCGTCGCCCTCGATGTCCGCGACGGGGCCAGCATCACGGCCGGGGTGGCCGAGGTGGAGCGTCAGCTGGGCCGCATCGACATCCTGGTGAACAACGCGGGCTGCAATATCCGCAAGCCCGCCCTCGAGGTCACCTGGGAGGACTGGAACACGATTCTCGATACCAACCTCCGCGGCACCTTTTTCACCTCCCAAGCGGTCGCGCCGGGTATGATCGCCTGCGGCTACGGGCGCATCATCAATATCGGCTCCGTGACCTGCGTCTCCGGTTACGCGGGCCTCGCGCCCTATGGCGCCAGCCGCGGTGGCGTGAAGCAGCTCACGATGAGCCTGGCCGACGATTGGGGTCGCCATGGCGTCACCGTGAACTGCCTCGCCCCGGGTTGGTTCAAGACCGCCCAGAACGCCGTCCTCTATGAACAGAAGGAATGGGTCGAGTACCTCTGCGACCGTATCCCGCTCAAGCGCCCGGGCGCCGCGGGCGACCTCGCCGGGCCGGTCGTCTTCCTCGCCTCCGAGGAGAGTCGCTACGTGACCGGGCAGACCTTGCTCGTCGACGGAGGCATCAGCACCGGTGCGACCCGCGCCACGGTCGCCCCGCCCAAAGCCTGATCGCCATGCTCTTCGCCCTGCTTGCAATCGCGGTCCTCGTCGGGCTAGTCACCTGGCTGAAGCTGAACCCGTTCATCGCGCTGCTGATCAGCTCCATCGCGTTGGGCGCGATGGCCGTGGGCTGGGGTGCCGCGGTGCTCGTCCCGGCGCCGCCGGCCGCCTCGCTCTGGGAGCCGATGACAATCTTCGACGCCCTGCGGCTGTTCCAGACGGGGTTTGGTAATACGCTCGCCAGCACCGGGACCATCATCGTGCTCGGTGTGGTTTTCGGTAAACTCCTCGCCGAGTCCGGTGGAGCCGGCGTGCTGGCTCGACGTTTCATCCAGGTGCTCGGGCCCTCGCGGATCGGACTCTGCATCATCCTGCTCGCCCTTTGCGTCGGGATGACGACTTGGTTCGCGGTGGGGCTCCTGCTTATCCTCCCGATCGTGATCACTTTGGCCAAGGAGACGGGGAAACCGTTCCTCCTGCTCGTGCTCCCCATGCTTTCCTTCCTCTCGGTCATGCACGGGCTCATGCCGCCGCACCCCGGGCCAGTCATCGCGATCGACGCGCTGCATGCCAATATGGGTAAGGTCATCCTCTGGGCGCTGGTCCTCGGCATTCCCGTCGCCGCCATCGCCGGCCCATTCTTCGCGCGTCTGGCGGTTAAGCGGGTCGAGGTGGCCACGCCGGATTACACGCCCTCCGTCGCCGCCGGCCAGACCTTGCCGACCTTCGGCTTGACGTTGTTCACGGTTCTTCTGCCCGTCCTTTTGCTGCTGATCGGCACGCTTGTCGAGTTGCTCGGGGCCAAGGCGACGGCTTGGGGTAAGGCCGGGCTCTTTCTTGGCCACCCAGTGGTTGCCTTGTTGCTTTCGGTTCTGTTCGCGATGTGGGCTTTTGGGCGCCGCTGCGGTCGCTCCCAGGCCGAGCTACTGAAGTTCTCCGAACAAAGCGTCTCCGGCATCGGCATGACCCTCATCCTGGTCGGCGCCGGCGGTGGTTTCGCCCTGGTCATGCGCGAGGCCGGGGTCGCGAAGCAACTGGCCTCCCTCGCCGCGGAGGCCGGCCTACCGCTGCTGGTGTACGGCTGGTTGGTCTCCGCTTTCATCCGGGTGGCGACGGGCTCGGCCACCGTCGCCATCACCGTCGCCGCCGGCTTCATCGCGCCCGTCTTGGCGGCCCATCCAGGCACCAGTCCCGAGCTCATGGTCATCTCGATTGGATGTGGCTCGCTCTTCCTCTCGCACCTTAACGACAGTGGCTTCTGGATGGTCAAGGAATGCCTCGGCCTCACCGTCGGCCAGACGCTGCGTACCTGGACGATCACCGAGACCCTCATCGGGTTCTCCGGGCTCGGGATGGCGCTTCTCGCCGAGCAGGTCCTTCGTCTGCTCTGAATCTGGGCATGAGATTCCTCGCCGCGATCCTGCTGCTGGCCTCGGCCCTCGGCGCCGCCGAACCGCCCGCCCCGTGCCGCATCATGGCGGTCGGCGACTCCATCACGCAGGGCGGGGGAGCGACGTTTGCCACCTACCGCACCGTCCTCGCGGCCAAACTCCGGGCCGCTGGCCTGAAGTTCGAATTCGTCGGCTCGCAGGTGACCCCCTCCCCGCAAGGCCCGCTCCGGCATGAGGGGTATGGCGGTAAGAACGCGGAATTCCTCGCGAGCATCCTAGGCGCGAAGCTCACCGCCGCGCCCGCGGACATCCTGATGATCCAGGCCGGTCATAATCACTTCGTCGAGGAGAAGCCTATCCCCGGCATCCTGAACGCCACCCGGGCCATGGTCGCGACCGCGCGGGCGCGTAACCCCAAGGTCGTGGTCATCGTCGCACAGGTCACCCCGGCCGGAAAACTGCCGAAGTATTCGTACATCCCTGAACTCAACTTCGCGCTCGCGGCCCTGGCTAAGGAACTCGACCGGCCGGATCAGCGGGTCCTCGCCGTCGACCTCGCGACCGGCTTCGACATCGCCACGGACACCATCGCGGATCGCGTGCACCCGAACAAGCGCGGCGCGGAGAAGATCGCGCAGCGCTGGGCCGAGGCCCTGACGCCGTGGTTGAGGTAGCTCTGCTTACTTCCCGCTGCGCGACGATTTCCAGACCTCACCCTTGGGGCTGACGAGCCACACGGCGAGGCCTTCGCGCTCGGCGAGGCGCTGGGCTTCATCCCAGCCGGCAGCCATCAACGCGGTGGCCCACCCATCAGCCCGCAGGCCGATCTTATCCCAGACGCAGCAGAGTTCGATGGTGGGGTCGACCGGTCGTCCCGTCTTGGGGGAAAGGATGTGCGAAACCGGTTTGCCCGCCTCCAACCGCTTGGCGCGGTAGAGTCCGGATGGGGACAGGCAGGCGTCTTTCAAGGTGACTTGAGCGAGGAGTTTACGGGGGTTGAACGGGTCTTCGATCCCCACCTGCCAACTCCCGCAAGCCAGCAGCTCCCCGCCGACCTCGATCAGGAAATCGCTTTGCCCGTGTTTCCGGAGAATCTCCGCCACCTTGTCGTCGGCGTAGCCTTGTAGCACGGAGCCAAGGTCAATCGCCAGTTTCGGGTGGCTCTTGCGCAACATGACCCGCGCGGGGTCCAGTGTCAGTTTGTCGGCCCCGACTTGTGGGAGGAGCGCGGTCAACTGCGCCTCCGTCGGGACGGGTTGCTTGCCCGTCGGGCCGTAGCTCCACGCGGACACCAACGGGGCGACCGTCACATCGTAGGCCCCGTGCGTCTTGGCGCTCAGTTCCTGGGCGAAGGTGAGCACCTCGAGCAGCTCAGGCGTCACGCCAATCGGCTCGGTGGAACTGGTTCGGTTAAAAGCACTCGTTGCGGAGGCCTCGCGCCAGTGCGAGAGCGAGAACTCAATCCGGTTCAATTCGGCCTCGATCTCGCGGTTGAGCAGGTCGCGGTCGACGCTCGCGCCCCGCACTTTCACCGTCCACGTAGTCCCGAAGATGCCCCCATGCAGCTCGGTTACGGCCGTCGTGGGTTCGCTGGCGAGGTGGATATTCTCCGCGGGGAGCATCAGGTGCAGGAGGGCCCCGAGTCCGAGGATCGCCGCGGCGCCGGTGTCTCGCCGCGACCAGCTTTCGCGCTCACTCTGGGTGCGCACGAGTTTGAGGAGCGCGCCGGTCGGGCACCCGTACTTGCAGAAGGCCTGCGGGATGAAGAGCGAGGCGACCAGGCCAAGGGCGGCGAGGGCGAGCGGGATCGCCGTCGCGGCGCCGAGGGTCCAAGCGTCGAAAGGTTCCCAGCGGCCGAGGTTCGTCGTCGGCCACAGGAGGGCCGCCAGGAAGGCTGCGGCAAGCACCACGTAGGGTAGCGACGAAAGCCACGCGTGCGCTTGGCCCGACACGGAGACGTGCAGCCGACGGAACCGTCCCAGCAATTCCTGGGCGGCGCCGTGGGGGCAGAGGTGGTGGCAGTAGGGCTGGCGGCGGGCAGACCACGGGACGAGCAAGGCGATGGCGCCGAGGGCGATGAGGCCGGAGGTCTGGCTCCAGCCCAACCCGTGGCGGGCCCAGCCGACGAAGAGCGCGAGGGAGAGGAGTTGACCGAGCCAGAGCCCGAGCCCGGCGACCAGCAGCACCTGCCAGGTGCGCCGGAGCGGCGGCCGCCCGTGCCAAGGGGAGAAGGTCATGATCAGCCCGCCCAGCGCAAATAACCAGAGGGCGGCCGCCCGCGTCCATTCCGTCCGTCGCCGAACGTCCATGCCGGCTTTCTCGGCGTCGTCGGCGAACCGCCGTTTGAGGCCCTCGGCCAGGGCATAGCTCGTCAGGGTCGCCCCTGCCACGCCCTCGAGACGCGCCTTATCGAAATCTAAAGTCGCCCATTCGCGGGCCGACCACTTCGTGAGCAGCTTCAAGTACTCCTCGTCGTTGCGGACGCGGTCGACGTAGTCGGTCGTGTCGTAAGTCTCGCGGATGACGACCTTGCGGAGGGTGAGCCCATCTGGCGCGAGCGCGATCAAGGTGTCGGTCGGACCGGCATAACCATTGACCTCGTCGCCAGAGGGAGAGGAGCGGACCACAAAGCCCAGGTGGGTGTTGCCGGGGCCGCGCACGAGGTTCCAGCCCAGTCGTGGGTTGTTACGTTCGAAGCCCGTCGCCTCGGCGAAGCCCGCCGCCTTGATCTCCTCAAGTTTGAGCGGGGTCGGGAAGCGCAAGGACGCATAGTTGCCGGAAAGGCGTTTCTGAATCGACTCCTCGATGGCGAGGGCCGTCAGCGTGGACCCCGCGTAGCCTTCGAGTTTCGGCGCTGGTTGGGAAGTCGGGCGCCAGTCCTTGAAGCCGCGTTCGAAGGCGGCGTTCCCGCGAAGTTTATCGACGTGGTCGGGGGTGTCGTCGCTGGTGAGGATACGGGTACCCACGATGCGCTCTTGGTTATCCAGGGCTACCAGTACGTTGCTGGGGCCGGAGTAGCCCATGATCGTGTCGGCGTCGGGCGAGGTCGTGAGTAAGCGGCCCATCCGGTTGCCGAACTCATCCTGGATGAGCAAAGTTTCCTGCGGGCCGGGCTTGAACTGCTTGGCGCCGGGGAAGAAGGCGCGCACGTCCGCCAGGGTTAGCTGGGTCAGGGCGGTCTCGCGCGGGGGCGTCGTCCGGGCGAGCAGGAGCGCCGCGAGGCTCAACGCGGCGCAACGCCACCCGCGGAGCAGCCAGGTTTGCGCACGCGGCGACATCGTTTATTTGACGGGCACCAGCTGGACGGCGTCGGCGTGGATGTTGCCGTTGGCGTTCTTGCCGCCCAGGATGACCGTCCGTCGACCCTCGAGGAACTCGAAGGTGCCGACCACGTGGAACCCGCCTTCCGGCGTCGTCTTCTGGTTGAGGGTGACGGCGACGACCTTGTCCCCGCTTGGGTTCAGCGACGCGGTGGCGTTACTGGCGCGGTTCTCGTGGCCGGCCCAATAGATGCGGACCTCGTAGCGTCCGGTCTTGGGGATATCAAAGCCGTACTCGGCGGTGTGGTCGCCCTTCGAGGCGTAGTGATAGCCGGTGCCGAGGTGGGGGATGCCTTCGCCCGCGGTCCAGCGTCCCGTGAACTTCGCCTCGGTGTCGTCGACGACGAGCCCAGGCAATTTGGAGAGTTCCGCCTTCTCCTCGGCCGAGAGTTTAGGCGTCGCCCCGGCGGTCTTGCCGAGGTCGGCATTCATGCGGCCGACCGGCAGTAACTTGTAATCCGCGATCGACGGGTCGAGGACGAGTTCACCCTTGAGCTCGGTGCGGCGCATGCGGCCGGGTTGCTCCATCAGGTTGATGAGCGCGGGCAGGTGCTCGGCGTAGACGCCGCGCGGGTCGGTGTTCTCGCGGACCGCCAGGTAGGCGGCCTTGCCCACGACCTCGCCCATCATCCCGATGGTACGCATCACGCGGACGGTGCCGAGGGCCTCGTGCGTCACGGAGATGTGTCGGCCGGCCATGAAGAGGTTGCCGATATTCTTGGAGTAGAACAAACGGTAGGGCAGGGGGTAGCCATTGCGCCGATCCACCGCGGTGACGTGCTTGCCGTTGGCGTCGACGTAGCCGAAGGCCGCCCGGGAGATGAATGGGTTTTCGGGGAACTTCTTCGCGTACTGTTCCCGGGCGTAGTGAAGGTCGATATCCCAGGTCGTCGGCACGCAGCCGTCGGCGAAGTCCTTGCGAGTAACGATGTCATCCTTGGTCAGGATGAGGTCGCCGGTCAGCAGGCGCGATTCGCGGGGGCCGCCGACGTGCGAAGCCCACTTGAGTTCGGCGGCGGCGTACTTGGCGTGGTCGGGGCCGTTCTTCAGCGCCGAGAAGGCGCCATAGATGGCCCGGAAGTTCCAGTCGCGGATGTACTCGAGGTCCTTGATCGGGTCCTGGTCGAAGCCGGACTCCCAGAACCATTCGGCCTTCATGAAGGGCTTATCATCGACCAAGGACTTCGATTTCTGCAGGGGCGGGAAATCGCCGAGCTCGAGCGGGAGGGCCCAGGGGGTGGCCGGCCAGCCGGAGGGCTGGGCTGCATCTTGGTAGAACCACATGTTCGACATCCCCATGCGCTTGGTGGGCTCCTGGGTGAACTCGGCGCCCGCGTAGGCGCCGACCCAGCCGTGGCCGGTGGTGTCGGCCACGAACTTCGCGCGAAAAACCTTTTCGCGGCCGGTGCGCACGTCGATGGCCTTCACCGCGGCAATGCGGTTGCCGTCCATGACGACGCCGGTCGCGTAGTGGCCGAGGAAGAGCGCGATGTTCCGCTCGGCGCGGACGACCTTCTCCTTGAGCTCGTCGCCAAAACTGTCGACGCGGCCCGGGCTGTCGGGCGACCGGTCGGCGATTTCCTCGATGATCTCACCAAGGTGCGGGTACTTACCACGGGTGGTCCCGCCCATCGCCCAGACCCCGATCTCGGAGCTGCCATTGCCCCCCAGGACGAAGCGGTCTTGGAGGAAGGCGACCTTGAGGGACTGGCGCGCGGCGGACAGCGCGGCCCCGAGGCCACCGTAACCCCCGCCGACGACGACAAGGTCGAATTGGCCGGCATCCTCGGGGCCGTTCGGGGAATTGAAACTGGCGCGGTAGGTGGCAAGGCTCTCGCCCGCCGCGGGGGGCTGCCCGGCTTGGCGGGTGAGGAGGATGGCGTCGCAGCGACCTTCGAACCCGGTGAGGTCATGCAACGCGAGTTGCACGTCGCCAGCGGGAAGCGTGACCTTCCCGCCATCCTGCCAATGCCAGTCGGCGCCCGTGGTGCCGAACTCAGTCGCCAGCGGCTGGCCGTTGACGAGCACTTGGAAACGACCAGGCGTGCCCGGGGCCTTCCAATGGGCGACCCAATCTTTGGTACGCACCCAGACACGGTAGTCGCCGGCGGTCGGGATGCGGACCGAGCCAGTGGCATCGGCAACCGCTTTGCCCAAGCCATGGGCTAGCAGGTAAGGGGAGCCGACCACGTTGGTGAAGGCGGTGTCCAGTTTCCAGCCACCATAGGAAGCCAGGGACTCGGCCTCGACCCAGACGGAGTCGGCGGCGCGAACGGGTAGGCTGGCGAGCAGGGATAAGCCGAGGAGGGAAAGCGTGCGCAGGGGCATGTCCTTAAGATTTGCCTTAAGACCGTCGGGTTCCAGCCGAAAGCGGGCCATCAGCCCTCATTTTCAGGCGGAAATCGACCGCGGGAACGGGTTGCGCCTCCGGCTGGTCCGGGCTTAGCCTCCGCTGATGAGAAATCTCCTGCTTGTTCTCGCCTTCGGTGGAGCCCGCTTATTTGCGGAGGCTTGGCCCGCGCCGCTCGCCGAAGGGCTCTTGGTGGATCTCGACGCCGCCCGGGGGCTGACGCTCGATGCCCAATCACGGGTCACCCAGTGGACGAACCAAGTCGGCCCCGCGGCGGCCCGTGATTTCGTCGGCCAAGACAAGGGTCGCAAGGTGCCCGGGTCCGGCCTGCCCCAGCTGGTGAAGGCCGGCGCGACCAGCGCGGTGTCCTTCCGCGCGCAGGAACTACTCTGCCCTGACGAAAAAATCTTCGACGGTCTCATCAAGGGCGATGGCTGCACCTGGGTCGCCGTGCTCAACCCTTACGCGCAAGCCAAGGGCGGGCTCAAGGATGTGAACTCCTTCTTCGGCAATCTTCGTAACGGCGGGAAGTACGAAGGCATTTGGGGATGCCTGGATGATGATAACACCCTGTGGTGGGGAGCTCGCAATGGGCTGACCTTTGGTCGTTTCGACGTGAACAACCCGAAGGTAGCCGGCCCGAAACTTGAGGTGGGCCGCCGTTACGTCGTCGCGGGTCGCCTTGGCTCCGGGGTCGGCGAGGTGGCGATCGAGTTGTTTATCGATGAACCGAAGGCGGTCGCCGCCGGTCGCTTTCCGGTGAATCCCGCGGCCGATGCGTCCAAACTCGCGGTCGGGCAGGAGCGCGACGCGACGCAGCACCCGGGCTTCGAATCCTTCGACGGCGAAATCGGCCGTTTTCTGTTGTGGGGGCGGTCGCTCACGGACGCCGAAATAAAGGCGGTGCTGGACTCGCTCCGGTTGACGCCTGCCGCCAAGTGAGCGCTCGCTGAAAGACGCCGCGCGGTCGGCGCCTACTTGGCAGCGGGGGCGGCTTCGGGTTTCTTTTCCTCGGTCTTCGCCTTATCCCCAAAGGGGAAGGGCTTGGCCGGAGTCTTGGCGTCCCCGCCTTTCTTGCTCCCCGCCGCTTGCTTGATGCTCTGTTGGCGGTGGTCCTCGATGGCGTCGCTGATTTTCTCGACGGTTTCCTTGGAAAGCGTGGGGTCGGCCTTGCCGATTGCGGTCAGGGTGGCCTTGCGGATTTCCTCGGCGAGCGCCTCGAGGTCGTTGCGCGCGTCCTTCTTTTCGGCGGCGCTGGCGAACTCCAGTCCCTTGCGTTTCTCGAGCTGCTTTTCCCGGGCGGTTTTCACGCCGTCGTCTTGTTGAGCCTTAGCAAAGGCGTCGCGGAATTTCGTCAGCTCCTCCTTGGAGACGCCCTCGACCTCGGGTAGGTTCGTGAGCGACCGACCGGCGTTGGCGGCCTTGCGGTCGGCTTTGGTCTTGGTTTCAGGGGCGTCGGCCGCGCCCAAGGAGAGGGTGGCGGCGAGGAGGAAGAACGGGAATGCTTTCATGAGAGAGGGGTGGGGCGCGGTTGCGTGACCCCTGGCAGGAGCAGGCAGCGCCAGCGCCAGGTGATCGGAGTCTGGGTATCGGTTCAGCGGGCTGGCGGACGCATGCGTTCCTCGACGACCTCGCTGATCTTGGCGATGGTCTCGGCGGAAAGGGAAGGGTCGTTCTTGGCGATAGCGGCGCGGGTCGCCTTACGCACGACGCCGGTGGCTACCTCGAACTGCTCGCGCATGTCGCCCTTCTCCTTCGCGGAGAGGAACTGGGCGTTGGCGCCCATCTCCTTGATCTTCTCGCGGGCGGCCTGCACTTCCGGGTCGCGGAAGGCCTTCATCGAGGCGATTCGGTACTTCGCCATGTCCTCTGCGGGGACGCCATCGATGTCGGCCAAAAGGGTCGTGAGATTGGGTTGCGCCTTCGCGCGAGCGGTGTCCGCCCCACTCGCCTTCTTGGCGGCGGGCGCGGCGCCATCGGTGGGCTTAGTCTTGTCGTCGCCGAACGGGAAGGGCTTGGTCGGGGTGGCCGACGCTTGCGTGTCCTTCTCCGCCGCCGCCTTGATGCGGGCGCGGGCTTTATCCTCGAAGGCCTCGATAACCTTCTCGATGGTTTCCTTCGCCAGGGTTGGGTCGGCTTTGCGATAGGCGGCTTTGAGCGCGTTGCGGTTGAGTTCCGCGGCTCCCTCGAACTCGCCCCGCATTTCCTTCTTCTCGTCCTGGCCAGCGAACTCAGCGCGCTTACGGAGCTCGTTCAGCTTATCGCGCACAGCGATCACCGCAGGGTCTTGCTGCGCCTTGGGGGAGGCGGCGCGGAACTTGGCCATCTCCGCCTTGGAGACGCCTTCGACGTCGGGGATGAGTTTCTCCAGCATGGCCCGTCCAGCGGGCGTGCGGGTGGGGTCGGCTTTGGTCGCCGGTGTCTCCGCAGCGAGCAGGGCCAGCGGGGCGGCGAGAGCGAAGAAGAAATTCTTTAGCGGCATGTTAATCATACACCGCGGCTGGGAGAAAGTTCGCAAGACTGGGGGCTGGGCACAAAAAAACCCCGGTCGCCCGGGGTGTGTTTGGTGCCGGTAATCCGAAGATTACTTGGCGGCAGGGGCTTCGCCCTTGCCCTTGCCTTCGCCGCCCTTGCCGCCCTTGGCTCGGTTGGCCATGGCTTCCTGGGCCTTCTTGGTGACTTCGGCGAGCTCGGGGTGGGCCTTCACGATGGCGGCGTTAACCGCTTCGCCGAGGGCCTTGTAAGCCTTGGCACCTTCTTCGCGAGCGGCCTTCTTGGCGTCGTCGTCCTTGGCTTCGGCACCCTTGGCGCGGGCGGCAGCGGCGGCTTCGGCGAGCTTCTTGATTTCAGGCTCTTCCATGGCGGCCTTGCGGGCGTCGCTGAACTTTTGCATGTCCTCGGCGGAGACGCCGGGGATCTGGAAGCCGCCCTTGCCCTTGCCGCCCTTGCCTTCGCCCTTGCCTTCGCCCTTCGGGGCATCGGGCTTCTTGGCGTCGCCAGAGGCCGGAGCGTCGGCCGCGATGAGACCGGCCGTGGTGATCAGGGCCAGGAGGAGGGGGAACTTGAGTTTCATAGGATGATTTGGTTTGGGTTGCATTGATTTAACCCCCGCGTCCTCGGAAGGTTGCGACTTATTTGACGGTTTTTATGACACTAGTCATCAATGACTTGTGATGATTTTTTGGTATTCTGGTAGTTATGCCTCCTCTCCTTCTGCACGTCCCGCACGCTTCCACGACGATTCCAGCCGCGGATCGGGCGGACTTCCTCCTCGACGGCCCCGAGTTGGCGGCGGAAGGGCTTCGCTTGGTCGATGCGCATACCGATGCACTTTTCGGGACCAACGTGTGGCCGGGTGATGTCCTGCAGGCGAAGGTGTCCCGGCTGGTCGTCGACGTCGAGCGTTTCTCCGATGATGCGCGGGAGCCTTGTGCCCGCGTGGGTATGGGTGCCACTTACATTCGGACTGCGGACGGACGTGACTTGCGCCGATTGGCACCGGCACGTCGGCAGGAACTCCTGGCGGCCTATTACACCCCGCATCACGCGGAGGCGGACCGCTGGGCGTGCGGGCGTCTGGAGAGCCAAGGTCGTTGCCTCGTGCTCGATGCGCACAGCTACCCGGCCGTACCCCTGCCCACCGAGGTCTCGTCATTGCGCCCGGAAATCGGCCTCGGGGTGGATCCATTACATACCTCCGCGGAACTGCTGGCTGAGGTGGAGGCTTTCTTTCGGGGGCGCGGTTTTCAGGTGGCGGTCGATGCGCCCTTCACCGGGTCCTTCGTGCCCAATGCCTGCTATGGGCGGGATCGCCGTTGTCAGTCGATCATGGTTGAGGTGAGGCGCGACCTTTATATGGATGAACTCACGGGCGGGCGCCATGCAGGTTTCGTCGCGGTCAGTACCGCCCTGCTTGGGCTGCACGCCGTGTTGGCGCGATTCGCCGGGCGACCGACTTGGCCTACCTAGGCGGTGGCAGGATGGTCGGGTGGCCGGCGGCGGTAAGTTCGGCGGCGAACTCTTCCATGGCCTCCTGCCACATCGCCTGGATCCGGGGGAGCTGCTCCGTGCGCTCCTGCTCGGTGCGCTCGGGCCAGGCGTGCTCAAGGGTTTTCCATTCCTCGATGAGGGTCCGGACGCGGGCACGTTCGATCCACCGTTTCGCCAGCGGGTCGAAGGTCTCGGCACCGAGGCAGGTTTTCTCGGTCTTAAGAAACTCGCCCCACTGTTTCACCACCGCCTCCTTCTGCTCCTTTGCCGTGAGATGGTCGGGCGCGATGTTGGCCTGTTGGTCCAGTTTGAGTTGGGAGGTGCTGCGCGCCGCGACGCTGACTGTTGGGTGCGTCGACGGGTTACTGGTGCGTGTGACTTGACCGGGGTCGGGCGCGCCCTCCGTCCGTTGTTTCGGTTGGCCTCGCCAGCATAGGGCACCGACGAGGGCGACCCCTAGCAGGGCGGTGAGGCCAAGGAGGCCGCGGCTGGAGCGAGGGGGCTGCATCGCGGCCGGCTGGCCTTACATGATGATCACCGGGGCGGCCGCTGGGGCCGCCGGTGCCTGAGTCTGCACGGGTGCCGCCTGCCCAGGAGTGACCACGCTGGCACCGCCGAAGGTCTGGATCTGCACCGGGCCGTTGTCGCTGGTCTGCGGTGCGCCGCCCGCGGCGAGGCGGGCCGCTTCGGTGCGGACCAAGCCGAGTCCCTTGGTGCGGATGCCTTCCATCTGGCTCATGATTGCGGCCTTCTCCTCTTCGCTCGCCTTGGGCCACTTGGCCTCGAGTTCGCGCGACTGCTGGAACATGGCGCGGAACTGCTCGTTCTGGAAGAGCGTGCGCATGACGAGGCCCGTCCGTTCCCGGTCTCCTTGGAAGATTTCCTCGAACTGCTTACGACCGTCGTCACGCCAATTGCGGAATTTGGATTCCAATGCTTCCTTCGGCGTGAGGTCACGCGTCAGGGCTTCCTTATCGAGGTCCGGGATGACGTTGGCGGACTTGTCGAGCTTCAGCTTCTTCGTGGTGCGGATCGCCGTCCCGGGCTTTTCGCCGCCGGTGCCACCGCCGGTCCCGCTACCACTGGGCGCGGTGGCCGTCGGCTTGGCGGTGTTGGCGGGGCTGCTGGGCAGGAACTTGGCGACCACGACCCCGAGGCCGATGACGCAGATGAGGCAGAGCAGGATGAAGGTCTTTGAGGCTTTCATGGGGTGGTTGGTATGATGATTTAACTCCGAGGCGATGGTGGAAGTTGCCGAAAGCGAGGCCGCCCTTGGCAGGGGGTGCTTATCCCTCGACTTCGGCGGGTTTTATTCACCAATAGGAGGCCGATGGCCCCTGCCTCGCCCCTGCCTATTCCCGTTCGGATTGTCGACTCCCATACCGGTGGCGAGCCGACCCGCGTGGTCGTCTCCGGTGGGCCCGACCTCGGCACCGGCCCCTTGCTTGGTCGACTGGAGCGATTCCGGCGGGAGCACGACCGTTTCCGCTCCGCCATCGTGAACGAACCCCGTGGCTCGGACGTCATCATCGGGGCCTTGTTGGTGCCACCCCATGACCCGAGTTGCCGGTTCGGGGTTATTTTCTTCAACAACATCGGGACGATTTGGATGTGCGGTCACGGCACGATCGGTCTGGTCGCCACCTTGGCTTTTCTTGGCTGGGTGGAGCCCGGGGATATCCGGATCGACACCGCGGTCGGCCCGGTGACGGCGACGCTGCATCCGGATGGCTCCGTGACAATCGCCAACGTGCCTTCCTACCGCCACGCCAAGCAAGTCGGGCTGGAGGTGCCCGGCCATGGCTTGGTCCACGGCGACATCGCCTGGGGCGGCAACTGGTTTTTCCTCGTCGAGCTTTTCGACCGCCGCATCGCCCTCGACCAAGTCGAGGCGCTCACCGCGTTTGCTTGGCAGATTCGGCAGGCGCTGACGGCGCAAGGCATCACAGGCGCCGAGGGTGGGGAGATCGACCATGTTGAGCTCTTCGCCGCCTCCCCGACCGCCGATAGCCGTAACTTCGTGCTTTGCCCCGGTAAGGCTTACGATCGTTCGCCCTGTGGGACCGGGACCAGCGCCAAGGTCGCCTGCCTGGCTGCCGACGGCAAACTTGCCGAAGGTGCGACCTGGAAGCAGGAGAGCGTTATTGGGAGTGCTTTCACGGCGACCTACCGCCGACTGGCGGACGGCAAGGTCCAGCCCTTGGTCACTGGCCGCGCTTACGTGCAGGCCGAAAGCACCTTGGTCTTCCAGCCGGGGGATCCTTTCGCCTGGGGTATCCGCGGCGAATGAGCGGTCCCACGGTCATCGTCGGCGGCGGCATCGTCGGCTTGAGCGCGGCCTACGAGTTGCTGCGGCGCGGCCGGCAAGTCGTGCTCCTCGAGAGGGGCGCGGCCGACCACGATTCCTGTTCCTTGGGCAACGCGGGGATGATTGTGCCAAGCCATTTTGTCCCGCTGGCTGCCCCTGGCATGGTGGCCCTCGGCCTGAAGTGGATGTTCGATGGCGAAAGCCCGTTCTGGGTCCGTCCTCGGCTCGACCCGGCGCTTTTCGCCTGGGGCTGGAAATTCTGGCGGGCGTCGACCCAGGCGCACGTCGCGCGTTGTGAGCCGATCCTGCGCGACCTCAACTTGCGCAGCCGCGCGCTCTTCTTGCGCCACCGCGACGAACTGCCCGGTCGCTTTGACCTCGAGGACGTCGGCTTGCTCGCGCTTTGCCAAACCCAGCAGACCCTGGACCACGAAGCCGTGATGGCCGCGCGCTCCAATGCCTTGGGCGTGCCGACGGAAGTGTTGTCGGCCGACGAGGTGCGCCGGCGCGACCCGGGCGTCGATTACGCCATCGCGGGCGCCGTGTTGTTCACGAAGGATGCCCATCTCGACCCTCGTAAATTGGTCGCCAGCCTCACCGCGGAAGTGACCCGCCTCGGCGGCCGCATCGTCTTCGACGCCGAGGTCACGGGCTGGAAAGGGGAGGGCGACCTCCTTCGTGCCGCCGTGACCAAGCAGGGTGAGTTCGCGGGTGAGGCCTTCGTCCTCGCCGCGGGCGCGTGGTCCCCCGCCGCCGCCGCGGCCCTCGGTTTGCGGATCCCGATGCAGGCCGGTAAAGGCTACAGCATGCGATTGGAGCGGCCGGTCCAACGCCCGAAGTATTGTTCGCTCCTGATGGAGGCTCGCGTGGCCGTGACCCCGATGGGCTCCGCCTTGACGGTCGGGGGGACGATGGAGATCACGGGCAACGACCTTTCCGTCAACCCCGCCCGAGTCCGAGGCATCCGCAAGGCCTTCGTCCGCTATTACCCGGCCTTCAAGGAGGCTGACTTTGAGGCCTTGCCCGTCTGGTCGGGGTTGCGGCCTTGCCCGCCCGACGGCATGCCCTACCTCGGGCGGACCCGGGCCAAGCGCAACCTCATCGTTGCGACCGGCCATTCCATGATGGGCTTGAGCCTCGGCCCCGTCACGGGTGAGATAGTCGCCCAGCTCATCTGCGGCGAGCCGACCTCCGTCGCCCTGAAGGAAGTCGACCCTGATCGGCACGCCTAAACCTTCCCTCCCTCTATCCACACTACCATGACCACCACCGTCTCGAAGAAAAAAGTCCGCGCCCAATGGGAAGGCGTGATCCCCGCGATCACCACCCCCTTCCGGAAGGACGGCAAACTCGACGCCGTCGAGATCACCCGCCAGTGCCGCTGGATGGTCGCCTCGGGTTGCATCGGCATCGTCCCCTGCGGTTCGCTGGGGGAGGGCGCCACGCTCACCTACGACGAGAAGGTCGAACTGATCCGGATCTGCGTGAAGGCCGTCCCGGGAACGCCCATCATCCCCGGGATCGCTTCGCTTGCCACCGCGGAGGCGGTCGCCTTGGCCAAGGAGTCCGAGCGACTCGGCTGCGGCGGCCTCATGGTCCTCCCCCCCTACGTCTACAGCACCGATTGGCGCGAGATGAAAGCCCACGTCTCGGCGGTCATCGCCGCGACCAAGCTGCCGTGTATGCTCTACAATAACCCGCCGGCTTATAAGACGGACTTCCTGCCGGCGCAGGTCGCCGAGTTGGCCGCGGAGCATCGTAACCTGGAGGCCGTCAAGGAGTCCTCGGGTGATTCGCGGCGCGTGACGGCCATCCGCCACCTGTTGGGCAACCGCCTCACCATTTTGGTCGGCATGGACGACTGCATTCTCGAGGGGGTCGCCGCGGGTGCCCGCGGTTGGATTGCCGGTTTGGTCAACGCCTTCCCGGTCGAGTCGGTCGAACTTTATGAAGCGGCGATGATCGGCGACCGTGAGACCGCCGACGAGATCTACAAGTGGTTCCTCCCTTTGCTCCGCCTCGATACGGTTCCGAAGTTTGTGCAGCACATCAAGTGGGTGCAGTCCAAGGTCCGCGGGTCGAATCCTTCGGTGCGCGGGCCGCGGCTGGCCCTCGACGGCGCCGACCTCGCTCTGGCGAGCAAGACCCTGCAGGTCGCCCTCAAGAACCGCCCGAAGATCAACTAAGATGTCCTCGCCCTTGCTCGGTCTTTCCTACCTTGGCTTCGCGCGTGGCCGGCCTGGTGCCTACAGTTGGCAGGCGTTCAGCACCGCCACCTGGAATCACCTGCCGGAGTTCTTCCACTCCGCCACGGCTGAGGACGTCGCCACGGCGGGCCGGCTCGCCGCCGAGGCCGCCCCGGTCCTCGCCGCGTTGTCCGGCCAGGCCAAGGCCGCCTTCCTGCGCGATATCGCCAGTCGCATCGAGGTGGCTACGCCCGCCTTAGCCGCTCGCGCCCAGCAGGAGACCGCTTTACCCGAGGCCCGCTGTCTCGGGGAAATCGGCCGCACCATGGGCCAGTTGCGCCTTTTTGCCGACCTGGTGGAGAAAGGCCAGTGGGTCGATGCCCGTATCGAGACCGCCAACCCCGACCGCAAGCCTCTGCCTAAGCCGGATCATCGCTCGATGTGCCGGGCCCTGGGTCCGGTGGCGGTTTTCTGCGCGAGCAACTTCCCCTTCGCCTACTCCGTCGCGGGCGGCGACACCGCCTCGGCCTTCGCCGCGGGTTGCCCGGTGGTCGTCATGGCCCATCATGCGCACCCGGGGGTCGCGGAAATCATGGGCGGTCTGATCGTGGACGCCGTGCGCGCCGCCGGCCTGCCCGAGGGCACGTTCTCACTGCTCCAAGGCGATGGTCGCGAAGTGGGCCAACTCTTGGCCAAGCACCCGGCCATTCGCGCGATTGGCTTCACCGGTTCACGGACCGGTGGTCGTGCCTTGATGGATACCGCCGCCGAGCGCGAGGTGCCGATCCCGGTCTACGCCGAGATGAGCAGCATCAATCCGGTCGTCTTGCTCGAAGGCGCGCTCGCCGCCCGCGGGGACGCCATCGCCACGGGTCTCGGCGCTTCCTGCACGGTGGGGGTCGGCCAATTTTGCACCCAGCCCGGTCTCTTGCTGATGGTACGTTCCGCCGCTGCCGAGGCTTTCGCCGGACTTCTGGCCGCCCAGTTTCGCACTGCCCCCGAAGGCGTCATGCTCACGCCGCCGATTCAGCAAGCCTACGTCAAGGGCCTCACCGCCCGTTCGACGCGCGGCGGCATCCAGACCTATGCCCCCGGCAAGGGGAGCGGTCAGCCCGGGCGTGCCTTGCCCACGCTCCTGGCCGTCTCCGCCAAGACCTTCCTTTCCGATAAGTCCTTGCAGGCCGAACTCTTCGGGCCCTGCTCGCTGATCGTGTGGTGCGATGACGCGGCCCAGTTGCACAAGGTGCTTGGCGCCTTGGAAGGTAATCTCACCGCCACCGTGCACGCCACCGAGGCGGAGCTCGCCGCGAACGCGCCACTGGTCGACCGACTCGCCAGCCTCGCTGGCCGCGTCGTCGTCAATGGCTTCCCCACCGGGGTGGAGGTCTCCCACGCCATCGTGCATGGCGGTCCTTACCCTTCGCTTTCGGATGGTCGCACGACCTCGGTTGGATCGAGCGCCATCTATCGGTTCTCCCGCCTCGTCTGTTACCAGAACTTCCCGGACGCCGCTCTCCCCGTCGAACTGCGCGCCGCTAACCCCTTGGGCATCCTACGGATGGTCAATGGGGAGACGGTGAAGCAGGAGGGAGGGAATAGGGAATAGGGAGTAGGAAATAGGTAGTAGGGAATAGGGGTGAGCCCAACACCCAACACCCAACACCCAACACCCAACACCCAACACCCAACACCTATTCCCTACTCCCTAACTCTCACCTTCCCACCAGTATCCCCCACCAGGTGCGGGTGTAGGGGAGCGCAAGGTTTTCGAGGCAAGCGGCGGTGAAGGCATCGTCGACTTCCGCGCGAGGGTGTCCGTCGAGTAGATTCGCCGCCGCCAACTCCGCGCGACCGCGCCGCGCTGCGTCCACGATGTTCCGGTGCTTGGTCGCATGGATGCCTGCAAGGATGGCCGCGAGCCCGGCAAAGACAATGAGACCGAAGAGGAGCTTGCCTTCTTTCAGGAAGACGAAGGCGATCAGGAGGAAGGGCCAGCCGTTGCCCCAAAGGATCATGAACGAGTCCCACGACGTCTGGGAGCCGAGGCGGCGGTCGCGGTGCTGGAGTGCATGGCCGGCCAGTCGTGCCGCCCGCGCGACGTCAAAAAGCGTACGACCGTGGTAGGTGGCGGGCGAGAGCTTGATGGCCGGCTCGAAGGCGGAATAGTAGTCGGTGATGGCCAGCGACGTCTCGTCGACGTCGACCTGCTCGATGTTGCCGCGCAACAGGATGATGCGGGCGGCTTGGGCCCCGCTGATCCCGCGGACCAGCAACACGCCGCCGCGTTGGCGGGTCAAGGCCTTCAGCCGACGGTAAGCCAGCCAGGGTATCGCCAAGGCGGTCCCGCCGAGCAGGACGGCGAGGATGAAGAATTTGGGACCCCACAACATGGTCGGTCACGGTGTCGCTTCGGGGTGGGGCTTCAAGGACTACCTTGAACGGGCTTTGCATAAGGGGGATAAGCCGGGTTGATTCCTGGGCGGTCCGGTCGCCCGGCGTTGACCCCGGAGGCGGGTCGCCGTTGTATCGCCGGGTCATGAATCCCGATAGCGTCCGAAACTACCTGATGGGGCTGCAGGATCGTCTCTGCGCGACGTTCGAGGAAATGGATGGACGGGCCAAGTACCAGGAGGACGTCTGGAGCCGTGACGAGGGCGGCGGGGGTCGCACCCGGGTGATCGCCGGGGGCGCGGTGCTGGAGAAGGGCGGGGTGGCCTTCTCGGATGTCCGCGGCAGCAAGTTGCCGCCCTCCGCCACGCACAGCCGTCCGGAACTCGCCGGCCGCAGTTTCCGTGCGATGGGCGTCTCCGTCGTCCACCACCCGCTGAATCCTTACGCTCCCACCTCGCACATGAATGTGCGTTTCTTCTGCACCGACGGGCCCGACCCGGTCTGGTGGATGGGCGGCGGCTTCGACCTCACGCCCTATTATGGTTTCACGGAGGATGCCGTGTCCTGGCATCGCGCCGCCCGGGCGGCCACCGGCGAGCACTACGAGAAGTTCAAGACCTGGTGCGACGACTACTTCCTCCTTAAGCATCGCGGGGAGGCCCGCGGCATCGGCGGGGTCTTTTACGACGACTTCACCGAGGGCGGTTTCGAAGGCGCCTTCGCGATGATGCGCCAGGTGGGCGACGCCTATGGCCCGGCCTATGCCGAGATCCTGCGTCGCCGTGCCCATACCCCGTATGGCCCCCGGGAAGTCGAGTGGCAGGAGATTCGCCGCGGGCGTTATGTCGAGTTCAACCTCGTCTTCGATCGCGGCACGATTTTCGGGCTGCAGTCGGGGGGGCGGACCGAGTCCATCCTCATGTCCCTCCCGCCCCGGGTGCAGTGGCGGTATGCCCATCAGCCGGCGGCCGGCACCCCGGAGGCAGAACTAATCTCGCATTATCTGAAACCTCAGGATTGGCTGGCGGGGTCTTGATGAACTCCCGCGACCGCTTCCTCGCCGCCCTGCGCCGCCAGCCCCACGGCCGGCCCCCCGTCTGGATCATGCGCCAGGCCGGTCGCTATTTGCCCGAGTACCGTGCCCTCAAGGCGAAGTCGGATTTTGTCACGATGGTGCGCACGCCCGACCTGGCCGTCGAGGTGACCCTGCAACCGCTGAGCCGCTTTCCGCAATTGGATGCGGCGATCCTCTTCAGCGACATCTTGGTCATCCCCGAGGCCTTGGGCGTCGGGTACCGTTTCCGCGACGCAGGGGGCATCGCGATGGAGCGGGCCTTGGCCACCTCGGCCGACGTCGATGGCTTGGCCGTCGCTGGCGCCGCCGACCGTCTCCACTACGTCTACGAAGCCTTGGCCCTGCTGCGCCGCTCGCTCGGGCAGGAGAAAGCTTTGCTCGGCTTCGCCGGCTCACCGTGGACCTTGGCTTGCTACCTGATCGAAGGCGGCGGCTCCGAGGATTTCCCCCGGACCAAGGCGATGGTGAAGTCCGATCCTAAGTTACTGCACCGCCTCCTCGGCATCCTCGCCGACGCGGTCGCGGAATACCTGACCCGGCAGTTCGCCGCGGGGGCCGACGCGATCCAGATTTTCGATAGCTGGGCCGGGGCCTTGCAGGGGGCCGATTACGAGGAGTTCTCCTTGCGCTATATCCGCGCGGTGCTGGAGCGGCTGCCCGTCGGCGCCCCGGTCATCCTCTACGCCAAGGGCAAGTCCCCGCAGGCCGCCGCCTTGGCCGCCACGGGCGTGCCTTGCCTCGGCGTGGATTGGACCATGCCCCTCTCCCAGGTGCGCCGTCTCGCCGGGCGCCCGCTCTGCCTGCAGGGCAACCTCGACCCTGAATTCATGGTCGGGGAGCCCGCCGCCGCCCACGCCGCGGCCATGGAGGTCATCGCCGACAACGCGGGCGACCCCGGCCACATCTTCAACCTCGGCCACGGCATCACGCCCCAGGCCCGGATTGAGACCTTTCAGGCGGTCTTGGACGCGGTTGTCGCCGCCGTTTGACATCTGCCTCCGTCCTGCCTCTTTTGCTCCCATGTCCCGCAAAGGTATCCTGCTGCTGAATCTCGGTTCCCCGAAGAGCACTTCCGTGCCCGACGTGCGCAACTACCTGCGGGAGTTTCTGAACGATGACCGCGTCATCGATTACCCGGCCCCGCTGCGCTGGCTGTTGCTCGAAGGGATCATCCTGCGCACACGCCCAAAGAAGAGCGCCGCCGCCTATGCCAGCGTCTGGACTCCGGAGGGTTCGCCCCTGGTGGTCACGACCGACAAACTGCGTGCCAAGCTGGAGCAGGCCACTGGCCTGCCGGTGATCATGGGCATGCGCTACGGCACGCCCTCCTGTGCCGAAGCCGTGCAGCAGGTGCTCGCCGCCGGCATCGATGACCTGTTCGTGATGCCGCAGTACCCGCACTATGCGATGTCCTCCTACGAGACCGTCGTCGTGAAAGTCCAGGAGGAGCTTGCCCGCCTCGCGCCCGGCGTGAAATACCACGTCCTGCAGCCCTTCTACAATGACCCGGCTTACATCGATGCCTTGGTTGCGTCCGCCCAGCCTTGGCTGAGCAAGCCGTTCGATAAGCTGCTTTTCTCCTACCACGGCCTGCCGGAGCGCCACTTGCGCAAGGGCGACCCGTCGAAGGCACATTGCATGAAGCGGCCGGATTGCTGCTCGCATTACAGCCCCTGTCAGGCGACCTGCTATCGCCACCAGTGCGTCGAGATGACGCGCCTCTTCGTCGCCGCTGCCGGCCTCAAGGAGTCGCAATACGAGCTCTCCTTCCAGTCCCGTCTGGCGGGCGAGAAGTGGGTTTCGCCTTACACCGACAAGCGGCTCGAGGCCCTGCCGGCCGAGGGCACCAAGAACCTGTTGGTCATGTGCCCAGCTTTCACGTCCGACTGCCTGGAGACCCTTGAGGAAATCCGCGAGGAGGGTAAGGAAACCTTCATCCATGCGGGCGGCGAACACTTCGCGCAGATCCCTTGCCTGAACGATTCGGACCTCTACGTGAAGTACTTGACCGACCGCGCGGCGACCTGGCAGCCGGACCACCGCTGAGCGGCCTTGCCCTCGGGGTGGGGTTGGGCTAGGCCAACGGGGCATCCCCGCCATGCCCGCTACCGCCCGCCGCCTCGAAGGTTTCACGGAATCCGTCATCCGAGGGATGACGCGTCTGGCTAACCAGCATGGGGCGTTGAACCTCTCGCAAGGTTTTCCTGACTTTGACCCGCCAGAGGCCTTACTGGGCGCCTTGGAGCGCGCCACCCGCGGGCCGCACCATCAATACGCCGTGACTTGGGGCGCCCCGCGCTTCCGTCAGGCGCTCGCCGCCAAGGTGAACCGCTTCACCGGCCTGGCCTTGGACCCTGATCAGCACTTCGTCGTCACTTGCGGGAGCACCGAGGCGATGATGGCGGCGATGATGACGGCCTGTGACCCTGGCGATAAGGTCATCGTGTTCTCGCCTTTCTACGAGAACTACGCGGCCGACGCGATCCTGTCCGGCGCGGAGCCGATCTTCGTGCCGCTGCGGGCGCCGGACTTCGCTTACGATCCCGTCGAACTGGCCCAGGCTTTCGCCCAGAAGCCGAAGGCCATCATTGTCTGCAACCCTTCGAATCCCTGCGGTAAGGTCTTCACCCGCGCCGAGCTGATGGAAATCGTCGGCCTTGCGGAGCGGCACGACGCGTTCGTCATCACCGACGAGCCCTACGAGCACATCGTCTACGCACCGCACGCGCATGTGCACGTCGCCGCCTTACCAGGGGCTTTCGAGCGCACCATCACCTGCAACTCTCTCTCGAAGACCTACTCGATCACAGGGTGGCGCCTCGGTTACGTCCAGGCTGCGCCGCACATCATCCAGCGGGCCCGCCAGGTCCATGACTTCTTGACCGTCGGCGCCGCCGCTCCCCTGCAGGAGGCCGCCGTCGCGGGGCTCGAGCTGCCGATGTGTTACTACCAGGAGATGGCCGCCGGCTATGCCCGCAAGCGCGCCTTGTTTAGCGGCCTCTTGGCGAAGACCGGACTCAAGTACACCGAGCCCCAAGGTGCGTATTACTCGCTCCTCGACATCTCTCCCCTCGGTTTCAAGACCGACACCGAGGCCGCCGAATGGATGGTCAAGGAGGTCGGCCTGGCCGGCGTGCCAGGCTCGAGCTTCTTCCGGGAGCCTGAGCACCGCTACATCCGTTTCCACTTCGCCAAGAAGGAGGAGACCTTGCTGGCCGCCGGCGAGAAACTCGCCCGGCTAGCGAGGGGACGCTGAGTGGTCCCGGCTGGCATTTCCTCTGTGGGCTGGTAGCTTTTAGGGATGCGCCTGTTGCTCTTCCTGCTTGGTGGTCTCGCCCTAGGGGCGGCTCCCGCCGGCAAGGCCGACAAGGAGGAGCGCGGGCCAAAGAGTCCCGAAGCCAAGGTGCGCGTCACCGGCAAGGGGCGCATCGTCGAATACAAGGAGGGCGAGGAGATTGTCATCCGGACCGAGGGGGCGAAAGGCGAGGCCAAGAAGCTCAAGTTCCTCATTCCGCATGCCGCGACCTGGCCGCACCTGGGCAGCGTCTTCTTTGAGGTCATCTTCGACCCGCCGGCGAACATCGAGGGGAACTTTCCGGTGCACAGCCCCATGCGTCCTGAATCCGTCGCCGAAGGGATGGAGGTCTGGTATGCGTTGGAAGGGGCGAATGCGGAAAACCTCCAACTTTACCAGATCGCTTGCCGCGTGGAGTCCGACAACGCCGCCCGCTTCAACGCCGTGGTGCGCAATGCCGTGAAGCTTCGCGAGACTCGCGAGCAACCCGAGATCGCCCGGGATTACCAGTGCCGCCTCATTGAGGCCCCGAAAGGCAGCGGTAATTACCCCGATGATCCCGCGTTGCTCTCGAAGTACGTGAAAGTGAATGCCATCTCCGCCGACCGGCTTGACGTCAAGGCGCCGCCGCCGGGCCGCAACGGCTACGGCAAGGGCCTCAAGTCTTCCGACGTCTACGCCAATGGTGTCGGCGCTCCGGAGCGTCGCAAGGAAGGGAAGTGACTTTCACTTCAATCCCGCCGATCGGTGGAGGCGGGCGACTTCCTCGTCGGTGAGCGCCCGGTCGAAGACGGCGAGGCCGGCGAGCCGGGCTTTCAGGGCTTCGCCGAGCATGCTGCCGACCGCGTACCGGGCGCCGACGGTGAAATTTGCACCGCCGCCGGGTTTGGTGGTGGCGTGCTTGGCGGGGTCGTAGGCGAAGATGCCTTTGTCGTAGAAGTAGGGGTTGATTCCGCGATGCCCGCCGTCGGGGCCTTCCTTCGTGAAATAAGGGTCGTCCCGTTTATCTGCTTTCGGATCGACCTCCCGGACCTCGAGGACGCCGTTGTAGTAGGCCTTGATCCAGCGGCCATCGTACGTGAAGGCGAGGGTCAGCCATTCACCCGTCGGTAACCGGCTGCGGTTGGCCGCGTAGTCGGCGCACCAGGGGAGCGCGGAGCCGTCGGCGCGACGGGAGTGGCCACCGAGGCCGGAGATGTGGGGGGTGAGCTGGCCGGGGCCGCCGTAGGTCGGCATGTTCAGCAGCATCGCGTATTGCCGGGTACCGGTGTCGTCGTAGGCGCCCTTGCCCTCGCTCCACATGCCGGCGATGGTCGAACCGCGTTTGAGCTCGTCCATGCGCACGACGGCGAACATGGAAACGCGGGCGTCGCGTCCGGCGATGTTCAGGTCGCCGGTGCGGGCGTAAGGGATTTCCAGGTAGTGCATACCGAGGAAGTGGGCCGAGTAGCCGGAATAGGCGCCACCCTCCTCGCGCGGGATGGCCGGCCCGACGGTCGTCAGCGGGTGCTTGTCCTTGGTCCCCTGGGAGAGTCGCGCCCCGCCGACCTCCTCACCGAAGGTCCAGAACGCGACCAAGCCAGGAGTCTTGGTCACCACCGAGGCGTCGCCGGTCGGGGTCGGCGCCGCGAAGCCGGCGAGGGGGAGGAAGGGGACGAGCAGGATGGCGCGCATCGTTCAGGCGAACAGGGCCGCGATGGGCTTGCCGCCGTCGGTCACCGGGACCGGACGGGCGCCATCCTTCAGGTCCACGTGGGTGTCGACCCCGAGGGCGGTCAGGATCGTGGCATGGAAATCAGGCACGCTGACCGGGTCCTGCAGCACCTTCTTCGATAAGTCATCGGTCGCGCCGTAGGCTCCGCGGTGGCGAAGCCCGCCGCCGGCGAGCACCATCGAGAAGGCGGAGCCCTGGTGGCCGCGGCCACCGCGACCGTCGAACTCCGCGGGACGGCCGAATTCGGTCGCGACCACGATGAGCGTCTTGTCGAGCAGACCTTTGGTTTTTAAATCGGTGGTCAAGGCGGCGAGGGCGTGGTCCAGTTCACGGATCAGCGTGTGCTGTTGGGTGATCCCGTCGTTGTGGACGTCCCAGCCGGTGCCATTGATGAAGTTAAGGTTGTGGGAGACCTCGATGAAGCGCACGCCGCCCTCGACCAGGCGTCGGGCCAAGAGGCAACGTTGGCCGAACTCGCCGCCGTAGGCGGCCCGGAGGTCGGCGGGTTCCTTGGTGAGGTCGAAGTGCTGCATGAAGCCCGGCCCGGCGAGGCGGAAGGCTTCGCGTTGAGCCTCGGCGTATTCGGCCAAGGCGGAAGCGGGGGCGGCTTCGCCCGTGGCGGCGAGCAAGGCGCGTCGATCGGCCTCACGGTCGCTGGTCAGCCCGTCCGGTCGGGTGAAGCCCGCGGGGCCCGTCTGGGTGTCGACCAGGTAGATGTAGCTGTCTTTGACGCCAAGGAAGCCCGGCCCGCGGCTGACGTTCGGGAAGCCGATGAGCATGTACGCGGGGACCTGTGGGTCGAGGGCCCCGCGGCGGTGGGCGACGATCGAGCCGAGGGATGGGTAGACCGCGTTGCCGCTCACCACCCGACCCGTGTGGACGAGGTTCGTGGCGAACGCATGCTCGTCGATGACCTTATGCTGGACCGAACGGACCGCCGTCATGTGCTCCATCAGCCTGGCGGTACGCGGGAGGTGTTCGCAGACGCGGACGCCCGCGACGGAGGTCTCGATCGAGGGGTAGAGCGAGCCGGCCTTCTTCTTGGTCGCCTGGTTATCGCCGAGCGCCTTGGGGTCGAAGGTGTCGAGCTGGCCCATGCCGCCCCCGAGCCAGATGAAGATGCAATGCTCGGCGTTCCCCTTGGGGGTATGGACCGTGGTCGCGCCGGGCAGCTGCGCGGCGAACGGGGCCAGCCCGAGGGCGGTGAGGAAGGTGCGGCGATCCATAAGATTAATGGTAAAGGAATTCCGGGGAGTTGACCAGCGCCCAGAGGGCATCCTCGGCGCGCTGGCGCCAAGCTGGCCGGAGCCGCGTCGTGGCCGGGTCGCCGCGCCGGGCGTCCGCGGACTGCTGTTGGCGGACCAAGGTGGCGTCCTTGTCGAGGTGGTTGGACCAAGAGACGTAGTACGCCGGCCGGCGCGGGCCGGCGGGCTTGCCGTCGGTCGCGTGGGCGAGGCGGTTCGTGAAGTCCGGCCGCAGGCGGTCAGCGTACAGTTGGAGTTCGGCCGGGGTGGGGCGGCGCGTGAGGACGCGCAGGAAAAGCGCCTCGACGAGCGCTTCGGGCGACTTCGCCTCCAGACAGAGTCGCGTCGCGCCATGGTCCTCGCTCAAGCCCGTGAGCCAGCTGCCCATCACGCCGTTGGCGAGGATGGCGGGTTGGAGCGAGTTCGGCGCCTGGTCGCGATCCGTGAGCGGGTCGGGTCGGCTGGCCCGCCAGCCGAAAGCGCCGAGGACGTCGCAGACGGCCTGAATCCGCGGCAAGGCCAGCGCGGGTCGGTCGCGTTCATTGGAGGTCGAGGCGAGCATCCAGGCGCGGCGCGGCTGACCAAGGGAGATGGAGTTATCCGATTCGCGGATGCCGTCGATATCGAGGCTGACCTCTTCGGTGCGGAGAGGTTTGCCCGTGGCGGCAAAAAGGCC
>Ga0209296_1000319_pt1 | contig 40840 bp, 39 predicted proteins | sample S_130206_EF_Meta_FD_187319 | JGI IMG/M metagenome (GOLD analysis project Ga0209296, IMG submission 187319) | Freshwater microbial communities from Lake Simoncouche, Canada to study carbon cycling - S_130206_EF_MetaG (SPAdes) (version 2) | ecosystem: Environmental > Aquatic > Freshwater > Lake ... | reverse complement strand
CGACGCCTTGAAGCGGTCAACGAATTTCTGCATGTGGGCGCGGGCGGCTTCCTGCTTTTTCGCGAACGCCATGTCATTGGCGCGCGCCGCGGCCCGCGTGGCCATGAAAGTGTCGTAGCCGCCAGTGTAGAGCTTCAGCTTGCCGCGCTCCAGATGCAGGATGAATTCGCACCCCGTATTGAGCAGGTCGCGGTCATGGCTGACGATCAGAATGGTGCCGCGATATTTCTGGATGAAGTTCTCCAGCCACAGCACGCCTTCCAGATCCAGATAGTTGGTGGGCTCGTCCAGCAGCAAAAGATCGGGCGCCGAAAACAGGATCGCCGCCAGCGCGACGCGCATGCGCCAGCCACCGGAAAATTCCTTGCAGGGACGAAGCTGGTCTTCCGCCGAGAAGCCAAGGCCCGCCAGAATTTCGGCGGCGCGGGCCGGGGCTGTATAGGCGTCGATCGCTTCCAGCCGGTGATAAATGTCGCCCAGCCGGTGACCGTCGGTTTCGTGCTCGGCTTCCGCCAGCAACGACAGCCGCTCCTGATCGGCTTCCAAAACTGTGTCGATCAGGCTGACATCGGTGCCGGGCGCTTCCTGCGCCACCGCGCCCACCCGCCAGGCATTGGGCCAGCTGACCTCGCCGTCATCGGGATGCAGCCGGCCCAGAATGACGTTGAACAGGGTGGACTTGCCCGCGCCATTGCGGCCCACCAGGCCGATGCGCCGGCCCGCGGGCAGGTTGGCGGTGGCGCCGGAGAGAATCTCCCGCCCCGCGATCCGCACCACAATGTTGTCAATTGCCAGCATTTGTGGGGCCTTATAACCAGTCATAGCCTGCCAGCAAGGCCCTTTCGGGCCGCAGTCCGGCCTCGCGGCTTGGCTGCGCCAAGCCCCTGCGGCGTTCGCCGGGCAAGAGGTCCACTGGACCTCTTGCTGTCCCGGCTCACCCAATGCATAACGCGCCCGCTTTTAACTTTCTGGAGTCCCCATGGCCACCGAGCGCACCCTTTCGATCATCAAGCCGGACGCCACGCGCCGGAACCTCACCGGCAAGATCATCGCCAAGTTCGAGGATGCCGGTCTCAAGGTCGTGGCGTCGCGCCGCATCCGCCTGAGCCAGGCCGATGCCGAAGCCTTTTACGGCGTGCATCGCGAGCGTCCCTTCTTCAAGGACCTGGTCCAGTTCATGATCTCGGGCCCGGTGGTGGTGCAGGTGCTGGAAGGCGAGGGCGCCATTGCCAAGAACCGCGAAGTGATGGGCGCGACCAACCCGGCCAACGCCGCGGCCGGCACCATCCGCAAGGAATTCGCGGAATCCATCGAAGCCAATTCGGTGCATGGTTCCGACGCCCCGGAAACCGCCGCCAACGAGATCAAGTTCTTCTTCCGTGACTTGGACATTGTCGGCTAAGTCGAGTTCCACGCCATAGCGTGATAAAAGGCTCCCGCAACCCGGGAGCCTTTTTCGTATGAGCATGGAAGGCAAGACCGTCATCATCACCGGGGCGACGTCCGGCATCGGCGAAGTCGCTGCGATACGGCTGGCGGAAAAGGGCGCCCGCATCGTCTTCACGGCCCGCGACAAGCGGCGTGCCGACGAGACCATGACGAAGCTGCGCGCCGCCAATCCCAAGGTGGACCATGTCATGCACATGGCCGAGCTTTCGAGCCTTGCGGAAATGAAACGGGTCGGCGCGGAACTGGCGCAGCTGGCGCGCATCGATGTCCTGGTCAACAATGCGGGGGCGCTGTTCAACGCAAGGCAGGAAACCGGCGACGGGCTGGAGATGACCTTCGCCCTCAACCACATGGCCTATTTCGTCATCACCAATGCCCTGCTGCCCCGGCTTGAGCGCGGCGCGCGTATCGTCACCGTCGCCTCGAACGCCCATCGCGGCGCGAAGCTGGATTTCAGTGACCTGCAGTCCAAACGCAGTTATTCGGGCTTTGCGGTCTATTCCCGCTCCAAGCTGGCCAACATCCTGTTCAACCGCGAACTGGCGCGCCGCGTTCCGCCGGGCGTCACCGCCAATGCGCTGCATCCCGGCTTTGTCGCCACCCGCTTCGGCGACCATAGCGGCGGCTTCTTGCGGGCGGTGTTCAAGGTCGCCAAGCCGATCGGCGCCATCTCGCCGGAAGAGGGCGCCAAGACCATCGTCTATCTGGCCGCATCGCATGCGGTGGAGGGCGTGACCGGCGAATATTTCCATGAATGCGCCATCACCCAGCCCACCGCCGAAGCGCGCAACGATGTCGATGCCAGGCGGCTTTGGGAAATTTCGGCCGAGATCGCGCGCCAGGCTAGGTGAAAACCGCCAGCCCGTTCTGCAGTTTCACCTTGCCGTCGGCCAGCAGCCTCAGCGCTTCGGGATATAGCTTGTGCTCTACGTTCAGCACCCGGTCTGCCAGAATTTGCGGCGAGTCGGCGGGATAAACAGGCACGCAGGCTTGGGCGATGACCGGCCCGGCATCCAGTTCCGGCACCACGAAATGCACCGACGCGCCCGACAGGGCCTCTTTGGCCTCGATCACCCGTTCATGCACCCGCGTGCCCTTGTAGGCAGGCAGCAGGGAGGGGTGGATGTTGATGAGTTTTCCCTCCCAGCCGCGCACAAAGCCATCGGACAGGATGCGCATGAAGCCGGCCAGCACCACGATCTCGGCATTTGCCGCGCGCAGCGCCGCGTCGATTTCGCCATCGAAACTTTCGCGCGTCTTGCCGCCGTGCGGGATGACCTGGGTGGGAATGTTTGCGGCCTGGGCGCGGTCCAGTCCGGCCACGCCTTCGACGTTGGAAATGACGAGAATGATCCTGTAACTGCCGCCCGCCGCCTCGATCAGGGAACCGAGATTGCTGCCCCGCCCGGAAATCAGAACGGCGACGCGCTTCAAAGCTTCAAGGCCCCGCGATAGACCGTCTTGGCCTCGCCCGACCCGGCCACCAGCTTGCCAATCCGCATGCCGCCGCCGAAGGCCGCGATCACCGCATCGGCCTGGGCCTCGTCGGTCACCGCCACCATGCCGATGCCGCAATTGAAGGTGCGCAGCATTTCACTTTCCGCGATGCCGGCCTGTTTCGCCAGCCAGGAGAAGACCGGCAGCACCGCGATGGCCGACAGGTCGACTTCGCCGTCCAGCCCGTCGGGCAGGCAGCGCGGCAGATTGTCGGTGATGCCGCCGCCGGTGATGTGGGCCAGGCCCTTGATGCCGCCGGTCTTCATCGCCGCCAGCGCGTCTTTCACATACAGCCGCGTCGGGGTCAGCAGGGCTTCGCCCAATGTCATGCCTGGCGCGAAGGGCGAAGGTGATTCCAGCGTCAGCCCGCTTTTCTGGACCACTTTGCGTACCAGCGAATAGCCGTTGGAATGCACGCCGCTGGATGGCACGCCGATCAGCACGTCGCCCACCTTCATCGTATCCAGCTTGGGAAGAATACCGTCGCGTTCCACCGCGCCCACGGTAAAGCCTGCCAGGTCGAAATCGCCCTTGGCGTAGAGGCCGGGCATTTCCGCCGTCTCGCCACCGATCAGGGCGCAGCCCGATTCCTTGCACGCCCGCGCGATGCCTTCGACCACGATGGCGGCGGACTCCACCTCCAGCTTGCCGGTGGCGTAGTAGTCCAGGAAGAAGAGCGGCTCGGCGCCCTGCACGACAATGTCGTTGACGCACATGGCGACCAGGTCCTGGCCGATGCCGTCAAAGCGCCTGGTGTCGATGGCCAGCTTCAGCTTGGTGCCGACGCCATCGGTTCCGGAAACCAGAATCGGGTCCTTGAAACCGGCGGCCTTCAGGTCGAACAGCCCGCCGAACCCGCCAAGGTCCGCATCCGCGCCTGGTCGCCGCGTTGCCTTGGCGGCGGGGCCGATGCGCGTCACCAGTGCTTCGCCGGCGTCGATATCCACGCCCGCGTCCTTGTAAGTCAGGCCGTTTTTCCGTTCCGACATGGGCTTTCGTTTAAATAGCCGGGCCGGGGGGCGCAAGGCGGGGCTGAGGAACACGCACAGGCAGTGTGCCCGGTCGCAATTTTGCCTGTTTTGGCACGGAGTTAGACGTCTTTCGCCCGACCGGCCCGGCCAGTATAGTCGCGCCACTTCAAACAGGCGTCCCATGCATCCGCGCAGTCTACTTGTCCTCGCCGTCCTTTTGATCACGGCGGCGTTCGCCGCACCGACCGCGCGGGCTCAGGATTCGCTCTACACCGTCCCCAATGTCCATGTGGATGCGGGCGGTGCCTCCTCGACCGAGGCCCTGAATGCCGCCATCGCCCAGGGCCGCAGCCGGGCGTTCCAGGTCCTGTACCGCCGTCTTACCCGCCAGGCCGACTGGGCCCGCCAGCCGGGGCTGGATGCGCAGGCGCTGCTGCGCGTCAGTCGCGGCTACACCATTGCCAACGAGCGCCGCTCCACCACCCGCTATGTTGCGGACGTCACCTACATGTTCAACCCGGACGGGGTGGCGCGGATGCTGCGCGCCGCCAACATCGCGTTCTCCCAGACCACGGCCAAGCGCATCCTGGTGATTCCCATGTCGCCGGGCTTCGGCCGCGGGCCCTGGGCGCAGTCGCTGATGGCTCCCAGCTTCCGCGACGCTCTGGTGCCTTTCACCGTGGCGGGAGCGGAAAGCGAGGCCGAACTGGCGGGACTGAGTTTTGAAAGCGCCGGGTGGAACGATGTCGCCGCCGCGGCTGCGCGCAATCGCGTCACCGAAGTGGCGCTGGTGCAGGCGGTGTATGCCAATGGAAAAATGACGGTGAATATCCGCCGCCTGGGCCTGGGCGAAACCCCGGCGCGGGTCAGCGTCGATGTGCCGATGGTGCAGACCGTCAGCACCACCTACCCCGCCGCGGCGCAGGCCGCGGTGCGCGCCATCGAAGATCTGTGGAAGACGCGCAATTCGATCGATTTCAGCCAGCGCGGACGCCTGATCGCCGACGTGCGGATCGCGTCGCTGGCGCAATGGGGCGATCTGCAGGGCCAGCTGGCCAGTGTCAGCAATGTCACGGGCATGACCGTGACGGCGATGACCGTCAGCTACGCGCGGGTTGTCCTGACCTACATCGGCGGCGTCGAACAATTGCGTGAGGCCTTCGCCGGCGCAGGGCTTTCTCTTACCAATCGCGGCGGGCAGTGGACGCTCGCCCGCACCGGCCAGTAGGGGCCGGGGTGATCCGGCAAATTCCCAACATGCTGTCGGCGCTGCGGCTGCTGGCGGCGCCGCTGGCCGCCTGGCTGATCCTGAACGATCACGACACCGCGGCGCTGGTAGTGTTCGCCTTCGCCGGCGCCAGTGACGGACTGGACGGCTATGTCGCGCGGCGCTGGGGCTTCACCTCGCGGTTCGGCGCCTGGCTGGATCCGGTGGCGGACAAGCTGCTGATGCTGTTCTGCCTCACCGCGCTTTATGGCGTGGGCGCGACGCCGGTCTGGCTGCTGGCGCTGGTGGTGGCGCGCGATGCCGCCATCGCGACGGGCTGGCTGCTGATCAACTATCTGTCCCTGCCGCAACGGAGCGAGCCGCTGCTGATCGGCAAGATCTCCACCGTGGTGCAGGTGCTTTACATCCTGTCGATGCTGTTGCTGCTGGCGCTGGACATCGAGGCGCCAGGACTGGCGGGTGCGGCGGCGTGGATCACCGGACTTGTCACCGTCATGTCGGGGGCGGCCTATGCCGGCGGATTTCTGCGCGGCGCCCTGATGCAAAAAAATCCGGTGCAAAAACCTCCGGCGGAGAAAAATCCGCCGTGACTCAGCTCGTCTTGCCGCTGGGAACGCGCAGTGCCTTTGGCCGCGAAGATTTCATCGTCGCGCCCGGCAATGAGCGCGCCGTTGCCTTCATCGATTCCTTTGCTGAGTGGCCGGTGCCGGCTGCCGCCCTGGTCGGCCCCCCGGCCAGCGGCAAGTCGCATCTCGCGGCGGTGTGGGCAGGGCGGGTTGGCGCAAAGACCATTGAGGCCGCATCTCTCGACGCCGATATTCCCGCTGGCGCGCTGGTGGTTGAGAATGTCGCGCAGGGCGTACCGGAGGCGCCTTTGTTCGCCTTGCTGGAGCGCGGCACGCCCCTGCTGCTGACATCGCAGGTCCAGCCCGCCGACTGGCCGCGGAAATTCTCCCTGGCCTTGCCCGATCTGGTGTCGCGCAGCCGCGCGCTTCTGGCCTTCGACCTGTGGGCGCCGGACGATGCCCTGCTGATGGGGCTGGCGGTGAAGCTTTTCGCCGACCGCCAGCTGCAGGTTCCCGAAAGCGTGATCAGCCACATGATTGCCAGCCTGGAGCGTTCGCCGGGCGCCATCCGCGATTTCGTCGCCCGCGCCGATGCTGTCGCGCTGGCCGAGAAAAAGCCGATAAATCTTGGCCTTATCAAGGGTTTGCTGGCGGACACGGGCGCCCGTTAACCCCTTTTGTCATGACATCTTCATCGATTGGCGGCTAGGCTGGGGCATGTCCACCAGCCCCACCCCCAGCCTCGCCGTGGCCAACGAGGATTCCGCCGACGCGTCCGAGGTTTCGACCGAGGATGTGGTTGCGCTCAAGCACCAGAACACCCTCTCGTTCGGTCCGGCCTCGCCGCAGCGTTTCATCAACCGCGAACTCAGCTGGCTGGCCTTCAACCGCCGCGTCATCGAGGAAGCCCTGAACCGCCGCCACCCCTTGTTCGAGCGGCTGCGCTTTCTGTCCATATCTGCTTCCAATCTCGACGAATTCTACATGGTGCGGGTTGCCGGCCTGATGGGCATGGTGCGTGCCGGCGTCACCACCGGCAGCGCCGACGGCCTGTCTCCCGCCGAACAATTGGCCAAGGTGGATCAGGCGGCGCGCCTTTTGATCGCCGACCAGCAGCGCATCTGGGCCGGGCTGCACACCGAGTTGCGCCGCGAAGGCATCAGCGTGGTGACGGGCGGGGATATCGCGCCCCGCGACCGCGATTATCTCAAGACCCAGTTCGCCGAACAGATATTCCCGGTCCTGACGCCGCTGGCGATCGATCCGGCGCATCCCTTTCCCTTCATTCCCAATCTGGGCTTCACCATCGCCGCCCAGCTGACCAACAAGCGCGACGGCAAGAATTTCTCGGCCCTGATCCCGGTGCCGTCCCAGCTCAAGCGCTTCATCCGCCTGCCGGACCGCGAGAATCCTTCGCCCAAGGAAGTGCGCTTCATTCCGCTGGAGCATGTCATCGCCTTGTTCTTCGACCGGCTGTTCCCCGGCTATGAAGTTTCAGGCTGGGGCATGTTCCGCCTCCTGCGCGACAGCGACGTGGAAGTCGAAGAAGAAGCCGAAGACCTGGTGCTGCTGTTCGAAAGCCTGCTCAAGCGCCGCCGCCGCGGCAGCGTGATCCACATGAAGTGCAGCGCCTCGATGCCCGCCGACCTGCGCCATTTCATCGCCGAACATCTGGACCTGGACGATTCGGAAATCGTCACGGTCGAAAATCTGATGGGCCTGTCGGATCTCTCCAAGCTGATCCTGCCCGAACGCCCCGACCTGCAGTTCAAGCCTTATATCGCCCGCTTTCCCGAACGCATTCGCGACCATAACGGCGACTGTTTCGCCGCCATCCGCGAGAAGGACCTGATCGTCCACCATCCGTTCGAAAGCTTCGACTCGGTGGTGCAGTTCCTGCGCCAGGCCGCCGCCGATCCCGATGTGGTGGCGATCAAGCAGACCCTGTACCGCACCAGCCATGACAGCCCCATCGTCTCGGCGCTGATCGAAGCGGCAGAAGCGGGAAAGTCGGTCACCGCCCTGGTCGAGCTGAAAGCCCGCTTCGACGAGGCCGCCAACATCAAATGGGCCCGCGACCTGGAACGGGCCGGCGTGCAGGTGGTCTATGGCTTCATCGCCCTCAAGACCCACGCCAAGATCAGCCTGGTGGTGCGGCGTGAGTCCGGACAGCTGCGCACCTACTGCCATTTCGGCACCGGCAACTATCACCCCAACACGGCGCGCATCTATACCGACCTGTCGCTGTTCAGCGCCGACCCGGCGCTGGGGCGTGACGCGGCGCAACTGTTCAACTTCATCACCGGCTATGCCGAGCCGACGGGCCTGGAAAAGCTCTCCATGTCGCCCTTCAGCCTGCGGGGCCGGCTGGTGGAGTCCATCCAGCAGGAAATCATGCATGCCCGCGCCGGCAAGCCCGCCGCGATCTGGATCAAGCTCAACTCCCTGGTCGATCCGGCGATGATCGACGGGCTGTACCGCGCCAGCCAGGCGGGAGTGAAGATCGAACTGGTGGTGCGGGGCATTTGCTGCCTGCGGCCCGGCGTGCCCGGCCTGTCGGAGAATATCCGCGTCAAATCCATCGTCGGCCGCTTCCTGGAGCATGGCCGCATCGTCTGTTTCGGCAACGGCCACGGCCTGCCGCACAAGGACGCCAAGGTCTTCATTTCCTCGGCCGACTGGATGCCGCGCAATCTCGACCGCCGGGTGGAAACGCTGGTTCCCATAGAAAACCCCACGGTCCATCAACAAGTCCTTGACCAGATCATGGTGGCGCAGCTGAAAGACCAGGCGCAAAGCTGGTATATGGAGCCGGACGGGCGCTATGTCCGTGATTCTCATTCCGAGGACGCAGATGCTTTCTCCGCGCACACCTATTTCATGACCAACCCGTCGCTTTCGGGCCGCGGCCGCGCGCTCAAGATGCAGAATCCGGACTCGCGCAAGCGCAAGAGTTGAGCATCGGTGGCGGTACTGTCTGATCTTCGGGGTGCGCCTTCCACCCGCGGCGCCGGCAAGGCGCGCGGACCCGCCGCCATTGTCGATATCGGCTCCAATTCCGTGCGCCTGGTGGTGTATGAAACCGCCAGCCGGGTCGCCGCTACCCTCCAGAATGAAAAATCCATCTGCGCCATCGGCCGCGACATGGTCACCACCGGGCGCCTGCATGCCGAGGGCTGCACCGCGGCGCTGGAGGCCCTGGCGCGGTTCCGGGTCATTGCTGATGGCTTGAATGCCGAGAGCCGCGAGGCGGTGGCGACGGCGGCGGCGCGCGATGCCGCCAATGGCAGCGAATTCATCGCCCGCGCCGAAAAGGCCTGGGGCGGGCCGATCCGCATTCTGGCCGGCGAAGACGAGGCGCGCATCGCCGCCGAAGGCGTGGTGGCGGGTATTCCCGATGCCGATGGGCTGGCGGCCGACCTGGGCGGCGGCAGCCTCGACATGGTGACGGTCAAGGATGGCAAGACCGGCAGTGCCATCACCTTGCCGTTCGGTCCCTTGCGGCTGATGGACCAGTCCAAAGGCGATCCCGACAAGGCCCGCGATATCGTGGACAAGGGGCTGAAGAACATTCCCGGCCTGTCGTCGCCGGCGCTGTATGCGGTGGGCGGCGCCTGGCGCAGTTTCGCGCGTGTGGACATGGAGGAGCAGAACTATCCGCTCCATGTCCTGCAGCATTACGTCATTCCGCGCGGCCGGGCCTTGCGGCTGTGCCGGCTGCTGGCGGGCCTGTCGCGCGACAGCGTGCGCAAGATCAAGGTCGTATCCAAGCGCCGCGCCGAAAGCCTGCCTTACGGCGCGGTGGTGCTGGAGCGGCTGTTGGAAGCGGGCGACATCAGGGATGTGGTGATCTCGGCCTATGGCTTGCGCGAAGGGCTGCTGTTCCGCGGTTTGTCGCCCGAGGAGCGCGCCAAGGACCCGCTGGTGGAATTTGCCCGCGCCACCAATCTGCGCGCCGCCCGCGTGCCCGCCCATGCCGAAGAGATGATCCGCTGGACCGCGCCGCTGTTTGACGGCGAAATCGGAGAACTGGCGCGGGTGCGCGAGGCATCCGCCTATTTCTCCGATGTCGGCTGGCGGCGTCATCCCGACGACCGCGCCCCGGGCGCATTTTCGCAGGTGCTGACGGCCCCCTTCGCCGGGGCCAGCCACCGTGCCCGCGCCCTGATCGCGACGTCTGTCTTTCACCGCTATTCCGGCGACGAGGATTTTCCGCAAGGCCTGGCGCTGGCCGGCCTGCTGGACAAGGACGATGAAAAGCGCGCGCTGGTGCTGGGCCTGGCCTGGCGCTTTGCCTTCTCGCTGTCGGCCTCGGCCTCGGGCGAGCTGGCGCATTACAAGTTGCGGATGACCCCGTCGAAAATCATCCTGGAAGTGCCCACCCGGCGCGAAGCCATCGCCGGCGAGCCGGTGCAGAAGCGGCTGGGCGCATTGGCCGACACGCTGGGCCGCAAAGGCGAAATCCTGGTTGGGTGAGCCGCGGCGCGAAGCGTGAGCAGGTCCGGTGGACCTGCGAAAGCGGCGAACGGCGCGAGCTTGGGCGAGCGGCCGGATGGCGCTTGCCACATCTCAAAAAATTCTGGCCGGCAGCGCCGGACTAACCGCCTGTTGCGGCTGCGAAAAATAACCGCTTCCATAACCCACTCTTGCGCCTGGCCGCAGGTAAGGCTTTAAAGGGGGAAGAGGCGGCGCCACGGGCGGGGAGCGCGGCCAAAGGTTCAGTCTTTCAAAGACTTAAGGAGTGATCTCATGGGTGCGTTCAGCTGGGTTCATATCGCCATTCTGGCCGCCATCGCGCTGGTGCTGTTCGGCGGGCGCGGCAAGGTTTCCGACCTGATGGGTGATTTCGGCAAGGGCATTACCTCCTTCAAGAAGGGCCTGGCGGAAAAGGACGACCCCAAGGTGATCAACGCCGACACCAAGGAAAAGGACAAGACCACGGTCTGATCCGCCCAATTTCGTTTCATTGCGCGATCCGGTTTACCCCGCGCGTTTATTTAGGCCCGCGTTTGTCCGGATCGCGCGGGGGCGCCTTTCATGTTCGACCTGTTCAGCTGGAGTCATATCCTCATCCTGCTCATCGTGGCCCTGGTCGTGGTGGGGCCGAAGGATTTGCCGCGCCTGATGCACATGGCGGGCAAGTGGGCGGGCAAGGCTCGCGGCATGGCCAACGAATTCCGCAAAAGCTTCGACGAAATGGCACGCCAGACCGAACTGGATGAGCTGCGCAAGGAAATCGAGAATCTGAAGAAGAACAACCCGGTGTCCGACTTCACCAACAGTCTGAACGAAGTACATAGTGGCATCGGCGATCCGCTGGCCGACATCACCGATGGCGCCGGCCAGACGCCGTCCGAAACCTCCGCCGCCCTTGAAGGCGGTCCCGAGCCGCGCACCGGCGAATTTGCCGTGACGGATGCCGCCGAGGCCGCGCCGGCCGACCGTCCGATCGCGTCATGACGGATTTGCCGTGGTAACGCCCACCCCCGAAGACGAAGCCGCGCTGGACGCCACCAAGGCGCCGCTGATGGAGCATCTGCTGGAGTTGCGCCGGCGGCTGATCTGGTCGGTGGTCTCCTTCGGCATCTGTTTTGTCATCTGCTTTGCCTTCTCGACCCAGATCTTCAACTTCCTGGCCGCGCCGCTGCACCAGGCGCTGAAGGGCGGGACCAACGATCACATGATTTATACGGCGCTGACCGAAGTGTTTTTCACCAAGGTGAAGATCGGCATGTTCGGCGGCATCTGCCTGGGCTTTCCCGCTATTGCCGCGCAGCTCTGGATCTTCGTCGCGCCCGGACTTTACAAGCATGAGAAGGGCGCCTTCCTGCCGTTCCTGATGTGGACGCCGGTGATGTTCATAATGGGCGCCGCCTTCGTCTATTACATCATGCTGCCTTTCTCGATCGAGTTCTTCGCCGGCTACCAGACGCCGACCACCGACGGCGCCATGGGCATCGAGCTGCAAGCCAAGGTCAGCGACTATCTCGGTTTTGTAATGACCCTGATCTTCGCATTTGGCCTGACTTTCCAGTTGCCGGTGCTGCTGTCGCTGCTCGGCAAGGTCGGGATCGTCAGCAGTAAGGCCCTGCGCGAGATGCGCCGCTACGCCATTGTCGGCCTGTTCGGCATTGCGGCGGTGTTCACGCCGCCCGACGCGATTTCCATGCTGGCGCTGGCAGTGCCGCTGGTGCTGCTCTACGAGGTCTCGATCTTCTGCGTGGTGATGATCGAGCGCACCCGCGCGAAGGAAGATGCGGCGCGCGCGTCCAAGGATCTGACGCCCGCCTAGGCGGCCGCCGCACTGCGGCTGCTGCGGACGCGGATGGCCGGGAAGTTCAGCACAATGCGCGTGCCATGCCCCGGCCTGCTGGAAATATCCAGGGTGCCGTCGTGCAGCTCCAGCATCGCCTTTGCCAGCGGCAGGCCCAGGCCGGTGCCGTTATGGGTGGCGGTCATCTTGTTCTCGATCTGCCCGAAGGGCATCAGCGCCTGGGCGATCTCTTCCTGTGTCATGCCGATGCCGGAATCCTGCACCGTCACGGCATAGCCGCCGCCGGGTGTGGCGGCGCCGCTGACCGTCACGCTGCCGCCGGCCGGGGTGAATTTGATGGCATTGCCCACCAGGTTGATCACGATCTGGCGGATCATGCGGTCCACCGCCACCAGACGCACATGTTCGGGCGGCAGTTCGCCGATCACGCGCACCCCATATTTTCCGCCCAGGTCGGCGACCACCCCCAGCGAGCTTTCCAGCGAATGGCGCAGGGCGAATTCCTCGGCATTTTCCAGCGACATTTTCCCGGCCTCGATCTTCGCCAGGTCGAGAATGTCGTTGATGATGCCCAGCAGGTAGCGCCCGCTGGCATGGATGTCGGCGGCATAACCGAGATAGCGCGGATTGTGCACCGGCCCCAGATGCTGCTCCTTCATCACTTCGGAAAAGCCCATGATGGCATTGAGCGGGGTGCGCAGTTCGTGGCTCATATTGGCGAGGAAGGCGGACTTGGCCTTGTTGGCCTGCTCGGCCTGCTCGGCTGAAATGGCGAGGCGGCGGGACATTTCATCCAGCCGGGTGCGGCTCTTCTTGAGCTGGGCAATCACATCCCGGGCATAGAAGATGATCGGCGCCGACACGATGGTGACTTCCGCCGACAGATTGAGGACGGCAAGCCAGCCGACCGGCTGGCTTTCCAGGGCGCGTACCAGGAAATGCAGCGGCACCGCGACACAGACGGCCATGCCGGTAAGGGCGGCGGTGGAGCCGAAGCGGCCCAGCCGTGTCAATTGGGCATCCAGCGCGTCCAGCCCCAGCCGGATCCGCGCGGAAATATGATGTCCTGACATCCGGCTCACCCGGTACCCCCCTGCATGGCGAGATGTTACGCCCGTCCCGGTTGCGGCGTGGTTTCGCCGATGGGTCCAATTGTTCCGGCGTCGTTAGCGTCTTGTTAAGCAGATGGGGGCCGCCTGGGCGGGATTTTGGCGCCTTTGACGGGTGCGGCAGCGCCGTGGCATGAGCCTGTTGGAGAGAGATTCCCATGCTCGACATCAAGGCTATCCGCGACGATTCCAGCGCCTTTGTGAAAGGGTTGCAGCGCCGCGGCATGACGGAGGCGCAGGGCCTGATTGGCGCGCTGCTGGAACAGGACAAGGCGCTGCGCGAGCTGCTGGTGCGACTGCAGGAGGGCCAGGCCCGGCGCAACGAAGCCTCCAAGCTGATCGGCCAGGCCAAGGCGAAAAAAGACGAAGCCCAGGCGGCCAGCTTGATGGCCGAAGTGGCGGGACTCAAAGAGTCCATCCAGCAGGGCGAGGCGCGGCAGCGCGAGCTGGAAGAGGCGCTGAAAAATGCGCTGGCGGTGATCCCCAACATTCCCGCCGACGACGTGCCGGACGGCGCCGATGAAAGCGGCAATGTGCCGGTCGCGGCGCGCGCCTACGGCAAGCCGCCGGGCATCAACAATGCCAAACAGCATTTCGAGATCGGTGAAGCGCTGGGCCAGATGGATTTCGAGCGCGCCGCCAAGGTGTCGGGCGCGCGCTTCGTCTATCTGAAGGGCGATCTGGCAAAGCTGGAACGGGCGCTGGGTGCGTTCATGCTGGACACGCACACGGAAAAGTTCGGCTACACCGAAGTCTCGCCACCCGTGTTGGTGAAAAGCGCGGCGCTGTTCGGCACCGGCCAACTGCCGAAATTCCAGGACGATCTGTTTCGCACCACCAACGAAGATCCTTTTTGGCTTGTTCCGACCGCCGAAGTGCCGTTGACCAATTACATAGCCGACGAAATTCTGAACGAAGCCGAACTGCCGTTGCGCTTTACCGCCTACACGCCCTGTTTCCGCGCCGAGGCGGGTTCTGCGGGCAAGGATACGCGCGGCATGATCCGCCTGCACCAGTTTTCAAAAGTCGAGCTGGTGTCCATCACAACGCCCGGCCAATCCGCACCCGAACATGAGCGCATGACCGATGCGGCGCAGGAAATCCTGAAAAAGCTCGATCTAGCCCACCGTGTGGTGACGCTCTGCACCGGCGACATGGGCTTCGGCGCAAAGAAGACCTACGACATCGAAGTCTGGCTGCCCGGCCAGAACGCCTATCGCGAAATTTCCTCCTGCTCCAACTGCGGCGACTTCCAGGCCCGCCGCATGAATGCGCGCTTCCGCAATGCGGACGGCAAGGTGCAGGGGCCGGTGCATACCCTGAACGGGTCTGGCCTCGCCGTGGGCCGCACCCTGGTCGCCATCCTGGAAAATTATCAGCAGGCCGATGGCAGTGTCGCCATCCCGGACGTGTTGCAACCCTACATGGGCGGCAAGAAAGTAATCGAAAAAATCTGATGCGCATTTTGGTCACCAATGACGACGGCATCCATTCGCCGGGCCTGGTCGTCGCCGAGAATATCGCCCGCGCCTTGTCCGACGATGTCTGGGTGGTGGCGCCCGAGAATGAGCAGTCGGGCGCTTCCCATTCCCTGACCCTCAGCGCGCCCCTGCGCATGCGCAAGATGGACGAGCGCCATTATGCCGTCAGCGGCACGCCCACCGACTGCGTGATGATGGGGTGCCTGCATCTGCTCAAGGACAGCATGCCGGCGCTGATCCTTTCCGGCGTCAACTGGGGCTCCAACCTCGCCGACGACGTCACTTATTCGGGCACCATCGCGGGCGCCATGGAAGGCTGCGCCCTGGGTATTCCGTCCATTGCCCTGTCGCAGTCCTATGACGAATCCTCGCGGCTGGAGATCGACTGGTCGGCGGGTGAGGCGCACGGCGCCGATGTCGTCCGCCGCCTGGTGGACGCGGGCTGGCCGGCCGGCACCCTGATGAATGTGAATTTTCCGGCTTGCGCCGCCGATGCCGTCAAGGGCGTCGCGGTGGTGCCGCAGGGCAAGTACGATCTGCAATCCACCGAGATCGAGGAACGCACCGATGCCCGCCAGCGCTCCTATTACTGGATCGGGCTGCGCCGCCGCCGCGCCACCCCGCCGGCCAACAGCGACCTGGGTGCGGTCTATGCCGGCAAGATCGCGGTGACGCCGCTGCACCTGAATCTGACGGAAATGTCGGTGCTGGAAACGCTGCGCGGTGCCATAGAAAAGTAAGGTCTCGTTAACTTTTCGCGCCATTCTACCAGCCCGTGTGCCGTCACGCCCGGCCGGCGCTACGGAAAGCCCCCATCCGGTTAAATCCTTTTCAACTTTTGGGGCCGATGATCCGTTTCGAGACAGTGCAGAAGGCACAATCCGATGGGTCATATTCGCAAAGTTGTTCTGGTCGCGCTGCTGGCGGCCCCGCTGCTCGGGGCTTGCGCCAACACGCCGGAAACCCAGCTCACCTGGGACGCCAACACGCGCCTCAACGCGCGCGCCATCACCAAACCCGGCCAGGCCAAGACCTACGTCTATCAGGACAAGTATGCGACGCCGACGCCGCGGCCAGCGCCCAATTACGTCACCAGGAATGTGACGCCCTATACCCCCGTGACCTCGCAGCCGCTGGCGCCCATCGGCGGCGCGCCCGCTTTTGCTTGGCCGGTAAGCGGCCGGGTGGTTTCCGATTTTGGCTCGACCGCCAGCGGCGGCAAGAATGACGGCATCAATATCTCCACCGCCATGGGCGCCCCGATCCATGCCAGCGCCTCGGGCACCGTCACCTATGCCGGCGACGAACTGAAAGGCTATGGCAATCTGGTTCTGCTGAAACATACCGGCGGCTACACCACGGCCTATGCCCATGCCGAACGGCTGGTGGTGACCAAGGGCGATTTCGTCGCCCGCGGCCAGGTGATCGGCTATTCCGGCCAGACCGGCGACGTTTCCAGCCCGCAGCTGCATTTCGAGATTCGTTCGAACACGACGCCGGTCAATCCGCGCTCGTATCTGTCGACGACGTCGGCCAGAAACTAGTCGAGCTTCTGGCCGAGTTCCCCGGCCAGGTCTTGAATGAACTGCCAGGCCACGCGGCCTGAGCGGCCGCCGCGGCCCATCGCCCAGGTCAAAGCGCGCTTGCGCAACTCATCCGGCGCGATCTTGAGATGGTGGAAGGCGGCATAGCCTTCGATCATGGACAGATATTCGTCCTGGCCGCAGTGATGGAAACCCAGCCACAGACCGAAGCGGTCCGACAGCGAGACTTTCTCTTCCACCGCCTCGCCGGGATTGATGGCGGTGCCCTTTTCATTGTCCACCAGGTCGCGCGGCATCAGGTGCCGGCGGTTGGAGGTGGCATAGAAGATGGTGTTGGACGGACGTCCCTCGATGCCGCCTTCCAGCGCCGCCTTCAGCGACTTGTAGCTGGTATCGTCCTTGTCGAAGGAAAGATCGTCGCAATAGAGCACCACGCGGCGCTTTGTGAGGCGCAGGGTCCGCAACAGCAGGGGCAGCGAGTCGATATCCTCCCGGTGAATTTCGATCAGGGCCAGGCGGTCCTTGCGGCCGCGATTGATTTCCTCATGCACCGCCTTGACCAGCGAGCTCTTGCCCATGCCGCGCGCGCCCCACAGCAGCGCATTGTTGGCGGGCAGGCCTTCGGCGAAGCGTTTGGTGTTGGCCAGCAGCGTTTCGCGCTGGGCTTCGATGCCCTTGAGCAGCGACAGGTCGACATGGGCGACATGCGGCACCGCCACCAATCCGCCCTGGGCCGGCTCCCAGACAAAGGCATCGCCATCGGGCAGGGCGCTGCCCAGAGCCGTCGGGGCCAGCCGCTCCAGCGCATCGGCGATCCGGGCCAGCAGGGCGCTATCGCCCAAGGCCCCGTTTTTATCGCTGCTTGCCATGCTAACCCCTTGTTTTTCCATGGTTGCAAAGGAAGTGCGCGCCGCTATAGTCCGCCCGCATCCCAACCGAAGTCTTCCCAATATGAATATGCAAGATCCGATGTTCCAGACGTTGATTCTCGCGCTGCCGATGATTGCGATCTTCTACTTTCTTCTCTGGCGTCCGCAAAGCCAGCGCGCCAAGCAGCTGCGCGCCATGGTGGACGGTCTGCGCCGCGGCGACACGGTTGTGACCTCGGGCGGCATCCTGGGCAAGGTGGTCAAGGCGTCCAATACAGACGACCCGGAGATCCTGATCGAGATTGCCACCAATGTGGAAGTGCGGGTTCTGAAGGCGACGTTGTCCGACGTGCGCTCCAAGAACCAGCCTGCCGACAAGGACTGATAGTTCCGTGCTGCAAGTCTCCCTTTGGGTCCGCATCGTCACCGCCATCATCCTGATCGGCGGGATTCTGATCGCGCTGCCCAATGCGCTGTCCGACAAGGTCCTCGCCAAGTTCCCCAAATGGCTGCCCAGCCAGACCGTCAATCTCGGCCTGGACCTGCAGGGCGGTTCCTATCTGCTGCTGCAGGTGGATTTCGACCAGGTGACGCGCGACCGCGCCGAGGCCATGGTCGGCGACATCCGCGCCGCCTTCCGCAGGGCGAAGATTCCGCTCACCGACCTGAATACCAGGATGGATACCGTCTCGGTGCGGGTGACCGACGCGGCGCGCCTGGATGAGGCGCGTACCCTGCTCACCAGCCTCAATCCGGTGGTCGGCAGCTCTGTCCTCGCCGTGGGCGGCAAGCAGTACGACATGACCGAGCCGGGCAACGGCGTCTTCACGCTGCACATGACCGATGCCTTCAAGACGCTCACCCGCCAGCAGGTCCTGGACCAGTCCATCGAAGTGGTTCGCCGCCGCATCGACGAACTGGGCACCCGCGAGCCCAGCATCGAACGGTCGGGCGAAGACCGCATTCTGGTGCAGGTGCCGGGCCTTCAGGACCCCGGCCAGCTGAAGGAAATCCTCGGCAAGACCGCCAAGATGACCTTCCAGCTGGTGGACGAGCAGGCCAATCCCAACGCCACTGTTGCACCGATCGGCAGCGAAATCCTGCCGCTGATGAAGGACGAGCAGAGCAAGAATCTGCCCCAGCAGAAGATCGTGGTGCATCGCCGGGTGATGGTGTCGGGTGACCGGCTGACCGACGCCGGCACCGCCTTCGACCAGCAGACCGGCGAGCCGGTGGTGACCTTCCGCTTCGACAGTGTCGGCGCGCGCCAGTTCGGCGAAGTCACCAAGGAAAACGTCAATCACCGTTTCGCCATCGTGCTGGACAAAGAGGTGATCACGGCCCCCAACATTCTCAACCCCATTCTGGGCGGGTCGGGCCAGATCACCGGCAGCTTCACCACCGCCAGCGCCAACAATCTCGCCATCCTGCTGCGGGCGGGCGCGCTGCCCGCGCCGCTCGACATCATCGAGGAGCGCACCGTCGGCGCCGAACTGGGCGCGGACTCGGTGAAGGCCGGCCGCTATGCCGCCTTTGCGGGCCTGGGCCTGGTGGCGCTGTTCATGATCCTGCGCTACGGCATGTTCGGCATGTTCGCCAACGTCGCCCTGGCGATGAACGTCATATTGCTGCTGGCGGTGCTGACCATGTTCGGCGCCACCCTGACCCTGCCGGGCATCGCCGGCATCGTGCTCACCATGGGCATGGCGGTGGACGCCAACGTGCTGATCTATGAGCGAATCCGCGAAGAACAGCGTAACGGGCGCTCCATGCTGGCCTCGATCGACACGGGGTTCCGCCGCGCCATGGCCACCATCATCGACGCCAACATGACCCATCTGATCGCGTCGCTGATCCTGTTCCAGCTGGGCACCGGCCCGATCAAGGGCTTTGCCGTGGCGCTGGGCGTGGGCATCATCACCTCCTTCTATACCTCGGTGATGGTGACGCGGCTGATCGTGGTCGCCTGGCTGAATATCCGCCGCCCCCGCAAGCTGGCGATCTAGGTCCGGCTGCGCTAAAGTCCCCGCCTCGAATCTAGGGGAGGGGTCCATGGCCGCGTTTTTCGGAAATCTACGCAATGTGGTGATTGCGAGCTTCGTGCTCGCCATCCTGCTGGTCGGCATCTACTGCGCCACCCAGGGCTTTGACGGGTTGCTTTTTGAACTGTTCGTGCTGCGCTGGCTGCATATCGCCGCGAGCGTGATGTGGATCGGGCTCTTGTGGTATTTCAACTTCGTCCAGATCCCCACCATGCCCAAGGTGCCCGACGAGCTGAAGAAGGGCGTCACCGGCTATATCGCGCCCGAGGCCCTGTTCTGGTTCCGCTGGTCGGCGATGGTCACCATCGTGCTGGGCATCATCCTGGCGCAGCGCAACGGCTACCTGATCGAAGCCTATACGCTGGATCTCAGCGAAGGCCTGGAAGGCTGGCCGGCGGTGCCGAAATATCTGGGCATCGGCATCGGCATGTGGCTGGGCACCATCATGTGGTTCAACGTCTGGTTTGTGATCTGGCCCAACCAGCAAAAGGCGCTGAACATCGCGAACAAGTATCCCGATCTCGCCCCGGCCGACAAAGCCGCCGCCGGCAAGACCGCGATGATCTTCAGCCGCGTCAACACGCTGTTGTCGGTGCCGATGCTGTTCAGCATGGTCTCGGCCGGGCACCTCTACTGATCCAGCGCTTCAGGAAAATACGGAACCGCCCGCGCAAGCGGGCGGTTTCATTTTAGATGGACGCCGCGCTTCACATGGACACCGCTTTGGCCAATCGCCTGGCCGCCTCGGTGCGGGCCGCCGATCCCGACCGCTATTTTTCCACCCTGTTCGCGCCCGCGCCGCAGCGCCCCTTCCTCTTCGCCCTCTACGCCTTTAATGCCGAACTGGCGCGGGTGGCCCAGACAGTGCGCGAGCCGATGCTGGGGGCAATCCGGCTGGAATGGTGGCGCGAGACCGCCGAAGGCGCCGCCAAGGGCAGTCCGCGCAATCTTGATGTGGCAAAGGGACTGGCCGCGCTGCTGGCGCAGCGCCCGGTGGCGCTGGCCGATCTGGAAGCCCTGATCGCCGCCCGCGCCTTTGATTCCTCCGCCGACCGTTTCGCCGATTTTGCCGCGCTGGGAAATTATATAGACGCCACCAGCGGCGCGGTGATGCGGCTGGCGGCGCGGATACTGGGCGGAAATCCTGCGCTGGTGCGGGAAGCGGCGCGCGCCTATGGCCTGACCGGGCTGCTGCGGTCCCTGCCGTTTCACAATGAGCGGCACAAATTGTACCTGCCGCTCGATCTTCTGGCCGCGCTGCATGTCACGCCGGAAGAGTTCTTTCACCTCGAAACCAACGATCCGCGCTTTGTCGCCGCCATGCGGCAGACCGCTTTGAAGGCGCGCGATCATTTCTTCGCCGCCCGCGCCCAGCCCAGGCCGGGCCTGGCGCTGGCGGCGATCCTGCCTGCGGCTCTGGTGCCGGTTTACCTGCGCAAACTCAGCCGCGCCCGCGACGTGCCAATCCATCGGCGGCAAATGGCGCTGCTGAGTGCCGCGATGAAGCGGCGCCTCTAGACGATATCCAGCTCGGGCCCGGCGGTCTTGTGTTTGACATCGCCATGGCTGATGCGGCGATGGTCCTTGAGCTGCTTCTGCGCCACCAGGAAGGCGCGATCCAGCACGGCATAGGCATCGGTCGCCGCTTTCTTGTGTCCGTTATGCGCCAGTTCGCGGCTGATCACGATTTCCTTGCCCGGCACGCGGATCACGATATGGACGTCGGGCGGATTGCCGCTGGCTTTCTGGCTGCGATGCGGCATCTCGATCACCACGCGGCAACCGATGATGTGATCGTGAAACTGCTCCAGCTTGTTCACATGCTCGCGTACCGCCGCCTTAAGGGCGTCGGACGATTCAATATTGTGGAAGGAAAGTTCGAGAGGAATATCCATGATCGGTTCCGCTTTGTTGCTGATGTGACAACGTACGGAACAGTACCGGGTTTCGCGAAACTATTCAGCCGCCTGTTTATCGCCCAGCCAGCCGGACAAATCTTCCAGGGCGCGGGCGCTCATGGCCTGTTTGCGGTCCTTGCCCCGGATTTTCGCGGTTTTGGGAAAGGGCGGAAACAGCCCGAAATTGACATTCATGGGCTGGAATGTGCGTTCGTCGGCCCCACCGGTGATGTGTGCCAGAAGGGCGCCGAAGGCCGTGGTAGACGGCGGCGGGCCGATCGCCAGGCCCAGGATTTCGGCCGCCGCGAAACGCCCGGCCAACAAGCCGATGGCGGCGCTTTCGACATAGCCTTCCACCCCGGTGACCTGTCCGGCAAAGCGCAGATGGGGCTGCGACTTCAGGCGCAATTGTTCGTCCAGCAGGCGCGGCGAATTGATGAAGGTGTTGCGGTGCAGCCCGCCGAGGCGGGCGAACTGCGCATTCTCCAGGCCCGGAATGGTGCGGAAGATGCGCACCTGCTCGGCATGCTTCAGCTTGGTCTGGAAGCCCACCATGTTCCACAAGGTGCCCAGTCTGTTGTCCTGGCGCAGCTGCACCACCGCGTAGTGACGCTCGGTCTTGCGCGGGTCCTGCAGGCCCACCGGCTTCATCGGGCCGAACGACAATGTCTGCTCGCCGCGCGCCGCCATCACTTCGATCGGCAGGCAGGCCTCGAAATAGGGCGTGGATTTTTCCCATTCCTTGAAGTCGGTCTTTTCACCGTCCAGCAAAGCAGCCACGAAGGCTTTGTACTGCGCTTCGTCCATCGGCAGGTTGATATAGTCGGCAACGCCGCCGCCGGGCCCTTCCTTGTCGTAGCGCGATTGAAACCAGGCGATGTCGAAGTTGATCGACTCGCGGTGCACGATGGGTGCGATGGCGTCGAAGAAGGCGAGCTGGTCCTGGCCGGTGGCCTCGCCGATGGCGGCACCAAGGCTGGCCGAGGTCAGCGGCCCGGTGGCGATGATGGCGCGGCCCCATTCGGGCGGGGGCAGGGTGGTGATTTCTTCGCGCGAAATGCGTACGCGCGGGTGATGCTCCAGCGCCTCGGTCACGGCGGCCGAAAAGCCATGCCGGTCGACCGCCAGTGCGCCGCCGGCCGGCAGCTTGTGGGCATCGGCGGCGCGCATCACCAGCGATCCGGCGCGGCGCATCTCTTCATGGAGCAGGCCGACGGCATTGTTCTGGGCATCGTCGGAGCGGAAGGAGTTGGAACAGACCAGCTCGGCCAGGGAATCAGTCTGGTGGGCGTCGGTACCCCTTACGGGGCGCATTTCATGGAGAATCACCTCCGCGCCGGCTTCTGCGGCCTGCCAGGCGGCTTCTGAACCGGCCAGGCCGCCGCCCACGATATGCAGTTTTGTGCTCATGGGCAGGCCTTAGCAGGTTGGCGAAGGCCCGGGCAAAGGACTATGGTCCTAAAACCGGGCCAATTCTGGACTTTGCGTGGTTCTTGAGACCCCTCGGCATACACAAAAGAGTACCCTTTTTTCCCCAGGAGCGATGCGGTAAAGCCTTTTGGCAACAGTCAAAAAGGAATTATGAAAGGCTGGTTGACTTGGGCTGAACCTTCAAGGGAGTATGCGCCCAACATAAAGGGGGAAAGCCTATGTTTTCTTATAAGAGTGTTGTTGGTGCGTTTTCGGCGGCTGTGCTTCTTGGTTCCTCGGCTTTCGCCGCGTCGACCGACGGTACTCTCGCCCCCGGCAAGCCGGCTGGCGTGAATAAGGCCCAGACGGAAACCGGCGCGATCATCCTTGGCGCGGCTGGTATCGGCCTTCTCGCTGGCGTCGCCATCATTGTTGCCGATCAGAGCGGGAAGAACCCCGCTACGCAGAACTTCGTGTCCTCGACGACCACGGGCGCTGGCGGCGGCAATACCGCCCCGTAACGGGCGAATCGCTTCGCGTTTCAGTCTCGACTGATTTGATGAAGGCCTGCTGTCCAAAAGATAGCAGGCCTTTTGTCATTTCCGCCCGGCGGACCAGGCCGCGGCAGGGGTTTTAGCCGCGGCCCCGCGCCTTAATTTGGTGCTGATTTTAACGATTTCATGCGAACTGACATGGCATGATGGGCTGGCCGGTGTGTCCTTTGCGCGACGCGGCGGCGAAAGTTTGAAACAGACGCCGGACTTGATGACGGCAGCGCAGCTGCCCCATATAAGTTTGTAGAGGAACAGGCAGGAAGATGATGGCTGAAAGCAGCAAGGGAACCAATTACGCAAGACTGGCGCTGGGCGCCGGCCTGCTCGCGGCTGCCGCCATCGGTGTTGCCGCCTTCGTGCCGCGCCGCAAGCTGGCCTTTGTGACCGAGCCGCTGGCCGGCCTGGCCAAGTTGCCGGTCGCCGCCGCCATGACTGCCTGGGCCATGGGCCTGTGGCATGACGCGACGGCGCCGCAGGCGCCGGTGTTCGACGATCTGCGCCCGTTTGATGAATTCTAAGGCCGCGTGATGCGGCATGTCCCGGTCGTCGCGACGATCCGCGATGCCTATGTCTTCACCGCCACCCATCTGGGCGGGATCATCGGGCTGATCTGGGTTCCGATGGTGCTGGTCACCATCCTCGGATTCTTCTCTTTCCAGCGTTACTACAACGACGTCATTGAGGCGATGGCGAGCGGCAACGCCGCCGCGCTGGGTCCCAGCATGCTGATGATGCTGGGCTACATGGCGGCCGCGCTCCTGCTGCATGCGGTGATGTATGTGGCGGTGGTTCAACTGGCGCTGGGAACGCGAACCGCGCCGGCGCTGGCGTATTTTGTCTTCGGCGCCGCCGAATGGCGGATGTTCCGGGCATTCCTCGCGCTGGTGGGCCTGATCTTCGCCTTCGTGATTCCGCTCTTCATGATCGGCAGCGCCGCCCTGGGGACGGGCGGGACACCGGGACCAGCCATGGCGGGCCTTGTGCTGCTGGCCTATGGCGTCGTGCTGCTGGCCGTTCCGCGTTTCCTTGCCTTGCTGCCCGCCATATCCGCGGCGGAAAGCGTGCCGGTATTGCGCCGTTCCTGGCAGCTGTCGTCCGGCAATTTCTGGCGGCTGCTCGCCATTCTCGCCGGCGTGTTCGGCCCCTTGCTGCTCCTGCTCATGATTGTGCAGATGGGCCTTGCCGGGCGCATGCCCGCCGCGGCGGCCGGCACCGAACAGATGCGGCTGATGGCCGGCCTGCTCAGGGCGCGCGAAGCTCTGCCGCTGGTCAGCGGACTGGGTTTCCTGATTTCACCGCTGCTGATCGGCCTGTTTTCCAGCGCCAGTGTTTCGGCGTGGCGGGCCTTGAAGGACGAGCCCTCGATCTCCATCGAGGCCTGAGAACCTATTCGGCGGCGCGCAGTTTCCTTGCCGGCGCCGCGTTTTTCAGCAAGGGCTTCAGATACTGACCGGTATAGGAGCGCGCATTCTTCGCCACGTCTTCCGGCGTGCCGCTGGCGATGATCTCGCCGCCGCCATCGCCGCCTTCGGGGCCCAGATCCACGATCCAGTCGGCGGTCTTGATGACTTCCAGATTGTGCTCGATCACCACCACGGTATTGCCCTGGTCCACCAGCTCCTGCAGCACTTCCAGCAGCTTCTTGACGTCATGGAAATGCAGGCCCGTGGTCGGCTCGTCCAGGATATAGAGCGTGCGGCCGGTGGCGCGGCGTGACAATTCCTTGCTGAGCTTGACGCGCTGGGCCTCGCCGCCCGACAGGGTGGTGGCCTGCTGGCCGATGGAAATATAGCCCAGGCCCACACGCTTGAGGGTTTCCAGCTTGTCGGCGATGGATGGCACCGCCTTGAACAGTTCGGCGCCGGCCTCGATGGTCATGTCCAGCACGTCGCTGATCGAACGGTCACGGAATTTCACTTCCAGCGTCTCGCGGTTGTAGCGCTTGCCGTCGCAGACATCGCACTTCACATAAACGTCGGGCAGGAAGTGCATCTCGATCTGGATGACGCCATCGCCCTGGCAGGCTTCGCAGCGCCCGCCCTTGACGTTGAAGCTGAAGCGGCCGGGTGCATAACCGCGCGCCTTGGCTTCGGGCAGCTCGGTGAACCAGTCGCGGATGGGGGTAAAGGCGCCGGTATAGGTGGCGGGATTGGAGCGCGGCGTGCGGCCGATCGGGCTCTGGTCGATGTCGATGACCTTGTCGAGGAACTCCAGTCCCTCGATGCGGTCATGCGGGGCGGGGTGTTCGCGCGACTGCGACAGTTTGCGCGACGCCGCCTTGAACAGAGTCTCGATGGTGAGGGTGGACTTGCCGCCGCCCGACACGCCGGTGATGCAGGTCAACGTGCCCAGTGGAATCTGGGCCGTGACGTTTTTCAGATTGTTGCCGCGCGCACCCACGACTTTCAGCCAGCGGTCATGGACCGCTTTGCGCCGCTTGGCCGGAATGGGGATGTTTTCCACGCCGCTGAGATATTTTCCCGTCAGGCTTTTCTTGCTGGCGATGATATCGGCCGGCGTGCCTTCGGCGATGATATGGCCGCCATGGATGCCGGCGCCCGGCCCCATGTCAATCACATGGTCGGCGGTGCGGATTGCATCTTCGTCATGTTCCACCACCAGCACGGTGTTGCCCATGTCGCGCAGGCCCTTGAGCGACTCCAGCAGCTTGCCATTGTCGCGCTGGTGCAACCCGATGCTGGGTTCGTCCAGCACATAGAGCACGCCGGTCAGGCCGGAGCCGATCTGGGAGGCGAGGCGGATGCGCTGGCTTTCGCCCCCCGACAGGGTGCCGGAATTGCGCGCCATGGTGAGATAGTCGAGGCCGACATTGTTGAGGAATTTCAGCCTGGCGCGGATTTCCTTCAGGATGCGCATGGCGATTTCTCGGTGCTGCGGCGTCAGCTTCTTGTCGATGTCGCGGAACCAGTCGTCGGAATCACGGATAGATTTTTCGCAGACCTGGCCGATGTGCAGGCCGCCGATCTTCACCGACAGCGCTTCGGGTTTCAGCCGGTAGCCGCTGCAGACATCGCAGGGCGCTTCGGCCTGGAAGCGTTCCAGGTCTTCCTGCACCCAGGCGCTGTCGGTCTCGCCATAGCGCCGGTCCATGTTGGGAATGACGCCTTCGAATTCCTTCTTGGTGTCATAGCGGCGCATGCCGTCGTCATAGGTGAACTTGATCACCTCTTCGCCCGAGCCGTGGAGGATGACCTGTTGCGCCTTCTTGGGCAGGTCTGCCCAGGGCTCGTTCATGGAGAATTTGTAGTGGCGCGCCAGCGCGTCCAGCGTCTGCAGGTAATAGGGTGAAGACGACTTGGCCCATGGCGCGACGGCGCCTTTTTTCAGGCTCAGCGTCTCGTCGGGCACCACCAGCGCCTCGTCGAAGTAATTCTGCACCCCCAGCCCGTCGCATTCCGGGCAGGCGCCGTGAGGGTTGTTGAAGGAAAACAGCCGCGGCTCGATTTCCGAGATGGTGAAGCCGGAAACCGGGCAGGCAAACTTCGACGACAGCAGCATCTGGCGCGGCTTGCCGTCCTTTTCCTTTTCGTCGGCGAATTCCACCACCAGCAGGCCGTCGGCCAGCTTCAGCGCGGTCTCGATGGAATCGGGCAGACGGTTGCCGATGTCGGGCTTGACCACGATGCGGTCGACCACGATCTCGATGTCATGCTTGAGCTTCTTGTCCAGCGCGGGCGTGGCGCCGATGTCATAGAACTTCCCGTCCACCTTGGCGCGCAGGAAGCCCTTCTTCTGCAGTTCGGCCAGTTCCTTGCGGTATTCGCCCTTGCGGCCGCGCACGATGGGCGCCAGCAGGAACAGCCTGGTGCCTTCGGGCAGGGCCAGGATGCGGTCGGCCATCTGGCTGACGGTCTGGCTCTCGATGGGAAGGCCTGTGGCGGGCGAGTAGGGCACCCCGACGCGGGCGAACAGCAGGCGCAGGTAATCGTAGATTTCGGTGACGGTGCCGACGGTGGAGCGCGGGTTCTTGGAGGTGGTCTTCTGCTCGATGGCGATCGCCGGCGACAGGCCCTCGATATGGTCCACATCGGGCTTCTGCATCAGCTCCAGGAACTGGCGGGCATAGGCCGACAGGCTCTCGACATAGCGGCGCTGACCTTCGGCATAGATGGTGTCGAACGCCAGGCTGGATTTGCCCGAACCCGACAGGCCGGTCAGCACCGTCAATGTGTCGCGCGGAATATCGACGTCAATATTCTTGAGATTGTGCTCGCGGGCGCCGCGGATGGAGATATTTTTCAGCATCAGTTGGGTTTTCTGGCAAGGCTGGAGAGATAACGTTCGGCGCCGTCAGCCGGCACCACGCCCAGTTGGGCGAGCATGTTGAGGGCCCGCGCGGCCAGATCCACCGAGCCGTAGCAATGATGGGCGATGAGCGCGAGGTGTTTCCACTGCTCGGCGCTCATGTTTTCGGCCCGTGTAAAGTCGCGGACATAGACCATGTCGGCTTCCAGCAACTGGCGCAGGCCCTTGTTGGGCTGGCCCGACACGATGGTGGGCGCCAGCGGCCACACTTTCAGTTCCGCGAAACAGTGCGGCAAAAAGCCGAGTTCCCGCATCATCACGTCCATTTCCCCCAGCGTCGGTTGGCTTTCGTACAAAGGTACGAAGGAAACCTCGGTCTGGACCGCGACCGCATCGGCCAGCCTGGCCTTGCCATGGACCAGCACGTCGCGCTCGGAACCCTGTACATCCATCTTGAGGAAATCCATGTGCGGGATCTCGGCGATATCGTCGAGCCGCCGGGTGGAGACAGGAATGGTGGTTTTCACTTCCCCCCATATAGGAAACAAATTGAAAAGCGCCAGCCGCGCCGGATCGGGAACCAGGAGACTGGTCATCCCCTCCAGGCTGCAGACATTGAGGGTGCGCGAAGTTCCATCACCCAGCGCATAGGGCAGGTAGCGTTCGCGCGGGCCGGCCATTTTCTGCAGCCGCGCCAGCGCCTCGGCCTGGGGCTCGAATCCCACCACGTCGCACAGCCCCGCCGCTAGCATCGTCTTGTAGGGGGGGGCGCCGTCGATCGGGTTGGCCCCGACGTCCACGATTGCCGTGGGACGGCTGGGTGCGAGAATCTGGGTCAGGAAGTCCATGGGTCAGTCATAACCGTTTCTGTCTGCGAAAACAAAAAGGGAACGGGCATGGGAGAGCCATCATTGTTCATTTGCAAATTATGCGGGATGCGGCCTATTTACCTCAAGCGGTTGCTTCGCCGAATTGAGCAACCGGAACAATCTATTATCAATGCCCCAGGGCAAACACTTCAGAGGGAACGCCATGACGATTTTCCGGACCATGATGATCGCGATGAGCGCCACGGCACTGCTGGGATCACAAACCCTGGCGGCGGAAGTTTCCGGTCCGCTGGCCGCCGGCAAGCCTGCCGGCATTCGCGAAGCGCAGGGCAGCCCCAATCTGCTGATCGCCTTGGGCGCGATTGTGGTTGTTGCCGGTGCTGTCGGCATCGCCTTGGCCATGGATGACAAGAGCTCTTGCGGCGCGTCCTGTAATGCGCCGGCTGTCAGCACGACACCCTAATGCGGGCGCTGACCCATCTGTTCGAGCAGCCATAAACCGGCTGGCGGGCGGAAATGCACCAGATCAACGTAAGAGGCGCTGCGGCCATGCTGCAGCGCCTCTTTCGTTAGTGGGTTGAGGTTCAGGAAATCGAACAGCGCCACCTTTGACGCGCAGCGGCCATTATGCCGTGCGACCGTGTCTTTCACCGTCTGCTTGAAGGTCTCGAGGCCTGCCGCGTCGCCATCACGGTAACGCGCCTGGATTGCCATATGGTCGGGCGGGAAAAACAGGATCAGGCGCGCCTTGGCATCGCAGGCGCCGGCCAGCAGGGTGGAAAATTCCCGCGCCGGGCCCATGCCCATCGTCAGGGTCCGCGCCCTGCGATAGGTGAGATCGCGCTGCATCACTGCTTCGGTCATATGGCTGTAGGCGTTGAAAATGTCGGGCCGGTCGGCGGCGCTCTGGCCGTCTTTCAGCCGCGCCAACGCATAAGCGCTCAGCGCATTCATGCCCAACGCGCCGCCGCTCAAAAAACGGCTGGTGAAAAGCCATAGCGCGCGGCGCGGCGTCGGCGCGCCATCCGGCATCACTGACAGCCGCGTCTCGTCGAAGCTGGGCAAGGCTTCGCCCGGCCCGCCCTTGCCGGTGAAGGCGTCCAGCGACACCACCACCTGTTTGACGGACGGCTGCGCCAGCGCGTCCTGGGCAAAACGGCGCGCCTCATAGGGCGTCATGCTGGACGCGCCATAGTTGAAGCTTTTCAAGCGCAGCGCCGGATCGATCAACGCGGGATCGAACCCGTCGCGCACCCGGCTGGAACCGACGAACACCAGCTCGGGACGCAGCTGCGCCAGCCAAACGGGTTTGAGGGCCCGTTCGAAGCCCGACAGGGTCTGCACGCTGGCGCCGGCCGGATGATGCAGGATGTAGGCGCCCGCTGCCCAGTTGAATCCTATCAGTGCGGCGACGCCCAGCGCCACCGTGCCCAGAAACCAGAAAGGGTAGCGGGTGTTTTGCATGGGTCAGAACTGGAAATAGATGAAGGGTTTGAGATTGGACAAGGCCAGGATCGCAATAATGCAGATAAGGCCATAAATGACGGCTTGCAGCCGCGTCGGCTGCCAGGACAGGCGTGAGGCGGGCATGACGGGATCGCGCTCATAAGGCGAGGGCAAAGCGGGTTGATGCCGCCACATGATCTCCATGCTGTTGGGCATCCACCAGACGATCACAAACAGCAGCACCAGGGTGATGGCGGCCAGCGGCGAGAAGCTGACCACGGCGCTATCGCCCAGTCCCACCAATCCGCCCGCCACATTACGGGCGCTGGCGAGGGTCTCGGCACGGAATACGATCCAGGCCAGGCTGGTGGCGGCGAAGGTCAGCAGCACCGACAGGCCCCGCAGCGGGAGGCGCCAGGCGGGCGTCACGGTCACATCTTTGGTGAGATGGCGGAAGGCGTGGTTGATCGTCAGGTAAAGCCCATGCAGTCCGCCCCACAGCATGAAGGTCCAGTTGGCGCCGTGCCAAAGCCCGCCCAGCAGCATGGTGATGAAGAGATTGAGATAGCGCCGCGCAGGGGTGCCGCGGTTTCCGCCCAGCGGGATATAGAGATAGTCGCGCAGGAATGCCGACAGCGAGATATGCCAGCGCCGCCAGAATTCGATGATGCTGGCGGCTTTGTAGGGCGAGTGGAAATTGACCGGTAGCCGGATGCCCAGCATCACCGATGAACCCAGCGCCATGTCGGAATAGGCTGAGAAATCGAAATAGATCTGGAACGAAAAGAACAGCGTTCCCAGCCAGCTGTCGGTCAATCCCAGCGCCGTGCCGCGCCCTGCGGCATTGAAAATGGCGTCGGCGAAGGGCGCCAGATTGTCGGCGATCAGGGTTTTCTTGGCCAGGCCGATGGTGAACAGGGTGATGCCGGCGGCCAGGTCGAGGGCGCGGGCCGAGCGCATGGTGACGAACTGCGGGATCAGGTCGTTGTGGCGCACGATCGGCCCTGCGATCAGGTGCGGGAAAAATGCGACGAACAGCGCGTAATCCAGCAGCGAATAGTTGCGCGTCTTGCCGGCATCGGCATCCACCAGATAGCTGATCTGCTCGAAGGTGAAGAAGGAGATGGCCAGCGGCAGGAAGAAGTTCGGCACCGGCAGGCCGATATTCAGAAGATCATTCGCTGTGCTGACGAACAGAGTCTGGTATTTGAAGAGGGCGATCAGTCCCAGATTGAAAATGAGACCGCCGATCAGGAATATCCGCCGGTCGGCCTGGCGCGCGCGGCGCAGCTCGATTTCGCGGCCGATCATGTAGTTGACCAGGGTCGAGCCCATCAGCAGCAAAAGGAAATCGGCGCGCCACCAGGCATAGAAGGCATAGGAGGCCAGCAGCAGGAACACCCGCCGCCCGGTCAGGGTGCGGCTTTCCAAAAGCCGGTAGCCCAGCACGGCCGCCGCCAGGAACAGGAAATAAGGATAGGAATTAAAGGGCATGAACCCGCTCGCCAGCGCCGCGTGTTTATCGCCGGAAAGACAGTCAATGCGCTATTGGAACAAAAGAAGAACAGTGCTATTGCTACGCCTGTCCACAGGCGGCGATGGCCGTTTGATGGCGCGGGCAGGCGCGTGCGTCTAACGTCGCGCCAAAGTAACGGAGACGAGCATGGCGGGTAGTGTCAACAAGGTGATTTTGGTCGGCAATCTGGGCAAGGACCCGGAGGTGCGCCGCATGACGTCCGGCGAGCCGGTGGTCAATCTGTCGGTCGCAACCTCGGAGACCTGGAAAGACAAGAGCAGCGGCGAGAAGAAGGAAAAGACCGAGTGGCACCGGGTGGTGATCTTCAATGAGAATTTGGCCAAGGTCGCCGAGCAGTATCTGAAGAAGGGCGCCAAGGTGTATCTGGAGGGCGCGCTGCAGACCCGCAAATGGACCGACAAGGACGGCGCCGAGAAATATTCCACCGAGATCGTGCTGAACCGCTTCAACGGCACCATGGTGATGCTCGATGGCCGCAGCGGCGGCGGCGGCGGTGGTGACGGCGGCTTTGGCGGCGGCGGACGCGGCACCAATGAAGCGCCGGCCAGCTTCCAGCGCGACGAGATGGATGACGAGATTCCCTTCTAGCTTCGCGTTTCTTCCGCTTTTGCTGATGCTCGCCGCCTGCGCCTCTTCGGGGGCGCCGGTGGCACGCATCGCTGAACCGCAGATCGCCCAGGCCTACCTTCCGCTGCACGCGCGCGTCCATCTGGGCATCGATTCCGCCGATGGCGCGGCGGTCGTGGTGGCGCCTGGCATTGCCGTCACCAATGCGCACAATGCCAATCTGGTCGATCCCAAAAGCGTGATCGGCAAGCGGCGCGATTACGACCTGATGTTCTTCCGCACCCAGCGCGGCGCGCCGCCCGATACCGCGCCCGTAACGGTGGGCAGCAGCGTCATCGCCTATGGCCAGGGCGGTGGCGGGGGCTTGCGCATCGCGCGCGGCGTGGTGCGCGAAATAACGCAATGCCAGGGCTGTACGGCGCCCGCCTATTTCATCTTCGCCAATGACCGGCGGCGCGAGGACACGGCCGGGCCCGGCTTTTCCGGCGGGCCGGTTCTGGACACCACCGGGCGGCTTGTCGGGATCACCTTCGGTTACAAGGATTCGGGCAAGACGAGGCTGATTTATGCCTATGACATGGAGCGGGTCCGGGCCGAACTTTCGGCCCTGCAAAAACCGGCGAATTAGCAAATAAAACCAGACGGTTATTTGGGATTAATTTGCTGGTTTCCGTTAGCCCGAAATGCTAGGAATCACCTCTGTTTTTCGCGAGGTTTCGCCTCGCGCCTGAGGACGCATTTTGAGCGACGATTCCGACACCAAATTGCCTCCCGACAGCGGCAATCCCATCGCCACCATTGCCGTCGAAGATGAGCTGAAACGCTCCTATCTCGACTATGCCATGAGCGTCATCGTGCAGCGCGCGCTGCCTGATGCGCGTGACGGATTGAAGCCCGTGCATCGGCGCATCCTCTTTTCGATGCACGAAAACGGCTATGACTGGAACAAGGCCTATCGCAAGTCCGCCCGCGTGGTCGGCGACGTCATCGGCAAATACCATCCGCATGGCGACCAGTCGATTTACGACGCGCTGGTGCGCATGGCGCAGGATTTCTCCATGCGCGCCCCGCTCATCGACGGGCAGGGCAATTTCGGTTCGGTGGACGGCGATCCGCCGGCCGCCATGCGCTACACCGAAGTGCGCCGGGCCAAGATCGCCCATGCCCTGACCGAGGATATCGACAAGGAAACCGTCGAATTCCGCGACAATTACGACGGCACCGAACGCGAGCCGGTGGTTCTGCCGTCGCGCTTTCCCAACCTGCTGGTCAACGGCTCGTCGGGCATCGCGGTCGGCATGGCCACCAACATCCCGCCCCACAATCTGGGCGAAGTGATCGATGCGTGCCTGGCCTATATCGAAGACCCGTCCATCAATCTGGAAGCCCTGACCGAAATCGTGCCGGGGCCGGATTTTCCCACCGGCGCGCTTCTGATCGGCAAGCAGAATGCCCGCGCCGCGCTGGCGCGGGGCCGCGGCTCGATCCTGATGCGGGCGCGCTGCGCCGTGGAGGAAATCCGCAAGGATCGCGAAGCCATCATCGTCACCGAACTGCCCTATCAGGTGAACAAGGCGGTGCTGACGGAGCGCATTGCCGAGCTGGTGCGCGACAAGCGCGTCGAGGGAATTTCCGACATCCGCGATGAGAGCGACCGTTCCGGCATGCGGCTAGTGATCGAACTCAAGCGCGACGCTTCCAGCGAAGTGGTGCTGAACCAGCTCTACCGTTTCTCGAACCTGCAGCAGAGCTTCGGCGTCAACATGCTGGCGCTCAATGACGGCCGCCCGGTTCAGATGAACCTCAAGGAATTGCTGGCCGCCTTTGTGGCTTTCCGCGAGGAAGTCGTTACCCGCCGCACCAAATTCGATCTCTCCAAGGCGCGCGACCGGGGCCATATCCTCGTCGGTCTGGCCGTCGCCGTCGCCAATATCGACGAAGTCATCAAGCTGATCCGCAGTGCGGCCGATGCCTCCGCCGCGCGCGAACAGTTGATGGCCCGCGCCTGGCCCGCCAAGGATGTCGGCCCTCTGGTGGCGCTGATCGCCGACCCGCGCCACAAGGTGGAAGAGGGCAACACCATCCGCCTGTCGGAAGAGCAGGCCAAGGCGATCCTGGATCTGCGCCTGCAGCGCCTGACCGCGCTGGGCCGCGATGAAATCAATGACGAGGCCCAGAAGCTGGGCCTGGCCATCGCCGATTATCTCGACATCCTGTCGTCGCGCGGGCGGGTGCTGACCATCATCCGTGACGAACTGGCCGCGATCCGCGACGAATTCGCCACCCCGCGCAAGACTGAACTGATCGACGCCGACGTCGAGATGGAAGACGAAGCGCTGATCGAGCGCGAGGATGTCGCCGTCACCGTCACCCATGCCGGCTACATCAAGCGCACGCCGCTGGCCGAGTACCGGGTGCAGGGCCGCGGCGGCAAGGGCCGCTCCGGAATGGCGACGCGGGATGAGGATTTCGTCACCAGCCTGTTCGTTGCCTCCACCCATGCCTGGCTGCTGTTCTTCTCGTCCACCGGCATGGCCTACAAGCTGAAAGTCTGGCGGTTGCCCGAGGCGCGCATCGCCGGCAAGGGCAAGGCGATGGTCAACCTGCTGCCGCTGGCCGAAGGCGAGCGCATCACCACCATTCTGGCGCTGCCCGAGAATGACACCGAATGGGACACGCTGAATGTGGTGTTCGCCACCAAATCCGGCGATGTGCGGCGTAACCAGCTGTCCGATTTCGCGCAAGTGAACAAGAACGGCAAGATCGCCATGAAGCTGGAGCCGGGCGATGGCATCATCGGCGTCGCCACCTGCACCGATGCCGACGACTTCCTGCTGACCACCCGCGGCGGCAAGGCCATCCGCTTCCCGGTCGGCGATGTGCGCGTTTTCAAGGGCCGCGATTCCACCGGCGTGCGCGGCATCAAGCTGGGCAAGGACGATGAAGTCGTCAGCCTGTCGCTGCTCTATCATTCCGACGCCACCAGCGCCGAAGCCCGCGCCTATCTGAAACAGGCCAGCGCCGCGCGCCGCGCCGAAAGCGGCGAGGCGGAAGCCCCGGTCGAGGCCGAGGATGATGCCGATGATGGTGTCGAGGAAGCCACGCTGACGCCTGAACGCTATGCCACGCTGGGTGCGCGCGAACAGTTCGTGCTGACCCTGTCCCAGACCGGTTTCGGCAAGCGCAGTTCTTCTTACGAATATCGCGTCACCGGGCGCGGCGGTTCGGGCATTGTCGCCATTGGCATGGGCAAGAAGAACAGCGCCGTGATCGCCTCCTTCCCGGTCGAGGAATCCGACGACCTGATGATGATTTCCGATGGCGGCCAGACCATTCGCGTGGCGGTGTCGGGCATTTCGATCCAGGGCCGCGCCGCCCAGGGCGTCACCGTCTTCCGGGTGGACGAGGGCGAGCGGGTGGTCTCGGTGGAGCGTATCGCCGACGTCGGCGGCGAAGAATGACCGCCAAGAAGCTCACAGGACTTTATCCCGGCACCTTCGATCCGGTCACTCTGGGTCATCTCGACATCATCAAGCGCGCGGTCAAGCTGGTGGATCACCTGGTGATCGGGGTGGCGACCAATTCGTCCAAACTGCCGATCTTCACCCTGGATGAACGCGTCGCGATGGTGCGCTCGGAAGCCGAAAGGCTGGCCGCCGGCCATGCCACCATCGATGTGGTTCCGTTCGACACGCTGCTGGTGAAATTCGCCGCCCAGGTCGGGGCCTCGGTGATCATTCGCGGGCTTCGCGCGGTGTCCGACTTCGAGTATGAATTCCAGATGGTGGCGATGAACCAGCGCCTGAACACCGAAATTGAAACCGTTTTCCTGATGGCCGATCCGCGCCATCAAGCGATATCGTCGCGGCTGGTGAAGGAAATCGCCATGCTGGACGGCGATATCACGCCATTCACCACCGCCGCCGTCGCACAGGCTCTCGTCAAACGCTGCAAGGAAAAGCATACATGACCGACTATCTCGTTCTCGATCTCAAGGACGGCCCCGTCAAGATCAAGCTGCGCGAGGACCTGGCGCCCAATCATGTCGAGCGCATCAAGACCCTCACCAACAAGGGCTTCTATGACGGGGTGGTGTTTCACCGCGTCATCCCCGGTTTCATGGCGCAGACCGGCGATCCCACCGGCACCGGCAGCGGCGGCTCGGACCTGCCCAACGTCAAGGCGGAATTCTCCAGCGAAAAACACGGTCGCGGCACCGTTTCGGCGGCGCGCACCGCCAATCCCGACAGCGCCAACAGCCAGTTCTATATCTGCTTCGATGACGCGCCCTGGCTGGACCGCCAGTACAGCGTGTGGGGCCAGGTGGTCGAAGGCATGGACAATGTCGACAAGATCAAGAAGGGCGGCGAACACAATAACGGCGCCATCAGCGGTGAACCCGACAAGATTCTCAAGGCGCGGATCGAATCCGAAGGTTGAGGCATGCCGAAATCCCCGCTTCGCATCTCGCTGGACCTGGCCCTGACGGGCGCGGGTGCGCCGTCGCCCACCCGCTACGGCAAGGCGCTGGGCGGCACCGTGGCGGCGCTGGAATGGTTGCGGACGCAGCACAAGGACAAGACGCTCGAACTGCTGGGCATTCCGGCGCGCACGGATGATGTGCGCGCCGCGACCCGCCGGGCTGCGGCTCTGAAAGGCTTTACCACCGTCGCGGTGCTGGGCATCGGCGGTTCCAGCCTGGGCGGGCAGGCGCTGACGGCGCTGCGCAAGTCGGGCAAGCCGTTCGTGGAGTTTCACGACAATCCTGATCCCTTCAGCTGGTCAAAGGCGCTGAAGCGCTTCGACCTGAAGAAGACGCATTTCGTCGCCATCTCGAAGTCGGGCGGCACCGCCGAAACCCTGATGCAGGTGCTGACGGCGGCTGACGCACTGGAGAAAGCGGGCGTCCGCGCGCTGGAAAAGCATTTCACCGTCATCACCGAGCCGCACAAAAGCGCGCTGGCGGATTTCGCCGACTCAATCGATGCGGTGAAGCTCGATCATCCGCTGGGCGTGGGCGGGCGTTATTCGGTGCTGACCATGGTCGGCCTGCTGCCGGCGCTGCTGATGGGGCTGAATGTGAAACAGCTTCGCGCCGGCGCGCAGGCGGTGCTGAAGGATGTGCTGGGCGCCGGTTCGCCCGGCGAGGCGCCCGCCGCGGTGGGCGCGGCGCTGCACCAGGCGCTCAGCGAAGAGGGCAAGCTCGCCACCACCGTGCTGTGGCCCTATGCCGACGATCTGGCGGTGTTCGGCGGCTGGTGGCGGCAACTCTGGGCGGAAAGCCTGGGCAAGGACGGCAAGGGCTCGACGCCGGTGTCGGTGCTGGGGCCGGTGGACCAGCACAGCCAGCTCCAGATGTTTCGCGATGGCCCGGGCACGGCTTTGTTCACGCTTGTGACGGTGGATACCAAGGGCAAGGGCCCAACTGCCCCGCGCGCGCGCGCCAAGGCGCTGGGCCTGCAGTATCTGGCGGGCAAAAAGCTGGGCGACCTGGTGGACGCGGAGGCCCGGGCCACGGCGCAGACCCTGTTCAAGAACGGCCGCCCCGTGCGCCACATTCATCTGCCCCAAGTGGACGAATTCCATGTCGGGGCCCTGATGATGCACTTCATGCTGGAAACCATCATCATGGGACGGCTGATGGGGGTCGACCCGTTCGACCAGCCGGGAGTAGAAGAGGGCAAAATTCTGGCCCGCGAGTATCTGGCGCAGTAGCCGGTTGTTTTGGAAAAGGACGCACGGACTCTCCGCATGCCGCACAGCGACACCATCACCCCCGTCATCCTTTCGGGCGGGTCAGGCTCCCGGCTTTGGCCGCTGTCACGCAAGGCGCTGCCCAAGCAGTTTCTGCCGCTGGCCGGCACGCGCTCCATGATTCAGGAAACGGCGGTGCGCGCCCAGGGCGAAAGCTTCACGGCCCCGATCGTGATCTCCAACCAGGATCATCGCTTCCTGATCGCCGAGCAGCTCAGGGCCGCCGGCATCAGGGGCGCAAGGATCATTCTGGAACCGGTCGGGCGCAACACCGCGCCCGCCGCCGCCATCGCGGCGCTGCAGATCGAGCAGGACAATCCCGATGGGTTGATGCTGATCATGCCGTCCGACCATGTGGTGCTGGACGTGCCGGCGTTCCGGGCGGCCATTGCGACCGCAGGCCAGGCGGCGCGGCGGGGCGCGCTGGTGACGTTCGGCATTAAGCCCAGCGGACCAGAGACCGGCTATGGCTATATCAAGAGCGCCGCGGCGATGACGCCGGGCGTGTTCGCGGTCGAACGCTTTGTGGAAAAGCCCGACCGGGCGACGGCGCAATCCTATCTCGATGCCGGCGGCTATTTCTGGAACAGCGGCATGTTCCTGTTCCAGGCCAAAAGTTTCCTGGCCGAGATGGAGCGACTACAGCCCCGCATGCTGGCCTGCTGCCGCGATGCGCTGGCGCATGGCCATCAGGACCTGGATTTCATCCGCCTGGGCGAACCGGCCTTCCTCGCCTGTCCGTCGGACTCCATTGACTATGCGGTGATGGAAAAAGCCACCAGCGCCGGGGTGGTGCCGGTGGACATGGGCTGGAGCGATGTCGGCTCCTGGCACTCGCTGTGGGATATCGCCGCGCGTGGTGCCGACGGCAATGCCCTTCAAGGCGACGTCCTCACCGAAGGCGTGCGCAATTCCTATATCCGCAGCGAAGGTCCGCTGGTGGCGGCCATCGGCGTGGAAAATCTGGTGGTAGTGGTCACCAAGGACGCGGTGCTGGTCAGCCACCGCGACGCCTGTCAGGACGTCAAGAAGATCGTCGAGCGGCTCGAAGGCCAGGGGCGCGAACAGCATATCCATCATGCTGTGGTGCACCGGCCCTGGGGCGCCTATGAGAGCATCGATTCCGGGCCGCGCTTCCAAGTCAAGCGCATCGTGGTCAATCCGGGCGCCAAGCTGTCTTTGCAGATGCACCATCACCGCGCTGAGCACTGGATCGTGGTGCAGGGCACTGCGCTGGTGACCTGCGACGAGCGGCAATTCCCGCTCAACAGCAATGAATCCACCTATATTCCGTTGGGCGCTAAGCACAGGCTGGAGAATCCCGGCACCGAGCCCCTGCATCTGATCGAAGTGCAGTCGGGCGCCTATCTGGGCGAAGACGATATTGTGCGCTTTGAAGACACGTATGGCCGCGCGCCGGCCGAGAACAAGCCGGCCTGAAGATACCTGGGTTTTATTCTGCAACAATTTTTGTGCCGGAGGCGCGTGCAGCGCGCTAAAAACCGGATGAATCTCGAAGGCGGACCCGTATGAGCCAATCCATCACTTTCATCGATCTGCAGGCCCAGCGCCGCCGTCTGGGCGCGCCGCTCGATGCCGCCATCCGCGCCGCGGTCGAAGGCGGGCAATGGATCCTTGGGCCGCAAGTGACGCAGTTCGAGAAAGATATCGCGGCCTGGGCCGGGGTGAAACACGCCATCGCCTGCGCCAATGGCACGGATGCGCTGCTGCTGGTTCTGCGCGCCTGGGGTGTTGGTCCCGGTGACGCCGTGTTCGTGCCGGCCTTCACCTTTGCCGCCACCGCCGAGGTTGTGGCGCTGGCGGGCGCTTCGCCGGTGTTCGTCGATGTGCTCCCCGATACCTTCAACATGGATCCGGCCAGCCTAGAAACGGCGATTGCGCTGGTGAAACGGGAAAGCAAGCTGACACCCAAGGTGGTGATGCCGGTGGATCTGTTCGGTCAGCCCGCCGATTACCGCGCGCTGGCGCCCATCGCGGCGCGCGAAGGGCTGAAACTGTTCTGCGACACCGCACAGGGTTTCGGCGGCCTTCTGGACGGCAAGCGCGCGGGTGCCATCGGCGACGCGGCGGCGACGAGTTTCTTTCCTGCCAAGCCGCTGGGCTGCTATGGCGATGGCGGCGCCTGCTTTACCAACGACGATGGTCTGAAAGACCTGCTGCTCTCCTTGCGCATGCACGGCCAGGGCGCTCACCGCTATGAACATGTCCATATCGGGCTGAATTCACGCCTCGACACCATCCAGGCCGCGATTCTGATCGAGAAGCTGAAGATTTTTCCGGACGAGATCGACGCGCGGGGCCGCGTGGCCGGGCGCTACAATGATGCCTTTGCCGGATCGAACCGCATCGTCACGCCCCGTGTGATCAATGGGGCGACCTCGACCTGGGCGCAATACACGCTGCAGGTGGAAGACCGCGCCAAATTCCAGGCCGACATGAAAGAGGCCGGCGTGCCGACCATGGTCTATTATCCGGTGCCGCTGTCGCGCCAGCCGGCCTATGCCGTCTACCCCAGCGCGCCGACGCCGGTGAGCGAAGCGCTGTGCGGCAAGGTCGTCAGCCTCCCTATGCATCCCTATCTGGACGACGCCGCGCAGGACCGTGTGATTCAGGCGGTGCTGAAAAGCGTCCAGCCTGCCGGCCGATAGACGGAAGTCTTTGGCTGCAACACGGTGCGATGGGCCATTCAGGCACCGTTCGCTCACAAAGCACGTCAATCAATCCATTGATAATAATAGATTAATTCTAGGGCATGTGTCGTTGCACAATGTGTTGTAAGCTTTTGCAGTCGCAGCATTGGCCTGACCAAGGCGATTGGGTATGAGTTCATCATGATATCCCAGCTTCTGGCACTTGCCGCATTTTTGACCGCCCTTTTGGTGTGCTTGGCCGCGCGGCAGATCGGCGAGCGTTTCGACGTGATGGCGGTGCCCGACAATCGCCGCAAGCGACACGCCATTCCCACACCTCAGGTGGGCGGACTGGCCATCCTGGCCGGCCTTACCATCTGGATGATTGGCACCCTGCTGCTGTCGGGCCCGACGGTAAACCCGCTACTGCTTTCTGTCCTGTTGTCAGCCGCTGGCCTTGGCCTGGTCGGGTTTGTCGACGACCAGCGCGATCTGTCACCTCCGCTGCGCATTCTGATGTTGCTCACCTTCACGGGCATTGCCTTTGCCCTGGACCCCAAGCTGATTTCATCGACCCTGAACTGGTACAGCTTCGCGCAGACCTCGATTTCACCCTGGGTCTATGTCCCGCTGATGGGTCTCACCACCATCGGCATCGTCAATTCCGTCAACATGGCGGACGGCCAGAACGGCCTGGTGGGAAGCATGTTCGCGATCTGGGCGGGGTGCTTGATCCTGGTATCGTCCGGGACCATGGCTGACATCGCGGCGATCCTGCTGGGCCTGTCGCTGATATTCCTGCTTTTCAATTTCAGCGGAAAAATTTTCCTGGGCGATTGCGGATCGTATGGCATCACCTTCGCGCTGGGCCTGCTGGTGGCCCGCGCCCATGCCGAT